>Ga0207427_100674_pt1 | contig 16303 bp, 15 predicted proteins | sample AraplaCL_Cvi_mMS_FD_184268 | JGI IMG/M metagenome (GOLD analysis project Ga0207427, IMG submission 184268) | Arabidopsis root microbial communities from the University of North Carolina, USA - plate scrape CL_Cvi_mMS (SPAdes) (version 2) | ecosystem: Host-associated > Plants > Roots > Endosphere ... | reverse complement strand
CAGTACCTCGGCCACGCCGGCTACCCGCCGCTGCGCGTGGGCAACAACCGCCCGTGCCCGCTGTCCACGCACGAGCCCGTGCGCGTGCGCGGCGACGTCTCCAGCCAGTTCCTCACCGCCCTGCTGCTGGCCCTGCCGCTGGCCACCAGCGAGCGCGCGATCACGATCGAGGTCGAGGGCGAGCTGATCTCCAAGCCCTACATCGACATCACGCTGAACCTGCTCGCGCGCTTCGGCATCGAGGTGCAGCGCGATCCCGCGCACCCGTACGCCGCGTTCACGCTGCCGCAGGGCTCGCAGTACAGGTCGCCGGGGGCGATCCACGTCGAGGCCGACGCGTCGTCGGCGTCGTACTTCGTGGCGCTGGGCGCGCTGGCGGGCATCGACGCGCCCGTGCGCATCGAGGGCGTGGGGCTCGATTCGATCCAGGGCGACATCCGCTTCGTCGAGGCCGCGCGCGCGATGGGCGCGCAGGTCGAGGGCGGCGCCGGCTGGCTCGAGGTGCGCCGCGGCGCGTGGCCACTCAAGGCCATCGCGCTGGACTGCAACCACATCCCCGACGCCGCGATGACGCTGGCCGTGATGGCGCTGTACGCCGACGGCACCACCCGCCTGACCAACATCGCCAGCTGGCGCGTCAAGGAGACCGACCGCATCGCCGCGATGGCCGCCGAGCTGCGCAAGATGGGCGGCAGCGTCGTCGAGGGCCCCGACTTCATCGAGGTCACGCCGCCCGCCACGCCGTCGCACTGGCTCGCCGGCGCGATCCGCACGTACGACGACCACCGCATGGCGATGTGCCTGTCGCTGGCCGCGTTCAACGCGCTGACGGGCGCCAAGCCGCCGCGCCCGGTGCGCATCCTCGACCCGCAGTGCGTGGCCAAGACCTTCCCCGACTACTTCGAGACGCTGTTCGGCCTGGCGCGCGCCGACGTGGCCGACATCCCGGTCATCGCCATCGACGGCCCCACCGCGTCCGGCAAGGGCACGCTGGCCTCCGAGGTGGCCCGCCGCCTCGGCTACGAACTGCTGGACTCGGGCGCGCTGTACCGCGCCACCGCGCTGGCCGTGCAGCAGGCGGGCGTCGACCCGGGGGACGCCGCCGCCGTCGCCGCGCTGGCCGCCCGGCTCGACCTGCGCTTCGAGGCCGACCGGGCCTTCCTGGACGGCCGCGACGTCACCGACGCCCTGCGCCTGGAGGAGACGGGCGTGCTGGCCTCGCGCGTGTCCGTGCACCCGCCCGTGCGCCAGGCGCTGCACGGCCTGCAGCTGGCGTTCCGCCGCCTGCCCGGCCTGGTGGCCGACGGCCGCGACATGGGCACCGTCGTGTTCCCGGGCGCCCCGCTCAAGGTCTTCCTGACCGCCAGCGTCGGGCAACGCGCCGCCCGCCGGCATAACCAATTGATTTCCCGGGGTATTCCTGCTAATATCGACAGTCTTCTGGCCGACCTCCGGGCACGGGACGAGCGCGACACGAATCGCGCCGTCGCGCCCCTGAAGCCGGCGGAGGATGCGGTGCTGCTCGACAACTCCGGCATGTCCATCGACGAAGGCGTCGAGGCCGTGCTCGAGGCGTGGGGCAAGCGCCACGTCTGAAGACGGTCGCCGCAAGGCGATCAAACAGGCCCGCCGCCTGTGTCCCACGCGCCCTCGCAGGCGCCGCCGGATGCGTCGAACACGGACTCCCCGTCCGGTTCGGGGCGGTGGTCGTTCCACCCTAACCCTGCACCCTCCCCGGGTTGCAATCTGCCGGCAGCGCCCCCGCTTTTTTCGGTCCGACCGCGCCGGTCACAGGAAATTTCATGCCCAAGACTCAAGCCATCACTGATTTCGCCCCCGGTTCCTTCGCGGCGATGTTCGAGGAATCGCTCAAGAGCAGCGAAATGCGCTCCGGCGAAGTCATCACTGCCGAAGTGGTGCGCATCGATCACAGCTTCGTCGTCGTCAACGCCGGCCTCAAGTCCGAAGCCTACGTGCCCATCGACGAATTCAAGAACGATCAAGGCGAAGTCGAAGTCCAGGTGGGTGACTTCGTTTCCGTCGCGATCGACGCCGTCGAGAACGGCTACGGCGACACCATCCTGTCGCGCGACAAGGCCAAGCGCCTCGCCTCGTGGCTGTCGCTCGAGACCGCCCTGGAATCCGGCGACTTCGTCACCGGCACGGTCAGCGGCAAGGTCAAGGGTGGCCTGACCGTCCTGGTCAACGGCATCCGCGCCTTCCTGCCGGGCTCCCTGCTGGACACGCGTCCGGTCAAGGACATGAGCCCGTTCGAAGGCAAGACCATGGAATTCAAGGTCATCAAGCTCGACCGCAAGCGCAACAACGTCGTGCTGTCGCGCCGTGCCGTGGTCGAGGCCTCGATGGGTGAAGAGCGCGCCAAGCTGCTCGAGACCCTGTCCGAAGGCGCCATCGTCAACGGCGTGGTCAAGAACATCACCGAATACGGTGCGTTCGTCGACCTGGGCGGCATCGACGGCCTGCTGCACATCACCGACATGGCCTGGCGCCGCGTCCGTCACCCGAGCGAAGTGGTGACGGTCGGCCAGGAACTGACGGCCAAGGTCCTGAAGTTCGACGCCGAGAAGAACCGCGTCTCGCTGGGCCTGAAGCAGCTGGGCGACGATCCGTGGATGGGCGTGGCCCGCCGCTACCCGACGGGCACGCGCCTGTTCGGCAAGGTCACGAACATCGCCGACTACGGCGCGTTCGTCGAGATCGAACCGGGCATCGAAGGCCTGGTGCACGTGTCGGAAATGGACTGGACGAACAAGAACGTCGCCCCGTCCAAGACCGTCACGCTGGGCGAGGAAGTCGAAGTCATGGTCCTGGAGATCGACGAAGACAAGCGCCGCATCTCGCTGGGCATGAAGCAGTGCCGCGCCAACCCGTGGGAAGAGTTCGCCGCCAACGTGCATCGTGGCGACAAGGTCCACGGCCCGATCAAGTCGATCACCGACTTCGGCGTGTTCGTGGGCCTGGCCCAGGGCATCGACGGCCTGGTGCACTTGTCCGACCTGTCCTGGCACGAGCCGGGCGAGCAGGCCGTGCGCAACTACAAGAAGGGCCAGGAAGTCGAAGCCGTGGTCCTGGGCATCGACGTCGAGCGCGAGCGCATCTCGCTGGGCATCAAGCAGCTGGACGGCGACCCGTTCGCCAACTACACCTCGGTCAACGACCGTGGCGCGCTGGTGACCGGCAAGGTCAAGACGGTCGACCCGCGTGGCGCCGAGATCCAGCTGACGGAAGACGTCACCGGCTACCTGCGTGCCTCGGAACTGACGCGCGACCGCGTGGAAGACGCCCGCACGATCCTGAAGGAAGGCGACGAAGTCAACGCCATGATCATCAACGTCGACCGCAAGACGCGTTCGATCCAGCTGTCGATCAAGGCCAAGGACAACGCCGACCAGCAGGAAGCCATGCAGCGCATCTCGCAGTCGAACGAGCGTGAGAACGCCGGCACGACCAGCCTGGGCGCCCTGCTGCGCGCCAAGCTCGACAGCGGCAAGTCCGAGTAATCGTCGATGACGCGGTCCGACCTCGTCGCTCAGCTCGCTGAGCGGTTCACGCAGATCACCGTGCGTGACACCGAGTTCGCGGTCAAGACCGTGCTCGATGCGATGTCCGATGCGCTCGCGCGCGGGCACCGCATCGAGATCCGCGGCTTCGGCAGTTTCTCGATCAGCCGGCGCCCGCCGCGCGTGGGCCGCAACCCGCGCTCCGGCGAGCAGGTCACCATCCCTGAAAAGCTGGTGCCCCACTTCAAGCCGGGCAAGGCCCTGCGCGAGGCGGTCGACAAGGAACTGCCGGCCGGCAACAAGTCGTGATCCTCCCAAGGCGCCTGCGGGCGCCTTGTTCATTCCAGGGGCGCCTGCGGGCGCCTTGTTAATTCCAGGGGCGCCTTCGGGCGCCCTCTTCTTTTCAGGGCGCTTTCAGGCGCCCTTGTCTTTGCGCGCGCCGCGTTCGCAGGCCCGCGCGCGCGTCATGCCCGCGCGCGGGCCAGCACGTCCGCGGCCACGCGATCCATGCAGCCGTCGAACTGGTGGCCGCAGCCGGGCAGCCGCTGGATCGTCGCGTCCGGGAACAGCGCCGCGTAGAGGTCGGCGTGGGCCGGCGGCACCGTCGTGTCGTCCAGGCCGAAATACAGCTGCAGGGGCAGCTCGCGCAGGCGTGCGCGGTCCAACGGCTCGTCCATGTGGAAGCCGTCCAGCTGCCAGCCGCCGCGTCCGATGAACGGCGGTGCCAGCAGGAACAGGCCGCGCAGCCGGGCGAGCTCGTCGGGCGGACCCGCGGCCAGCAGGTCGGCCACTAGTGCGGCGCCTGCCGAATGGGCGACGAGAAAAGTCGCGTGCGACTGTCGCAGCGTTGTCGAAATGCGCCGCCTCCAGACGTCGTTGTCAGGAGCGTCTTCGTTGGGCATGGCAGGGAAATGCACCCGGAATCCAAGGCCCAGCGACCGGTTCAATGCATCGGACAGGACGCGGTCCGCCTCGTGGGCGCCGGCGCTGGCGCCCTGGATGAACAACAGATCGACAGGAGCTGGAGACATGGCGACGCTTTCTCGAAACACGGATCGGTCATCGTCGGCAATCCCGGCGCCTGCTGACAGAACGTTGTCAGCAGCCCTCGCGTCCAATGCTTCCAACGAAATCCAAATACCAGGAGAGAGCACCATGTGGACCCACAGCACGAGCATCGCCACCACCGCCACCCCGGAGGCCCTGTGGCGCCTGTTCGAGGACGTCGCGGGCTGGACGAACTGGAACGCCGGCATCGAGCGCATCGCCCTGAACGGCCCGTTCGCCGCGGGCACCACCTTCGACATGAAGGCCCCCGGCATGGACGCGTTCCGCAGCACGTTGCGCGACGTGCGGCCCAACGCCGGCTTCGTCGACGAGACCGTGCTCGAGGGCACGCGCTTTCTCGTCTCGCACGAGCTCAAGCGCCTTCCCGCGGGCGGCACGCGCGTGACCTACGCGATCACCGTCGAGGGCCCCGAGGCCGCGACGCTGGGACCGCTCGTGACGGCCGACTTCCCGGAAGTGCTGGCCGCCCTGAAGGCGCTGGCCGAGCGGGCGCCGGTGGAGGCCACGCAATGACGCGCATCGTCGCCCCACCCGGCCGCACGGCGGTGGCCCGCCCGGCCGCCCTGCGCCGCACCCGCGTGCAGACCATCGCACGCGCGGCCACCGGCCTGGCGTGCGGCGCGCTCGCGGACGTCGGCGAGATGCTGGTCGTGAGCCTGCTGACAGCCGGCGCTGCCGCGGCGGCGGCCTGCGCGCTGGCGAGCCTCGTGCTGTGGATCGCGAAGGCGCTGGCGGCCGTGGTGGTGCGCGGCCCGGCTCAGGCCTTCGGGCGGCGCATGGCCACTGTCCAGGCGACGAGCATCGCCAGCGAGCACGTCGCCGGGATGCTCCAGGCCAGCGACGGCATCGCGCGCCGCAGCGCCTCGTCGAACAGCGCGCCGGCGAACAGGCTGCCGCTCATCATGCCCAGGTTCTGCCAGAACAGCTGGCGCGCCATGGCCTTGCCCAGGTCGAGCCCGCGGGCGCGCGCGTCGCCCGCGACGAGCACGTCCAGCGAAGGGGCGTAGAACACCTGCGACAGCGCGAGCAGCACCGCTGCGGCGAGCACCGGCGCGAGATGGCCGCCGGCCAGCGCCATCAGCGCGAACGCCGCGCCCAGGCAGGCGATGCCGATGCGCAGGAACGCGAGGTGGCCGGCGCTGCCGCGCGCCAGGCGCGTCACGCGCATCTGCAGCAGCAGCACGGTGACGGTGCTGACCCAGTAGGTGGTCGAGACCGCCAGCCCGGGCACATACCGCGGCACGTACAGGCTCATCGTGACGCTGGGCTGGATCGTCAGGAACCAGAAGAAGGCGTTGGCCAGCAGCATCGGCGTGAGTGCGATGGCCGGCGGCGTGTCGGCGGCGGCCGCGGGCGGCGCACCCGTCGAAGGTGGCGCGGGCGCCGGCACGGGCTCGGGGGCCACCGGATCGGACGCGATGTCGCGCATCGCCAGGCCCATGAAGCCGGCGTAGCCGACGAACATCGCCAGCAGCACGCCGAAGACCGCCGCCAGGTGATCGCCCCCCACCAGCGCGCCGGCCAGGTAGCCGACCGCCATGCCCAGCCGCAGCGCGAGCGACAGCCCGGCGAAGACGCGCGCACTGTCCACGCCGGGCAGCCGCATCAGGAAGCTCTTCATGCCGGGGAACGACAGCCCGCTGCCCAGGCCCGCCAGCGTGGCCAGCGCCACCAGTGCCCACGGCGCGGCGATGAAGGCCATGCTGAACAGCGCCACGCCTTCGAGCAGGATGTTGCCGACGACCGCTCCTCGCCGCTGCGTGACCACGCCATGCCGGCTGGCGAAGTGGGAGCCGACGAGCCGCCCGAGGTTGGTGCCGAACAGGATGCCCGCCGCCCACGCGCCCGAATGCGCGAGGCCGACGGTCGACAGCATCAGCGGCAGGTAGAACGCGAGGCCGCCCGAGGCGAGGGCCACGCCGGTGAACACGAGGCGGGCGCTGAATGCGGAGCGAGTGCGGGTCATGGGGGAATCGGGGCAGCCCGCAGTGTCGCCGCAATCGGACGCGGCGCATGATCCGTCGTCCGCACCACGGAGACCCCACGTGAGCTCGTCGTACCACGTCGACCCCGACATCACGATCGCCAGCACGCTGCCCAGCGCCTTCTACCGCGACGCCGACGCCTACGAGCGCGTGCTCGAGCGCGTGTTCGCGCGCAGCTGGCAGTGGATCGGCGACACCGACGACGTCGCCACCCCCGGCGCGCTGTCGCCGCGCGAGATGCTGCCCGGCAGCCTGGCCGAGCCGCTGCTGCTGGCGCGCGACGGCGCGGGCACGCTGCGGGGGCTGTCCAACGTCTGCACGCACCGCGGCAACCTGCTGGTCAAGGCGCCCTGCGTGGCCGAGCAGATCCGCTGCGGCTACCACTCGCGCCGCTTCGACCTCGCGGGCCGCATGACCTTCATGCCCGAGTTCGGCGCGGCCAGGAACTTCCCGTCGCCCTCCGACCACCTGCCGCAGGTGCCCTTCGGCACGCTCGGCAACCAGGCCTTCGCCGCGGTGCACCCGGCCGCGCCGCTGGACGACTTCCTCGGCGACCTGCGCACGCGCCTGGCCTGGCTGCCGCTGCACGAGTTCCGCCGCGACCCCGCGCGCGACCGCAACTTCGACATCGCCGCGCACTGGGCGCTGTACGTCGAGAACTACCTCGAGGGCCTGCACATCCCGTTCATCCACCCGGCGCTGAACAAGGTGCTCAGCGTCGAGGGCTACGACTACCAGCTGCAGCGCTACTCGAACCTGCAGTTCGCCCGCGCCCGCGACGGCGAGCAGGCGTTCGAGCTGCCGGCCGTGTCCCCCGACTTCGGCGAGCGCGTGGCGGCGTACTACTACTGGATCTTCCCGAACCTGATGCTCAACTTCTACCCGTGGGGGCTGTCGGTCAACGTCGTGCAGCCGCGCGGCATCGACCGCACGCGGGTCATCTTCCGCTCGTACGTGTGGGACGCGGCCAAGCTGGGCGACGGCGCGGGCAACGACCTGGACCAGGTGGAGATGGAGGACGAGGAAGTCGTGCAGCAGGTGCAGCACGGCGTGCAGTCGCGCTTCTACGACCGCGGCCGCTACTCGCCCAGCAAGGAGCAGGGCGTGCACCAGTTCCACCGGTTGCTCGGCGAGTTCCTCGGCGATCGATGAGGCGCGGCGACGCGCGGCTTCGCGCTGCGGGATCAGCCCCGCACCGCCGTGCGTGCCGCCTCGAGCCACACCGCGTCGGGCAACTCGCCCTGCTGCATCGCGGCGGCGTGCACGAGCTTGATGACATGGTCGTCGTCGCTCGCGCAGGCGCGGCGGCGCACCTCGTCCCAATCCGGTTCGGCCTGGCTGGCATCCCGCAGCAGCGGCGCCGCGCGCGCGGCCAGTTCCGCGGCGGCCACCGCATGCAGCAGCGGCGCGAGCGCGGCCGGGCTCGTCGGCAGCCAGCGCGCGAGGACGCGCAGCGCGCGGCTGGCCGTGGCCATGTGCAGCACGGTGAAGTTTGCTGTCGCGGCATAGCGCGCGGCGCTGGCCTTGGCCAGGTCGAGCAGCAGCGCATCCGGCGCCACGCCCTCCACGGCCAGCGCGCCAGCGAGCTCGATGTAGGGCGGCGTCACCGCGGCCTGCTGCATGCGTGCGCTGATCAGCGGCGCGGACGCGCGCCAGCCCGGATCGAACGCGATGCGCCGCGCCTCGATCGCATCCAGCCACGCGCTCACGCCGGCGATGCGCACCGCCACGGCGCCGGGCGCCGGCAACGGCTCCCAGCGCGCGGCCCAGTACGCGAGCCCCGCGGCGAGTTCGCCGTCGTGGCCCGCCTCGACCGCATGCGCGGCGCGGATCGGCCCGTGGAACGCCGCGCCGGAGACGCCGTCGACCAGCGCGGGTACGGCGTCGCGCAGCACCGCGTCTGCGCCGTCGCAGGCGATCGCGCGCGCGAAGGTGGCGCGCAGCGTCTCGTGCTGCTCGATGCGACCACGCAGCCGCTTCCAGCCGTCCACCGGCTTGGCGCCGCCCTTGGGGAGCTCGACGCGCCGCAGCCGCCGCGCATAGTGCGCGAAGAACGAGCGCATCTGCGCCTCGTGCGCACCCAGGCCGTCCAGCGCGGCCAGCGCCATCGGCAGGTGGCTGGCCATGCCCGCGCCATGTTCGGGGCCGAACGCGAGCGCGTCGTCCAGCAGGCGGTGCAGGACGGCGCGGCGGTCGGTGGCGGTGGCCAGGGGCGAATCGAGGACGGCGGTGTTCATGTCGATCGGCGGAGGTGGTTGGGATGGCTACACTTTGCAAGTTGAAGTGAACTTCAAGTCAAGCGATTTCGGGGAGCTCATGACCGACACCGACGCCTGCGCCGCACCCAGCCCGTCCGACTGGCTGCCCATCGGCGCCTTCGCCCGCCGCGCCGGCGTCAGCGCCAGCACGCTGCGCTTCTACGAGGCCCAGGGCCTGATGCACGGCGGGCGCAGCGAGTCGGGGCGCCGGCGCTATCCGCGCTCGGCGCTGCGGCGCGTCGCCTTCATCCGCGTCGCGCAGCAGGTGGGACTGACGCTGGAGCAGATCGCCGCCGCCCTGGCCACGCTGCCCGACAGCCGCACCCCGACGCCGGCCGATTGGGCCAGGCTGTCGGCAAGCTGGCGGCCCCAGCTGGACGCCCGCATCGCCGCCCTCGTCCGCCTGCGCGACCAGCTCGATTCGTGCATCGGCTGCGGCTGCCTGTCGCTGCAGCGCTGCGCCCTGTACAACGCCGGCGACCGGGCCGCCGCCACGGGCGCCGGCGCGCGCTTCCTTCTGCTCGACAGTGCCCCGCCGGAGCCCCCCGGGCACCCGTAGAATCCGCGAACCGGCGGATCCTTCACGATGCGACTCCTCACCTGGCTCATCCGAGCCTTCCTCTTCCTGGCCCTGTTCGGCTTCGCGATCAACAACCAGCAGCCGGCGACGGTGTACTGGCTGTTCTCGTACTCCTGGACGGCGCGGATGGTCATCATCGTGCTGGCCGCCTTCACCTGCGGCACCGTGTTCGGCGTGCTGGCGATGACGCCCAGCTGGTGGAAGCACCGCCGCCGCGCCCGCCGCCTCGAGACACCGGTGGCCCCGCCGCCGCCCGCCCTGCCCGCCGCGCCCGTGGCGCCCGACCTCACCGTGGTGCGCGATGGACTTTGAATACCAATGGCTCCTGCTGGGCCTGCCGCTGTTCTTCATCCTCGGCTGGCTCGGCTCGCGCTTTGACCTGCGGCAGATGCGCCGCGAGTCCCGCGAGTCGCCCAAGGCCTACTACAAGGGCCTGTCGCTGCTGCTCAACGAACAGCAGGACAAGGCGATCGACGCCTTCATCGAGACCGTGCAGAACGACCCGGACACCACCGAGCTGCACTTCGCGCTCGGCAACCTGTTCCGCCGCCGCGGCGAGTTCGAGCGCTCGGTGCGCGTGCACCAGCACCTGCTCGTGCGCGCCGACCTGCCGCAGGCCGAGCGCGAGCGCGCCCAGCACGCGCTGGCTCAGGACTTCGTCAAGGCCGGCCTGTTCGACCGCGCCGAGGCCGCCTACAAGGCGCTCGAGGGCACCGCGTATCACACCGAGGCGCGGCTCGCGCTGCTGAACCTGTACGAGCGCTCGCGCGACTGGCGCGCCGCCATCGACACCGCGCAGCAGCTCGAGACCGCCGGCACCGGCTCGTTCGCGCGCCGCATCTCGCATTACTGGTGCGAACTCGCGCAAGCCGCGGAAGACCAGCACCATCCCGACGAGGCCGAGCGCGCGCTGCAGCAGGCGCTCAAGGCCGATCCGTCGTCGGCGCGCCCGCTGGTCATGCAGGGCCAGCGCCTCGCGCGCGCGGGCAAGCCCGCCGAGGCCTTCGACGCCTGGAGCGAACTGCGCCAGCGCGACCCGTCCGCCTTCACGCTGGTGGCCGGCGACTACGCCGCCGCCGCGCTCGCGGCCGGCCGCGGCCCCGACGCCAAAGCCACGCTCGAGAAGCTGCTGGCCGACGCGCCGCGCCTCGATTTCCTCGCCGCCTGGGCCAAGCTCGAGGCCGATCCCGAGGTCGTCGCCAACCGCTACCGCGAGATGCTGCACGCGCAGCCGACGCTGTCGGCCGCACGCGAGGTGCTGCAGCAGCCCGCGATCGCCGCTTCGGCCGCGGCCGTGGGCCCGCTGGCCGAACGCTCGCTGGCCGACGTGCGCACCGCCGTCACCCGCGCCGCACGCCCGCTGCAGCGCTATCGCTGCGCCGCCTGCGGCTTTGAGGCCCAGCGCCACTTCTGGCAATGCCCCGGCTGCCTCAGCTGGGACAGCTATCCCGCCACGCGGATCGAAGAACAATGACCAACAGCACATCCGCAGACGCGCCGGCCGAGCGCTCGGCCGCTCCGGAGCCGGCCGGCGCTCCCCTCGGGGGACCGACCGACGACCCCGGCGGGCGAGGGGCTCACATGACGAGGCACATCCTGTGCATGAAGTGGGGCGACAAGTACGGCCCCGAGTACGTCAATCGCCTGTACGCGATGGTGCGCCGCCACCTGCGCGGCGACTTCAAGTTCGTCTGCCTGACCGATTCCAGCGCCGGCATCCGCCCCGAGGTCACGTGCCTGCCGATCCCCGACCTCGCACTGCCCGACGGCCTGCCCGAGCGCGGCTGGAAGAAGCTGACCACCTTCGAGGCCGACCTGCACGGCCTGCGCGGCGTGGCGCTGTTCCTGGACATCGACATCGTGATCGTCGACGACATCACGCCGTTCTTCGAGATGCCCGGCGACTTCCTGATCATCCACGACTGGAAGCGCCCGTGGCGCGTCACCGGCAACTCCTCGGTCTACCGCTTCCAGCTCGGCGCCCACGCCGACGTGCTGGCCAAGTTCCGCGCCGAATCGGCCGCGATGCGCGAGCTCTATCGCAACGAGCAGGCCTATCTGTCCGGCGTGCTGCACGAGCAGGGCAAGCTGCAGTACTGGCCCAAGGACTGGTGCGCGAGCTTCAAGTACCACGCCATCGCGACATTCCCGCTCAACTATTTCGTCGCCCCGTCGATTCCGAAGGGGGCGCGCATCATCGTCTTCCACGGCGTGATGAACCCGCCCGACGCCCTGGTGGGCCGCAGCAATGGCAACTGGCGCCATGCGAAGGCCTCGCCCTGGATCTCCGACCACTGGAAGGAATAGTGCCGCCCGGCGGCGCGGCGCCGCCGTCCGTCGTTCTCGCCCCGCCCGTACACATGACGCGCACGGGCGCCCGCTATCCTGCGCGTCGCCGCCGACGTTCCCTGCTTGCCCATGACCACTGTCCACTTCGTCTACCCGCGTGACGCCACCCGCAACTCGTCGCCGTTCTGCATCGGCAACGAAGTGGGCGACCGGCTGGCGCGCGACTACGACGTGCGCTTCTACGGCTGGCGCGACCAGGTGAGCATCGAGCCCAAGCCGGGCGACATCCTGCTGGGCCACCCGCACTGGCGCCGCGACTCCGTGTTCGACCGCTCCGTGCGCCACCCCGGCTGGACGCGCCGCATCCTGATGGCGCCGTACGTGGACGACCTGCGCCAGGTGGCCTACTACGACCGCCACATGGACCAGTGCGACCTGTTCCTGGCGATCACCGGCAACTACTGGTTCGATCGCATCGAGCAGGCGGCGATCCGGCGCTGGAAGCCCAAGATGGTGCACATGGACCTGGCCGTGAACCGCACGTTCTTCCCGTTCGTCAAGACGCAGTTCAACCCGCCGGGCCAGCGCAAGTTCCTCTACATCGGCCACACCGCGCACAACAAGAACGTGGGCTACCTCTCGCAGTTGCAGCTGCAGTGCAAGAGCGCCGACATCAGCTGGGCCGGCAAGGGTCGCAAGAAGATCTCGGGCGTGCACGTGCTCGGGTTCATGGACTTCTCCAAGCCGGAGGCGCGCGCCAAGGTCGCCGAGTTCGACTTCATGATCACCGTGGGCGCGATGGACGCGAACCCGACCACCATCCTCGAATCGATGGCGTGGGGCCTGATCCCCACCGTGACGATGCAGAGCGGCTACGAGAACCGCGCGGGCATCGTCAACGTGCCGCTGAACGACGTCGCGGCCGCGGAACTCGTCTTCAGCAAGCTGCAGGCCCTGGGCGATGCCGAACTGCGCGAGACGCAGCGGCTGGGCCAGGAAGCGATCGACACCCACTACCGCTGGGACCGTTTCTACGACCAGGTACGCGCCGCCATCGACGGCACGCGATCGCCGGCGATCCGCGCCGCGACCTGGAAGGAGCGCATCCTGATGAAGGCATTCGACCTGGTTCATTGATGGCGCCCAACTCCTCCCCCGTCGTGTTCTTCGGCTACTGGTCCGGCCAGTTGCCCGCCGTCACGGAACTGCATTTCCGCAGCTTCCTGTGCCACCACCCCGATTCGCGCTACGAGCTGTGGCTGGACGAGGACGACGCCAGCGCGATCGCCGAGCCGCAGTTGCAGTGGATCAAGTCGCATCCGCGCATCACGGTGCGCGCGTTCTCGTTGAACCAGCTGATCGAACGGCACGTGAGCGCCAAGCCCGTCGCGCGCTACGACCGCTGGCCGCGCGTGCGCAAGGCCGCCAGCGCGCTGCATCGCAAGCTCGCGCCGCAATGGGCGCGCAGGAACGCGTGGGAGCATCCGCTGTTCGGCCTGACGTACAAGCACTCGTCGGCGCTGTTCTGCGGCTTCACGCGCAACAAGGCCTACCGCGGCGACCTGGCGCGCTGCCTGATCGCGCTGGAACACTACCCGGACGCGTGCCTGTACGTCGACCTGGACGTCTGCTTCACCAGCGACCTGACGGTGCACTGCGCCGACAAGGCCTGGGCCTACCGCTGGGAGACCTTCCAGTTCGCGAACTCGGCGATCCTGTACCTGCCCAATCGCACCTGGAGCGTGGCGCTGGTGCGCAAGGGCAACGAGCTGGAGAACTTCCTGCCCTGGATCCTGTTCGCCGACCACGTCTGCAACGAGCTCGGGATCCTGGTGCACCCGACCAAGCTGTTCGACCCGCTGTGGAACCCGTCGTCGATGCTGTACGGCGACACGGTCAAGTTCTTCGGCCCGCGCGACAACCTCGCGCTGGACATGCACGCGCTGTCCACCGAGCGGCACTGGGCCATCCACTGGCACAACAACTGGGACACGGTGCCGGCGCCCACCTCCATCTACAGCGGGCTGCTCAAGGCCTGCGCAGGCGCCGAGCAATGAGCGACGGCGCGCCCACCACCATCCTCGCGCCGATGCGCTACGCGACGCTGGTGGTCAACCGGTTTCGCGCCAACGAGCCGTTCCGCCCCGGCGCGGGCCCCAACGGCGGTGACTTCTTCCTGCCCTGGCGCCAGCTGCGCGAGCGCTTCGCCGCCGAAGGCGTCGAGCTCAACACGCGCGACGTCAACGCCGGCCACGAGGTCGAGTTCGAACTGCACCTGAACGCGCAGCGCAGCGTCTCGCATCCGTTCAGCTACGGCTACCTGTACGAAGACCCGATCGTGCGGCCGATCAACGGCAACATCGTCGAGCTGGCGCGCTACCGCAAGATATTCACGAGCAACGAGGACCTGATCGACGGCGAGCACGTGCTGCAGCTGGACTACCCGAACGACCTCACCCTGCGCGAGGTGCCGACCTTCAAGGAGCGCGACCTGTTCTGCGTGCTGATCGCGTCGAACAAGGCCCTGCTGCACCCGCACCCGCGCAACCTGCACCACCGGCGCGTCGAGGCGATCCGCTTCTTCGAGGAGCACGCCGCGGACCGCTTCACGCTGTTCGGCCCCGGCTGGGACATCCCCGCCGTGCAGCCCGGCCACCTGGGCCGCATCGTCAAGCGCATGAACGAGTGGAAGCGCCGTCTCGACCCGCAGGCGCCGCCCGCGTTCCCGAGCTGGCGCGGCACGGTCAACCGCAAGCACGAGGTGCTCGACCGGGCGCGCTTCTCAATCTGCTACGAGAACTCGCGCGGCAGTCCCGGCTACATCAGCGAGAAGATCTTCGACTGCCTGACCAGCGGTTGCGTGCCCATCTACATCGGCACCTCGCACTCGCGGCCGCCGATCCCCGAGGACTGCTTCATCGACGGCGACCAGTTCAAGACGGGCCACGAACTGCTCGCCTACATCGACCGGATCGACGCCGGGCATTTCGCGATGTACCAGGCCGGCATCCGCGAGTTCCTGTCCAGCCCGCAAGCCAGGCGCTTCACCAACGCCCATTGGTGCGAGACCTTGGTCACGAACATATTGGCGGACATACAACAGGCGTAGGCAGCTGCGCACGTCCGGCGGCCGTTTCGTGAAGAAACGTCAACCGCCGGACACCGACCGCGTTGAGACTGCATGCGTCGCCATTTTTTCCGGGCGTCGCAAACGGGTCGTCGCGCCCCCCACCCGCGCGAACAACGCTGTCAACCCAAGGACGCAGCCATGATCAAACGCATTCTCGCCGCCCTCCTCGCCTTCTTCGCCTTCTCGGTGTTCGCGGTCGACGCCAACACCGCCAGCCAGGCCGAGCTCGACGGCGTCAAGGGCATCGGCCCGGCCACCGCCACCAAGATCATCGAGGAGCGCAAGAACGGCGCCTTCAAGGACTGGCCGGACCTGATCGCCCGCGTCAAGGGCATCGGCGACAAGAACGCCGCCAAGATGTCCGAGGGCGGCCTGACCGTCAACGGCGGCGCGATGTCCGGCGCCCCGGCCGCCGCCCCCGCGGCCCCGGCCAAGCCCGCCACCCCGGCCGCCAAGCCCGCCACGCCCGCGCCCGCGCCGGCCCCGGGGCCCGCCCCCGCCGCCAAGCCCGCGACCCCGGCTCCGGCGCCCGCTCCGGCTGCGCCGGCCAGCTCGGCCAAGGAACTGAAGAAGGCCGCCGCCGCCCAGGCCAAGGCCGACAAGGCGTCCGCGGCCGCGCAGGCCAAGGCCGACAAGGCTGCCAAGGCAGCGCAGAAGAAGGCCGACAAGGCCGCCGCGTCCGCCTCGGCGGCGTCGTCTGCCAAGAAGAAGTAAGCCACCAGCGGGCCGCGCGCCCGCGCTCCCGGCACCTGGACGCCCCGCTTCGCGGGGCGTTTTTCATCGTGCGTCCCGCGCACGGGCGGTCGGGTCCGGCGATGTACCGCATCCGCGCGAGCTCCACGCGGCAGCCGGCCTCGATGGTCCGGGTCGCTTCGATGGCGCGTGCAGAGGCATGCCGCGAACGCGGTTCGGGACGACCCGCCCTACCAGGGTGTCGATCTTGGCAGGGCGGGTCGTTTGACCCGCGTGCGGCGGCGCCGCGAGGTGTCGCCATACGCGCGATGTCTCCCCGCGGCGGACGCCGGTCGGGCCGCTTCGATGGCGTGTGCATGGGCATGCCGCGAACGCGGGTCGTTCGACCCGCGTGCCGGCGCCGCGAGGGCCCGCCTATCCGCGTCTGCGGGCGGCAGGCGGGCCCGGCGGCGTCATGCCAGGGCGGTTGCGGCAGGCGCGCCGGCGGGTGCCGCGACGGGCAGGTCGAAGAACTCGAGCACCTCGTCGCGCCGGGCCTCGGTGTCCTTCTCGCCAAGCGCCATCAGCTCGCGCGTGAACGCGTCCTCGAACAGCAGGTAGCTGGCCAGTGCCGCGCCGTTGCTGCCGGGGCCGGCGTTCGACACGCCGATGCCGCGCAGCAGCGAGCGGATCGAGCCGGGCAGCGCGTCCAGGTGGCGCGCCGCGATGTCGTCCAGGCGTTCCGACGGCGAGATCAGCAGCAGCCGCACCGGCTTGAGCGTGGCGTTGGCGCGTACCTC
>Ga0207427_100673_pt1 | contig 16375 bp, 15 predicted proteins | sample AraplaCL_Cvi_mMS_FD_184268 | JGI IMG/M metagenome (GOLD analysis project Ga0207427, IMG submission 184268) | Arabidopsis root microbial communities from the University of North Carolina, USA - plate scrape CL_Cvi_mMS (SPAdes) (version 2) | ecosystem: Host-associated > Plants > Roots > Endosphere ... | reverse complement strand
CCTGCGGGTTGTCCTGCCACCGGGTTGTCGACACGCCAGGTGTTGCCGAAGCCCTGGATATGACGCGGATCCGTCGGCAGCGAGACACCGGAATCCGCGCCGATGCGCGTCAGGATCGGACCGATCACGGCGCCGTCGCTGTCGGTCGCCCCCGCCCGGATCGGGCCGTCGAGCAGGACGATGCCTTCCACGTTGCAGGCCGAAGGCGCACATCCGGCCGGCACGCGCCCGAAGGCGATGACATACGGTGCGGCATTGAGGCTCGAGGCGACCGCCGTCCAGCCGGCGGGCAGGTAGCCCATGGCCGCAAGGTCGGCCACGCTGGGCTTCCACACGGCCATGCCCCCGGTGTCGACCGGCCGGACCGTCACACCGTTCTTGCTGAATGCGAGGCCGTCGCGGATGGCCGGCAGGGACTCGAAGATGGCGTCATTCGTGGCGTCGCGCAGCTTCTCGAGGATCGTCGCCTCGCCGTTGCCGGCGGCCTGCCGGGCCTGAAGACGGCTGCCCTGGATCACGCCGACCGCCCCGAGGGCCGAGACGAGCAGGCCGAGCAACGCGAACACGAGCGCGTTGCCGCGCTGGCGAAGGCGCGGGCGGGCGATCCGGGACGGGCGGCGCGGCGGCATGGCTTCAGGTGCGGCCGAAGACGAAGTCGATCGCCACGTTCGCCGCCGACGTGCACTGCGTGTTGACGCGCGCGACATCGATGGCGCCGTCCAGCGGCTTGACGTCGGTCGTGCCGATCGTGACGCGACGCGCCAGGCTCTGCGCGCCGTTGACCAGCTGCGTGCATTGCGAAGCGGGAACGTTCGCGTACGTCAGCTTTGCCGTGCTGGGCGTGGTCGCCGAGTTGTCGACCAGCGTGATGGCGCCGGAATAGCTGTTCGTGGCGGTGGCGCCGCCGGCATCCGCCCGGGTGTCGGGGATGACGCGCGAGCCCACGGCGACGGCCGTGGTGAGGCCGGCATAGCCGTACTGGCCGTAGTTCTGCTGCGCACCGCCGATGATGGCGCTGATCTCGCTGATCGTTCCCTGCACCTGCGCATTGGTCTGCGCGTTCTGGTAGTAGCTGATGCCCAGTGCCAGCACGATGCCGCCGATCACGAGGCCCAGCATGCTGAACACGAGGGCGTTGCCTCGCTGGCGACGACGCGAACGGGGCGTGGACAGGGGACGGTGTTGCTGCGACATCTCGGGCTCTCCTCTGGGGTGGTGACAGGGACGACAAGGCGTCCGGACGATGCAAGCGGCGTGGCTCGCCGCGTGCGCATGGGGACTGGGGCGGCGCGGACGGCGCGACTATCGATGCGTCGGATGCTTCGCGTCGTATAGCGCGCGCAGCGTCATCAGGTTGGACGGTTCCATCAGCGAGGCGAAGGTTCCGGGCACCGTCATCGATGCGATGCCCATGAAGGTTGCCACCGAGGCGAACAACCCGACCAGCGCGAAATTGGCGATTACGGCCGCCTTTTTCACGCGGACCAGCACGCGCTCGCCCTCCGATGTCCCGAGCTGGATCAGCACCTCCGAGAACGATGCGCTGGACCGGTTGAGCGTTGCGGCGCGCGAGAGCAAGTGCGCCGACAACAGGCCGCGCCGGAACGCGTCCAGCGTGCCGGTGGGGTTCTCGTCGAGCGCGTCGACCACGCGCCCCAGGTGCCAGCGCATCCACGGCGATGCACGCTGCGTAACGTCGTCGATGCTGCCCTGCAAGGTCTCCCCGGTCTTGAGCATCATCGCCATCGAGCTGAAGAGGATGCCGGCCTGGAAGTCCCGGTACAGGCCATAGATCGGCCAGCTCTCGACGCGCAAGCGGGCCGAGCCGCGCCAGCGCGGCAGCGACCACAGCACGGCACCGAGCGCCGCGCCCAGCGCCACGACCGTCTGCGCGCCCCACGCCTGAGCGAAGAGCGCGACGTCCCGGGCCCACCCGTTCATGCCGTCCCACAACGCGTCCTGCGCGTAGACCGGTGTCGCGTCGTCGATCACCAGGATCACCTTGCCGAGCAGGCCGATGAGCGCAAAGCAGATCGGCAGCGTGATCGCGGGCAGCGCGGCATGCGCAAGCAGGAGCCGCAGCATCTGCTGTTGCTTGTCGATCGCATCGGCCAAGGCGCGCAGCGCCTGCGGCTTGTCGGCGGCACGATCGACCGCCGCCAGCAGCAGCCCGTCCGAGCGCGGCACGACGCCTTCGAGCAGGTGCGACACCCGGCTCGCATGATCGCCGTCCTGGTGACGGTGCAACACCATGCGCAGGGCGCGCGCGCGGCTGCGCTGGCCGGTGAGCCCGGCGTTGCCAATCTCTCCTTCGAGGAAGCTGACCATCGCCTCGTTGCGCTGGTACATCTCGGCGAAGTCGCGGTAGAACTCGGCGCGCGCCCGCCGGAAGTCGAGCAGCGCGAACCAGGCGATCCAGCCACGCCAGCCGCTCATGCGCGCTCCCGCGGCAGGATCTCGAAGCGCTCGAACCCGTCGAACTCCTCGCAGTTGCGCACATCGATCTCGCCTTGCAAGGCCTTGTACAGCGCATGCTCGAACACGGTCTTGCCGGTCATGTCGGCGCTCTCGAACTGTCGGTTGCTGGCGGCGCGGAAGTGCTGCAGTGCCGCGTCGTCGTCGTTGTTGCGCACGTGGCGCAGCCAGACGCGATCGGGCTGCAACATCTCGGCGACGATCGTCTTGCCGAAGGTTCCGCGCCCGTGGCAGGCGGCGCAACCCTCCGGACGCGTCCATTTCAGGCCGGCCGTGGGCAGTCCGAAGCGGCGTCGCAGGACATCCTCGATCTCGCGCGCGTCGGGGTCGACCCGCAGCGCCGCGGAGGTCGGCAGCGCGCAGCACCGGCAAAGCTTGGGCACCAGCGCCTGGTAGACGAGCAGGTTCAGGATGTTGGGCCCGGTGAGCGCCTGGCGGCTCACCCCGATCTGGTCGTTGGTCAGGCGCGGGATGATGTTGGAGATCAGGTGCGCGTGCACCGTGCCCATCGCGAGGTGCCCGGTCTCGGCGATCTGCAGCGCGAACAGCGCCGTGAGCTTGTCGCGGATCTCGCCCAGCATGACGCCGTCGGGGTCGGACCGCATCAGCGCACGCATCACTTCGGCGTAGCGGCGCCGCGTCTCGTCGTCGTTGGCGATGTCGCGCAACACCTCGATCTGGTGCGCGCCCGCAATCTCGTACTCGATCGGATCCTCGACCGTGTAGATCGCCTTGTGCTCCAGCCCGGGCAGCGTCTCGATGAAGCTCTTCAGGCTGGTGGACTTGCCCGAGCTCGTGACGCCCGACAGCAGCACGATCCCCTTGCCGGCGCGGCCGGCCAGGCGCAGCAGGCGCTGGTGGCTGGGTGCGTAGCCAGCGGCGTCGAAGCGGATGCGGTTGTCGTCCCCGGTCCGCAGGATGCGCACGACCGTCTTGGGCCCCAGGCGGCCCTTGACGTTCTGGTAGCGCAGCTGGCCCGTCGTGCCGCTCAGGTCGAGGTCGATCATGCAGTCGACGAATTGATCCGCGGCGTATTGCGATACGTTGTTGCCCTTGCGCGTGCTGTTGTAGCCGGCCGCGATCGCGTCGATGATCTCCTTGCGGCTGTAGCGTCCGCCCTGCCCGTCCGGCAGCGGTTCGATGCGGCCATCGACCCGGATGCGCACGATGCCGAGGTTGCCGCGCACCTCGATGTGCAGGTCGGTGGCCCCCGTGGGCACGGCCAGCGCGACCCAGCGCTCGAACAGCTGCATCGGGCCGCCCTTGACGCCACCTTTGCCCGCCGCGCCGGCATTGCGCAATATCTCCTTGAGCAGGTGCGGCTCGACCACCAGTTCGCCCTTGAGGCCGTAGCCGCGCGCCCGCAGCGCGCCCTTGACCGCCTTGACCGTGCCGTCGAGCGCCAGCTTGTCGGCCGCGGGCATGGTCGCTCGCACGAGGCAGGCCTGGCGCGCACCGCAGTCCAGGGCCACCAGCTTCTCGTGCAGCACGCCCGGCAACTGGTAGACGGCCTCGGGGCCGACCGTCAGCAGCGCCTGGTAGGACGGCAACTGATGGAAGTGCGCGAGGACGTCGAGACGCACCTCGGTCTCGCGAAACGCCTGCGCTTCGGGCGCGCCGGCGCCCGTGCGCTCGCGCGCGTCAGCAGGCGCGTGCGCAGGCTCGCGCACGTGCTCGGGCGTGACGCGAGCGTCCGCGCGCGCGGCCTGGGCTTCGGCCAGACGCCGCTCGAGACGGGCAAGAGGCGCGCGCGGGGAGGACACCGCCGCCATGCTCGCCAGACTCGGGGTCGATGCAGCCCCGGCCGGCGGCCCTGTCTCGGTCGACGCGACGGCGCTTTCGCGCGGGGGCGCTGCGATGGACGAGGCCGCCGATTCGGTCGACTCGCGACGTCGCCACATTTCCAGGATTCCCATGGAACCTCAGCGCAACGCGGGCAGCGCGAAGACGCGCAGGCCACCGCCCGTGTCGTGCGCGCCCTGGCTACCCGGACGGGCCAGCACCACGCGATCGACCGCCACCAGCCGCACTTCCCACGACGTGCCCGGCACCCGCTCGCCGGGCTCGAGCAAGTAAGGCGTGGTGTTGACGACCACTTCGGCGACCACGCCACCACGCGATGCGAATACGCCGCTCACCTGCACCTCCGGCATCGGCGCCGGCAGCGGCAGGAGTCCTCGCGCCGGCACCGACGCGGGCACGACGGCCACCGACGCGGCCACCGCTGGCGCCGGTGCCCCGATGCCGGCCGACCGCGCGGCCGCCTGCGTCATGGCGCTCTCGAGCGCGAGGCGCTGCGCGTGGCTGTAGTCGGCAATGGTCTGTGCCCCGGCCAGCGAGCCGAGCAGCGCCAGGCAGCCCGCGGCGGCACGGGCGCCGCAAGACAAGAGACGATCAGCGTGCCGCGACATAGAACACTCCTGTGGCAGAGAACCTGAGCAGGCCGCGCGCGTCCGACCCTTCGCCGAGATCGACCCGCAACGATTCCCAGCTCACGAAATCCGGCGCCGAGCCGAGCGCCTCGACGATGAACGGCCCGGGCACGTCGTGCAGGTCGACGTCGCCCGCCAGCACCGCCGCCGGGTGATCGAAGCTCGCCGGCATGTCCACGAGGCGCGGCCACAGTGCGGGCCGCTTCAACTCGAGGACGACATCCGCCGTGCGCCAACGCTGGAGCAACGGCCCCACGTCCGAGAACGCCGAGGCCAGCGGGCGCAACGGATGGCCGGGCGCGATCAGCGAACGCCGCGCGACCTTGAAGGGGTGCCGCGTGCGCGCCACGTCGAGCGCCGGCACGCTGCTGCCTTGGGGCACCAGCATCTCCAGGGCGTCGCCAGGCAGCGCACGCCGAAGATCCTCGAACGTGCCGCCGCGCCGGACCCAGTCCCGGGTGCAGGCCTGGACGCGCGCATTGCATTCGGCGGACGCCAGGCTCCACCCCGGGATCCAGGTGGCGTAGCTGAAGATCTCGCGCGCCGCCGCTACGAAGTTCGAGCGCTCGGTGGCCATGGCGCCCTGCTGACCTGCCAGCGCGGCGAGGTAGCGCGGGGCCGGATCGGCCGCGCGCATCGCGGCGGCGGCCTTGCGCTCGACGTCGACGCGGTGCAGGTGCTGCAGCAGCATCCAGCCGCCGAGCGACGCCGACGCGAGCAGGCCCGCGGCGACCAGCGGCCACGGGTTGACGGGCATCGCCTGCAGGCGGGCAAGCCGGTCGCCGCCGGATGCCAGCCAGGCCAGGTCCGCCGTCTCGCAATTCGGATAGGCCACCGGGTTGTCGCTCCAGATCGGGCGATCCTCGCCGCCGAGCGCGTTGCGGGCGTCGATCTCGTTGCTGAGGACGTCGATCACCGGCACGCCGTCTTCGAGACAGACGACGAAGTACTTGTCCTCCTTGCGCTGCGCGGACGCGGGAACGGCGAGCACCAGGGCCGCGTTCGGCGCGCGCTGGCCGACCAGCCGCGAGAAGCAGGCGGCCGCCGCGAGCGTTCCCTTGGGCAGGCGCACGCCCTCTTCAGAAGCGCGCGGCTGGAACAGGCCGTAGCGCACATGCGCCCCGACGCTGGCCTGTGCCCAGTGGGTCGCGTCGCTGGTGAGCGCGCGGGCCTCGAGGAGCGCGCGACTGCGGCCCTGGCCGGCAGTCGGGGCGCGCCAGAGCAGGCCGACGAGCAGCTCGCCCTGCGCGGTGCTCGCGATCAGTCGTTCGATGCTGGCCATCTCGTTGCCCGCTCAGAGGATCGTGGGCCGCACGAAGATCACGAAGTCCTCGCGCATGCGCGACTGCGTCTTGCTGCCACCCAGGCCCACGGGCGCGTCGTCGGTCAGCGTGCGCCGGTCGTCGCTGGAGACGGTGCGGCTCAGTCCCGTGATGACGAGGATCTGCCCGGCCTTGAGCGCCACGGTGGCCTGGTCGTTGATCGCCGTCGTCTCGGGGGTCTGCACCGTCTGCTGCGCACTGCCCGTCCCCGAGGTGAAGTTCACCAGGTTGACGAGCGACGACAGCCCGATGCCGAACTTCAGCACCACCGTGTTGTTGTCGAGGATGAACGGCTGCGCCAGGTAGCGGTCGCCCGTGGTGACCGTGGAGGTGACCAGGCCGGGTGCACCGACGCCGGTCGTGCTCGCGGCGCCCGGGATGGTGGCGCTGACGTAGGCCCGCCCACCGAGGCTGGACTTGCGGTCCCAGGTGCGGTTCAGCGCGAGCAGGCTGACCTCCCGGTGCTGCGTGGACACGCCGTACTCGCTGAGCAACTTCAACAGCGCACTGCTGCCGCCCAGGTGCGAGGTGACGCGGTTGGTGACCCCCGACTGCGTGGGCGTCAGGATGGAGAAGCCGATGCCGGCGGCCGTCGCACTGGCCAGCGTGGTGGGCGATCCGAAGGTGCCCGTGTACGCGCCACCGAGCGCGGACAGGACGGCATTCCACTCGATGCCGCGCTCGTCGGCTTCGCTGCGCGTGACGCTGTAGACGTCGAACTGCACCTGCGCCTGGCGCAGCAGGCTCTCGTTCTCGGCGCGTACGAAGTCGCGCACCTTGGACAGCGTCTCCTTCGTGGTGGTGACCGTGATGCGACCCGAACCGTCGGAACGCACGGCCGACGAGCCCGGGACGTCCTTGATGATCTGCCCGATGGCCGCGAGGATGGAGCCGACGGCGTTGGACTTGCCGTGCTCGCTGACCTCGTTGCTGGAGCTCGCGGTGCTGCTCGTGCCGCCGCCGCCGTTGCTCGAACTGGTGGCGTTGGCCTGGTCGGCGCCGCTCAGGCCGAGGTGGTAGTCCGTCTCGCTCTCGAGCGCGGCGATCTCGAAGAACTCCGTGCGCAGGCGCTCGACGACGACGGCGCCGTCGCGATATTCCCAGGACAGCCCCAGTTGGTCCGTCACCTGGTCGAGATAGCCTTGCAGCGACCCCGACCAGCGCATCGCGACGGCAATGGGCGTGGGCTCGCGCGACGCCGCCGGCAGGGGAACCGGCATGCCGGGATCGGCGGATGCGGGACCGTGGCCCGGCAGGGTCGGCAGCGGCGTCAACGTTCGCGCCGGAATCGGATGCGGCGCCGCGTCGCCGGTGCCCAGGACATCCGGCTTGAGCCGCACCGGCACGCCCGTGACCGCGGTGATCCGATCGGCCATCGTGCGCAGGCCGACCTTGCCGCCGGTGGTGGCGTCGTCGAAGTTGAGCCGCACGGGCTCGGTGAAGATGCTCGGCAGGCGCTCGCCGCTGCCCATGGGCACGCTCACCGACCCCACCCACGCGCTGCGCGCGCGGCGCAGCACCGGCCGGGCGGCCTGCGCCGCGGCGCGGCGGTCGGCATCCTCCTGCGAACCGGTCGCTCCGGCCCCTTGCTGCGCCAGCGTCCGCTCGCCATGCACGGACGCGGTGCCCACGGCCCCCGTCGCATGGTCGGCCTGCACGTGCTCGAACACACCCGGCTCGGCGCAGCCGGCCATCACCAGCGGCAACAGCCATGCAGCCAAGGCCAGGCGACCCCGGCGCGCGACCACGTCGATCGTGTCCATCACGGTGCCTCGCACTCGCGCGCCTGCTCGCCCTGGCGCGTGATGCGCACCAGGGGCGGGCTGTTCGCGTAGATGCAGGCCTCCAGCGGATAGTCGCTCTGGCGGATGCCCGCGGAATCGAGCACCGTCTTGAGTGCCGTCTCGAACGTGCCTTCGATGGTGTCGGGCGCGCCGATCAGGAAGTTGCGCTGCGCGTCCCATTTCAGGCGCACCCCGGCCTGCGCGCCCCAGCGCTGGAGCGTCCGTTCCAGCGTGATGTCCTGCACCAGCACCTTCCACTGCGTGGCCGCCTCGCCGGCGCGGCCACCCGCATAGGGCGTGACCGGCAGCGCCGGATCGGCCGCCGGCACCTGGTTGGCCAGTGCGGCCAGGCAGGCTGCGAGCAACGAGTTCAACGGTTTCATGGGTGCCTTTCCTGCAACGAGACGCGTGCGGCGTCTCACTCGGACGCCACGAAGCGCACGACGCGGTCGGCATCGACGCGCGCCTGCACCGGATAGCCCTGCGCCCGCAGGCCGGCCACGACCTGCTGCACCGCGTCGACGAACGTCGGCGCCTCCACGCGCATGGCGCCGTTGATCGGCGCCACCCAGTCGACGTCCCACGCGAGTTCGTAGCCGCTGTCGCGCGCCCACCGCCGCAACGAGACCGCGATGTCCCGATCCGCCTGCGTGATCTCGAACGACGGCGCAGCCGCGACGGCGCTCGCGTCGCGCGCCGGCTCGGTGCTCGTCCAGCGCAGTGACGACGCATGCGGATGCGCCCCCTGGTCGTCGTCATCGGCGTCGACCATGCGGATGTCTGCGGCCGCGATACCGCGCGCCAGCAAGGCGTTGCGAAGAGCCTGCGCGCGTTGCGTGGCCAGGGCGTCGTGCGCACCGGCGTCGTTGCGGCCGACCGCCGTGATGGTGGTGTCGGGCCCGATGCGCAGGACGAGCACGCTCAGGGCCTCGAGCACCTCGGGGCGCAGCGTGGCGCTCGCGGGGGCGAACACCACGGGCTGCTCATGGCGCACGCGACGCGTGGCGTTAGCGCTCGGTGGTTCGTAGTCGACGCCGCGGGTCAGGCCCGTCCCGGCCGATGCCAGCATCCGCGGGCCGGCGTCCTGCGGCACGACCGTTTCGTCGCCGAGCACCGTGTCGCCGCGCCGGACCGTGGCACGCGCGCCGCCCAGGACGAGCGTGAACTCGGTGGCGGACGTGCGCGCGGAGAAGTACTGGCCTTCGGGTTGCAGCACCAGCAGCGCCAGGTCGTGGCCCGCGAACACGGCGGGCATGGCCTGGTTGGGCCGAGCCTCGAAGTAGACCTTGCCGCCGCCGTCGTCGAACACCTGGGCGGGGCGCGCCGGGCGATCGCCGCGGATCGCATAGCCGAAGTCGTAGCGGCCGACGAAACGCTTGCCGGGCAGGCTCAGGGCGTTGCCGCCGATGGCCATCAGCAAGGTGGCGCAGAAGGCGCGCACGAAGACGGCGCGGGTGCGGAGGGGCGGGGTCGAATCGGCTCTCATGGTCGAGACGATTCTGCTGAGACGCCGGAAAACTGCCCGGCGCCAAACCACCCATAAATTGCGCGATTGGCGCGCGGCGAGAACTCCAGGGCCTCTTCACACCCGATGCGCGCCCGCGCTGCGGCCCTGGAAGGCCCCTGGCTAGGCGACGGCGAGGCACGTGCCGGGGGCACTCAACGAGTCGGCAACGACGCCAGGGGCCCTGCAGGGCCTCAGCCCGGAGCGTGATCCCGGCAAAAGGCTTCCAGCCGCGTTGCAAATGCTCGCCGTGGCACTCGCCACGTCTGCGCCTTGCGCCTTGCAGCAAAACTTTTGCCGAGTGACGCGGGCGCGCATCGGGTGTGAACAGGCCCCCAGGTCGCTGCTCAAATGAGTCAACACCCTTCAGTGCTTCTCGTGCAACAACGCCCGCTCGATCCGCCGATCCGGCACCAGCCAGATCAACGCCGCCAACAGGTACATCGCCTGCGCGAGGCCCGTCACGCAGAACGACGACACGATGCCCACCAGGTACAGCACCGGCGACAGTTTGCCCTTCCAGTCGGTGCCGAGCGCGCGCTTGAGCACGCTGTCCTCGCCCTGCGCGCGCACGATCAGCGCCTGCAGGATCGCCCACGACACCGCGGCCATCAGCAGCGCCACGCCGTAGATGGCCGACGGGATCGGTGCGAAGTGGTTCTCGCCCATCCACCCCGTGGTGAACGGGAACAGCGACAGCCAGAACAGCAGGTTCAGGTTGGCCCACAACATGCCGCCCGTCACGCTGGAAGTGGCGTGCAGCAGGTGGTGATGGTTGTTCCAGTAGATGCCCACGTAGATGAAGCTGATCACGTAGCTCAGGAACACGGGCCATTGCTCGGCGAGCGCGGCCAGCGTGTCGCCGTGAGGCACCTTCAGCTCCAGCACCATGATCGTGATGATGATGGCCAGCACGCCATCGCTGAACGCCTCGAATCGACCCTTGCCCATCGCCCTCTCCAGGCGCCCCGTGCGCCGCGGGCGATTGTCGCAAACCGGATGTCGCCGCATGCGGGCGACCTCCGTCGCGACGCGTCTGCGTCACGTCCGCGGCCAGGCCGCCTCACGCCGCCGATCGCCACCGGACCTCCCCCATCAGAGTGAGCCGTCTGCGGGATGGCTGCTCGCCGGGCGAAGGCGCAGCATGACCGAAAGACGAGGGCGTTGCTCGACATCGCGCCGGCCGGAAGGAACGCCGACCACCGTCGGGCAAGCCGATTGCCACATCAAACCCGATGGATCGTGAAATCGATCCGCGAAAGAACGTTTGCCAGGGCCTGCGGGCGCGCCGCGGCGCGCCCGCAGGATCACACTGGCCTCGAGACAAAGGCAGAGAACCGGTTGCGTCGTCCAAGACGTCGTCGCCCGTTGCGTGATTCCATGAACCGATTCGATCCGCTCCGCAAGCTCCTGCACGCCGACGAGGCCGTGGCCCGCTTCGCGTCGCAACCCGCCACGGTGTTCACCAACGGCGTCTTCGACCTGCTCCATCGCGGTCACACCGCGTTCCTGGCCGAGGCGCGCCAACTCGGCGACCGGCTGGTCGTGGGCATCGGTGGCGACACCGCCGCGCGCCTGCTGGAGGCCGGCCACGAGCATGCGATGAACCCTGAAGGCGATCGCGCCTTCGCCGTCGCGGCGCTCGAGAGCGTCGACGCCGTCGTCATCTACAACGAGCCCACGCCGATCGCGCTGTTGACGCGGTTGCGTCCTTCCGTCTACGTCAAGGGCGGCGACGAGGACCTGAGCCGGCTCGCCGAGAGCGCGCTGGTGCGCAGCTGGGGTGGCCACGCGGTGGCGCTGCCCTTCGTGGACGGCTTTTCCACCGCATCGTTGATGGACCGGCTGCGCGCGTCTTCGCGCCTGGTGCCGGCGGAATCATGAGCGGCTCGTCACCGACGGCGCGCCGCGAGGAGGGCCGATGATCCCCACCGTGCGGCGTGCCGTCTTCCTGGGTCGCGACGGCGTGCTCAACCGCGATCGCGGCCATGTCAGCCGCCCCGAGGATTTCGAGTGGCTGCCCGGCGTGATGCACGCGCTGCGCGCGCTGCAACGCGCCGGCTGGGGCCTGGTGGTCATCACCAACCAGGGCGGGATCGCGCGCGGCCTGTACGGCCCGGCCGAGTACGCCAACCTCACGGCCTGGATGCACAGCGAGCTCGCGCAGCACGGCATCGCGCTGGACGAGGCCTACCATTGCCCGCACCTGCCCGACGCCCCGCTGGCCGCGTGGCGCCGGCAGTGCGACTGCCGCAAACCGGCGCCCGGCCTCCTGCGACGGGCCGCACGCGACCTGTCGCTCGACCTGTCGTCCTGCGTGATCGTCGGCGGCAAGCCGTGCGACATGCAGGCCGGCCGCGCCGCGGGCGTCGCGGCCTGCATCCGCGTCACGGACACGATCGACCCGTCCGCCATCGCGGCCGCCGACCCGCCGGCCGACTACACCTGCACCAGCCTGGCCGAAGCCGCGCGCTGGCTGCTGGAGCACGAGCAGACCCGATCGGCCTGACCGCGGCCGTCGTCCCTTCCGCAGGATGGCCTCGGCCACCCCCTCGCCCGCCCACGATCGAGCTCGGCGTCCACGGCTGTTCCCGCCATGCGACGCCTCTATTCGAACTCTTCTTGCCAGGCCGAAAATGTTTGCGCTAGAATGGCAGGCTTCGCGGTATCCCACTTGTTGGAAATTGCTGAAACGCCGGTGTAGCTCAGTTGGTAGAGCAGCTCATTCGTAATGAGAAGGTCGAGGGTTCGACTCCTTTCTCCGGCACCATCGAATTACCTGCCAGATCCCCGATCCGGCAGTCCGGAAGCCGACCTGAGGGTCGGCTTTTTCCATTCTGGCGTCTCGCCTCCGGGGACACGCGACGACCGAATGGCATCGCTCGACAGCGCCAGCGGCAGTCCCACGTTGCAAGCCCGATCTCGTCATCAGGCAATGGCACACTTCGCGGATTCATCCAGCGGAGGCGACGTGGCAAGAGACGACTTGGTTTTCAGCACGGACAACAGCGAATACAAGCAGACGAGCGTCAGCAAGCGGATCGAGGCGTTGTTCCTCAACAACGTGGGCAAGGTCGTCACGCGGACGCAGATCCTGGCGGCCGCCAAGGATCCGAAGAGCGCCAAGGAGCCAGAGAACTGGCACCAGCGGCTGTCAGAACTGCGGACCGACAAGGGATACACCATCCTGTCGTGGCGCGACCTGAAGGACCTGCGGCCCGAGGAATACCTCATGCCCAACACCGACCGGCGCGAGAAGGCCGGCCGACGCGTGATGCCGACCAAGGCCACGTGGGCCATCGTGACCCAGCGCGCCGGCAATCGCTGCGAGTGGACGGAGGACGGCCAGCGCTGCAGCCTGCACGAGGGCGAGATCGACACCATCGGCGGCGGCACCGTCCGCCTGACGCCCGACCACCTGACGCCGCACTCCGTCGATCCCGAGAGCGACCCGGGCGCACCGACGCAATGGCAAGCGCTCTGCGGCCGCCACCAGGTGATGAAGAAGAACTACTGGGATTCGAACAGCGGCAAGATCAATGTGCTGGCGATCCTGCAGTCCGTCGGCGCGGAACAGAAGGAAGAGGCGCTGCACGCCCTTCTGAAGTACTTCGGCAAGGAACTGAAGGATTGATCGAGGTCCGGCCCGCGGCAGACGTTCGCGATACGCTGCTGACGTTCCACGCACAGGGCCGGCGGGCCGCCTGCACCATCCTCGACCCCTGGTACAACAAAGGGGTCGGGGGCGTCGCGGACGACTACGCCGACTTCATCGTCGAGACCCTGGCGCTCGCCTGTCGAGTGTCCGATCACGTCTTCCTGTGGGGCTTTCCGGAGATCCTCGCGTCGTTCGTCGGTGCGGTGCCCCCGGGCCATTCACTCCATGCCTGGCTGACCTGGTATTACAAGAACAATCCATCGGTCATCCGCGGATGGCGTTCGGCGCAGAACGCCTGCCTGCATTTAAGCGCCGAAGGCGCCCGCCTCTACCCGGAACACTTCCTCAACACGGCCCAGCGCCAGAAGAAGGCCGAGGGAAAGCTTCGCTACATGCCCGGGCCTGCCTCGGTGATCGAGGCGCCACTCAACATCGGGTTCATCGGCCGAAGCGAGCAGTCGGGTCATCCCGCGCAGAAGCCGATGCTGGTGTTCGAGCCGCTGATCCGGATGACGACCCGCCCAGGCGACCTGGTGCTGGATCCCATGTGCGGAAGCGGTACGACGGGGACAATCTGTCAGGTGTTGGGGCGCGATGCAGCGCTATGTGATAGTGACGAGAAATGGATCACGGCCACGGAGGCACGGATGCTGGACGATCGGATCCAGGAAGTCTTGAAGAAGCAATTGGCAGCCAAATACCCCGATGAAGAAATCGAAGCACCCTGATCGACGGGGGTTGTTCCACGAGACCTTGAGGCATGCAGCAGCGTCGCTGGGTCTGGCCGCACAACAGGTTCCTGAGCGAAGCCTGTTTGCCCAATCCTCCTCTGACGCACACTGCCAATTGCTTCGTGGGGACAACCTTCAGTGGTTGTCGGCGCTGATCGACGCCAGAGCGCCGGGGTTCGACTTCTGCTACATCGATCCGCCCTACAACACGGGCCAGCAGTTCGTCTACTCGGATGCGTTCAAGTCGAAGACCGAGCGGGCTCCGTGGGGCAGGCACACGGGCTGGATGGAGTTCATGCTGCCTCGCCTATCGGCGGCGTTTGCGCTCCTGGAGCCTCACGGAATCATCGCCATCAGCATTGACGACTACGAGTACTCGCACCTCAAGAGCATGATGGACGCGATCTTCGGCGAGGATAACTGCATCGCCACGTTGATCATCGTCAGGAGCAAGAACGGCAAAGGCTCCTTGCCGCACGTCGCGGTGAATCACGAGTACGTTCTTCTCTACGGCAGGAGCGATGCCGCGAGCGTCAGCGGGCTGCATGAGATCGACGCGACGACGTACAACAAGTCGGACGAACACGGCCACTACAAGGTCGACGGCCTGTTCCGCAAGAAGGGCGATGCAAGCCTGCGCACCGATCGACCGAACCTGTACTACCCGCTCTACTATTCAGCGAGTGGCGAGGTGTTCACTTCCGAGGTCAAGCAAGGTTTGACGATTGCATGGCCGGTCGACTCCAAGGGTGTCGAGCGCCGCTGGTTGTGGGGAAGCGACAAGGCGACCAAGGAGTCGTGGAAGCTGTACGCGTCGCCGAGGGGCGTCATCTATGTCAAGAACTACAACTCGGCGGGCAAGCGCGTGAAGCTTCGCAGTGTGCTGGACAACGTCGAGTACCTGACGGATCGGGCCACAACCGAGACCAAGGCGATCTACGGCGACAAGGTCTTTGAAACGCCCAAGCCAATCGCGTTGATCCGGGACCTGGTCGATTCGTGCTGCTCGAATCCTTCCGGGGCCGTGCTCGATTTCTTTGCTGGTAGCGGCACGACGGCGGAGGCAGTTCAGGAATTGAACGCGCGCGATGGCGGCCAACGGACGACTGTCCTGATCGAACAGCAAGCCGCTGTTCCTGATGGTCATCCAGCCGGTGGCATGGGGTATCGCTCGATACCGGACATCACGAAGGCCCGTTTGGAGCATGTGAAGCGTCGATTCCCTTCCTTCACCTTCACGGAGTCCGCCCTCCCTTCCTGAAGCCTTGGCAGCTGCCTGCCTTGGCCGAGAGACTCGAACCGTCGACGCGCGCGTGCTGATCTCCTGAGTCGTCACGACCTGCCGCGCCGCGCCGAGACGGCGATCGCCGCCAGCACGCAGGCGGCGCCGACCACCTGCCCGGCGCCGATCGCCTCGCGCAGCACCAGTGCCGCCAGCGCGAGCGCCGACACCGGCAGCACTGCCGTGTACAGCGACGCCACGCCGGCGCTGACCCGCGCGGCGCCTGCATACCAGAGCAGGTAGCCGCCCACGGTCGGCACGATCGCGTAGTAGCCCACGCCCAGCAACGCGGCCGGGTCCGCGGGCAGCGTCCACGCGTGCTCGAACACGGCAGGCAGCAGCGTCATCGCGAGTCCGAGGCCGCACATCAGCGTCGACTGGGCCAGGGGCGCAACGGGCTGGCGCAGGCGCTTGTTCAACAGCAGGAACAAGGCCTCGCAGCCGACTGCGGCGAGCACCAGCGCGTCGCCCACGAGGTCGTGCGACCCTGACGCGGCGCCCGGCACGACGACGACGCTCGCCACCCCGGCGCACGCCAGCGCGACCGCTGCGAGCAGGCGCGCGCCGAGGCGCTCGCGCAGCACCAGCGCGCCGACCAGTGCGCCGACAGCGGGCAGGCAGCCGGTGATGACGCTGGCGTCGGCGGCCGAGGTCGATCGCAGCCCCGCCACCAGCAGCACGGCGTAGCCGACGCTGCCGCACAGCGCCTGCAGCGCGAGCAGGACGCCATCGTGCAGGCCGGGGCGCGGCAGGCGCTGGCCGCGCCAGCGCAGCAGGCCCAGGAAGATCGGCAACGCAATCGCGAAACGCAGCGCGGCCGCGGTGAACGGCGGCAGTCCGGCGGCGATGATCCGGCTGGCGGCGACGGTGCTGCCCACCGTGACCATGGCCAGCGTGAGCAGGACGCCGCCCGGCACACGGGGCGCGGGCGGCACGAGGGGAGCGGTGGCGGTGTTCATGCGGCCATGCTCGCCGGGGTGCCATGGCGCGGTCTTGAACGAAATTGCGCGGCTGCGACGGGCATCCCGGGCGCGCGTTCATGCGACGCGTCGTGAGGCGCCCCAGCCGGGGTGGATCCTGCGGCTCCGCTTCGCTTCGCGCAGGATGACGGCGAGTGGGGCACGCGGGCGCGTCGAGCGGCGCCTCGACCGGTGGATCCTGCGGCTCCGCTTCGCTTCGCGCAGGAT
>Ga0207427_100667_pt1 | contig 16465 bp, 13 predicted proteins | sample AraplaCL_Cvi_mMS_FD_184268 | JGI IMG/M metagenome (GOLD analysis project Ga0207427, IMG submission 184268) | Arabidopsis root microbial communities from the University of North Carolina, USA - plate scrape CL_Cvi_mMS (SPAdes) (version 2) | ecosystem: Host-associated > Plants > Roots > Endosphere ... | reverse complement strand
TAAGGCGAGCTCCTGTCCGCACTCGACAGCGTGGACGCGTCGGCCGACGCGCGCTACGTGGAGCACTGGATCCGCGAGAAAGGGGACGACCACGGACGCCCTTTCGTGATCGTGGACAAGAAGGCGGCGCGGATCTTCGTGTTCGGCGCCGGCGGCAAGCTCGTGGGCGAATCGTCGACGATCCTGGGCCAGAGCCGCGGTGACGCGCCCGTGCCGGGCGCGGGCCAGAAGAACCCGTCCGACCTGCTGCCGTTCGAGCGCAAGACGCCCGCGGGCCGCTTCGAGTCGCAGCCGGGCCGCAACCTGCACGGCGAGCCGGTGGTCTGGGTCGACTACGACACCGGCATCGCCATCCACCGCGTGCGCCCCGGCATCTCGCAGATGCAGCGCCAGGCCAGCCTGGCCACGGAAGATCCGAACAACAAGCGCCTGTCGCTCGGCTGCGTCGTGGTGCCGGAAGAGTTCTTCTGGTCGGTCGTGATCCCGACGATGGGCCACGGTCACGGCGTGGTCTACGTGCTGCCCGAGGACGAGCCGGTGCAGGCCCTGTTCGTCGCGCCGCGGACCGAGGCCAAGGCCATCGCGGCGACGACCACGACCGGCACCGCCGCGACCCTGCGGCCGGTCAGCCTGAGCGTCAGCGCGCGATAGTCTTGAGCATCGCGAGCGACGCGTCGAATTCCTCGCGCACCCACGCGCGCAAGGCCACCAGCGGCGTCCAGTCCTTGAGCGCCGGCGGGAAGGCGAAGCTGTAGGGCTGCACGCCCTCCAGCACCACCGAGACGTCGAACAGGCGCGCCAGGCGGCCGTCGCGCAAGGCGTCGGCCGCCAGCAGCTCACGCACCACGGACAGTCCCAGCCCCTGCTCGGTGGCCTGCAGCATCAGCCCGACGTCGTTGAAGGACGCCACCGGCGTCGCGCGCGTGCGCACCCCCGCGCCCGCGAACCACTTCTCCCACACCTCGCTGTCGCCCAGCAGCGGCTCGCGCGCGAGGTCGGCCGGCTTGCCCTCGCGCAGCCGGCGCGCCACCGCGGGCGCGGCCACGGCGATGAACGGGGTGGGCGATTCGTACAGCCGCTCCGACACCAGCCCCGGCCACGGCCCGACGCCGGTGCGGATCGCGGCGTGGTAGCCCTCGCGCTGCAGGTCGACGATGCCGGCGGAGGCCTCGATGTCGATCGGGATGTCGGGATGGCGCGCGCGCCATGCGCCCAGCCGCGGCAGGAACCAGCGCTGTGCGAATGACGGCAGCATCGTGATGCGGATGCCCTGCGCCGCGCCCTGGGCCGCCGCCGACGCGGCCTGCACGCCGTCGTCGACCTGCGCCAGCGCAGGCCCCGCGTGGCGCAGCAGCGCCTCGCCGGCGGCGTTCAGATAGACGCGGCGCCCGCGGCGATCGAACAGCGGGAAGCCGATACGGCTCTCGAGCTCGGCCATCTGCTGGCTGACGGCGCTGTGCGTCAGGTGCAGCGAATCGGCCGCGGCGCGCAGCGTGTGCAGCCGGGCGACGGCCACGAAGGTGGGCAGGAACTGGAGGGGAATGCGGGCCATTGGTCAGGCTAGCTTACCAATATCGGCAGAAACAGTCGATATACGCCCAAGGATCTTCGTCCTATTCTTACCAACACAAGAAGGAGATCCTCATGACCACATGCACCATCACCCCGACCGTCGCCCCGTCCACCGCCGCCCGCGTCCTCGACGCGGCGTGGCGCTACTTCAGCCGCTCGGTGGTCACGCGCGAGAGCGTCGACCAGGCGTGGATCGACTCCGGCCTGCATCGGCTGGACGCCGCGACCCTGAAGGACATCGGCGCGCCGCCCGGCGTCGCGGAGCGCGAGTCGCTGCGCGAGGCATGGAAGCTCGCGGCGGCGCTGGACGCGACCCGGCACCTCTGAGCGATCGGGCAGCGATTCGAACCTCAACCTCCAGGAGCCCATCATGACCACCGCCCGCCTTCTCGCTCTGGCCCTGTCCGCCCTCATGACCTTGGGCACCGTCGCCGGCATGAACGGCCTTGCGGCCAAGCAATACGTGGCTGCCGAGCGCATGGCCCAGGTCGCCACCGACGCGACGCGGACCGCCGCGCCGCGGCGCCTGCCGGCCGTGACGCACCGCGTCGCCTGAGCCGCCCCGCCTCGTCATCCTGCGCGAAGCGAAGCGGAGTCGCAGGATCCACGCATCACGACACGCCACGGTGGATCCTGCGACTGCGCGCAGGATGACGGCATGGCGGACGCGGCCCTATGGCGCCACCGCAGCCTTGGCCAGCCCTTCGCGGAAGCGCAGGTAGTCGTCTGCCGATTCCTGCGGCCGCTCGATCATCGGCGCGTGCCCGATGTGCGGCATCACCACCGCCTGCGCGTTGGGCAGCAGCGCCTTGAGCACGGGCACCGTGCCGACCGACAGCGCGCGATCCTCGTCGCCCCACATGATCAGGGTCGGCGTCGCGAGCCCCTTGACCGACGCGCTCACCGAGTCGGTGGCGATCTGCCGGAACACCTGCTTTTCCAGCGCCTGGTTGGCGATGCGCTCGCGCGCGAGCACGTCCATCACCGAGCCCGGGATGTACGGCGGGTCGCTCATCACGAACTTGACGAACGCGGGGTAGTCGCTCTCCCGGGTGATCATCAGCGGGTTCTCGCCGGTGGTCGTCACGATCCGGGCGAGCTCGCTGGGCGGCGCCTCGGCGATGCCGGCGCAGTCGATGAGCCACAGGCTCGCGACTTCGGACGGATGCTGCGCCGCGTAGCTCATCGCGATGCCGCCTCCCATCGAGTTGCCGCCCAGGTCGATGCGCGCCAGGCCCAGCGCGTGCACGAACACCTGCACGCGCTCGGCCTGCGCCGCGTAGTGGTAGTCGACGTCGGTGCGATGCGCGGATTCGCCGAAGCCCACGAGGTCGGGAACGATCACGCGGTAGTGCGGCGTGAGGTAGCGCGCCACGCGGGTGAAGTTGTCCTTGTCCGCGCCGAAGCCGTGCACCAGCACCAGCGGCGCGCCGCTGCCGCCCTCGAGATACACCATGCGCGTGCCGTCCGGCAGCGCGATCTCCTTGCGCTCGACGCCTGCACGCGAGCGCTCCATGGCGTAGGCCTTGTCCTTGAGCGTGGGGCCGAGGCTGTCGCAGCCGGCGAGCAGCGCGGCCAGGCCGAGGGCGAGAAGGGCGGTGCGGGCGAGGGACATCATGCGGAATGGCGGGCTGGTTGCGGGACGGACGCACTCTAGTCGAAGCGCCGTCCTTCAACTACTCGCATTTCGCCCGAGCGCCCGCTCCGTCATCCTGCGCGGAGAGAAGCGGAGTCGCAGGATGACATCGCGCATTCCCACTCCGTCATCCTGTGCGAAGCGAAGCGGAGTCGCAGGATCCACGCGTCGCGTGAGGCCAGCGTGGATCCTGCGACTGCGCGCAGGATGACGATCTTGCTTGTGTTGCGCCGCTATGTCCGATGCAATTAAAAGTTAGAAAACGCTGTCGCGCAGCGCTGCTGCAGAGCTCGTCAAACAGGGGGCTGACGTCCCTTTAGGGGATGAACACGCGCGGCGCGCTGCGTAATCTTTCGACCATGCAATGAACGAAGGTGCAGTGATGTCCCGAGCAACGTTTCGTCAATGGATGCTGGTGCTGGTCTTCGGCCTGGCCTGCGGAGTGGCCGGATGGTCGAGTGGCCGCGTGGTGGCCGCGTGGTCGCAGCCGGGCCGCGTGCACGACGCATCGGCCGCCGAGCGGCCCGCGCCGCACACGCTGTTCGCGGCGGCCCCCACGATCGCGGTGACGCCCGACGGCAAGGTGACCTTGCACGTCGACGGCGAACCCTTGAACTGGGTGCTTGCCGAGATCGATCGACAGGCCGGCCACCCCGTCGCCGCGTCGATGACTGAACGCGCGGAGGCGCCTCGCAGCGTGGGCCTCGCGACCGAGCCGTCCTGCGTCGTCGCGCGTTCGCCGGCGGCGCAGGACGTCGCGGCCCGCGTGATGCGCGGCACCGAGACCGAGCGCTACGACACGCTGGCGCAGGGCCTGAACAGCGGCGCGGTGTCGGCCGACATGCTGCGCACCCTGTACCAATCCGATGCGTCGCCGCGCGTGCGCCTGCTCGCGTTCGAGTACGCGCAGGAGGGCACCGAGGGCGACCTCGCGGCGCGGCGCGTCGAACTCGAGGCCGCGCGGCTGCTGCCGGACGCGGTGATCGCGCAGGAGGCCAGCCGCCGCCTCGAGGCGATGGATGCCCAGGCGCGCCGGGCCACGCCGCAGGTCGCCACCACGCGCTGAAGCGCCTCTTCGACTGATTCGACGGCGGCAGGCCGATGCCGCCGCGGGACGACTCGTCCCCAGAAATCTTGCGGCGGCCAAGCCGGGCGGCCTCTGCAGGAATCCATTCGCCCGGCCTCAAGGAGAGAAAGCATGAACTTCATCAACACCCCGCTGCGCGCCATCGCCTCCGCCGCCGTCCTGGCCGCTTCCGCCCTCGTCTCGACGACGGCGAGCGCGGACAGCCTCGCCTACGCCGTGGGCACCGACAACTGGACGTTCACCGGTGCATCGCAAGTGGACGTGTCCGGCATGCAGAGCAACGTGTTCACCAAGCCCGCCAACGTGCGCCTGGTCATCACGTTCTCGGCCGAATGCGCGGTCGACGCTCCCAACGGCAATCCCAACGCGTGGATGGACGTCGACATCGTCCTGCTGAACCCGACCACCAATGCCGTCGTCTACACCGCGTCGCCGACCGTGGGCGCCGCCGACGCGTTCTGCTCGTCCACCGGCACCGCCGGCTTCGGGCACTGGGCCACGCACTCGGTGCAGGCGCTGATCCCGTGGAACTTCGCTGCGGGCAGCTACAAGGCCGCCGTCAAGGCGCGCCTGAACGCCGGCGCCACCGGCGGCTGGCTCGGCGAGCGCATGCTGTCGGTGATGCAGTAAGCCCGTCGCCACGCGACAGGCGGACCTGGCGCCTGCCGTCGCCGCGGGGTACCACGCGGCGCGGGTCGGCCCGGGGGCTCAGAGGCCGCCGAAAGCGCTGAACTGCGCGAGCGCGTCCAGCGAGCGCTCCAGCGCGGCCAAGCAGTCGGCGTCGATCGCGGTGCCGATGCTGTCGCGCATCACCTGCAGCGCCTTGGCGGTGGGCATCGCCGGGCGGTACGGGCGGTCGGCGGTCAGGGCGTCGAAGATGTCGGCCGTCGTGATGATGCGCGTCTCCAGGCGGATGTGGCGGGCGTCCAGGCCGCGCGGGTAGCCGGTGCCGTCCAGCTTCTCGTGGTGCGCGCCGGCGACGCGCGCGAGCACGCCGAACGAGCCGATGCGGCCGAGGATCTGCTCGGTGTGCATGGCATGGCGCTGCACCGCGGCCCATTCGGCGGTGTCCAGCGGGCCGGCCTTGTCCAGGATGCGGTTGCTCACGCCGAGCTTGCCGATGTCGTGCAGCAGCGCGCCGCGGCGCAGCCAGCGGCGCTCGGGCGCGTCCAGGCCCAGCTGGCGCGCGACCTGCTCGGTGATCAGGCCCACGCGGGCGCTGTGCCCCGCGGTCCACGGGCTCTTGGCGTCGACGATCTGGCCGAAGGCGGCCGCGATGTCGTCGAGGTAGTCGTCGTCCACGGGCTGCGGCACCTGCGCCGGCTCCATCTCCAGCACCGCCTGCTCGAGGTCGTCGGACGCCAGCTGGCGCCAGAACGCCGGGTTGCGCGCCAGCACGGCGAAGGCGTCGGCCAGGCGCGGGTCGAACATGCGACCGCTGCGGCGCGCGATCTCCTCGCGCGTGGCCTGCGCGCCGCCGCTGGCGTGGAACACGTCGACCGCCTGCGCCAGCAGCGCCAGCCGTGCGAACAAGGGGATCTCCTTGCCGGCCAGGCCCTGCGGCTGGCCGCTGCCATCCCAGTGCTCGTCGAGCGACTGGATGCCGTCGGCCACGTCCTCGCCGAAGCGCAGCTGGCGGGCGACCTGCGCGCCGCGCGAGCAGCGCTGCTCGGTCAGTTCGCGGTGGATCTCGCCGCCGTTCTGCACGGCGTTGGCGATCGCGCGCACGCGCCGGCGCACGCCGGCCGTGGTGCCGGTGTGCTGGATCACGAAGCGCAGGAGGCTGGGCAGGCTCATGCCCACGGTGCGGCGATCGCGCTTGAACGCGAGGTCGTCGGTGAGGAACAGCTCGCACAGGCGGGCGGCGTTGCTGCTGCAGCCCGAGTCCTTGAGCAGCGTCGTGTAGTACAGGTCGCGCAGTTCGGCGGTCGAAAGCCCGATGGCGCGCCCGAGCTGCTGGCCGATCCAGCAGCTGCGCATGCCGTGGCCCACGGGCTGGCCCTCGGTCATGTCCAGCGCGTGGCTCAGCGCGCCCAGCAGCTCGCCCAGGCGCGGGCCGTTGGCGGACGTCCCGGGTGCGGGGGCGCGCGGCGCGGGCGCCCGCGCGTGACGCGCGAGCGCGGGGGCGTCGTTGGCGGCTTCGGGGTGCAGGAGATCGAGCTGGGCGTCCATCCAGGGTCTATCGGCGCGGCGGCGGCGCGGCTGAAGTCCGGAGAACGTGAGAAGTGTCGCGTCCGGCGTGCTCGACAGGGGCTCAATTTCCGGGCGGAACCCGTCGATAACCACCAGACTCCCCCTTTCCGCGAACCAGCCGACCGACCCGAAATGGCCTCCGACGACCTGTCGACCACGCCGAACCGCATCGCCCGAAGCGCCCCCATCGCCGTGCGGCTGGCGCTCGCGTTCGGCCTGCTGCTGGCGCTGCTGGCCGGCGTCGTGGCGCTGGTGCTCAAGCAGGCGGAACTGGTGGGCGAATCCAGCCGCGTCGTGGCCGAATCCAGCCTGCGCCAGGTGCTGCTTGCGCGCCAGGCCGAAAAGGCCGCGCAAGCCGGCGCGCAGCACCTGCACACCTTGTTCCTGCTGGAAAAGCGCGACGACCGCGTGCCCGTCTACGCGCTGATCGACACCGAATTCGCCGACCAGAAGGCCGCGCTGTCGCAGCTGCTGGCCGACGCCCATGCGGTGGAGGACGCCGTCGTCGTCGAACGCCTGATCTCCACGCGCGGCCGCTTCGAAGCCGCGTTCCAGAAGACGGTGGAGTCGGTCGAACTCGACCTGAACGTCGCGCGCCCGATCATGATCAAGGAGACGCTGCCCGCGCTCAACGACATGCTCTACGCGCTGGACGCGTTGGTGGCGGTCAAGTCGGCGCAGGCCAACGCGACGATCTCGAGCATCCGCCTGCAGCAGGCCAAGAGCCGCGAGTACGTGCTGGAGCTCTCCGGCCTGGCGGTCGTCGTGGCGCTGATGTGCGCGGTGATGATCACGCGCTCGATCACGCGCCCGCTGGCCCTGACCGTGGCGCTCGCGCGCGAGATCGCCGACGGCAAGCTCGATTCGCCGATGCCCGCGGCCGGCCGTGACGAGGTGGGCCGCCTGATCACCGCGCTGGGCGAGATGCGCGACAGCCTGGCCCAGCGCGAGGCGCGCATCGTCGACCTCGCGTTCCGCGACCCGCTCACGGGGCTGGCCAACCGCACGCTGTTCAACGACCGCCTCGACCAGGCCGTGGGCACCGCCACGCGCACCGGGCACGCGATGTCGGTGCTGCTGATCGACCTGGACCGCTTCAAGAACGTCAACGACGTGCTGGGCCACCCCGTCGGCGACGAGCTGCTCAACCAGGTCGCCGGCCGCCTCACGCGCGAGCTGCGCCGCACCACCGACACCGTCGCCCGCATCGGCGGCGACGAGTTCGCGGTGCTGCTGCCCGCGCAGGGCCGCGAAGGCGCCGCGCTGCTGGCGCGCCAGCTGCTGACGGCGCTCGACACGCCGGTGACGATCGAGGGCCAGACGGTGGACGTCAGCGGCTCGATCGGCATCGCCACCTTCCCCGAGGACGGCGGCAATCCGACCGAGCTGATGGCGCATGCCGACTCGGCGATGTACGTCGCCAAGCAGACCAGCTCCGGCTACGCCGCATTCACGCAGAAGATGACGCGCCGCACCGAGCATGGCCTGAGCCTGCTGTCGGACCTGCGCCGCGCCATCGACGAGAACCAGTTCTACCTGCAGTACCAGCCCAAGATCTCGCTGGCCGACCGCAGCTGCCTGTCCGCCGAGGTGCTGCTGCGCTGGCGCCACCCGACGCGCGGCTTCGTGCCGCCCGACCAGTTCATCCCGTTCGCCGAACAGACCGGCATCATCAAGTCGATCACGCGCTGGGTGCTGGCGCGCGGCGTGGCGCAGCTGGCGGCCTGGCGCGCGGGCGGGCTGGAGATGTCGCTCAACATCAACGTGTCCACGCGCGACCTCGTGCAGCAGGACCTGCCGGCCATCGTGCGCGCCCAGCTGCTCGCCGAGGGCGTGGCCGCGCGCCACCTGTGCCTGGAAGTGACCGAGAGTGCGATCATGGAGGATCCGGCGCACGCGCTGGCCTCGCTGCAGGCGCTGCACGAGATGGGCGTGCAGCTGTCGATCGACGACTTCGGCACCGGCTATTCCTCGCTGGCCTACCTCAAGAAGCTGCCGGTGCAGGAGCTCAAGATCGACCGCTCGTTCGTGATGAACCTCGACGCGGACGACAACGACCTGAACATCGTGCGCTCGACCATCGGCATGGCCCACCACATGGGGCTGAAGGTGGTGGCCGAGGGGGTGGAGACGGAGTCGGTGGCGGCCAAGCTCCGCACGCTGGGCTGCGACGGCGCGCAGGGCTACCTGTTCAGCCGCCCGCTCAACGCCGACGACTTCCAGGCCTGGGCGGTCGCGTCGCACGCTGCCAATCCGCCGCAGCCCGCCGTCGCGCCCGGCCAAGCGCTGTCGACCGACGTCTTCGTGCCGCTGCCGGCGCGGATGTAGCCCGGTCCGGGCTGTCCCGGGAGGCCATTGCCGGGGTGGATCCTGCGACTTCGCGCAGGATGACCGCGCGGGAAGGGGCCTGCGACGCGCGACGCCCCATCATCCGCAGCATGTCGTCGCCACACCCCTGCTACGGCAGGCGGCCACCCATGCCGTCATCCTGCGCGCCGTCGCAGGATCCACGCCCGCCACGTCGTCACGTCGCGGCGTCGCCGCGTCGCCGCGTCGCCCGCGGGCGACGAATGCCCGCTTTTCGCGCCAACGGGCCCCCGAATAGCCATATCCGATCGCTTCGGCATTGACATGCCCCTGCTTCCGCTGCAATCCTGTACGCTCGAATCGAGGGGAAACGAGAACAAGATGAAGCTGGGGACATCTGGCGCCACGCCACCTGCCCAGGCGACCGCTCCCGTCCGATCGCCGGCGCGCCTGGACGAGGAGCCGCTCGACGTCGCCCGCCAGCGGGAGGATCCGTACGCCGTCCTGGCGGTGCGCGCGCTGGCCGTCCTGGTCGGCTTCGTCGGCTCGCTGCTGCTGGTGCTGGCCATCGTCCAGCGCGGCTACGGCCCGCTCACCGTGCTGGCGCAGTCCCGTGCGCTGATGGGCGGCTGCCTGTTCGCCGGCGGCGCCGGCGCCTGGCTGCTGTCGCGGCGCGGCTGGAGCCGGGCGTCGGCCACGTTGTCGCTCACCCTGGCGCTGCTCGCGCTGATGCTGCATTCCTGGCACTCCGGCCTGGGCACGCACTCGATCGCCCTGGGCGGCACGGTGCTGCTGGTGGCCGTGGCCGGCATCCTCGTCAACATGCCCACGGCGATCGGGCTGGGCGTCGTGCAGGCGCTGCTGATCGTCGGCCTCGAGCTGGCGGAGCGGCGCGGGCTCATCTCGCCGGTGACGGCCAACGCCGACCTCATGGCCGAATCGCGCGCGCTGTCGTTCGCGATGCTGACGGTGGCCGGCCTGATCACGGCCTGGATCGTGCGCCGGCAGCTGGTGGGCACCGTGCTGCGGGCGCAGGAGCAGGAGCGTCGCATGAGCCGGCTGCTGCGCCTGGGCAGCGACTTCACGTGGGAGATGGATCCGCGCGGCTACCTCACCTACCTGTCGCCGTCGTTCGAGAAGCACACGCAGCACACCGTCGCCGAGTTCCTGCAGCTGGCCAAGCCGGGCGGCCCGACGATGGTCAAGGACGCGCAGTGGGAACTGCTGATGGCCGACATGAAGGCGCGCCGGCCCTACCGCGACCGCGTCATCCAGTTCGTCACGGCCAGCGGCAAGGACCTGTTCATCAGCGGCAGCGGCGAGCCGCTGTTCGATGCCACCGGCCGCCACCTGGGCTGGTGGGGCGTCAGCCGCAATGCGACGGCCGAGGTGCTGGCGCAGCGCGGGCTGGAGCGCTCGCAGACCATGCTCGACCGCCTGTTCCGGCTCAGCCCCGACGCGGTGTGCGTGGCCAGCCTGCGCGATGGCCGCGTGCTGCTCGCCAACCCCGCCTTCCTGCAGTTCGTGGGCCTGGACGACGCCAGGGTGATGGGCCGCAACGGCGTCGAGCTGGGCTTCTGGCGCGACGACGAGCCGATGCTGGCGCTCGGCCGCGCGATCACTGCGCAGGGCTGGGTGCGCGATTTCCGCTCGGTGGCCTGGTCGGCCGACGGCGCGCAGCACTTCGTGCTGATCACCGCGGCCGCCTTCGACTGGGACGGCGAGCCGGTGGCCGTGATGACCACGCGCGACGTCACCGAGACGGAGCGCGCCAAGCAGGAGGGCGACGCCATCCTCGACAACGCGGTCGTCGGCGTGTGCCTCGTGCGCAACCACCGGCTCGAGCGCGTCAACCCGCAGCTCGAACGCATGCTGGGCCTGCCGCTCGGCTCGCTGGTGGGCAAGCCCACCGAGGTGCTGTTCCCCAACCACGAGAAGTTCAAGGAGTTCGTCTCCGTGTACGAGACGCCGCAGGCGCACGGCGAGACGATCGACATCGAGCGCCGCGTGCCGCGCGCCGACGGCACCAAGCTGCTGCTGCGCATGCGCGGCCGCGCGGTCGACCCGAAGCGGCGCCAGGAGACGGGCACGATCTGGGTCGTCGAGGACATCACCGACCGGCGTCGCGCCGAGCTGGAGCTGGCCGACGCGCAGCGCGACGCCGAGGCCGCCAGCCGCGCCAAGAGCAGCTTCCTGGCCACCATGAGCCACGAGATCCGCACGCCGCTGAGCGGGGTGCTTGGCCTGGCGCGCCTGCTGCAGGATCCGCTGCTCGCGGCGGAGCGCCGCAAGTCCTATCTCACGCACCTGGTCGACGCCGCCGAGCTGCTCAACGGCATCGTGTCGGACGTGCTCGACCTGTCCAAGATCGAGGCCGGGCACCTGCTGGTCGAGCACATCCCGTTCGACCTGCACGCCGTCGTCTGGAGCGCGTTTCGCACGTTCTCGCCGATCGGCCAGGAGCGCGGGCTCGAGATGAGCTGCCACGTGGCGCTCGACACGCCGCGCGAGGTGCTGGGCGACCCGGTGCGGGTGCGGCAGATCCTGTCGAACTACCTGTCCAACGCGCTGAAGTTCACTCAGCACGGCCGCATCCACGTGAACCTGTTCCGGCGCTCGCACGAGGTCGCGCGCATCGAGGTCAGCGACACCGGCATCGGCGTCAGCCCCGAGCTGCGCGCCACGCTGTTCCAGCCGTTCACGCAGGCCGACAGCTCCACCACGCGGCGCTTCGGCGGCAGCGGCCTGGGACTGTCGATCTGCCGCGAGCTGGCCACGCTGATGGGCGGCGACGTCGGCCTGGACAGCGACGGTCGCACCGGCACCCGCGTCTGGGTCGACCTGCCGATGGTCACCGCCAGCGAGGAGGACTTCTCCACCGTCGCCAGCCCGCTCGACGACGTCGCGCCCAAGCACCCGCTGCAAGGCATGCGCGTGCTGCTGGCCGAGGACAACGCGGTCAACCGGTTGATCGTCGGCACGATGCTGACGCGCATGGGCGCCGAGGTCATCGAGGCCGCCAACGGCAGCGAGGCCATCGAGCAGGCGTCCAGCCGGCCCGAGAACGTGCATGCCATCCTGATGGACCTGCACATGCCCGAGGTCGACGGCCTGGAGGCCACGCGCCGCCTGCGCGCACAACCGGCCACCGCGCACCTGCCCATCATCGCGCTGACCGCCGCCGTGCTCGACGCCGAGCGCGCGCAGGCGCACGCGGCCGGCATGAACGGCTTCGTCTCCAAGCCGACGGGCGAGGGCGAGCTGCTGCGTGCGCTGTGGGCCTACGTGCCGGGCGCCGAGGGGCCGGCGAGCGCGTTCATGCGCTTCGACCTGGACTAGGGCGGCCCAGGCGGATCGGGCCGCGGGCGGTGAGCGCGTCGACGTCCGCGCCGTGCTGCGTGACGCGCAACTGGCCGGCGGCCGCCAGCGCCGCGGCGACGCGCCGCACGTCGGACATCAGCGCGCGCCACGCGGGCTCGTCGTGCGCGAGCGCGCGGGCGGCGTCGGACGGGCAGATCGTCGCTGGCGCGGCGCGCGCGTCCAGCAGCTCGAAGATGGCTGCCGCGATGCGCGCGTCGTCCGGCATCAGCGCTTGAGCATCTTGGCCACCGCCGGTGCGCGCAGGCGGCCGGCGACGGGCATGTCGGCGCCCAGCAGCGGGCGCAGGTAATCGAAGAAGGCGGCCGTGACGTCGTTGCCGGCGGGCGCGATCAGCGCGTCCTCCATGGTGCGCGTCTTGGCGGCCACGGCCTCCAGCGGCTGCAGCACGTAGTCGACCGCGTAGTCGCCGGTGCGGCGGATGGCGACGGAGCCGTCGCGGTCGCCCCACATCGCGAACTGCACGGCCTTCTCGGCGGCCTCGCGCGCCTCGCGCTGGTCGACGTCGGACACGCAGCCGAGGAACGAGCGCTGCAGGTAGCCGAAGGTGTCGCCGCGCACGCGCTTGATCTTGAGCTGGTCCTTGATCTGGTCGCACAGCAGGTCGGCCAGCGCGCCGGTGCCCGACAGCTGCACGTTGCCGTGCGCGTCGCGTTCGACGTTCCTGGCGAGCTTCTCGGCGATGGTGGCGCCGGTCTCGTCGTGGATGCCTTCGGAGACGGCGATCACGCAGCGGCCGTGCTTCTCGTAGGCGGCCTTGACGTCGGCCAGGAAGCTGTCGACCCTGAAGGTGCGCTCGGGCAGGTAGACCAAGTGCGGGCCGTCGCCGGGAAAGCGCCGTGCAAGCGCCGCGGCGGCGGTCAGGAAGCCGGCATGGCGGCCCATGATGACGCCCACGTAGACGCCCGGCAGCGCGGCGTTGTCGAGGTTCGCGCCGGCGAACGCCTGCGCGACGAAGCGCGCGGCCGACGGGAAGCCGGGCGTGTGGTCGTTGCCCATCAGGTCGTTGTCGATCGTCTTGGGGATGTGCACGCAGCGCAGCGGATGGCCGGCCTTGCGCGCCTCGTCGGAGACGATGCGCACGGTGTCGGACGAGTCGTTGCCGCCGATGTAGAAGAAGTGGCTGATGCCGTGCGCCTGCAGCGTCGCGAGGATGCGCTGGCAGTACGCGAGGTCGGGCTTGTCGCGCGTGGAGCCGAGCGCCGAGGCCGGCGTGGCGGCCACCTGCTCGAGGTTGGCCAGCGTCTCCTGCGTCAGGTCGACCAGGTCCTCGTCGACGATGCCGCGCACGCCGTGCCGCGCACCGTAGACGCGCTCGACCTGCGGGAAACGGCGCGCCTCGAGCACGACGCCCACCAGCGACTGGTTGATGACCGCGGTGGGGCCGCCGCCTTGCGCGACGAGGATCTTGGTCGAACTCATGGGCAGGCACTCCGGTCGTTGGAAGGGAGCCTGATCTTACGGCTGCCGAGCCGCGCTGCAAGCCTGGCCGGCGCCGCCGCGCGGGCGGGTCGGTTCAAGGGAGCGCTGGAAAGGGCTTTGCCGGGCCAGCCGCGGCCGGACCCTCGGGGGCAGCGAGCGCCAGCGAGCGTGGGGCCGTCATTTCACCGGTGAATGTCGTGCGTCACGAACGGATCGTCGCCGTCCGGCCGCTCCAGCCAGTGCGGGTGCTCCAGCGTGCGGTTGATGTCGGCCAGGCCGCTGTCCCAGTGGCTGCGCATCGTGACGGCACCGAACTCGTAGTCCTTGGACAGGCCGTCCCACTCCTTGTCCTGGTAGATCAGCTGGATCACGCTGACGCAGCGCGCCGTGGCCTGCTGCGCGGCCGCGCGCGCTGCGGGGTGGCGGGCGCGTTCCTCGGGCGGGATCAGCTCCAGCAGTTCGCGCAGCATGCGGCGCTGCCGCTGCTCCGTGGCCTGGATGTTGGTGATGGCGCGGGTGCGGCTCGAGTACTGGATGTCCTTGACGCGTTCCTGCGCGTCGACCACGTTGGTGGGCAGCTTGCCGCGCGCGCTCCACAGGTCGACCTGGAAGGCGAGGGTGTCGCGCCGCGGGTGGTCGTCGAGCACCTGCGACAGCGGCGTGTTCGACACCAGCCCGCCGTCCCAGTAGTGATGCACCCGCCGCGGCGCGCCGCTCGCGCGCGCGGGCTCCAGCGGCCCGGGTTCCTCGATCGCGATCGCCGGGAAGCCGGGCGGCAGCGCGCCCGAGGCCATGATGTGCTCGGCCCGGATCCGCTTGCGCCAGCGGCCGTGCCGGTTGTCGAACACCTCGAAGTTGCCGGTCTCGACGTCCACGGCCGAGACGGTCAGGCGCATCTGGCCGGCGTTCAGGCGGTCGAAGTCGACCAGGCGCTCCAGCGTGGCCTTCAGTGGGGCGGTGTCGTAGAAGCTGGCGGCGTCCGGCGGCTGCGAACCGATGAACGCCGTGGCCGGCCGCGGTGTGAAGAAGCCGCGCTGGCCCTCGGTGAGCGCGCGCCAGGCGCTGAGGTTGTTCCAGAACTGGCGGCGCCAGCCGTCCGAAGGCTCGACGACGGCGTCCAGGAACGACAGCGTATCCGGCCACACGGCGGGCCGCGACACGGTCTTCCAGAACTCGCGCAGCCGGGCCATGCGATCGGCCGGCGCGTTGCCGGCGATCAGGGCCGCATTGATCGCGCCGATCGAGATGCCCGCCACCCAGTCCGGCTCGATGCCGGCGTTCGCCAGGCCCTCCATCACCCCCGCCTGGTACGCCCCGAGCGCCCCGCCGCCCTGCAGGACGAGGGCGATGGTGTCGAAAGGGGGGCGTTCGAGCGGCATGGATGGGGTCGGCGAATGCAACAAGGCCCGCAGCTTATCGGGTTCGTGTTGCGCGCCGCTGAACGCGGCCATTCGCGGCCGCCCGCAATGCCAGGCATGGCGGTGTCAGGTATCGCGGTGTCAGGTCTTGCCTTTTGCCCGCCGGCAGGGCGCCCGGGCTTGAGAGGCAAACGAGTTGCGGTGTCAGGTCTTGCCTTTTGCCTGCCGGCAGGGCGCCCGGGCTCGAGAGGCAAAAGGCAAGACCTGACACCGGGTTCGCGAGAGGCAAAAGGCAAGACCTGACACCGGGTTCGACATCGGCCTCTCATGTGCATGATTCAAGACCTGACACCGACATCGAGACCTGACCCCGGCCTCGCTGGTCTAATGGCGGGATGCGTCAAACACCTCCTGCCCACCTGGCGGCCGACTTCGAGAAGGGCGGCGTCAAGGACGTCGAGTGCCTGTTCCCGGACGTCTCCGGCTATCCGCGCGGCAAGCTGATGCCCGCCAAGGCGTTCGCGAGCGGTGCCGAGCTGCGCATCGCGCAGGCGATCCCGATGCAGTGCGTCACGGGCGACTACTCCTACGACCCGATCTTCCCCGACCAGGATCCGGACGTCGCGCTCGTGCCCGACTACGCCACCGTCCGCCCCGTGCCCTGGGCCGCCACGCCGCGCGCGCTCGCCATCCACGACTGCTTCGAGCTCGCCGGCGAGCCCTGCCAGTTCGCACCGCGCAGCGTGCTGAAGGACGTGATCGCGCGCTACGAGCAGCGCGGCCTGCGCGCCGTCGTCGCGCCCGAGATCGAGTTCTACCTGACTGCCCCCAACGACGACCCCGCGCAGCCGCTGCGCGCGCCCGTCATGCGCGGCGGGCGCGCCGAGGTCGGCCAGTCGGCGTTCAGCCTCAACACGCTCAACGAGCACGCCGCGTTCTGGGACGAGTTCCGCGTGGCGCTGGACGTGCTCGGCGTCAAGGCCGACACCTGGATCCACGAGGTCGGCCTCACGCAGTTCGAGATCAACCTGCTGCACGACGACCCGCTCGTCGTCGCCGACCAGGCCTTCCTGTTCAAGTACGCCGCCAAGGAAGTGGCGCTCAAGCACGGCTTGAACGCCGTGTTCATGGCCAAGCCGATCTCCGGCCAGCCGGGCAGCTCGATGCACCTGCACCAGAGCGTGGTCGACGCCGAGGGTCGCAACGTGTTCAGCAGCGCCGACGGCAGCGAGAGCCCGCTGTTCCGCCAGTTCATCGCCGGCCTGCAGGCCAACCTGCCCAGCCTGATGCTGCTGTTCGCGCCCTTCGTCAACTCGTACCGGCGCTTCGTCAAGCAGAGCCAGGCCCCGGTGAACTTCCACTGGGGCTACGACAACCGCACCGCCGGCCTGCGCATCCCGCGCAGCGGCCCGGCCGCGCGCCGCGTCGAGAACCGCGTGGCGGGCGCCGACGCGAACCCGTACCTCGTCATCGCCGCGACGCTGGCCGCGGGTTTGGACGGCATCGAGCGCG
>Ga0207427_100666_pt1 | contig 16481 bp, 10 predicted proteins | sample AraplaCL_Cvi_mMS_FD_184268 | JGI IMG/M metagenome (GOLD analysis project Ga0207427, IMG submission 184268) | Arabidopsis root microbial communities from the University of North Carolina, USA - plate scrape CL_Cvi_mMS (SPAdes) (version 2) | ecosystem: Host-associated > Plants > Roots > Endosphere ... | reverse complement strand
GGCCTCGTCGGGTTCGTTGTCCAGGAACAGCGCGTCCAGGGCGGCGGTCGATCCGCCGGCCATCGCCATCGTGTCCAGCACCGGGCGCAGCTCGCGGCCGCGCGCGCGCAGGGCAGCCACCGTGCGGTGCAGCGCCTGCGCCAGCATGCGCTCGTCCACCGGCTTGGACAGGAAGTCGTCCATGCCCGCGGCCAGGCACAGCTCGCGGTCGTTGCCCGTGGCATTGGCGGTGAGCGCGATCATGCGGATCTCCGGGTCGAGCACCCAGGTCTCGTCGATGCCGCCGGCACGGATCGCGCGCGCGGCCGCGAGGCCGTCCATGACCGGCATGCGGCCGTCCATCAGGATGACGTCGAAGTTCTCTTCCGCGCAGCGCTGCACGGCCTGCAGGCCGTTCTCGACGAAGCTGACGTCGTGCCCCAGGCCCTGCACGAAGGCCTGCACGATCACGCGGTTGGTGTGGCCGTCCTCGGCGCACAGCACGTTCAGGCGGCAGTCGAACGCCGGCACGGGCTCCACGTGCACCGCCGCCACGGGCGAGCCGAGCGCCACCGGCAGTTGCACGCGGAAGGTGCTGCCCACGCCCGGCGCGCTGCGCAGCGTGATCTCGCCGGCCATGCCCTCGACCAGGGCGCGGGTGATCGTCAGGCCCAGGCCGGTGCCGCCGTACTTGCGCGTGGTGGTGACGTCGGCCTGCTCGAAGCTGCTGAACAGGCGCTGCTGCGCCTCGTGCGAGATGCCGATGCCGGTGTCCTCGACCTCGATCTCCAGCAGCAGGCGGCCCGTCTCGGTCGCGCCGCAGGCCACGCGCAGCTCCACGGTGCCGACCTCGGTGAACTTGAGCGCGTTGCCGATCAGGTTGAGCAGGATCTGGCGCAGGCGCATCGGGTCGCCGCGCAGCCACTGCGGCACGTTGGAGTCGACATGGCTCAGCAGCGACAGGCCCTCCTCCTGCGCGCGCAGGTCGAGCAGCTCGACCAGCGACTGCACCATCTCGCGCAGGTCGAAGTCCACCGACTCGAAGCCCATCTTGCCGGCCTCGATCTTCGAGAAGTCGAGGATGTCGTTGATGATGGCCAGCAGCGCTTCGGCGTTGCCCAGCGCCAGCGACACGCGCGAGCGCGACTGCGCCGGCATCGCCTCGCGCAGGCCCAGCTGCAGCATGCCGATGATGCCCGACAGCGGCGTGCGCAGCTCGTGGCTCATCGTGGCCAGGAACAGCGATTTCGCGCGCGTCGCCTCCTCGGCCTTGTCGCGCGCCAGCCGCAGCGCCTCCTCCTGGCGCTTGTGGGCGCGGGCGTCGCGCATGAAGGCCGTGGCGGCCCAGCCGCGGTCGTTGCGGTAGGCGGTCAGCGACAGCTCGACCGGCAACCGGCGGCCGGTGACGTCCAGGGCGTCGAACTCGATGACGGCGCCCGAGAACAGGTCGTCGTTGGCGTCGCACAGCGCAGCGATGCCGTCGGTGGCGGCCACCAGCTTGGGCAGCGGCAGGATCTGCGTGACCGGCAGGCCTAGCGCGTCGGCGGCGCTGCTGCCGAACAAGCGCTCAGCCGCCGGGTTCCAGTACGACAGCGCGCCGCCTTCGTCGAAGCTGATGACGGCATCGGTGGCCGCCTGCAGCATCAGCTCGACGCGTTCCTGCTGCGCGCGGAAAGCCAGTTCGCCGGCCAGGCGCCGCTGCTGCTGCACGACGACGTTGACGATCAGCGTGAGCGACGACGTGCTGAGCAGGAACAGGAACAGCGACGCGGTGTGCGTGGCCGGATCAGCGCTGGCGCTGCCCGGCGCGGTCAGCTGCAGCGTGATCGTGATCAGGCCGCAGGCCATCACGGCCGAATGCACGAACAGCGGCGCGAACTTGATCGCGGCCCACACCAGCAGCGGCAGCGCGAGGTAGCCGACGACGTGCACCGGCACGTTCCAGCCGCGTGTGATGGCCCAGCCCAGCACGCTCGCCGCCAGGCTGCACAGCACGAAGTAGCCCTGCTCGCGCGTGAAGCGCAGCACCGGCGGCAGGCGCGAGTCCGCGCGGACCGGCGTGCGCACCACGGCCGGCCGCGGCGCCCGCGGGGCGCGCCGGCGCTCAGCCGAGAAGGTGGCCTGCGGCAGGCGGCGGACGTCGGGGTGGAAGCGCGCGTCGAGCCAGCGCGCCCAGGAGAACAGGGCCGGCATGCAGATCAGGCAGCCGAACACGTCGCCGATCATCGACTCGACCCAGTAGCCCGACCAGCCGTGCGCGATGCAGTGCTTGGTGCCCGCCAGCCCGCAATAGCCCGCCGTGCCGCCGGCGCCGTTGACGAACGCGTACATCACGCCCAGGCCGGTCATCACCATCACGGCGCGCACCGTGTCGAGCTTGCCGGTGAAGCCCAGTCGTCTCGCGGCCCAGCGCACGACCGCGCCGGAGGCCAGCATCGACAGCGGCTCGACGAACGCCCAGCGATCGTGCACCCAGCCGTGCGAGGTGCCGTTGACGACGAAGTCGTAGGCGATGTAGACAGCCGCGCCGATCAGGCTGGCCGGCCCGTACAGGATCCCCGCCACGCAGGCGACCGCGGCCGGCGGCCACACGGGGGTCAGGTAGCCGTTGTCGTTGAGCGCGAACACGAAGCCCAGGCGCGACGCCAGCCAATACAGCAGCAGGACGCCGAGCATCAGGAGCAGGTCGCGACGGAAATTCTGGGACAGCAAGCGGTAGGCTTTCAGGAGGCCGGCCAACGCGGACAAGTGTGCCGCCGACGCGCATTCGCGGGTGAGCGATTGTCCCGCGTATTTCACGGCGCGGGGCGGGAAATGCGCGCAAATCGACAGGTCGCGAAGCCTCCCGTCCCCTGAATCGAAGCCTGGAGGGCCCGGCCGACTTAAAATCGTCACCCATCCAGCGCCTGACTCCCATGCACCCTGCCCTTCCGAGCGGCCTCGTCGTCCGCGGCTTCACCCCTCCGCTGCGCCTCGCCGACTTCCGCCTCGCGGCATTCGACATGGACTCCACGCTGATCAACATCGAGTGCATCGACGAGATCGCCGCCGCCGTGGGCCTGAAGGCCGAGGTGGCCGCCATCACCGAGGCCACGATGCGCGGCGAGATCGCCGACTTCAAGGAGAGCCTGCGCCGCCGCGTCGCGCTGCTGAAGGGTGTCCAGGAGAAGTGGCTGCATGAGATCTGGGCGCACCGGCTGCAGCTCAACCCGGGCGTCGAGGTGTTCCTGGAAGCGCTGCGCGACGCCGGCCTGAAGACGCTGCTCGTCTCGGGCGGCTTCACCTTCTTCAGCGATCGCGTGGCCGCGCGCCTGCAGATCGACTACACGCGCGCCAACGTGCTCGAGATCGTCGACGGCCGGCTGACCGGCCGCGTGGTCGAGCAGCCCTGGGGCGACATCTGCGACGGCGCCGAGAAGCGCCGCATGCTGCTCCAGACCTGCCAGGCACTGGGCATCCAGCCCGCACAGGCCATCGCCGTGGGCGACGGCTCCAACGACCTGCCGATGATGGGCGAGGCCGGCCTGTCGATCGCGTACCACGCCAAGCCGGCGGTGCGCGAGAAGGCCATGCTGGCGATCAACGAAGGCGGGATGGACGACGCGCTGGCCGTCCTGCGCTGAAACGCCTGCGGCTTCAGGCCGCCTGGACGTCTGCGGTGTCCGTGTCGATGCCCAGCGCCTCGTACCATGGCGCATAGGGCGTGTTCTTCACGAGCGTGCGGTTCAGGTCCGGCGCGCCGTCCTTCCACCACACCTTGCCGCGCTCGCCCAGGCCCACCTGGGCCAGCGCCACCATCTGCCGCGCCGCGGTGATGGCTGCCTCCTCGCCCGACAGCTTCGCGGCCTTGAGCGCGCGCCGGCCATTGAGCAGCTCGCGCATGTAGCGCACCTTGCGCTCCGCCGGGAGCGTCGGGTTCGCTGCGCGCCAGAGGCGCCCTTGCACAACGATGTAGCGGCCGTCCGGCGTCGTCAGCTCCGAGGTCATCTCGACAATCTAGCCCACGCCACGCTGAAGCTTGATGCCAAACGAAACCGGAATACCCCCTCGCGCAACAGCTTGATACAGCCTTGCGAGACCGTCGAGATTTCCCGTCAGCGACTGAGCTGTTCCCAGGCCTTGTCCAGGCGCTTGACGCTCACCGGCTGCGGCGTGCGCAGCTCCTGGGCGAAGAGGCTGACGCGCAATTCCTCGAGCAGCCAGCGGTACTCCGCGAGGCGCGCGTCGACGGCGCCCTTGCGCTCGGCCACGGTGCGCAGGTAGCGCTGCTCCACCGGACGCAGTTCGGCCAGGCGCTGGCTGTCGCGTGCCGGGTCGGCGCGCAGCTTGTCCAGGCGCAGCGTGATGCCCTTGAGGTAGCGCGGCAGGTGCGCGAGCTGGGCCCACGGCGTCGCCTGGATGAAGCGCTTGCCCATCAGGCGCTGCAACTGCGCCGTGACGTCGTCGACGACGTCCCTGGGCGGGCGCGCGTCCTTGAGCTTGCGCGTGGCCGCGGCGTATTCCACCAGCACCGCATGGCCCTGGCGCGCGACCTCCTGCGCGATCAGGTTCAGGCGGCTGCGGCCCTGCTCGAGGCGGCGCTTGAACTCGCCCTCGTCGGTGGGCAGTGGATCCTCCAGGAACGCGCGGTCGATGGCCACGTCGATGATCTGCTCGCGCAGTTCCTCGGCGGTGCCCAGCGGCATGTACAGCACCGACATCTTCGTCAGGTCGGGGATGTTGCGCTCGAGGAAGCGGATCGGCTCCTTGAGCTGCAGCGCGAGCAGGCGGCGCAGGCCGGCGCGGTGCTTGGCTGCGGCCACGTCGGGCTCGTCGAACACCTCGATCTCGACGTGCGCGCCCTTGTCGATCAGCGCCGGGAAGCCGATCAGCGTCTGGCCGCCCTTGGCGATCTCCATCAGCTCGGGCAACTGGCCGAACGACCACGTCGTGTACTTCGTGGCGGCCTGCATCGCGGGCGGCGGCGGGGGCGTCGCGACGCGCGCGACGATGCCCTTGCCGGACGGCGCCGGCGCGGCGGGCGGCGTCGGTTCGGCCGGCGCGGCCGTCGGCAGCTTCAGCGCCGCCAGCGCCTGGAACGCCGAGCGGGCCTGGCCGCCCAGCTCGGCCTTGAGCGCCGCCAGGTTGCGCCCCATGCCCAGCTGGCGGCCATGCTCGTCGACCACGCGGAAGTTCATGAAGTGGTGCGGCGACAGCGTCTCGAGCTTGAAGTCGTTGCGCTGCACGGCGATCTGCGTGCGCTCCTTGACCGCCTTGAGCAGCACCTCCAGCAGCTCGCCCTGCGCGAAATCGTGCGTGGCGACGAACTCGGCCACGAACTCGGGCAGCGGCACCAGGCGCGAGCGCGGGCGCTGGTGCAGGCTCTTGACGAGCGCCAGCACCTTGGCCTCGAGCATGCCGGGCACCAGCCAGTCGACGCGCTCGGCATTGACCTGGTTGAGCGCGTAGATCGGCACCGTCACGGTCAGGCCGTCCTTGGCGTCGCCCGGCTCGTGCAGGTAGACCACGGCGCAGTCGACCCCGCCCAGGCGGATCGCCCTGGGGAACGACGACGTGGTGATGCCGGCGGCCTCGTGGCGCATCAGTTCGTCGCGCGTGAGCATCAGCAGCTTGGGGTTCTTGCGCGACTCCTCGCGATACCACTTCTCGAACGTGGCGCCGCTGACCACGCCCGCGGGGATCTGCTGGTCGTAGAACGCGTGGATCAGCTCGTCGTCCACCAGCACGTCCTGGCGGCGCGACTTGTGCTCCAGGTCCTGCACCTGCGAGACCATCTTCGCGTTGTGCGCGAGGAACGGCAGGCGCGTCTCCCACTCGCCGCCCACGAGCGCCTCGCGGATGAATATCTCGCGCGCCACCACCGGGTCGACGAGGCCGAAGTTCACGCGCCGGTTCTGGTAGACGACGATGCCGTACAGCGTCGCGCGCTCCAGCGCGATCACCTCGGCGGCCTTCTTCTCCCAGTGCGGCTCGAGCAGCTGCGTCTTGAGCAGGTGGCCGGCGATGCCCGGGATCCACTGCGGCTCGATCGCGGCGATGCCGCGGCCGTACAGGCGCGTCGTCTCCACGAGCTCGGATACCACGATCCAGCGCCCCGGCTTCTTGGACAGGTGCGCGCCCGGATGGCGCCAGAACCGGATGCCGCGCGCGCCCAGGTACCAGTCCTCGTCGTCGCTCTTGAGGCCCAGGTTGCCCAGCAGGCCGGCCAGCATCGCCAGGTGCACCTGGTCGTAGTTGGCCGCGACGGTGTTCAGGTGCCAGCCGTGGTCGTTGACGACGGTCAGCAGCTGCGAATGGATGTCGCGCCATTCGCGCACCCGGCGCACGCTGACGAAGTTCTCGCGCAGCAGCTGTTCGTAGCGGCGATTGCTCAGCTTGTGCGTCGGCGCGGGCTTGGCAGCGCCCGCCGGCGCGTTCGCCTGCGCGCCCCCGTGACGCGCGTGCGCGGACGCGCCGCGCGCGGGCCGCGGGGCGATCTGCACGGCGTCCAGGTCCGCATCGGCCTGCCCGCCGCGCGACACCTCCAGCCACTTCCACAGCTTGAGGTAGCCCATGAACTCCGAGCGCTCGTCATCGAACTTCTTGTGCTTCTCGTCGGCGGCCTGCTGCTGCTCCAGCGGCCGGTCGCGCACGTCCTGGCCCGACAGCGCCGAGGCGATCACCAGCACCTCGGTCAGGCAATGGCGCTCGCGCGCCTCGATGATCATGCGGCCCACGCGCGGGTCCAGCGGCAGCTTCGCGAGCTCGGCGCCCATCGGCGTGAGATCGTTGGCGTCGTCGACCGCGTTGAGCTCGCCCAGCAGCGCGTAGCCGTCGGCGATCGCCTTGCGCGGCGGCTCCTCGAGGAAGGGGAAGTCCTCGACCGCACCGAAGCGCAGGCTCTTCATGCGCAGGATGACGCCGGCCAGCGAGGAGCGCAGGATCTCGGGGTCGGTGAACTTCGGCCGGCCTTCGAAATCCTTCTCGTCGAACAGGCGGATGCAGGTGCCGTTGGACACGCGGCCGCAGCGGCCCGCGCGCTGGTTGCACGCGGCCTGGCTGATCGGCTCGATCTGCAGCTGCTCGACCTTGTTGCGGTAGCTGTAGCGCTTGACGCGCGCCAGGCCGGAGTCGACCACGTAGCGGATGCCGGGCACGGTCAGCGAGGTCTCGGCCACGTTCGTGGTCAGCACGATGCGCGGGGCGGCGCCGTGTTCGAACACGCGGTCCTGCTCGGCCTGCGACAGCCGTGCGAACAGCGGCAGGATCTCGACGCCCGGCGGATGGTGGCCGCGCAGCTTCTCGGCAGCCTCGCGGATCTCGCGCTCGCCGGGCAGGAAGACGAGCACGTCGCCCGGCCCGCTGCGCCACAGCTCGTCGACGGCGTCGACGATGGCCTCGTTCAGGCCGTACTCGCGCGACTCCTCGAACGGCCGCCAGCGCTGCTCGACCGGGAACAGCCGGCCGCTGACCATGATGACCGGCGCCGGGCCGCGGGCGGACTCGAAGTGCTTGGCGAAGCGGTCGGCGTCGATCGTGGCCGAAGTGACGATCACCTTCAGGTCGGGCCGGCGCGGCAGGATCTGGCGCAGGTAGCCCAGCAGGAAGTCGATGTTCAGGCTGCGCTCGTGCGCCTCGTCGATGATGAGGGTGTCGTAGGCCTTGAGCAGCGGGTCGGTCTGGGTCTCGGCCAGCAGGATGCCGTCCGTCATCAGCTTGACCGAGGCGCCGGGCTGCAGCCGGTCCTGGAAGCGCACCTTGTAGCCGACGACGTCGCCCAGCGGCGAGTTCAGCTCGAACGCGATGCGCTTGGCCACGCTGGAGGCGGCGATGCGGCGCGGCTGCGTGTGCCCGATCAGCCCGCCGCCGTTGCCCCGGCCGCGGCCCATCTCGAGCACGATCTTGGGCAACTGCGTCGTCTTGCCCGAGCCCGTCTCGCCGCAGACGATGACGACCTGGTGCTCGGCCAGGGCGCGCGCGATCTCCTCGCGCCGGCCCGAGACGGGCAGCGATTCGGGATAGGCGATCGGTGGCACCGGATTGGCCGGCGCCGGCGCGGCGCGCGGCCCGCGCTCGGGGCGATCGGGACGATCGGTGCGGGGAGGACGCGGCGGCCGGGGCGCGGCGGGCGGTGCGGGGGGACGGACAGGCGAATTCACGAGGGACGGGATTATCTCGCGGCGCGGCGCCGGCACATGATCGGGTGTCTGATCGGGTGTCAGGTCTTGCCTTTTGCGGTGTCAGGTCTTGCCTTTTGCCTCCAAACGGCCGACCGACGCAAAAGGCAAGACCTGACACCGGACCGGATCGCCGCAATCGCGCGAACGCGGCGTCCGCCGCATATGGGATTGACCCCGTGCGGCACAATGCCGGGCTGACACTTTTGGCGCCCCACCCCTGCACCGACATGAGCCTGGACCTTGTCTTTCCCCACACCTTCGTGCCCTGGTTCCGCGCGGTGGCGCCGCACATCCACGCGTACCACGGCAAGACCTTCGTCATCGCGATCACCGGCGAGGGCATCGCCGCGGGCAAGCTGAACGCGCTGGTGCAGGACCTGGCCATCCTGCACGCGATGGGCATGAAGCTGGTGCTGGTGCACGGCTTCCGGCCGCAGGTCAACGACCAGCTCAAGGCCAAGAACCACCCGGCTCGCTACAGCCACGGCGTGCGCATCACCGACGAGGTGGCACTCGACTGCGCCCAGGAGGCCGCCGGCCAGCTGCGCTTCGAGATCGAGGCCGCGTTCTCCCAGGGCCTGCCCAACACCCCGATGGCCAACGCGACCGTGCGCGTCGTGTCGGGCAACTTCCTGACCGCCCGCCCGGTGGGCATCGTCGACGGCGTCGACTTCATGCACAGCGGCGTGGTGCGCAAGGTGGACTCGGTCGCGATCCGCAGCGCCATCGAATCGGGCGCCGTCGTGCTGCTGTCGCCGTTCGGCTTCTCCCCCACCGGCGAGGCCTTCAACCTGACGATGGAAGAGGTGGCCACGTCCACCGCCGTCGCGCTGCAGGCCGACAAGCTGCTGTTCCTGACCGAGGTGGCCGGCATCCACGAGGTGCCCGGCGACCCGGAGACCCCGGTCGACACCGAACTGTCGCTGGCCGAAGCCGGGCGCCTGGTCGCCAGCCTCCCGCGGCCGGCCGGCCCGCTCGACATCGGCTTCTACCTGCAGCACTGCGTCAAGGCCTGCCAGGGCGGGGTCGAGCGCTCGCACATCCTGCCGTTCTCGGTGGACGGCGCCCTGCTGATGGAGGTCTTCACGCACGACGGCATCGGCACCATGGTCGTCGACGAGAAGCTCGAGAGCCTGCGCGAGGCCACGGCCGACGACGTGGGCGGCATCCTGCAACTGATCGAACCGTTCGAACGCGACGGGACGCTGGTCAAGCGCAGCCGCACGGAAATCGAGCGCGACATCGCCACTTATACGGTCATCGAGCACGACGGAATCATTTTCGGCTGCGCCGCGCTGTATCCGTATCCGGAAGCCGGCACTGCCGAATGCGCCGCGCTCACGGTATCGCCGCAGGTTCAGGGCCAGGGCGACGGCGACCGGATTCTCAAGCGAATCGAACATCGCGCAAAGGCGCTCGGCCTGAAGTCGATATTCGTGCTCACCACGCGCACGATGCATTGGTTCATCAAACGCGGCTTCGAACAGGTCGACCCCGAATGGTTGCCCGAGGCGCGCAAGAAGAAATACAACTGGGATCGGCGTTCGCAGGTACTCGTGAAGAAATTGGCCTGAGGCCTGCGCGAGAAACATCCCGGAAATCCACCCCGGCGGAGGCGCCCTGCGCGCAGCCGCCGTCCACCGAACACAAGGAGTCCCCCCATGGCACGCACCGTCCAATGCGTCTACCTCAAGCGCGAGGCCGAAGGCCTCGACTTCCCCGTCTACCCGGGCGAACTCGGCAAGCGCATCTACGACAACGTCAGCAAGGAGGCGTTCGAGGCCTGGAAGAAGCACCAGACGATGCTCGTCAACGAGAATCGCCTGAACCTCGCCGACGCGCGTGCCCGCCAATATCTGGCACGCCAGATGGAAAACTTCTTCTTCGGCGGCGGCGTCGAACAACCTGCCGGCTACGTCCCGCCGGCCGCCTGAGCGCGACTTTTCTCATCCTCGGCTTGCATTCCGGTTCAGGTGCAAGCAATATTCAAGGCGGCGCAGGTGTATATTCCCATCCCAGCCGCCGCATGCGTGCAAAGTGTCACGCACAAGGTCCGCGTCGAGTTTCTCATTGCGTATTTCGCGATAAGATGTTTCGATTGTCGAATTGAGACGAGGTTTTGAGACATGTCTTCCCTGCAGGATCTTCTGGCCCAGAAGGCCGATATCGACCGCCAGATTTCCGAGGCACGCCGGCAGGAACGCAACGAGGCCATTTCCAAGGTCCGCGCACTGATGGCCGAGCATGGATTGACCGCAGCCGATCTGGTGGCCAAGACCGCGGGCCCGCGCGCCAGCACCAGCGGCCGCAAGGTCGCCGCCAAGTACCGCGACCCGGTCAGCGGCCAGACCTGGACGGGCCGCGGCCTGAAGCCCAAGTGGCTGGCGGCCGCCCTGGAGTCCGGCAAGCAATTGACCGACTTCGCCGTCTGATCCCGCCTTTCCGCCGGGTGCCGGGCACCCGGCCCGTCGCGAGCGCCTCCCGGGGCGCTCGTTTCGTTTCCGCTCCCGCGTCCCGCACGCTCCCGACCTAAACTCGTGCCGTGATCCCCGGCCAATTCGTCCAAGACCTGCTCGCCCGCGTCGACATCGTCGAGCTGGTGGGCCGCACCGTCACGCTGAAGAAGGCGGGCATCAACTACAAGGGCCTGTGCCCGTTCCATGGCGAGAAGTCGCCCAGCTTCATCGTCAGCCCCACGCGGCAGACGTACCACTGCTTCGGCTGCGGCGTGCATGGGGACGCCATCCGCTTCCTGGTCGAGCAGCACGGGATGGGCTTCGTCGACGCGGTGACCGACCTCGCCCAGCAGATCGGCATGCCCGTGCCCGAGGACAACGCCTCGCCCGAGGAACGCGCCGAGGCCGCGCGCAAGAAGGCGCAGGTCACGACGCTGACCGACCTGCTGGCCAAGGCCGCCGACCACTACAAGCAGCAGCTCAAGGGCTCGCAGCGGGCCATCGACTACCTCAAGGGCCGCGGCCTGAGCGGCGAGATCGCGGCGCGCTTCGCGCTCGGCTTCTCGCCCGACGGCTGGCGCACCCTGGCCAGTTGCTTCCCGCGCTACGACGACCCACTGCTGGTCGAGTCGGGCATGGTGATCGTCTCGGGCGACGACCCGGCCACGCAGAAGCGCTACGACCGCTTCCGCGACCGCATCATGTTCCCGATCCGCAACGTCAAGGGCGAGGTGATCGCCTTCGGCGGCCGCGTGCTGGACAAGGGCGAGCCCAAGTACCTGAACTCACCCGAGACGCCCGTGTTCAGCAAGGGCCGCGAGCTCTACGGCCTGTTCGAGGCCCGGCAAGGCCTGCGCGACAAGGGCTACGTGCTCGTCACCGAAGGCTACATGGACGTGGTCGCGCTGGCGCAGCTGGGCTTCCCGAACGCCGTGGCCACGCTCGGCACGGCGTGCACGGCCGAGCACGTGCACAAGCTGCTGCGGTTCACCGACAAGGTGATCTTCAGCTTCGACGGCGACGCCGCCGGCCGCCGGGCCGCCGGCCGCGCGCTCGAGGCCGCCCTGCCCCACGCCACCGATACGCGCAGCTTCCGCTTTCTTTTCCTGCCCAAGGAACACGATCCCGACAGCTACGTGCGCGAACATGGCACGAAGGCGTTCGAGCAATACGTGCAGGAAGCGCTGCCGCTGTCGCAGCAGCTGGTCGAGGTGGCGCAGCACGACTGCGACATGACCACCGCCGAAGGCCGCGCCCGCATGCTCGCGCAGGCCCGGCCGCTGTGGAGCGCCCTGCCCGAGGGCGCGCTGCAGATGCAGTTGCTGGGCGAGCTGGCGATCAAGGCCGGCCTGCCGCTGGCGGACCTGCAGACGCTGTGGAAGACCGACGCCCCGCGCGCGCGCCGGCCCGCCGCGCGCGACCGCGACGCCGACGACGGCGCCCCCTGGCACGACGCGCCCGTCGACCTCGCCGAGGCCAACGCCCAGGCGGGCGGCGGCCACGACGAGCACGCGCCGCCCCGCGAAGGCCAGGGGCGCTTCCAGGGCAAGCCGCGCCGCTTCGACAACCGCCCGATGAACCCCAAGTGGGCGGCGCGCCAGCGCGAGGAGGCCGAAGTGGAAGCCCAGCGCCGCCAGCCGCGCTCGGCGCCGCGCACGGCCGAGAGCCGCGCCGTCCAGATGCTGTTCGGCCACGCCGAGTACTGGGAGCGCCTGTCCGCCGACGAGCACGAGCTGATGCACGGCCTGCCTGCGCCCTACGGCCCCCTGGTGGCCTGGCTGGAGCGCGACCACTCCGAGCACGGCCCGCGCCCCTGGGCCGTCCTCAGCCACGCCCTGCGCGACGACCCGACGCTCGGCCCGGAGGCGCTTGCGGTCGCCGACGGCGACGCCGAACCCGGCGCGACCTACGAGGACTTCCGCCGCAACGTCGACAAGATCCTCGACCGCGAGTTGCGCAAGCAGACCGAGGCGCTGATCGCGCGCGCCGGCGCCGATCCGGACGCGCTGCGGCGTTACCGCGAGGTGTTCAAGCACTGGGAAGAGGTCAAGGCTCGACTGTCGGCCCAACGTGCCGAAGAGTGAGGCAGGCACGCCACACGCGGCCCGGATCGGCGGGTTCGCGCAAGGTGGTTTTCACTCGCATTTGAGGTATAATCCGATATCCCACTCAGCGGCAACTTGTGACGTGCAGTGAGAGCAACTGACTCCGGGCCCCGGCCACCCTCGACAAGGGCATCTCCATCGGCCACCTTCATCCCGCAAGAGTTGCTTCTTCAAACCACGTTCGCGTCACTTTGCCAGCCGGTGTCCCGTCGTGCCGCACGCGAAGGGAAATTCATCGCTTGCCTTCAGTTTCAGCAGCTTGCCCGCATATATGCCGGGCCAGTCGAAATTGACGCGGGCGACGTTGCCGGGTGAGCTGACCGGGGCCACATTCATTCAAGGAAACGCATGACTGCCAAGAAGAGCGCCGATACTGCCAAGACGACCGCTGCCGCCAAGGCGGCCGCCGACAAGCCCGTCGTCGAGAAGAAGGCGGTGTCCGCTGCTGCCACGAAGGCGGCCGCGAAGGCGCCCGCGGCCAAGGCCGAGAAGGCGGCCCCGGCCGCCAAGACCGCAGCCAAGACCACCAAGGCCGCCGCCAAGACGGCTGCGCCGGAGGCCAAGGGCAAGAAGGGCAAGAAGGACGAGGTCGTCGCCAAGCCCGCGTTCGAGGACGACGCGGACGTCGAGGCCGATCTCGAGGGCGAGGTCGAGGCCGAGGGCGTCGAGGAAGTCGTCGAGGAAGCCGGCGAAGTCAAGGCCAAGGTCAAGCCGCTGCGCATGAAGGTCTCGCGCGCCAAGGAGCGCGCGCTGATGCGCGAGTTCGGCCTGGACGAGACGCAGCTGACCGAAGAGGAAGTCGCCAAGCGCCGCCATGAGCTCAAGACGCTCATCAAGATGGGCAAGACGCGCGGCTTCCTGACGCACCAGGAAATCAACGACCACCTGCCCGAGAAGCTGGTCGACAACGAAATCCTCGAGGCCATCGTCTCGATGCTCAACGACATGGGCATCGCCGTCTACGAGCAGGCGCCCGACGCCGCCACGCTGCTGATCTCGGGCCAGACCCAGTCCGGCGCGACGGAAGAGGAAGCGGAAGAAGCGGCCGAGGCCGCGCTGTCGACGGTCGACTCCGAATTCGGCCGCACCACCGACCCGGTACGCATGTACATGCGCGAGATGGGCTCGGTCGAGCTGCTCACCCGCGAAGGCGAGATCGAGATCGCCAAGCGCATCGAAGGCGGCCTGCAGGCCATGATGCAGGCGATCTCCGCCTCGCCCACCACGATCGCCGAGATCCTGCTGGTGGCCGACAAGATCTCCAAGGGCGAGATGCAGATCTCCGAGGCCGTCGACGGCTTCGTGTCCGACGACGAGGCGGACGACTACGTCGCGGAAGAGGACTTCGACGAGTTCGACGAGGAAGACGACGACGACGGCGCCGGCGGCTCCAAGGCCCTCACCAAGAAGCTGGAAGAACTCAAGGCCCAGGCCCTGACCAAGTTCGGCGAGCTCAACACGCACTTCGACAAGATGCGCAAGGCCTTCGAGAAGGACGGCTACCGCTCGCCCTCGTACGACAAGGCCCAGGAAGCGCTCACCGGCGACCTGATGAAGATCCGCTTCACGGTCAAGACCATCGAGCGCCTGTGCTCGATCCTGCGCGGCCAGGTGGACGACGTGCGCCGCTACGAGCGCGAGATCCGCAAGATCGTCGTCGACAAGTGCGGCATGCCGCAGGACCACTTCATCAAGACGTTCCCCACCAACTCGCTCAACCTGCACTGGGCCGAGAAGGAGATCGCCGGCAACCGCTCGTACAGCGTGGTGATGAACCGCAACCTGCCGGCCATCCAGGAACTGCAGCAGAAGCTGATCGACCTGCAGGCGCGCGCCGTGGTGCCCATCGAGCACCTGAAGGACATCAACCGCAAGATGAACGAGGGCGAGAAGGCCTCGCGCGACGCGAAGAAGGAAATGATCGAGGCCAACCTGCGCCTCGTGATCTCCATCGCCAAGAAGTACACCAACCGCGGCCTGCAGTTCCTCGACCTGATCCAGGAAGGCAACATCGGCCTGATGAAGGCGGTCGACAAGTTCGAATATCGCCGCGGCTACAAGTTCTCGACGTACGCCACGTGGTGGATCCGCCAGGCCATCACGCGCTCGATCGCCGACCAGGCCCGCACGATCCGCATCCCGGTGCACATGATCGAGACGATCAACAAGATGAACCGCATCTCGCGCCAGCACCTGCAGGAGTTCGGCTTCGAGCCGGACGCGCCGACGCTGGCCGAGAAGATGGAGATGCCCGAGGACAAGATCCGCAAGATCATGAAGATCGCCAAGGAGCCGATCTCCATGGAAACGCCGATCGGGGACGACGACGACTCCCACCTGGGCGACTTCATCGAGGACACCAACAACCTCGCGCCGGTGGAGGCCGCGATGCACGCCGGCCTGCGCGACGTGGTCAAGGACATCCTGGACAGCCTGACCCCGCGCGAGGCCAAGGTGCTGCGCATGCGCTTCGGCATCGAGATGTCCACCGACCACACGCTCGAGGAAGTGGGCAAGCAGTTCGACGTCACGCGCGAGCGCATCCGCCAGATCGAGGCCAAGGCGATCCGCAAGCTCAAGCACCCGAGCCGCTCGGACAAGCTGCGCACCTACCTGGACAACCTGTAATCCGGACCGCAGAGGCGCCGCCCGCATGTCAGCCATCCAGCGTCGTGCCGTCGTCTTCGCCGATCTTCGCGGCAGCACCGCGCTGTACGAGTTGCTCGGCAACACCGACGCATCCCAGATCGTCACCGAGACGGTGGACGCGATCTCGCGCCGCGTGCCCGCCACGGGCGGCGTCGTCGTCAAGACGCTGGGCGACGGCCTGATGGCCGTGTTCCCCACGGCCGCGCAGGCGGTCGAGGCGGCCGACCAGATGCACGAGGAAATCGACATCGTGATGCGCCGGCGCGACGCGCTGACCGGCTTCACGGAGGCGCGCCTGCAGCTGCAGGTCTGCATCGCGCTGGGCGAGACGGTGGAGGTCAGCGGCGACTACTTCGGCGACGCCGTCAACGTGGCCGCGCGCCTGCTGGACCACGCCGGCGACAACGAGACGCTGGTGACGGCCGACGTGCTGCGCGCCCTGCCCCTCGATTCGCGCGACATGTTCCGCAGCCTCGACCTGGTGCGCCTGCGCGGGCGCGTCGAGCCCGTCGAGGTGCACCTGCTGTCGCGCCGCGGCATGGACACGGCGCCCACGCTGGTGGGCGGCGGCCCGCTGCTGGGCATGGCCGGCCCCGACGCCGTCGTCCTCACCTGGGGCAACAAGGTGCGCCGCTTCACGGCCACCGACATGCCCGTCGTGATCGGCCGCGCGGCGGCCTCGGACATGCAGGTGGACGACGCGCGCGTGTCGCGCTCGCACTGCCGCATCGACCTGATCGGCGCCACGCTGCAGCTGTCCGACCTGAGCATCAACGGCACCTTCGTGCGCTTCACCAGCGAGGACGAGGTGCTGAGCCTGCGCCGCGGCAGCTGCACGCTGCATGGCAGCGGCGAGGTGGGCCTGAGCGGCTCGCCGGAGGATCCCGGCGTCGCCGCGATGCAGTTCGAGGTCCTGCACGCACCGCTGCGGCGCGACGACGAGTACGACCTCCTGTCGCCCATCATCGCGCCGCATTCGCGTCGATGAGCCCGCACCGCCTCCCGAAGGGCGAATGCTCCCGCTTGGCGGGGAGGCGCGAAGCGCAATGCCGCGAATCTCGCGGCATGCGCGAAGCGCAATGTCGCAAATCTCGCGGCATGCGCGAAGCGCAATGTCGCAAATCTCGCGGCAT
>Ga0207427_100663_pt1 | contig 16489 bp, 15 predicted proteins | sample AraplaCL_Cvi_mMS_FD_184268 | JGI IMG/M metagenome (GOLD analysis project Ga0207427, IMG submission 184268) | Arabidopsis root microbial communities from the University of North Carolina, USA - plate scrape CL_Cvi_mMS (SPAdes) (version 2) | ecosystem: Host-associated > Plants > Roots > Endosphere ... | reverse complement strand
CCGCGAGCTCCGCCTGCCAGTTGCCCAGGCCGCGCTCGTGCTCCTGCGGCATCGCGGCGAGCAGGGCGGCCACGCGCTGGGGCGCGCGCACCGCGCCGGCCAGCGCGTTCATCGCCGCCACCGGGTTGCGCTTGTGGGGCATCGCGGACGACCCGCCACGGCCGCCGCCCGAAGGCTCCGCGAGCTCGCCGACCTCGCCCTGCGCCATCAGCGAGATGTCCTTGCCGATCTTGCCCAGCGAGCCGGCCAGCACGCCCAGCTCGCAGCCGAGCGCGACGATCTCGTCGCGCTGCGTGTGCCAGGCCGCGGGCGGCAGGCGCAGGTCGAGCAGGGTGGCCATGCCGGACGCGACGGCGTCGCCGTGCTCGCCGAGCGCGGCGCGCGTGCCCACGGCGCCGCCCAATTGCAGCTGCAGCGTCGATTCGCCTGCCAGGCGCAGGCGTTCCTGCGCGCGCACCAGCGGCGCGATCCAGCCGGCCAGCTTGAAGCCGAGGCTGATGACCTGCGCCGGCTGCATCAGCGTGCGGCCCAGCATGGGCGCGTCGCCGTGCGCGGCGGCGACGTCCAGCAGCGCGGCGACGAGCACCGACAGGTCGCGGTCGACCAGGGCCAGCGCGCGGCGCGCGACGAGTACTTGCGCCGTGTCCAGCACGTCCTGCGTGGTGCCGCCCCAGTGCACGACCAGCGCCGCGTCGGCGTCGACCGCCGCGACGGCGGCCGTCAGCGCCTGGACCAGCGGGATGGCGATCGTGCCGACGCGCGCTCCTTCGGCCACGATCGCGTCGACGTCGAACCCGCGCGCATCGCACGCCGCGGCGATGACTTGCGCGGCCCGCGCCGGGATCGCGCCCGCGCTCGCCTGCGCGCGCGCGAGGGCGGCCTCGAAGTCCAGCATGGCCTGCACGAAGGCACGCTCGCCCAGCACCTGCATCGCCTCGGGCGAGGCGAGGAAGCGATCGAAGATCATCGCCCGTTATACGTCGAAGAACACCGTCTCGTCATCGCCCTGCAGGTGGATGTCGAAGCGATACACGGTCTTGCCGTCGCGCTGCTCGCGCCGGCCGACCAGCGTCCTGCGCCGCACTTCCCACTCGACCAGGGCCAGCACCGGGTCGGCCGCGTTGGCCTGCGCCTCGTCGTCGAAGTACATGCGCGTGTGCAGGCCGATGTTGATGCCGCGCGCCACGATCCACAGGTTGACGTGCGGGGCCATCGCGACGCCGTGGCGGCCGGCGACCGGGCCGGGCTTGATGGTCTCGAACGACCACATGCCCGTGTCGAAGTCGCTGCAGGCGCGACCCCAGCCGCGAAACGCGTTGTCGAGCGCCTTGCCGGGCTGCCGGTCGGCCGCGTGCGCGTAGCGGCCCTGGGCGTTGGCCTGCCAGAGCTCGAGCAGCACGTCGCGCAGCGGCGTGCCGGAGCCGTCGAACACGCGGCCCTCGATGACGATGCGCTCGCCCTGGGTCTCGGCCGTGGTCAGCACCGGGCCGAAGTCGTTCTCGAAGATGTCGAAGCCGGCGGCCTTCGGCGCGAGGCCGATGTGCACGTAGGGACCGGCGGTCTGCGAGGCGGTCTCGCGCAGGAGCGGGGTCATCGGGCTTCTCCCTGGCCATTGGATTGCAGGACGTTCTCGAACCACGTGGCGCGCTGGCCGCGCAGCACGATGTCGAAGCGGAAGGCGCGGCTGTCCAGCGGCACGGCGGCGGCCATGTCCAGCTGCGCGATCAGTCCGCGGATCTGCTGCTCGTCGGGGATCGTGCGGATGATGGGGCAGGTGGCGATCAGCGGGTCGCCCTCGAAGTACATCTGCGTGATCAGGCGCTGCGCCCAGCCGCTGCCGGAGATGGCGAAGTGGATGTGCGCGGGCCGCCAGTCGTTGATGCGGTTGCGCCAGGGGTAGGGCCCGGGCTTGATCGTGCGGAACACGTAGTGGCCGTTCTCGTCGGTCAGGACGCGGCCGCAGCCGCCGAAGTTCGGGTCGAGCGCGCCGAGGTACTGGTCCTTCTTGTGGCGGTAGCGGCCGCTGGCGTTGGCCTGCCAGACCTCGACCAGCGCGTTGCGCACCGGGCGGCCGAGCTGGTCGCGCACGGTGCCGTGCACGATGGTGCGCTCGCCCACGGGCAGGCCCGTCTTGGCGTAGTTGCGGATCAGGTCGCCGTCCAGCGGGCCCAGCTCCTCGGCGCGGAACGCCGGTGCGGTGACTTCCGACAGCGTCTGGCCGATCGAGATCAGCGCGTTGCGCGGGCTGCGCAGGGCGCTCGTCTTGTAGCCGGGGGCGAAGGCGGGCGGGTGCGACGCGGGGTCGCGCATCAGGTACTCGTCGTCCGGTCGCGCGGCGGGCACGCTCGGGATGTCGTCGCTCATGGGCCGTCTCCTCCAGGCAAGTCGGTCGGTCAGGCGTGGGCGGCGTGCTCGGCCTGCAGCTGCGCGGCCGTGCGGCTCTCGGGCGCGGGCGCCAGGCGCAGCAGCGCGCGTGCTTCCTGCGGCGTCGCGACACGGCGGCCGTACTGCTCGCACAGGCCGGCGAGCTGCTGCACGAGCGCGGCGTTCGACGGTGCCAGCGTCTCGCGGTCGAGGCGAACGTTGTCCTCCAGGCCGGTGCGGCAGTGGCCGCCGAGCTCCAGCGACCACTTCGCGAGCGTGAGCTGGTCGCGGCCGATGCCGGCGCCCGTCCAGGTGGCTTCGGGCGCGAGGCGGTTGAGCGTCTTGACGTAGAACTCGAGCACCTCGCGGTCGACGGGCATCGCGTTCCTGACGCCCATCACGAACTGCACGTGCAACGGGCCGTCGATGCGGCCGTCCCTGGCCATCGCCGCGGCCTGGAAGATCATCGACAGGTCGAACGCCTCGATCTCGGGCTTGACGCCGTAGGCGCGCATCTGGCCGGCGAGCCAGTCGACGAGGTCGGGCGCGTTGTCGTAGACGCGGGTGGGGAAGTTGACCGAGCCCGAGGCCAGCGAGGCCATGTCGGGGCGCAGGTGCAGCATGCCGCCGCGCTCGCGGCCGGCGCCCGAGCGCCCGCCGGTGGACACCTGCGTGATGATCAGCGGGCAGTGCTTGCGGATGCCGTCCAGCACCTGCGCGAAGCGCTCCGGCGCGGAGGTGGGAGTCTCGTCGTCGTTGCGCACGTGCAGGTGCACCAGCGTCGCGCCGGCCTCGTAGGCGGCATGGGTCGATTCGACCTGCTCGGACACCGTGACCGGCACCGCCGGGTTGTCCTTCTTGCGCGGCAGCGAGCCGGTGATCGCGACGGAAATGATGCAGGGCGTGAGGGCGGCCATTCGATGTCTCCAGCGTTCTTCGAATCGTGGATCGGAGCGTAAAGGGCGGCCCGCCGGGCGCCAATGGACAGAATCGGCGATCGATTGAACAATCGGAACATCAGCCCGGGAGACGGCGTCTCCGCACAGCAGATTTCCTCGCCGCCAGGCTGAGCATTCCGAACCTCCATGGCCCTGCACCTGCCCACCTACCTGCTGTACGGCGAGGACGCCGGCCTGCCGCCGGAGGACGTCATGCACTCGGAGTCGATCGCCGAGCGCAGCAGCCTGCATTCCTGGGAGATCAAGCCGCACCGCCATGAGGCGCTGCTGCAGGTGTTCTGGTTCGAGAAGGGCCAGGTCGAGATGCTGATCGACGGCCAGGCCCATTCGCTGCGCGGCCCGGGCGTCATCCTGGTCATGCCGCTGGCGGTGCACGGCTTTCGCTGGACGAGCGACGTCAAGGGCATCGTCTTCACGATGCGCGAATCGCATGTGCGCACGCTGCTGGCGCGCGACGAGAGCCTGCGCGAGCGCGTGCTCGTCTCGCGCTGCGTGCCGTTCGCGCCGCCGCACCGCAAGCCGGTCAAGACGGCCGTCGAGGCGCTGCACGAGGAGCAGACGCAGCACGCGCCCTGGCGCGCCAGCGCGATCGACGCCGCGATGACCGCGCTGTTCGTCGCGCTGGGGCGCAGCCTGCCGGCGCCGACGGCGGCGGCCGGCATCGGCGACCGCTCCGTGGTGCACGTGCAGCGCTTCCGCGCACTGGTCGACGAGCGCTTCCGCGAGCAGCCCACGCTGGGGGAATTCGCCGCCGAGATCGGCATCACGACCACGCAGCTCAACCGCGTCTGCCGCGCCGTGCTGGGCCACCCGGCGCTGGCGGTGCTGCACGCGCGCCTGTGCCTGGAGGCGCAGCGCGAGCTCGCGTACACCACGCTCAGCGTCAAGCACATCGCCTACAAGCTGGGCTTCAGCGACGCCGGCTACTTCACGCGCTTCTTCGAACGCGAGACGGGGCACTCCCCGTCGACGTGGCGCAAGGAGCAGCTGGCTCGGCAGTAAGCGGCGATACTGCCCTTCATGAAGGTGTCGCGCCTCGTTCCCGCCCTCGCCGCCGGCCTGCTGGCCAGCGGCTGCGTGATCGTCCCGGTGCAGGTCGAGGACTACGACCCCGGCTGTCGGCTCGTCACGCATCACATCGAACTGCAGCCCGTCGTCCTGGGCCAGCTCAACTCGTGCAGCGGGCAGGGCTGCGAGGCGCTGGTGCTCGCGAGCCTGGGCGTGACGGCGGTCAGCGCGGTCGTGTCGGGCTCGATCGCCATCATCGGCAACGTGGCGTACTGGGCCGAGCATCGCGCGGGCTGCGCCGCGCCGGCGCCCACGCCGGGGCCGCCCGTGGCGCCGTCGACCTGAGGGCGGGTTCCTTGGCGCGTGCCGGCGCGCCGCTTTCCCACTGGCGTAGCCGATCCGCGGGTCTTCCCGTGGGAGCGCCCGCCCGCGCGTCACGCGCGCGTCATGCGCGATTTCGACAATCCTGCCCACCTCGCGAGCTCCCCCGAGGCAACGACGACAAGGCAGGATGACCATGACGCACCTCACCGCCAGGAATGCCGCGCTGCTGGCGATCGCCGCCGCCGCGGCTGCCCCAGCCGCCCACGCCCAGGACACGACGCCCGTCGTCCTCACGTTCTCCACCGTGGGCGATTCGCGCCAGGACCCGGTCAAGTACGACCAGGCCAGCGTCGGCGCCACGCTGTCCGGCCAGGACGCGACCTGGCTGCAGAACACCAAGGCGTTCACGCGCATCCTGCGCACGATCCAGTCGCAGAAGTCGACGATGCTGTTCTTCAACGGCGACATGATCCACGGCTACGGCTGGGCCAACTACGGCTTCACGTCCAACGCCACCCAGAGCGCGATCGCAGGCCCCCTGGCGCCGGCGACGACAGCCGACATCGTCGGCTCGGACCTGATGAAGGAATACCGCCAGTACGCGTTCTGGCGCGGCCTGGTGGCGCCGCTGCCCGAGACCGGCACCTACGTGTTCCCGGTGCCGGGCAACCACGAGACCGAGTGCAAGGCCTGCCCGAAGAACAGCGACGGCCAGACCCAGGCCAAGGTCGAGAACGAACAGGCCTACGCCGCCAACATGGGCGACCTGATCCTGGACACGACGCGTTTCACCAACGTGCTGGGCGCCGCGCCGGCCAACGTCAACTACGGCCCGGCCGCGGGCGTCGGCCCGGACGCGCTGTCGACCGACCAGTCCAAGCTGTCGTACTCGTTCGACTACCTGGGCCTGCACTTCGCGGTCATCAACACCGACCCGGTGGGCGCCGAGACCTCGGCCCCGACCGCGTGGCTGGCCGCCGACTTCGCCGCCGCCCAGGGCCGCGGCGCCAAGCGCTTCTTCGTGTTCGGCCACAAGCCGGCGTTCACGTACGCGTACGCCCCGGGCGTCGCCGGCTCGGGCCTGGATGCCACGGCCACGACGACCGCCAAGCGCGATGCGTTCTGGAACGTCATCGAGCAGTACAAGGCGACGTACTTCACCGGCCACCAGCACACGTACGACGTCTCGCAGCCCAAGGGCGGCGCCTACCAGGTGATCGTGGGCGCGGGTGGCTCGCCGTTCGACGCCACCGCCGCGCAGGCCACCGCCGGCGTGCTGGCGCATCCGGCCACGGATCGCGACTACGCCTGGGCGACGGTCAAGGTGCACGCCGACGGCGGCGTCGACATCCTCGGCTACGGCTTCAGTTCCACCTTCGGCCCCACGCAGTTGCTGGGCCAGTACTTCATCGCCCCGTGAGCCACGCCATGAACAAGACGCACATCGCCATCGCGCTCCTGGCGCTCGCGCCGTTCGCCCAGGCCGCGGCCGTCGTCGACACCGGCGCTCCGAACGGGGCGGCCGTCGGCTCTCTCGTGTTCGACGGCAGCGACTGGGTCGCCGCCCAGGTCACCTTCGCCAACGCCGCCACCATCGACGCCATCGCCGGCCACCTCCTGGGCGGCACCGGCGGCGAGACCTTCGACATCGCGCTGTACGACGGCGGCGCCCGGCCCGGCGCCGCGTTGTTCACGACGACGGCCACCTACGGCGTCGACGGCTGGAACGGCGCCTCGGGCCTGGCCTGGAACGTGGCGCCCGGCAGCTACTGGATCGAGTTCGAGGTGAACTGGAACGACACGCTGGGCACGACGCCGACCGCCACCGGCGCGCTGTTCGACACTGGCGTCGCGCATCCGGTGCAGACGGCCACCACCCCGGACTGGGGCTTCACGTACGATGCCGCGCCGTCGATCGGGCTGCAGGTGTCGGTGGTGCCCGAGCCCACGGGTGCGCTGCAGGTGCTCGCCGGCATGCTGCTGCTGACGTCGATGGGCGTCGCGCGCCGCCGCCGCTGACGCGATGCCGCGTGCTGCCGCGCGCGCACGACGTGCGCTGAAAGCGCTCGCGGTCGCCGTCGTGGCGGTCGCGAGCCTGCTGTCGGTCGCGCGGCTCGCGCAGGCCTGTTCGGGCGCCGCGCCCGAGCCGTCCGGCACCGAGACGCACTTCCCGCTGATGTACGGCGACCGGCCCACCATCGCGCAATTGAGCGACCTGGGGCGGCGCATCTTCATGGATCCGGCGTACTCGGCCTCGGGCCGGCAGTCGTGCGCGAGCTGCCACGACCCGACCCGGGCCTTCGGGCCGCCGAACGACCGCGCCGTGCAGCTGGGCGGCCCCAACCTCGACAGGACGGGCTTTCGCAACACGCCCTCGCTGCGCTACGCGCACGCGCCGGTGGCGTTCACGCAGCACTTCCTGGAGTCGCAGGTCACGCTGGGCGTCGACGACGAAGGCCCGACCGGCGGCCGCACCTGGGACGGCCGCGTCGACACGGCGCACGACCAGGCGCTGATGCCGCTGATGGACCCGAACGAGATGGCCAACGCCGACGGCGCCGCGATCGTCAGGCGCCTGAAGACGACGTCGTACGCCGACCTGTTCCGCCAGGTGCTCAGTGCGCCCGGCGAGAACGTGTTCGACGACCCGGACTCGGCGCTGGTGTGGGTGACGGTGGCGCTCGAGACCTACGAGCAGTCGGCGCCCGAGTTCCACCCGTTCGACAGCAAGTTCGACGCGTGGCTCGACGACAAGGCGACGCTGAGCCCGGCCGAGCGGCGCGGCATGGCGCTGTTCAACGACATGAAGAAGGGCAACTGCGCGAGCTGCCACCCGAGCACGCGCAAGGCCGCGGCCAACCGCCCGCCGATCTTCACCGATTTCGGCTTCGTCGCCACCGGCGTGCCGCGCAACCGCGACCTGCCCGCGAATCGCGATCCGACGTTCTTCGACCTCGGCCTGTGCGGCCCGCTGCGCACCGACCTCGCCGCGCATCCCGAGTACTGCGGCCTGTTCCGCACGCCGTCGCTGCGCAACGTGGCGCTGCGCCAGCGCTTCTTCCACAACGGCGCGATCCGCACGCTGCGCGACGCGGTCGCCTTCTACGCCACGCGCGACACCGACCCGGCGCGCTGGTATCCCGCCTCGCACGGCAAGCGCGGCTACGACGACCTGCCCGAGAAGTACTGGAGCAACGTCTCGCACGAGGTGCCGTTCGAGCCGCTGCCCGGCGGCCGCCCGCGGCTGGACGAGCGCGAGATCGACGACATCGTCGCCTTCCTCAAGACGCTCACCGACGGCTGGAAGCCGCCCGCCAGGGGCCAGGGCAGGGCGGTCGCGGCCCGCTGACGGGCCGGGCGACAATGCCCGCATGACTCGGATGCGCACCGGCCTCGCGCTCGCCTCCAGCCTCGCGCTCGCGGGCTGTGCGGCGCTCACGCGGCTCGTCCAGGGGCCGATCGGCCCGTGCGGCTTCGACGTCGAGACGCTGCAGTTCGCCGGCGACGCGCTCGCGCAGGCGCGCTGCCTGCTGCGGCCGGTCGCGCAGGGCGGCATGGTCTCGCCGCAACCGGCGACGCTGCCCGACTCGCTTGCCGCGCTCGTGGGCCAGCCGGTCGGCGACCTCGCGCCGCGCCTGCGGCGCCATCTGGCCGCGCAGGCCATCGCCGACGCGGCCGTCGGCGGGCCGCTGGACGCGCCGCTCTCGCGCGCCCGCGACGACGCGCCCGACGCCCCCGTCGCGCGCTACTTCGTGCTGCACGACACCAGCACGCCCTGGCTCGCCGACGCCACGTCCTTCCCGCCCGACGACGACCCGTCGCTGAACGCGCTCGCCCGCTTCGGCGGCCCCGAGGCGGTGGCGCACGTGTTCGTCAACCGCGTGGGCGAGACGTTGCTGGGCCACGATTTCCGCGTGCCGTGGCGCGCGACGCAGCTCGAGGTGCGTCGCGTCGGCCCGCGCTCGCGCGGCCTGTTCCTGCATGTCGAACTCGCGCAACCGCGCCGCCGCGACCCGTCCGGGCCGCCGCGCAACGACGCCATCGCCCCGACCCCCGGCTTCACCGACGCGCAATACGCGCAGGCCGCGCTGCTCTACGCCGCCGCCAGCGCGCGCCGCGGCGACTGGCTCATCCCGGCGTTCCACGCGACCCTGGACGAAGGCATCGCCGGCGCGCACGACGACCCGCAGCATTTCGACATCGCCCGCTTCGCGCGCGCGCTCGACCGCCTGCGCGAGGCGCTCGAGCGCTGACCGGGCACGCGGGAGTCCCGCCACGCTCGACAGGGCCGGGTCTTACCCAATCGAACATTTGTCACCCGCCGCGGGTCATCCCGCGCCCCGAAAAGCACGTTCAATACGGTGCGAGGAGCGATGTCCTCACCCCGGCCGAGTAGGTGAATTGCATTCCGGACAGGCTCGCACCTCGTTCCCGACCTCGGCTCGGCGCCTGGCATCTCCTCCGCCGCGCAGGCGCGTCGCTCGTCGTTCGCGACACAGGCGGATGCCCTGGTTCGAAGTGGCCCCTTGCACGCCACCGAATGGCGGGTCAAACGACCCGCCCTACGAACGCAGGAACGCCTCGAACTCGGCAGGCGGCACTGCCGGCGACCAGTGGAAGCCTTGACCTTGCTGGCACCCGAGATCGCCGAGCAGCGCCAGCGTGGCCCCGTCCTCGACCCCTTCGGCCACCGTGTACAGATTCAGGCTGCTGGCCATCTGCACGATGGCCCGCACGATCGCCTGGTCCTGCACGTCGTCGGTCAGCCGCCGCACGAAGGTCTGGTCGATCTTCAGGCGTTCGACCTCGAAGCGCTTGAGGTACGCCAGGTTCGAATACCCCGTCCCGAAGTCGTCGATCGCGAAGCGCACGCCCATGCGCCGCAGGCTGGCCAGGCTCTCGGCCAACTGCAGCGAATCCTGGATCAGCAGCGACTCGGTCAGCTCGAGCTCCAGGTTCTCGCTGGGCAGCCCGGAGTCGGCCAGGGCCTGCGCCACCGAGGTCTCGACGCTGCCGCGGCGGAACTGCACCGGCGACACGTTCACCGAGATCGTGAGGTCCGTCCACCCGGCCGCGCGCCAGCGCTGGGCCTGCGCGCAGGCCTCCTGCAGCACCCAGTCGCCGATCGGCACGACCAGGCCCGAGCGCTCGGCCAGCGGGATGAAGCGTGCCGGCGAGATCGGCCCCTTCTCGGGATGGCGCCAGCGGATCAGCGCCTCGGCGCCGATCAGGCGGCCGGTGCGCAGGTCGAACTGCGGCTGGTACGAGAGCGTGAACTCGCGATGCGCCAGCGCCGCGCGCATCGCCGACAGCAGCTCGACGTGCTCGATGACGCTCGCGTTCATCTCGCCGTCCCAGAAGCGGTAGGCATTGCGGCCCGACTCCTTGGCGCGGTACATGGCGATGTCGGCCTTCTTGAGCAGGCTGTCGAAGTCTTCGCCGTCGGTCGGGAACATCGTCACGCCCAGCGAGCAGCCCGCGAAGATCTCCATGCCCATCACGTCGAACGGCGCCATCAGGCTGGTCACGACCTTGCTCGCGAGGTCGCCCACGCCGTCGACGTCGATCACCTCGGGCACCAGCAGCAGGAACTCGTCGCCGCCCAGGCGCGCGACGGTGTCGGCCGTGCGCAGCAGCGCGGACAGGCGATCGCTGACCTGGCGCAGCAGGTTGTCGCCGGAGCTGTGGCCCAGCGTGTCGTTGACGTTCTTGAAGTTGTCCAGGTCCAGGTAGAGCATCGCCACGCCATGCCCGGCGCGGCGCGCGATCGCCGCGGCCTGCTCGAAGCGGTCGCGCGCGAGGCTGCGGTTGGGCAGGCCGGTGAGCGCGTCGTGCGTGGCCATCAGCTCCATGCGCGCCTGCGTCGCCGCCATCTGCAGGTTCTGCGCATGCACGGCATCGAGCGCGTTGTGCATGTCGTTGGACATCAGCCAGGCGATCACGGTGGTCACGCACAGCACCGCCACGACGTCGACGAGCGTGTTGACCGACACGGTCGGAACCCGGTTCACGTGCCAGCCCTGCAGGTTGCCCACCAGCACGAGCGTCACGGCGCCGGTCATCGCGACGAACAGGACGAAGTACAGCCGCCGCGCGCCCATCATGGCGGCGAACACGAGCAGGCAGGGGAAGGTCAGCAGGGACGAGTCGCGCAGGCCGCCGTTCTGCCACATCAGCAGGCCGACCATGCCGGTCAGCGAGATCAGCATGAGCGTGAGCGCGCTGGTGCGGCGGCCGGCGCGCACCAGCAGCAGCACCAGGCTCATCGCCGCCAGGCCGACGAACAGCGGCGGCAGGTTGCGCCAGCGCTCGGACAGGATGTCGGGGATGGCCGAGGCGACGATGGCGATGCAGGCGGCCCACACGGCCTGCACGAGGCGTCGGTCGCGCAGCAGGCGCGACGCGCTGTTGCCTGGCGGGATCGGCTGCTCGCTGGGAACGTTCACCGGTTCGAACCTCTGCACTCGTCGCGTCTGTCACTTGCCCGATCGCGAACGACCCGGGCGCGCTGTGCCGCGCGAAGTCCCCGTCCGGTCGAGGTTCTCGTCAGCCCGCGGAGTGTTGCATGGATGACAAGGCTGTCTACCCCGCCGGGTATCGAGTTTCCCGAAATCCGGTCATTGTTGGCATCACAGGACCAGCGACAGGCCGAACGCCAGCGCCAGCCCCACCACGGAAATGACGGTTTCCATGATCGACCAGGTCTTGATCGTCTGCCCCACGGTCAGGCCGAAGTACTCCTTGACCAGCCAGAACCCCGCGTCGTTGACGTGCGAGAAGAACAGCGAGCCGGCGCCCACGGCCAGCACCACGAGCGACAACTGGGTCGGCGCCAGGCCCGTGGCCAGCGGTGCCACGATGCCCGCGGCCGTCACCGTCGCGACCGTCGCCGAGCCGGTGGCCAGGCGGATCAGCACGGCCACGATCCAGCCCAGCAGGAGCGTCGACAGGCCGGCCGCCAGCGCAATCTTGGCGATCGCCGCGCCGGTGCCGCCGTCGACCAGCGACTGCTTGAAGCCGCCGCCCGCGCCCACGATCAGCATCACGCCGACCACCGGCGCGAGGCTGGCGCCGATCTTCTTGCCCAGCACTGCCGGCGAGAAACCTACCGCGGTGCCGAACGTGATCATCGCGAGCAGCACCGCGGCCAGGAGCGCGAACACCGGGTCGCCGATGAAGTCCAGCAGCGGGCGCGCGGGCGAGTCCTTCTCCAGGAAGATGTCGGCGCCGGCCTTGCCCAGCATCAGCACCAGCGGGAACAGCAGCGTGGCCATGATGGTGCCGAAGCTCGGGCTGTGCGTCGCGCGCACGTCGGCGTCGTCGGCGGCGCCGCCCCGGCCGCCCTGCGTCACGGCCAGCCCCGCGCCGGCCGCGCCGACCGGCACGAGCCGCGCCGCGATCGCGCCGTACAGCGGCCCGGCGATGGCCACGGAGGGCACCGCGATCAGCAGCCCGAGCGCCAGCGTGACGCCGACATTGGCGTGCAGGATCGCGATCGCCGCCAGCGGCCCGGGATGCGGCGGGATGAAGCCGTGCAGCACCGACAGGCCGGCCAGCGCCGGGATGCCCAGCCGCATCGCGGGCCCGCTGGAGCGGTGCACGGCGAGCATCACGACGGGGATCAGCAGCACCAGGCCGATCTCGAAGAACATCGGGATGCCGATGATCGAGGCGATCAGCGCCATCTTCCACGGCAGCGTGGCGGGGCGGCCGCGCAGCAGGGTCTCGACCACCTTGTCGGCGCCGCCCGAGTCGGCCAGCAGCTTGCCCACCATCGCGCCGAGCGCGATCAGCACGCCGACGTAGCCCAGCACGCCGCCGGCGCCCGTCTCGAAGGACGCCGTCACCTTGCCCAGCGGGATGCCGGAGCCGGCGCCGACGAACAGCGCGCCGACCGTCAGCGCGATGAACGCGTGCAGCTTGAGCCACACGATCATCGCGACGATCAGGCCGATGCCGATCGCCGCGACGATCAGCACCTGGGTGTCGTGTGCGTTCAGCACGGGGTGGGCGAGGTCGGCGGCCATGCGGGGCTCCTTGGGGTCACTCGAGGCCGAGGGCGGCCAGGACGGCGTCGGCGATCGCTTCCGGCGCGCCCGCGATCTCGACGCGGATCACCGGCTCGTCGGCCGTGGGTTCCTCCAGCGTCTCGAACTGGCTGGCGAGCAGCGACGACGGCATGAAGTGGCCCTGGCGCGTGGCCAGGCGCTCGGCGATCAGCTCGCGCGAGCCGTGCAGGAAGACGAACTCGACGCCGCTGCCGCGGCGGTCGATCAGCGAGCGGTACTTGCGCTTGAGCGCCGAGCAGGTGATGACGCCCGAGTGGCCGGCATCGAGCCGCGCGTCGACCCAGTCGGCCACCTTGGCGAGCCAGGGCGCGCGGTCGTCGTCGTCCAGCGGATGGCCGGCCGCCATCTTGGCGACATTGGCGGGCGGGTGCAGCGCGTCGCCCTCCTCGAACGCCCAGTCCAGGCGGTCGGCGATGATCTTGGCGACGGTGGTCTTGCCGCTGCCCGACACGCCCATCAGGACGAGGACGATCGGCAGGGCGGGGCGCTGGGCAGCGACGGTCATGGCGGGCGGGCTTGGCGTGGACGTCGGGGCCGAGCATACGTCCTGGAAGCCGCCCCGTGCTTCAACCGGTGCGCATCCCCGCGAGGTCGACGATGTCGCGCACCTCGAGCACGTGGCGCGGCGCGCCGGCGGTGGCCGCGTTGACCATCGCGCGGCCCACCTCCTGCAGCGTGCAGAACCTGCCCGGCGCCAGCGCGCGGCCGATCGGGTAGATCCACGCGATGGCCTTGTACCAGCCCTTGAGGTTCCTCTGGCCCGCGCTCGCCTTCATCATGCCCGGCCGGAACATCAGGGCGCGGCGGAACAGGCGCAGGAGCTCGTTCTCGGTGGCGCCCTTGACGCGCGCCCACATCACCTGGCCGTGCTCGGTGGAATCGGTGCCAGCGCCGGTGACGTAGGTGAACGTCATCTCCGGATTCAGGCGCGCGAGCGTGCGGCCCCACGCCGTGGTGAGGTCGTAGGTGACGTGGCGGTAGTCGTGCTCGTTCATGCCCAGCGACGACACGCCCAGGCAGAAGAAGCAGGCGTCGTAGCCGGCCAGCTGCGCCTGGATCGCGGACAGGTCGTGGAAGTCCGCATGCACGATCTCGGCGAGCTTGGGATGCGTGCGCCCGAGCGGCTTGCGATTGACGACCAGCACGCGCGCCACGCGCGGGTCGGCCAGGCATTCGAGCAGCACGCCCTCGCCGACCATGCCGGTGGCGCCGGTGAGGATGACCGAGATCGTCATGGAAGCGCCTTTCTCAGGCGGCCTGCACGGCGGCCGCGGCTTGCGGGGACGTCTCGACGGCCTGCCACCAGCGCTCGCCCGCGTGCGGCTGCACGAGCGACAAGCGCTCGCCCATCGCGGGCGTGGCCAGCGGCACCCCGCGCGCCTGCGCCAGCGCGAGGATGCGGTCGAACGGCTCGTGCCACGCATGCATCGCGAGGTCGAACGTGCCGTTGTGCAGCGGCATCATCCAGCGGCCGCGGACGTCCAGGTGCGCCTGCAGCGATTCCTCGGGTTGCATGTGCACGTCGGGCCATTGCGCATCATAGGCGCCGGTCTCCATGAACGTCACGTCGAACGGGCCGAAGCGCTCGCCGATCGCCTTGAAGCCCGCGTGGTAGCCGGTGTCGCCGCTGAAGAACACGCGCAGGTCGCCGGCCAGGATCACCCACGAGGCCCACAGCGTGGTGTCGCCGTCGCCCAAGCCGCGGCCCGAGAAGTGCTGCGCGGGCGTGGCCACCAGGCGCACGCCGGCGAACGCGGTCTGCTGCCACCAGTCGAGCTGGCGCACCTTCGCGGCCGGGATGCCCCAGCCGATCAGGCGGTCGCCGACGCCCAGTGGCGTGACGAACATCTCGACCTTGGGCGCGAGTTCGAGCACGGCGGCGTGGTCGAGGTGGTCGTAGTGGTCGTGCGACAGGATCACGCCCTTGATCGGTGGCAGGTCGGCGATCGAGATGGGCGGGGCGTGGAAGCGCTTCGGGCCGGCCCACTGCACCGGCGAGGCGCGCTCGGAGAACACCGGATCGGTGAGCCAGAACTCGCCGGCCAGCTTCAGCAGCAGCGTGGAGTGGCCGAGGCGGAACAGGCTGGCGTCGGGCGCGGCCGCGAGCGTGGCGGCGTCCAGCGGCTGCACCGGGATCGGGGCGCGCGGCACGGTGGTGTCGGGCTTGCTGGTGAGCACGCGCCAGGCGATGGCCATCGTCTTGCGGAAACCGGGCCGCGGGCGCGGCACGACGTTGTGGAACTTGCCGTCGCGATGCTGCGGCGAATCGATCGCGTCGGGCGCGGGTAGCTGGCGGTTGCGCGAGGTCAGGCAGGTCATGGCGCTTTCCTTTGTCGGGGCAGGCGTGCAGCTGGATCAACAAGTAAACTGCACGGTGTAGTTTCCAGTGTAAGGTCGATCCGCCGAAAAGTAAACTGCCTGGTGTAAAGTTCTGTCATGGCAGCCGCCCCCACGTCCCGCCTCACCGATCGCAAGCGCGATGCCATCGTGCAGGCGGCGATCGCGGAGTTCCGCGACAACGGCTTCGAGGCCACCAGCGTGGACAAGGTGGCCGCGCGTGCGGGGGTGTCCAAGCGCACGCTCTACAACCATTTCCCGAGCAAGGACGAGCTGTTCGCCGCAATCCTGCACATCCTGTGGGAGAACAGCGCCAGCGACCTGCAGCGCGCGTACGAGCCGGCCCGGCCCATGCGCGAGCAGTTGCTGGAACTGGTGCACGCCAAGCTGGCGATGCTGGGCGACGAGAACTTCCTCGCGCTCGCGCGCGTCGCGATCGCCGCCGCCCTGCATTCGCCGGAGCGGGCACGCGAGATGGTCGAGCGCATCGGCGAGAAGGACACGGCGATGCTGGACTGGATCCGCGCCGCGCAGGAGGCCGGCGCGCTCAAGGCGGCCGACGCCGCGCAGGCCTACAAGCAGCTCGAATGCCTCGTCAAGGGCGTCGCGTTCTGGCCGCAGGTGGCCATGGGCCAGCCACGGCTCGCGGCGGCCGCGCAGAAGAAGCTCGCGAGCGCGACGGTCGACCTGTTCCTGAGCTACTACGGCACGTAGCGACTCCGGCCGTTCAGGGCTCGCTGATCTGGCGCGGCTCGCCGAGCGCGGGCAGGTGGGCGTCGTAGGGCGCGTGCGGTGCGCGGTAGGGCGCCAGGTAGGCGGCCAGCGCGTCGATGTCTTGCGCGCCGCCCAGGCGCTCGGTGCCCGTCACGAGTGTGGTGTAGCCGTCGCCGCCGCTGGCAAGGAAGCTGTTGACCGTCACGCGCCACTTGCGCGCCGGCTCCAGCACCACGCCGGCGCTGACGATGGACTGCGTCGGGCCTGTCACCACGGGCGGCACGGCTGCGAGGTCCACGGGCGTCCAATCGATGTCGACGATGCGCGCGTCCCGGGGCCTGGACGCCACCCACTTCACGCGCAGTCCGGCCGACAGCTGCAATACGCAATCGGGCTGCGGGTCGTCGCAGCGGTCGAACTGCTGCTCCAGCACGGCCTTCAGCTGCGCGGACGTCAGCGTCATCGTCACCAGGCTGTTGCCGAAGGGCTGCACGGTGAAGGCCGCGCCCCAGGTCAGCGCGAAGGGCGCGGTCGCCCCGGCAGGCGGCACGAAGCCGGCCGCGCGCACGCCGCCCGGGTTCATCAGCGCCATCTGGGCGCCGCCGGCCGCGGCGGGCTGCGTCGCGCGCAACTGGGCGTCGGCGACGAGGCTGCCGGCGGGTGACTGTCCGCCTTCGCTGGCGTCGTTGGTCAGCGGCTGTGCGAGCTGGCCGA
>Ga0207427_100662_pt1 | contig 16501 bp, 10 predicted proteins | sample AraplaCL_Cvi_mMS_FD_184268 | JGI IMG/M metagenome (GOLD analysis project Ga0207427, IMG submission 184268) | Arabidopsis root microbial communities from the University of North Carolina, USA - plate scrape CL_Cvi_mMS (SPAdes) (version 2) | ecosystem: Host-associated > Plants > Roots > Endosphere ... | reverse complement strand
GCCACGTTCGCCGTTGCGGCCGCCGCGGCGCTTTTCGTCACGGCCACGGCCGTCGCGACCGCCTTCGCGCGATTCGGTCTTGGCGGCCGGCGTGGCCGTCGTGGGGGCGGGCGCGGGCGCCGGGGCGGGCGTGGGGGCGCCGCCGAACAGGCTCTTGACCCAGCCGAAGAAGCCGCCGCCGGCCGGGGCCGGCGCGGGGGCGGGCGCCGGGCGCGGGGCCGGCGTCGGGGCCGCGGCCACCGGAGCGGGCGCGGGCGCCGGGGCCGGCGGCGCGGGCTGGTCGGGCAGCACGCCCTTGATGACCGGCTCCTGCTTGGCCTTGGCCTTGTCGCGGCGCGTGATCGAGACCTCGTCCTGCGGCTCCTCGATCATCGTGTAGCTGGCCTGCAGGTTCTCCAGGCGGGCGTCGTCGTGCCGCAGGCGCTCGAGCTTGTAGTTCGGCGTCTCCAGGTGCTTGTTGGGCACCAGCAGCACGGTGGTGCGCTGCTTGAGCTCGATCTTGGTGATCTCGCTGCGCTTCTCGTTGAGCAGGAAGGAGGTGACTTCCACCGGCACCTGCACGTGCACGGCGGCGGTGTTCTCCTTCATCGACTCCTCCTGGATGATGCGCAGGATCTGCAGCGCGGAGGATTCGGTGTCGCGGATGTGGCCCGTGCCGTTGCAGCGCGGGCAGGTGATGTGGCTGCCTTCGCTCAGGGCGGGGCGCAGGCGCTGGCGGCTCAGCTCGAGCAGGCCGAACTTGCTGATCGACGAGAACTGCACGCGGGCGCGGTCGAAGCGCAGCGCGTCGCGCAGGCGCTGCTCGACCTCGCGGCGGTTCTTCGACTCTTCCATGTCGATGAAGTCGACGACGATCAGGCCGCCGAGGTCGCGCAGGCGCATCTGGCGCGCGATCTCGTCGGCGGCTTCGAGGTTGGTGCGGGTGGCCGTCTCCTCGATGTCGCCGCCGCGCGTGGCGCGCGCCGAGTTGACGTCGATGGACACCAGCGCTTCGGTGTGGTCGATGACGATCGCGCCGCCGGCCGGCAGGTTGACCGTGCGCGAGAACGCGGTCTCGATCTGGTGCTCGATCTGGAAGCGGCTGAACAGCGCCGCGTCGTCGCGGTAGCGCTTCACGCGCGATGCCGACTCCGGCATCACGTGGTTCATGAACTGCTGGGCCTGCTCGTAGATGTCGTCGGTGTCGATCAGGATCTCGCCGATGTCCGCGGTGAAGTAGTCGCGGATGGCGCGGATGACGAGCGACGATTCCTGGTAGATCAGGAACGCGCCCTTGCCCGTGCGGGAGGCGCCGTCGATGGCGTCCCACAGCTTGAGCATGTAGTTCAGGTCCCACTGCAGCTCGGGCGCGCTGCGGCCGATGCCGGCGGTGCGCGCGATCAGGCTCATGCCCTTGGGGTAGTCGAGCTGGTCGAGGTTCTCCTTGAGCTCCTCGCGATCCTCGCCCTCGATGCGACGGCTGACGCCGCCGCCGCGCGGGTTGTTGGGCATCAGCACCAGGTAGCGGCCGGCCAGCGAGATGAACGTGGTCAGCGCCGCGCCCTTGTTGCCGCGCTCTTCCTTCTCGACCTGCACCAGCAGTTCCTGGCCGTCCTTGATGGCGTCCTGGATGCGGGCGGACTTCACGTCGACGCCGTCGCGGAAATACTGGCGCGAGATTTCCTTGAACGGCAGGAAACCGTGGCGATCCTCGCCGTAGTCGACGAAACACGCCTCGAGCGACGGCTCGACGCGGGTCACGACCGCCTTGTAGATATTGCCCTTGCGCTGTTCGCGCCCTTCGATCTCGTTCTCGAAATCGAGCAGTTTCTGTCCGTCGACGATCGCCAGCCGGCGTTCTTCCGGCTGGGTCGCGTTGATCAGCATGCGTTTCACGTGCACTCCTTCATCGCCTGCGTGCGGCCGTGGCCGCGACGAGGCTGTCGCCTTGCTGCGCCTGACCCGGGCCTGGGTGGGAATGGCCCTGGGAGCGCGCTAACGATGCACGAGAAACGAAACGGGGAACCGATGGAAGGAACCGCCCTGGACTGCGCCGCCGTGCCCCGGGGACGGGGCGGACGACAGGCGCGGCGTTGGCGCTTGGGTGCTTCAGTCCCTGCGTCGCGGAGCGAGGGTCGTTTCCCGAGAAGCACCTGCGGCCGCGGCCGCGGCCGCTCCTGCAGGTCCGCGCGCCCGACGTGCCCGGATCCACGGCGACGGCAGGGCGGTGGCGCCGGCGCGGCGCGTTCGTGCGCCGGGCAGCGGCCAGGGCCGTGCATCGCCCGCGAGGCGGGACTGGGTCGGATGGGGGTGGGAAACGAACGCCATGCGTTTGCGTTGCAAAGGATCTTGCACCGGCCCCCAGCTGCCGATTCCCGCAGGGGAAAAAGCCTCTGGCGACCTTGGAAAACCTTTATCTCCAGACCTGCATCGAAGGCAGGTCGGTTCTTGTGTCGTTGCTCTTCCGCGTCTTTGCATTCGACCGCCGGGCCACTTCGTGGTCACCGGCCTGCCGGGGGCGCCGAGCGCGTTGCATCACCTGGTTTTGCCGCGTCTCTTTCGATATTCGGCGCCACGCCCGCACACCTTGTTGTCGAGTTTGAAAGTCCGCCGCAGGATCCCGTTCGGGGATTGCCCGGGTAAACTCTCGAAAATCAATAACTTATGGCGCAAACGTGGTTCGGCCGATTATAGAGGGGAAACGCCGGACGGCCCAAACCGCCGCCAGCGGCGCTCCCAGGACGAAGGCGGCGACAGGCCGCCAGGCCGCTCCCGCCGCCGGTGCGAAGCCGCGCGCCCGGCCCGCCGCGACCGCCGCCCGGCCCGCGCCGCCGGCGCCCGCCGCCCCGGTGCCCGAGGCGGCGCCCGCGGTGCGCAGCGTGGTCGTCGATGACGAATACGCGGGCCAGCGCCTGGACAACTTCCTGCTGCGCGAGCTCAAGGGCGTGCCCAAGACGCACGTCTACCGCATCATCCGCTCGGGCGAGGTGCGCGTGAACAAGGGCCGGGCGTCGGCCGACACCAAGCTCGCCGCGGGCGACGTCGTGCGCGTGCCGCCGGTGCGCCTCGCGACCCCCGCGGCGCCGGCCGAGGCCGCGCCGCCGCGCGAGTTCCCGATCCTGTTCGAGGACGAACTCCTGATCGCCATCGACAAGCCCGCCGGCACCGCCGTGCACGGCGGCTCGGGCGTGAGCTTCGGCGTGATCGAGCAGCTGCGGCGCGCGCGGCCGCAGCAGAAATACCTGGAGCTGGTGCACCGCCTGGACCGCGAGACCTCCGGCATCCTGCTGCTGGCCAAGAAGCGCAGCGCGCTGGTGGCGCTGCAGGACCAGTTCCGTGCCCGCGAGACGGGCAAGACCTACGCCGCGCTGGTGGTGGGCCGCTGGCCCGCCAGGCTCAAGGTGATCGACGTCGCGCTGCACAAGACGGAGGATGCCGGCGGCGAGCGCCGCGTCCATCCGGTGGCCGACGACCATCCCGACGCGCAGCGCTCGATCTCGCTGGTGCGCATCGCGCGCCAGTTCGCCGACACCACGCTGCTGGACGTCACCATCAAGACGGGCCGCACGCACCAGATCCGCGTCCACCTGCAGCATTCCGGGCACGTGATCGTCGGCGACGACAAGTACGGCGACTTCGCGCTCAACCGCCGCTTCGCGCGCGGCGAGGCGGTGCCGGGCGTGCGCTTCGAGCGCATGTTCCTGCACGCGCGCCGGCTCGCCTTCGACCACCCCGGCAGCGGCACGCGCATCGAACTCGAGGCGCCGCTGCCACCCGAGTGCGCCGCGCTCGTCGACGCGCTGGACAAGCCATGACCGACTCCCCCGACCGCCCGCGCCGCTTCGACCTCGTCGTGTTCGACTGGGACGGCACGCTGTTCGACTCCACCGCGCTGATCGTGCACAGCATCCAGGCCGCGTGCGCGGACCTGGGCCTGCCGGTGCCCGACGACGAGCGCGCGTCGTGGGTGATCGGACTGAGCCTGCGTGCCGCGATGGCGCACGCCGCGCCCACGCTCGACGAGGAGCAGTTGCCGCAGATGATCGAGCGCTACCGCTTCCACTACCTGGCGCGCCAGCACGACCTCGCGCTGTTCCCCGGCGTGCTGCAGATGCTGCATGCGCTCAAGCGGCGCCACCACTGGCTGGCCGTGGCCACCGGCAAGAGCCGCGCGGGCCTGGACGAGGCGCTGCACGCGGTGGAGTTGCGCGGCGTGTTCGACGGCACGCGCACCGCCGACGAGACCCGGCCCAAGCCCGACCCGCAGATGCTGCGGGAACTGATGCGCCAGTTCGGCGCCGACCCCGACCGCACGCTGATGATCGGCGACACCACGCACGACCTGCAACTGGCTGCCAACGCCGGCACGCCCAGCGTCGCCGTGGCCTACGGCGCGCACGCGCCGTCGGAGTTCGCCCCCCATTCGCCGCTGGTGGTGGCCGCCAGCGTGGCCGAGCTGGCCGCCTGGCTGGACGCGCATGCCTGACCGGGCGCCCGCGCCGCTGCCGCTCGAGGGCTGGCTGCCGCTGTGCGCGAGCGACGAGCTCACCGAGGCCGGCAAGGCGGTGGTGTTTCCCGTACTGCTGTGGCGCCGCCCGGCGCGCGCGTTCGCGCTGCGCTTCGAGGGCCGCGTCGTCGCCTACCTGAACCGCTGCGCGCACGTGCCCACCGAGATGGACTGGCGCCCGGGCGAGTTCCTCGACGAGGAGCGCCGCTTCATCGTCTGCTCGATGCACGGCGCGGTCTACGAGCCCACCAACGGCCGCTGCATCGCGGGTCCGTGCGCGGGGCAGCGCCTGATGGCGGTCGACGTCGCGGAGCACGACGGGCGGGTCGTCTGGCACCCGTCGGCGGACGTCGGCCCTGTCGTGTTGGACAATCGGCCCAAACCACCCGACGACCATGACGCCTGATTTCGAACCCACGCAATCGCCCGAAGACGCGCATCCGGCCGCGCCGGCCCCCGCGCCCGCCACGCCGGCCCCCGCGCCCGCAGTCGCGCCCGCGCCCGCAGTGGCGCCCGCGCCCGCGACGGTCACCACCGTGAACATCAGCCCCGACCTGTCGCGCCTGGAGACGGTGCTCGCGCAGGTCACCGGCGAGTTGATGCGCGAGCGCCGCGCCGACCGCCGCTGGCGCCTGTTCGGCCGTGCCGCGTGGTTCCTGCTGGCGCTGGCCGTGATCTGGGGCCTGGTGGCCTCGCAGCGCGGCAAGGCGAGCACGCCCAACGGCCCGCACACGGCGCTGGTCGAGGTGCGCGGCGAGATCGCGTCCGAAGCCAATGCGAGCGCCGAGAACATCGTCTCGGCGCTGCGCAGCGCGTTCGAGGAGAAGAACGCCGTCGCGGTCGTGATCCGCTTCAACTCGCCCGGCGGCAGCCCGGTGCAGGCCGGCATCGTCTACGACGAGATCAAGCGCCTGAAGGGCCTGCACAAGAAGAAGATCTACGCGGTGTGCGAGGAAATGTGCGCCTCGGGCGCCTACTACATGGCCGTGGGCGCGGACGAGATCTTCGTCGACAAGGCGAGCATCGTCGGCTCGATCGGCGTGCTGATGGACGGCTTCGGCTTCACCGGCGCGATGGAGAAGCTGGGCGTCGAGCGCCGCCTGATCACGGCCGGCGCCAACAAGGGCATGCTCGACCCGTTCTCGCCGCTCAAGCCCGAGCAGCGCGCGCTGGCGCAGTCGATGATCGACCAGGTGCACCAGCAGTTCATCGCGGTCGTGCGCGAGGGCCGCGGCACGCGCCTGCACGAGACGCCCGACACCTTCTCGGGCCTGTTCTGGAACGGCGAGGAGGCCGTCAAGCAAGGCCTGGCCGACCGCTTCGGCAGCCTCGACTCCGTCGCCCGCGACGTGGTCAAGGCCGAGGACGTGATCGACTACACGCCCACCGAGAACGTGGCCGAGCGCCTGGCCAAGCGCTTCGGCGCCTCGATCGGCGCCGGTGCCGTGCGCCAGCTGGAGCAAATGCCCGTCCAGCGCCGCTGAACGTCCGCTCCGGCGCCACGCGCCGGCCCGCGGCGTTCAACATTTCGCGCTTGCCCCGGGTTCGAGGGCGGCGCGCCCGCGTCGCCCGGGCGATGCACGTGTAACGTCCTGCAGGAGACCCTCAAGACGGCGGCAGGGCTGCCGATGTCCGTCTGAAGAACGGTCCCTGCCGCGTCCCTTCCTGCCCATGCACGCCCGCGTCCTTCGTCGCCTGCTCATCGTCCTGCTCGCCCTGACCGGCATCGCGCTGGCATGGAACCAGTTCGGCATGACGTCGTCGCTGGTGATCGACGCCCGCTCGCCGTACAAGGTGACGGCGGTGGACGACCGGGCCAACCCCGGCGGCCGCAGCGTGGCCAGCGCCGTGCGCGACGGGCAAGCGCTCGGCATGGACTGCGACCTGCGCGCCGGCTACGAATGGGCGTTCTGCGAACTGGCGGTGCAGTTCGGCACGGGACCGTCGGGCATCGACCTGAGCCGCTACGACTCGATGCGCCTGTGGATCACCGCCAGCGGCCCCGAGGCGCAGCAGCGCGTGCGCGTCTACGTGCGCAACTACGACCCCGCCTATTCCAAGCCCGGCGTGACCGAGTCCGAGAAGGTCAACCAGATGATCTACCAGCCCTCGGACTACCCGCAGGGCTACGCGGTGCCGCTGGCGCGCTTCCAGGTCGCGCAGTGGTGGATCGACGAGCATCCGATGACGCTCGACCTCGAGGCGCCCGACTTCCGCAACGCCACGCAGCTCGCGTTCTCGACCGGCCCGAGGGTCGAGCCGGGGCCGCACACGATCCGCATCCAGCGCATCGAGCTCACCGGCAAGCTGATCCCGGCCTCGACCTTCCGCCTGGGCATCATCGCGGTGTGGATGCTGTCGGTGTTCGGCTACCTCGTCCTCGACAGCGTGCTCAACCGGCGCCAGCTGCGGTTGTCCGCCGCCAGCCAGAACTCGCTGCAGCGCCTGAACGAATCGCTGCGGCTGGAGACGCGCAGCCTGGCCGAGATCGCGCGCACCGACCCGCTGACCGGCGCGCTCAACCGCAAGGGCCTGGCCGACGAGCTGATGCGCATCGTGCGCCAGGACGAGGACAAGGCGTTCCCGATGACGCTGGTCTTCATCGACATCGACCACTTCAAGCGCATCAACGACTCCCTGGGCCACGACACCGGCGACCAGGTGATCCGCGCCCTGGCCGAGCTCGTGCGCTCGGCCGTGCAGCGCGACGACCTGTTCGCGCGCTGGGGCGGCGAGGAGTTCCTGCTCGTGTTCCGCGACACCCCCGGCGCCAAGGGCCGCGCGATCGCGGAGCGCCTGCGCGAGCGCATCGCCGGCGCCACCTGGCCCGCGGGCCTGGCCGTCACCTGCAGCTTCGGCGTGGCCGAGTGGCACCGCGGCGAGGACCTGAACGAAGGCGTCAAGCGCGCCGACGAGGCGATGTACCGCGCCAAGCAGGAAGGCCGCGACCGCGTCGAGATCGAGCTCGACCCGCGCGACGTGCGCGATTCGCAGCCGGCGTAGGACGGGTTATCCGCAGGCGTAGCCCGCCGTTCGTTCCACGTCCTGAGGCCTTGGGTGTGCGCGTTCCCGGGCGGGCCGGCGCGCCGACCAGCGGCGGGTTGCGCCTGCGGCCCGCCCGCCCTACAACCAGCCGGACTTCTTGAACTGCCGATACAGGATCACGCACACGATCGTGATCGTCGCCAGCGCCAGCGGGTAGCCCCACTGCCACTCGAGCTCGGGCATGTTCTTGAAGTTCATGCCCCAGATGCCGGCGAACGCGCTGATGACGGCGAAGATGCCGGCCCAGGCAGCCAGGCGCTTGTTGACGACCGATTCCTCGATGGCCACGTTGGCCAGGTTGACCTGGATGGCGGTGCCGATGGTGTCGCGCAGGTTGTCCAGCGACCCCTGCATGCGCAGCAGGTGGTCGAACACGTCGCGGAAGTACTCGCGGTTGTTCTCGCAGACGGCAGGCACGCGGCCGCTGAACAGCTTGTGCACGGCGTCGATCAGCGGCGCCACGGCGTGGCGCACGATGCCGATCTCCTGCTTGAGCTCGTAGAGGCGCTGGATGTTGGCCCGCGCGGTGCCGGGCTCGAACATCTGGTCCTCGACCTGCTCGAGCTCGGTCTCGAGGCGGTCGATGATCGGGAAGTAGCGGTCGACCACCGCGTCCATCAGCGCGTAGAACACGAAGGCCGGGCCGTGCTTGAGCATGTGAGGCTCGCGCTCGGAGCGCTCGCGCACCATCAGCAGGTTCTGGCGGCTGCGGTTGCGCACCGACAGCACGAAGTTGCGACCCACGAAGATGTCGACCTCACCGGTCGCGATCTCGTCGGTCGGCGTGAGCTCCACCGTGTGCAGCACCGCGAACAGGGTGTCGCCGTACTCCTCGACCTTGGGCCGCTGGTGGCCGTGCAGCGCGTCCTCCACCGCCAGCTCGTGCAGGCCGAACTCGTCCTTCATCGTGTGCAGTTCGTCCTCGGTGGCGTCCTTGAGCGCGACCCAGACGAAGCAGCCCGGGCGTGCGAGGTACTCGCTGATCTCCGCGATCGGAATGTCGGCGAGCTTGCTGCCGTTCTCGTAGGCGACGCAGTTGATCAGCATTGAAGGGTGTCGGGTCTGGAGTCACGACACTGTAGCGAAGACCGCGTCAAGGCGTCGCACGGGCGTCGAAACGACGAAATTGCTGCGCTGCGGTGGCAAGCGCGGAAACGCTGGGCCACAATGCCCGCTCGACCAACCCGACGGTTCCGTCAGAGACGATTCATGGGCAAGCAGCAACACGGCGCCGGCCTCGCGGCCATGACGCTGGGCGCCTTGGGCGTCGTCTACGGGGACATCGGCACCAGCCCGCTGTACACGCTGCACGAGATCTTCGTGCCCGTCTCGGGCGTGGGCGTCCCGCTCGACACGCAGCACATCGTCGGCGCGGTCTCGACGATCTTCTGGGGCCTGATGCTGGTCGTCACGCTCAAGTACGTGATCCTGATCCTGCGCGCCGACAACAACGGCGAAGGCGGCGCGATGGCGCTGACCGCGCTGGCCGCGCACGCGGCCGGCGGCACGCCGCGGCGGCGCACGCTGATCATGCTGGTGGGGATGTTCGGCGCCACGCTGTTCTTCGGCGACAGCGTCATCACCCCCGCGGTCACCGTGATGGGGGCGGTCGAGGGCCTGGAGGTGGTCACGCCCGCGCTCCGGGCCTACATCGTGCCGCTGTCGGTGGTGATCCTGGTCGTGCTGTTCTCGGCGCAGCGCTTCGGCACCGGCGCGTTCGGCAAGGCGTTCGGGCCGATCCTGGTGGTGTGGTTCGGGCTGCTGGCCGTCGTCGGCGCGCTGCACATCTCGCAGGCGCCGGTGATCCTGTCCGCGCTGAACCCGATCTACGCCATCGAATTCCTGCTCGATCGCGGCTGGCACGTGCTGGCGGCGCTCGGCGCCATCGTGCTGGCGCTCACCGGTGCCGAGGCGCTGTACGCCGACATGGGCCACTTCGGCAAGACGCCCATCCGCCTGGCCTGGAGCGCGCTGGTGCTGCCGGCGCTGGCGCTGAACTACATGGGCCAGGGTGCGCTGCTGATCCACGACCCGAGCGCCATCGAAAACCCGTTCTTCCGCCTGTTCCCGTCCACCTGGGTGCTGCCCATGGTGGCGTTCGCCGCGGTGGCCGCCATCATCGCGTCGCAGGCCGTGATCTCGGGCGCGTTCTCCATGACCAAGCAGGCCATCCAGCTCGGCTTCCTGCCGCGCATGGAGGTCGTCTACACCTCGGTCAAGGAAGCCGGCCAGATCTACCTGCCGCGCGTCAACTGGGTGCTGATGGTGGCGGTGGTGTGCGCGGTCATCGGCTTCGGCAGCGTCTCCAAGCTCACCGCGGCCTACGGCATCGCGGTCACGGTGACGATGCTGATCGACACCGTGCTCACGTACTTCGTCGTGCGCTATGGCTGGGGCTTCCCGCTGTGGATCGCGCTCGGCGCCACGGGCTTCTTTGCGGTCATCGACGGCCTGCTGGTGGCCGCGTGCTCGCTGAAGTTCCTGCACGGCGGCTGGTTCCCGCTGATCCTGGCGCTGGCGATGTTCGCGATCATGTCGACGTGGAAGCGCGGCCGCGAGCTGCTGCTCGAGAGCATCCGCCGCGACGACCCGGACCTGATCCCGTTCATCACGGCGCTGGCCGAGGACGACATCGTGCGCACGCCGCGCACCGCCGTCTTCACCGTGGCCAACGTCGGCACCGTGCCGCAGGCGCTGCTGCACAACCTGAAGCACAACCAGGTGCTGCACGAGACCAACGTCATCCTCACCGTGAAGTTCCACGAGGTGCCGTGGATCCCGTTCGCGGACCGCGTGCAGGTCGAGCCGCTGGCGCGCGGGTTCTGGCGCGTGACGGTGAACTACGGCTTCAAGAACACGCCCGACATCCCGCAGGCGCTCACGCTGTGCCGCTCGCACGGGCTGGACGTCGACGAGTTCACCACCAGCTACTTCCTCAGCCGCGAGGTGGTGGTGCCCACGCGCGGCGACGGCATGGCGCACTGGCGCGAGCGTCTGTTCGCCGCCATGACGCGCAACGCCGGCAGCGTGGTGGAGTTCTTCCGCCTGCCCAACAACGCTGTCATCGAGCTGGGCACGCGCGTCCAGATCTGACGCTGCGGTCGGCCTGCCGCCGTCCACGGGCCGCTGCCGACCGCTCGTCGGCCGGCCGTTCCGGCGCCGCCAAGAAAGTCTCGAACGATCGTTCGGCTTTGCCGAAACCGGCTCAGAAGATCGTGTCAGGGTCGATATGGAAGGCAGATGCGCGATTCGACCCGCCGCCTGCTGGCGCGCGGCCGTGCATCGCTCAATGCATGTCACGGAGACCCGCATGCGCCTGACCCCCGGCAAGCTTCACTTCCTCACCCTGGGCGTCGCGTCGCTCGCCATGCTGACCGCGTGCGGCGGCGGCTCCGACGCGCCCGCGCCTGCGCCGGCCCCCGCGCCGGTCGCGAGCCACCTGACCGGCACCGCCGCGGTCGGCGCCCCGATGACGCAGGGCACCCTGCGCGTGATCGACGCCACCGGCACCGTCGTGGCGCACGACGTCGCGATCAACGCCGACGGCACCTACGACGCGGGCGTGCTCACCGGCACCGGCCCCTGGCGCCTCGAGGCCTGCGGCTACACCGGCGCGAACTACGGCTGCATCTACTCGGTCGCGCAGGCGGCGGGCACGGCCAACATCACGCCGCTGACGACGGCCATGATCACGCTGGCCACCGGCCATGCGCCCGATGCCGTGATGGCCGACGGCGGCGCGCCCACGCCCGCCGCGCTCGCCGCCGCGCAGGCGCAGTTGCAGGCCGGCCTGGCCAGCACGCTGAGCGACTCTGGCGTTCCCGCGAACTTCGACTTCACGACCGGCTCGCTGGCCGCCGGCACGCGCAGCGGCTACGACCGCATCCTGGACGCCGTCAACGTCACCACCGGCAGCGACGACGGCGCCTTCGTGCAGGTCACGCCGCGCCTGGGCGACGGCAACCTGTACCTGACCACCGGCACGACGACGGGCACGATCACCACGGCCGCGGGGGCCGCGGCGCTGCCCCTGGGCAGCCTGGAGACGCTGTTCACGAAGATGACGGCCGCGATGGCCAGCGCGTCGTCCTGCACCGATGCCAACATCGGCGTCGCCACGGTGATCGCCAGCGATGCCCGCATGAACGGCTTGTCCGGCGGCGCCAACGTGTCGGCCGGCCTGTGCCAGTTCTTCGGCCACGGCGACGGCGGCGCGGGTGCCATGTGGGGCGCGAAGTTCCTGAGCCCGACGCTGGGCAAGTGCGACCTGACCGGCAGCGCGCCGCTGTGCGCCGTCAGCTTCGCGCTGGAGTCCACCGACGGCAGCGTCGAGAACGTGGGCGACGGCATGGGCGTCGTCTATCGCGACAACCGCTGGCAGTTCTACGGCGAATTGCTGCCCATCTCGATCAACGCCAACGCGGCGGTGCAGCGCAACGTGCGCATCGACGACCCGACCACCCCCGTGCAGTACTCGCGCGCGCTGCAGTTCGACATCGCCCGCACCGATGGCATCGCCTGCGCCCGCATCGCCATGCGCGACGACGCGCAGACGACCATCGCCATCTACAAGGTCTACTCGCCGAGCGCCGAGCGGATGTCGCTGTGGACGCACGACGGCTTCAGCAACACCGCGAGCACCGACCCCAACGACGGCTCGCTGCGCAGCGGTGACGACAGCTGGATCCAGCTGCCGCAGGGCACGGAGGGCGACGACGTGATCCGCCGCTTCTACCGCGCCGGCCGCACCGTCGACGTGTCGCTGTACTCGGACGCCGCCTGCTCGACGCCGGCCACGGTGGACGGCAAGAGCGTGCTGCCCGTGAACGTGGCGGGCATGCCGCCGGTCGATTCGGCGATGCCGTCGCTGCCGTGGGGCATCCTGACCGACGACACCGTCGCCGCGTTGAAGGCCTTCACCGTCGACGGCGGGCACACCAGCAGCTTCACCGGCGCGTGGACGTTCGCCGACGGCATCACCGGCTTCGACGAGGCCACGTTCTGCACCGCAGGCTCGTGCGGCGAGGACGAGCCCGCGCGGCTCGGCCAGGCGCGCCTGCGCCCCGGCGTGCGCACGGCGGTGACGTCGCTGGCCGCGCCGGCCACCCACGTGCTGGCGGGCGACTACAAGGAGTACATCCTCGGTGGGCGCGACGCGACCGGCATGAACATCGAGAGCGAGTTCGTCAGCTGCACCTCGCAGGCGGCCGGCCAGATGTGCGGCCAGGGCCCGACCAACGTGCCCAACCAGCCGGGCGACGGCGGCGTCTGCACGAACCCGAACGGCTGCTCGGGCAATGCCGGCGGCACCCCGACGGGCCCGACGGCGACGCACAAGCGCTCGCACTGACCATCGCGCCGACGGCGCCATGATCGAGGCCTCCGGCGCGCCGGAGGCCTTCGTCGTTTCAGGGCCGGCCCTGGATCACGCGCAGCGGCGGCTTGCTGGCCGTGGCGGGCTCGTCCTCGGCCACGCGCGTGCGGTTGCGGCCGTCGTGCTTGGCGTCGTACAGCGCCTGGTCGGCCTGCGCGATCAGCTCGTCGACGCCTTCGCAGCCAGGCGCCACCGCGGCCACGCCGATGCTCACGGTCACGCCGCACAGGCCGCAGGCCAGCGGCGCCGCACCGGGCACGGGCTCGCCCACGGCCACGCGCAGGCGCTCGGCGATGGCGGCGGCGGTGGGCAGGTCGGTCTCGGGCAGGATCGCGACGAACTCGTCGCCGCCGTAGCGGCCGAACAGGTCGGTGCAGCGCAGCACCGCCTGCCCGTGCTGCGCGACGTGGCGCAGGATCGCGTCGCCGGCGGCGTGGCCGTGGTTGTCGTTGATGGTCTTGAAACGGTCGATGTCGACGATGAAGGCCGCCGTGTACGTGCGCTGACGCCGTGCCAGCTGCAGGTCGCGCGTGGCCTGCGCGTGCAGCGCTCCGCGCGAGAGCGCGCCGGTGAGGTGGTCGGTGCGCGCGAGCTGCAGCACCCACTCGTGCATGCGGTCGGTGATCATCAGCATGAAGCCGATGTTGCTGAAAACGTCCATGATCACCAGCGCGCCCAGGTAGGTGGCGACCGTGGCATCGCTCAGCTTGAGCACCGGCGCGCCCTCGGGCAGGTGGGCGGTCGTCCAGAGGCGCCACACGTTGGCCAGGCCCCAGCCGGCCATGCCGAACATGATCAGCACGCGGCTGACGCTGGGCGGCGCGCCGACCGCGAGCGAATACGTGGCCCACAGCGCCAGCACCGCCATGGCGCCGACCATGATCATCGCCCGCACGCGCGGCTCCGGCCACACGAGCGTGGCGGCGATGCCCAGCATGAACAGGGCTGTCGCCGCGACGAGCCACGCGATGGGCACGGGCTGGCGGTCGAACTGGCGCAGCGCGGCGACAGCGGTGCTGCGGCCCACGAGCATCGTCCAGTTGCCGACGATGGCCGGCACCCACAGCGGCACGTGGCCCTGCAGCATGTGCGCGGCGGCGGCGGCGCCGAGGAACAGGTTGGCGATGGCCCACAGGCGCAGGCCGGGCATCGTCTGGCGCATGCGGCGCTCGAGCGCCAGCACGACGATGCTGAACACGACACACAACGCGGCCACGACCGCGAGCAGCGACCGCCCGTCGATCGTCACGATGCGACCCCCGCCGGCGACTTCCTGCGCCTGTGCATTTGTGGACCTCCAGGCGAAAAATTCTAGGCCGCGCGCTTTGCCGTTGGGGCGCTATTTGTGGGGATATCGTTGGGCAGCAACGCCACGGTGGTGGCGGCACCGTCGCGCATCGGCCGCCGGGGCTCGATAGTCAGGGTTTCCGCGCGAGCGCGTTGCGCAACACGGGGGCCAGCGCGTCCACGAGCGGCGCGATGCCGGACACCGGCGTGGCCGCGAACGACAGCACCAGCCCGCGCCAGCCCACGCGCATCGCATAGACCGACAGCGGGATCGCCGTCACGCCACGGGCGATGGCGCTGCGCGCGACGACGCGGTCGTCGACGTCGTCGGGCAGCGCGAGCGTCAGGTGCACGCCGCGTGCCCCGGACACCACCGACAGCCGCTGCGTCGCGAACTCGCGCGGCAGCGCCTCGCCCAGCGCGCGCAGCATCGCCTCGCGGCGCAGCGCGTATTCGCGGCGCAGCGTGCGCACGTGCGCGGCGTAGTGGCCTTCGCGCATGAAGTCGGCCAGCACCTGCTGCACGATCTGGTCGCCGTCGCGGTAGAAGTCGGCCGAGGCGTCGGCGAACACGCGCTGCAGGCCGGGCGGCACCACGAGGAAGGCGACGCGGATGCCGGGATAGACGGTCTTGCTGAAGGTGCCCAGGTAGATCACGCGGCCGGCCGCGTCCTGGCCCTGCAGCGACGGGAAGGGCGCGCCCTCGTAGCGGTACTCGCTGTCGTAGTCGTCCTCCAGCAGCAGCGTGCCGTGGCGCGCGGCGAACTGCAGCCACTCGAGCCGCCGCGCGAGCGGCATCGCGCCGCCCGTGGGGAACTGGTTGGACGGCGTGAGGTAGGCCACGCGCGGCGCGCGCTCGCCCCGGCGCAGCACGGGCACCGGCAGGCCGTGCGCATCGACGGGCACGGGCCGCAGCCGCAGGCCGTGGTCGGACAGCACCTGCGTGGCGGCCCAGTAGCCGGGGTCCTCCAGCAGCACGGCGTCGCCGGGGTCGCACATGAGGCGCGCGACGAGGTCGATCGACTCGCCGGTGCCGTCGGTGATGATCACCTGGTCGGGCGCGCAGCGCACGCCGCGCGTGGCGCGCACGTGTTCCGCGATCGCCTGGCGCAGCTCGGGCGCGCCGCCGGGCTCGCCCTGTTCGAGCTGGACGGGGTCGGCGCGCCGCAGCTGGCGCTGCTGCAGGCGGTTCCAGAGCCGGTGCGGGAACAGCGCGAAGTCGAACTGGCCGGGGCAGAACGGCTGGCGCGTCCAGAACTCGTGCAGCGGGTGGCTGTGGTAGCGGCGGCCGCGGCGCGAGAAGGCGAGCGGGGCGGATGCGCGCGGCGCCTCGGCCGGCTGCGCGGCCTTGGCGGCGACGGGCAGGGCCTCGGGCGCGATGCGGCAGACGAAGGTGCCAGAACCCTGGCCCGCGACGACGAAGCCCTCGGCGCGCAGCTGCTCGTACACCGGCACGACGGTGTTGCGCGCCAGGCCCACCGCCCGCGCCAGCGCGCGCGTGGACGGCAGCCGGTGCGCGGGCGGCACGACGCGGTCGAGGATCGCGCGGCGGATCTGCTGCGTCAGGCGCGCGCCGATCGCCAGCGCGGCCTCGTCGGGCAGCGGATGCGCCCAGGCGTGCTGCAGCCAGTCGACGAGCGCGTCGCCGGAGCGGTGGGTGGGGGCGGTCGTGGCCATGGCAAGTGCCGATCGTACGCCAAGTGGCCCAGTCGACTCGGCGCCAAGTGGCCCTTCCCGCTGGGCCAATCGCTGCGTAAGCTGCGCGCATGACCGCCTCGTCCGACTTCCGTTCCCCGACCGCGCTCGCCGCGCCCCACCGCGCCGTGGCGCAGGCCGCGCTGGACGCCCTGGCCGCCGAGCTGGGCGTGCCGGTGACCGCCGTCGAATGCGCCGTCGGCGACTTCACCTCGGTGGCGCGCGGCAAGTCGGTCGGCCACCAGGATTTCGTGGGCATGGCGGGCTGCCGCTTCCCGTCCGTGGTGTTCGGCCTGACGCTGACCGCCGGCGAGCCCGAGACCGTGTTCGGGCCACTGCTGCCGGCGTCCTACCTGGACATCAGCCTCATTCCCGACCTCGCGACGCTGCGCGCGCAGCCGGGCCGCACGGGCACCGCCGCGGTGATCTGCGAGCCCGCGGGCCCGCTGGCGGCCGGCCGCTACGGCCGCACCGTCTGCGCCAGCGAGTTCTCGCCGCGCGCCGCGCTGCGCCGCGTGCTGGCGCGGCTGGAGCAGGCGGGCCTGGCGGCCACCGTCGCCCCCGAGCTGGAGCTGTTCCTGGTCGACCGCCGCGAGGCGGACGGCCAGGTGAGCC
>Ga0207427_100657_pt1 | contig 16685 bp, 15 predicted proteins | sample AraplaCL_Cvi_mMS_FD_184268 | JGI IMG/M metagenome (GOLD analysis project Ga0207427, IMG submission 184268) | Arabidopsis root microbial communities from the University of North Carolina, USA - plate scrape CL_Cvi_mMS (SPAdes) (version 2) | ecosystem: Host-associated > Plants > Roots > Endosphere ... | reverse complement strand
GGCTTGAGCGCCGTCAGCTGCTTGGAGTCGTTCAGGCCCTTGATGCGCTGCAGGTCGTCGAGGATGACCGCGGCGGCCACCACCGGGCCGGCCAGCGGCCCGCGCCCGGCTTCGTCGACACCCGCGACCAGGCCATCGTTGGCATCGAAGCGCAACGCGATCTGTTCAGGCTTGGACGACTTTCGCGATGGCATCGGCGGATTCGCGCACCGTGTCGCGGTGCAGCAGCTGGTGGAGTTCATCGAACCGGACGCGGAGCGCGGCGCGGCGCGGCTCGTCGTCCAGCCACGCGATTGTCGCTCGCGCGAGCGCGTCCGGGGTGGCGTCGTCCTGCAAAAGTTCCGGCACGACGAACTCGCGGCACAGCACGTTGGGCAGGCCGACCCAGGGCTGCAGGCGCAGGCGCTTCATGCGCAGCGCGTTGAGCCAGCCCACCACGTAGGTGATGACCATCGGACGCTTGTACAACGCCGCCTCCAGCGTGGCGGTGCCGCTGGCCACGACGGTGACGTCGCAGGCGGCCAGGGCCTCGTGCGAGCGGCCGTCGAGCAGATCGATCGGCACGCCCGGCGCGTGGCGCAGCAGCAGCGGCTCGACCAGGGCCCGCATGCCCGGCGCGACCGGCAGCACGAAGCGCAGCCCGGCGCGCTGGCGATGCAGGATGGCCGCCGCCGCGAGCACGCGCGGCGCGATCAGCTTGATCTCGGAACGGCGGCTGCCCGGCAGCAGCGCGACGACCTGGGCCGTCTCGGGCAGGTTCAGCGCACGGCGCGCGGCCCCGCGGTCGGGTTCCAGCGGGATCACCTGCGCCAGCGGATGGCCGACGTAGGTGGCGCCGATGCCGTGCGCGCGCAGCAGCTCGGGCTCGAAGGGAAACAGGCACAACACGTGATCGGCCGATTCGGCGATCGTCCGCACGCGTTCGGGCCGCCAGGCCCAGATCGACGGGCAGACGAAATGCACGGTGCGGATGCCGTTCTGGCGCAGGCGCTTCTCGAGGCCGAAGTTGAAGTCGGGCGCATCCACGCCCACGAACACGTCGGGGCGCTGCGCGATCAGGCGGCCACCGAGCGCGTTGCGGATGCCCACCAGCTCGCGGTAGTTCAGCAGCACGTCGACATAGCCGAACAGCGACAACTTGGCCGCCGGCCACCAGGCGTCGAAGCCGAGGTCGACCATCCGCGGGCCGCCGATGCCGGCCGCCGTCAGCGCGGGCCAGCGCTGCTGGAGGCCCTGCAGCAGCAGGCTGGCCAGCAGGTCGCCGGAGGTCTCGCCCGCGACCATGCCCAGGCGCAGGCCGGCGATTGGTTGAATGTCGGACGAACTCATCGTGGCCGGCGGCAGGCCCGACCAAGCTCTCGGGAAGCGAGGGTCGCACCCGAGCCGAACCGAGCGCCCCCTCGGGGGGCAGCGACCTGCGGGAGCGTGGGGGTCGTCAAGTTCTTCAGCGGACGAGCCCGCGCGTCGCCGACGCGAGGAAGCCCAGCATGGTGTCGATGTCGGCGTTGACGCGCGCGTCGTCGCCGCGCATCGCCGCCATCTCGGCCTTGGCCAGCTCCAGCGTCTGGTTCTTGCGGTACATCGCCTTGTGCATGTTGCGGATCGCGGCGATCTGCTCGTCCGTGAAATCGCGCCGCTTCAGGCCGGTGAGGTTGACCGCGCGCAGCGACATCGGGTTGCCCTCGGCCACCATGAACGGCGGCACGTCGCGGTCGACGTGGCTCTGGAAGCCCACCATCGCATGCGCGCCCACGTGCACGAACTGGTGCACGCCGGTCAGCCCGCCGATCGTCGCCCAGTCGCCCACGTGCACGTGGCCCGCCAGCGTGGCGCCGTTGGCCAGCACCGTGCGGTCGCCCAGGCGCACGTCGTGCGCGACGTGCACGTAGGCCATGATCCAGTTGTCGGAGCCGACACGCGTGACGCCCTCTTCCTTGTGCGTGCCCGTGTTGAGCGTGCAGAACTCGCGGATCGTGTTGCGGTCGCCGATGCGCAGCTCGGTGATCTCGCCCTTGTGGCTCATGTCCTGCGGCATCGCGCCGATGGAGCCGAACTGGAAGAACGTGTTGTCGCGGCCGATGGTGGTGCGGCCCTCGATCACGCAGTGCGGGCCCACCTTGGTGCCCGCATCGATGCGCACGTGCGGGCCGATGACGGCGTACGGGCCGACGCTGACGCTGGAGTCGAGCTCGGCGGCCGGATCGACGATCGCGGTCGGATGGATCAGGCTCATCGCAAGCTCCCGATCCGCGCTCAGACGGCGTCGACCGCGCGCACGGTGCACATCAGCTCGGCTTCGACGGCCAGCTCGCCGTCGACCGTGGCGCGCGTCGCGTACTTGTAGATGGCGCCCTTCTTGCGCGTGATCGTCGATTCGAGGATCAGCTGGTCGCCCGGCTCCACCACGCGCTTGAAGCGCGCGCCGTCGATGCCCGCGAAGTAGTACAGGCGCGAGCCGTCGGACGTCTCGCCCTCGGACGCGAACGACAGCAGCGCCGAGGCCTGCGCCAGCGCCTCGAGCATCAGCACGCCCGGCATGACGGGGCGATTCGGGAAGTGCCCGTTGAAGAACGGCTCGTTGATGGTGACGTTCTTGAGCGCCTTGATGCGCACGTCCTTGTCCAGCTCCATCACGCGGTCGACGAGCAGGAACGGGTAGCGGTGCGGCAGCTTCTTGATGATCTGGTGGATGTCCATCAGCATGGCGGTCTCACTTGTCTTCGGTCTTTTGCGCCTTCTCGAGGGCGCGCACGCGTTCCCGGAGGGCATACAGGTTGCGCAGCGTGACTGCGTTCTTTTCCCAGCTGGCGTGCTCGTCCACCGGGAAGATCGCCGTGTAGACGCCCTTCTTGCGGAGCGAGTGCATCACCATCGTGGAGGCCGACACCGTCACGCCGTCGGCGATCTCGATGTGGCCCTGGATCATGGCGGCGCCGCCGATCATGACGTTGCGGCCCACCTTCGTGGAGCCGGCGATGCCCACGCAGGCCGCCATCACCGTGTGCGCGCCGATGTGGCAGTTGTGTCCGATCTGGATCTGGTTGTCGAGCTTGACGCCGTCCTCGAGCACGGTGTCCTCGAGCGCCCCGCGGTCCACGCAGGTGTTGGCGCCGATGTCGACGTCGTTGCCGATGCGCACGCCGCCCAGCTGCTCGATGCGTTCCCAGCGTCCCTGCGTCGGCGCGATGCCGAAGCCGTCCGCGCCGATCACCGCGCCGCTCTGGAACACGCAGCGCTCGCCCACCGTGCAGCCGGCGGCGATCGTGACGCGCGGGTGCATCAGGCTGTCGGCGCCGACCTTCGAGCCCGCGCCCACGACGCAGTGCGCGCCCAGCTGGACGCGCTCGCCGATGACGGCACCGGACTCGACGACTGCGTGCGGGCCGATGGCGGCGCTGGCGGCGACGACGGCATCCGGCGCGATCCACGCGGTCGGATGCACGCCGGCGGCCGCGGCCGGACGCAGGCGCCCGGCCCACCATTGCGTCAGGCGCGCGAAGTACAGGTAGGGATCGTCGGTGACGACGAGCGAGCGGCCGGCGGGCGCGGCGGCGACGAGCGAGGGAGCGACGACGATGGCACCCGCGGCGCTGGCCTCCAGCGCCTTCTGCAGGCGGGCCTGCGCCACGAACGTGATGGCGTCGCCACCCGCCGTCTCCAGCGGGGCGATGCGTGCGATCGGGTGCGCGGGGTCGCCCCGCAGTTCTCCGCCCAGCGCCGCAACGATCTCACCCAGGCGAACTGAGTTCATGTTGCGGGGTCCGGAGAGTTACTTCGAGGCGTTCAGCGCGTCGATGACCTTCTTGGTCAGGTCGACGCGGGGGCTCGCGTAGATGACCGGATCCTGCACGATCAGGTCGTAGTGCTCGGCATCGGCGATCTGCTTGATGGTGCGATTGGCGCGCTCGGCGATGCTGGACAGTTCCTCGTTCTTGCGCTGCGTCAGGTCTTCCTGGAACTCGCGGTGCTTGCGCTGCAGGTCGCGATCGAGTTCGACCAGTTCGCGCTGGCGGCGCGTCTTCTCGGTCTCGGACAGCGTGGGCGCGTCGCGATCGAGCTTCTCGGCCTGCGCGCGCAGCGCCGAGTTCTGGTCGTTCAGGTCCTTCTCGCGCTTGCTGAACTCGGCTTCGAGCTTGGCCTGCGAGCGCTTGGCGATATCGGATTCGCGCACGACACGTTCGCTGTTGACGTAGCCGATCTTCAGTTCCTGGGCGGTGGCCGACAGCGCGACCGACGAAAACGAAGCCAGCAGCAGGGCGTAAATCAATTTCATGGAACGTGCTTTCATCAAAACGCGGTACCGACTTGGAACTGGAACCGTTGAATTCTATCGTTTTGCTCAGCCCGGACAGGAAGGCCGTAGCTCAGCTTGAAGGGGCCCACGGGCGAGGTCCAGCTCAGGCCGAGGCCGGCCGAGGCCCGCAGCGATCCGAGATCCATGTGGGTGCGCTCCGTCCACACGTTGCCGGCGTCGAAGAACGCGAACAGGCGCAGGCTCTTGTCCTTGTCGGCGCCCGGCACCGGGATGTAGAGCTCGTTGTTGATGTTGAGCTTCTTGGCGCCGCCGATGAACGCGCCGGTGGCGTCGACCGTGCCCTGGCCCAGCGAGCCCTGCTCGAACACGCGCACGGAGCCGAGGCCGCCGCCGTAGAAGTTCTTGAACACCGGGTAGCTCTTGCCGTTCAGGCCGGTGCCGTAGCCGACTTCGGCGTTGATGCCCAGCGAGAAGTGGTTGCCCAGGTCGACGTACTGCGTGACCTGGCCGTTCAGGCGCGCGTACTGCACGTCGCCGAACAGCGAGAAGTCGGTGTTCAGCCGCACGTAGCGGCCGGAGGTGGGCGAGACGCCGCTGTCGCGCTCGTCGCGCGCCCAGCCCGCGGTGATCGGGAACGAGTTGGCGAACGAGCCGAACTCGCCGACGAAGCGGTAGTAGCTGATGGGCACGCCCTGCAGCGTGCCGATGTGCGTCTGCTCGGCGCCCAGGCCGACGAACACCGTGTCGAACTCGGAGTACGGCAGGCCGAAGCGGATGTCCGCGCCCGGCGTCGAGACGGCGTAGGCGTCGCCCGAGGTGTTGAGCGGGCGCGAGGTGCGGTAGTAGATGTCGAAGGTGCGCGAGATGCCGTCGTCCGTGAAGTACGGGTTGGTCTCGCTGATCGACAGGTTCTTGTTGGTGTGGGCGGTGCTGACGTCCAGCGAGATGTAGTTGCCCGTGCCGAACACGTTCTCCTTCTTGATCGAGCCCGTCAGCGAGATCTTGTCGGCCTGCGAGTAGCCCGCCGCCAGCGTCAGGTTGCCGGTGGGCTTCTCGACGACGTTGACCGTCAGGTCGACCTGGTCGGGCGCGCCCGGCACGTCGTTGGTGTCCACGTCCACGCTGCTGAAGAAGCCGAGGCGGTCGACGCGATCGCGCGAGAGCTTGATCTTGGAGCCGTCGTACCAGGCCGATTCGAACTGGCGGAACTCGCGGCGGATGACCTCGTCGCGCGTGATCGTGTTGCCCGACAGGTTGACGCGGCGCACGTAGGCGCGGCGGCCCGGCTCGGCGGCCAGCACCAGCACCACCTGGCCCGTCTTGCGGTCGATCTGCGGCTGCGGCTCGACGTGCGCGAACGCGTAGCCGTAGGTGCCGAACAGGTCGGTGAACGCCTTGACCGTGGTCGTGACGTCGTCGCCGTGGTAGCTCGCGCCGGGCTTGACGTTGATCAGGTTCTTGAACTGCGCCTCGCGGCCCAGGTAGTTGCCTTCGAGGCGCACGCCGGTGACGACGTAGGGCTGGCCCTCGCTGATCGTGATGGTGACGCTGATCGTCTGCTTGTCCGGCGAGATCGTGACCTGCGTGCCGGTGATGTCGAACTCGAGGTAGCCCTTGTTCAGGTAGAACGCGCGCAGCTTCTCGAGGTCGGCGTTGAGCTTGGTGCGCGAGTAGCGGTCGGACTTCGTGTACCAGGTCAGCCAGCCGCCCGTGGTCAGGTCCATCTGGTCGATCAGCTTGCCTTCGGAGAAGGCCTTGGCGCCGATGATGTGGATGTCGCGGATGTGCGCGACGTCGCCTTCGGACACCTTGAACGTGACGTTGACGCGGTTGCGCTCGAGCGGCGTGACGGTGGTGACGACCTCGGCCGCGTACAGGCTGTGGCCCAGGTACTGGCGCTTGATCTCCTGCTCGGCGCGGTCGACGATGGCCTTGTCGAATGGCAGGCCCTCGCCGATGCCGGCGTCCTTGAGCGCCTTGGTCAGCGTGTCCTTGTCGAACTCCTTGGTGCCCAGGAAATTCACCGACGCGATGGTGGCGCGCTCGTCGACGATCACCACGACGACGTCGCCTTCGACGTCGATGCGCGCGTCCTTGAACAGGCCCGTGGCGAACAGCGCGCGCAGCGCGGCCGCAGCCTTCTCGTCCGAGTAGCTCTCGCCGACGCGGAACGGCAGCACCGAGAACACGCTGCCCGGGTCGGTGCGCTGCAGGCCTTCGACGCGGATGTCGCGGATCTGGAAGGGCTCGATCGCGAGGGCGGCGAACGGCAACGTGGCGCCCGCGAGGATCACGCAGGCAGCGACAGGGCGCATCAGGCTCGGGAAGAGTGAAGACATCAGGTGTTTATTGCAGGCCCAGGAAGCGGGCCGCGTCATTGGAAAGGGCGAGGGTCATCAGCAGCAGGAGTATCAGAGCCCCGCCGCGCTGCAGCCAGAGTTGCCACAGTTCGGAGACCGGGCGACCGGTCGCACCCTCGAACAGATAATACAGCAGCATCCCCCCATCGAGCAGGGGGATCGGCAGCAGGTTCAGCACCGCCAGAGCGAGGCTGACCATCGCCAGAAAACCCACGAACCACACGAAGCCCTGGTGGGCGGCGGCGCTCGCGGCGACGGCGATCGTGCCCGGTCCGCCGATCGCCTTGGTGGAGACCTTGCCCGTCAGGATGAGCCCGAAGACGTGCAGCGACTGCTTGGCCTCGCGCCATGCCTGCGCGGCACCCAGGCCCAGCGCGTCGACGGCCGGCGCGCGCACCACTTCGCGCTGGAATCCGATGCCGGCGCGCGCCACCGGCGTGCCGTCGGTCGCGTCCATGCGGGCGGTCAACGGGAACGTGACCGTGCGGCCGGCGCGATCGACGTCCCAGCTCATCGTGCGCGGCTTGCCGCCCGCCCCGCTCGCCTCGATCGCGGTGCGCACGCCGTACGCATCGTCGATGGGCTTGCCGTCGATGCGCAGCACGAGGTCGCCCTGGCGCAGCTCGGAGCTCGCGGCCGCGCCGTCCGGCAGGATGCTGCCGATGCGCGCGACCGGCGCCAGGCCCAGGGGCTTGGCGCCCGGCTTGGGCGCGTTGAACGGATCGATCGTGTCGAGGGCGGCCGTGAGCGTGCGCGGGCTCGAGGCGCCATCGCGCTGCACGCGCAGTTGCAGCGGCTCGCGCTCGACCAGCGCGCCGTTGACCGCGCGCTGCACGTCGTCCCACGAGCGCACGGCCTGGAAATCGTCTTCGCCAGCGTCGGCGCCCTGCGCGGTGGCGACGATGCGGTCGCCGCGCTGCAGTCCGGCATCGGCCATCAGGCTGCCCGCGGCGGGCGCACCGACCACGGGCGTGGGCAGGTCCACGCCGTACCACTGCACGAAGCCGTACAGCACGATGGCGAGCACGAGGTTGGCCACCGGCCCGGCCGCGACGATCAGCGCGCGCTGGTACAGCGGACGCTGGCCGAACGCACGCGGCAGGTCGGCCGCGTCGACCGCGCCCTCGCGCTCATCGAGCATCTTCACGTAGCCGCCCAGCGGGATCATGCTGAGCGCGAACTCGGTGCGGTCGGGGCCGAACTCGCGGCTCCAGACGACGTTGCCGAAGCCGACGGAAAAGCGCAGCACCTTCACGCCGCAGGCCTTGGCGACACGGTAGTGGCCGTACTCGTGGATGGGGATCAGGATCGCCAGCGTGACGAGGAACCAGAACACGGTCACCAGGAAACTCATCGCGCATCCTTTCCGAGGCGGGCCACGTGCGCCCGCGCCGCGTCACGCGCGCGGGCGTCGAGCGCGAGCAGCGCGTCGAGCGCGCGCGCGTCGCTCGCCGCCGGCAGCACCTGCTCGAGCGCCTGCGCGTTCACGCGGTGGATGCCCGGGAAGCTGAGCCGGCCCGCGAGGAAGGCCTCGACGGCGATCTCGTTGGCGGCGTTGAGCACGGTGGTCGAGCCGGGGGCGGCGCGCAGCGCGGCCCACGACAGGTGCAGGCCGGGGAAGCGGCGCTCGTCGGCCTCCTCGAACGTGAGCGAGGCCATCTTCGTGAAGTCGAGCGGCTCGCAGCCCGAGGTCATGCGCGACGGCCAGGCCATGCCGAACGCGATCGGGCCCTTCATGTCGGGCGTGCCCAGCTGCGCCAGCACCGCGCGGTCGCGCGTGACCACCATCGAGTGGATGATGCTCTGCGGGTGGATCACGACCTTGATGCGCTCGGGCGCGAGATCGAACAGCCAGCGGGCCTCGATCACCTCGAGCGCCTTGTTCATCATCGTGGCCGAGTCGACCGAGATCTTGCGGCCCATCACCCAGTTCGGATGCGCGCAGGCCTGGTCGGGCGTGACGGCGTCCAGCGTGGCCGGGTCGCGCGTGCGGAACGGGCCGCCGGAGGCGGTCAGGACGATGTGGTCGACAGCGGCATCCCAGTCGGCCGGGTTCGTCGGCAGGCACTGGAAGATCGCGGAGTGCTCGCTGTCGATGGGGATCAGCGTCGCCCCGCCCTGCCTGACCGCGTCGACGAACAGCTGGCCGCCGACGACCAGCGCCTCCTTGTTGGCCAGCAGCAGGCGCTTGCCAGCGCGCGCGGCGGCCAGGCACGCCGGCAGGCCGGCGGCGCCGACGATGGCGGCCATCACCTGGTCGACGTCCGGATGCGCGGCGAGCTCCTCCAGCGCCTTCGCGCCGGCGAGGACCTCCGTGGCGATGCCCGCGGCCTTGACGCGCGCGCCGAGCTCGTCGGCCGCGGCCGCGTCGGGCAGCGCGGCAAAGCGCGGCCGCCAGCGCACGATCTGCGCGAACAGGTCGTCGACGCGGCGCTGGCCGGTCAGCGCGAACACCTCGAACGCATCCGGATGCAGCGCGATCACGTCGAGCGTGCTGGTGCCGATGGAGCCCGTCGAGCCGAGGATGCAGACGCGCTGGCGCCGGGGGGTGGAGGTCATCGCGGAATCAGAGGGTCACCAGCGCGAGCGCGGCGGGGAACACGGGCAGCAGCGCGTCGATGCGGTCGAGGACGCCGCCGTGGCCGGGCAGCAGCTGGCTGGAATCCTTGATGCCGGCCGCGCGCTTGGCCAGCGATTCGACGAGGTCGCCGACGATGGCCAGCGCCACCAGCGCGACGAGCGCGGCGATCATGCCGGGATAGCCGAGCCGGTCGCGCAGCAGCCAGAACAGGTTGCCGTGCGGGTGCACGGTGACGGCCACGACGACCAGCGCCAGCACGATCACGGAGACGAGCCCGCTGATCGCGCCTTCCCAGCTCTTGCCGGGGCTGATGGTCGGCGCGAGCCTGCGCTTGCCCAGCGCGCGGCCGCCGAAGTACGCGAAGATGTCCGCGGCCCACACGAGCGCGCAGACGGTGGCCAGGTAGGCCAGGCCGCGCTCCCACGAGGCCATCAGCGCGGCCCACGCGGCGAACACGAGGATCCAGCCCAGCACGAAGCGCAGCGCGACGCTCACCTTGCGAAAGCCCTCGGGCCCCGCGCGCAGCGCCAGCGCCCCGCCCAGCACCCACAGCGCGGTCACGCCGCCCCAGGCCTCGGCCGGGATGGCGACATGGCCGATACCCGAGCCCAGCGGCGCGATGGCCACGCAGGCCAGGCCCAGCACGATGCCCGAGGCGATGGCCGCCGCGCGCGGCAGGCCGCACAGGCGGCCCCATTCCCAGCCGGCGGCGGCAATGAGCACGATGGTCAGCAGGGCGAACGGCAGCGGCGACGAGGCCATCACCGCCGGAATCAGCAGCGCCAGCAGGACCAGCGCGGTGATGACGCGTTCACGCAGCATCGGAGCTCCCGGCCATCGCGGCCGCTTCGGGTTTCACGCCGCCGAAACGGCGGTCGCGCGAGGCGTAGACCTTGAAGGCGCGGTCGAGTTCCGTCTCGTCGAAGTCCGGCCACAGGCAATCGCTGAAGACCAGCTCGGAATACGCCACCTGCCACAGCAGGAAGTTGCTGATGCGCACTTCCCCGCCGGTGCGGATGAACAGGTCGGGATCGGGGGCCTCGTGCTGCGCCATGTAGCGCGCGAGGCGTTCCTCGGTGAGCTGGTCGGCCGGCACGCCGTCGGCGATGGCCTGGCGGCAGGCCTGCAGGATGTCCCAGCGGCCGCCGTAGTTGAAGGCCACCCACACGGTGATGCGCGTGTTGTGCGCCGTGGTGTTCTCGGCGCGCTCCCACGCGTTGCGCACGGTCTGCGAGACCGCCGCGCGGTCGCCGATGATCTTCACGCGCACGCCGTCGCCGGCGATCTTGGTGAGGTAGCGCGTCATGGCGCTGAGCACCAGGCCCATCAGGCCGGAGACCTCTTCCTCGGGCCGCTTCCAGTTCTCCGACGAGAACGCGAACACGGTCAGGTGCTCGACGCCGCGGTTCGCGCAAGCCTGGATCGTGGCGACCAGCGCGTCGACGCCGTGCTTGTGGCCGAAGATGCGCGGCATGAAGCGCTTGCGCGCCCAGCGGCCGTTGCCGTCCATGACGATGGCCACGTGGCGCGGCACGTTGGGGTCGCGCATCGGGGCCCCGGTGGAGGAGGCGGGCGGAGTCACGGTGAATTTCAAACCGTCAGACCGCGAGGATCTCTTGTTCCTTGGACTGCACGAGGTGGTCGACCTCGGCGATCGTGCGGTCGGTCAGCTTCTGGATCTCGTCGACCAGGCGGCGCTCGTCGTCCTCCGTGATCTCCTTGTCCTTGAGCAGCTTCTTGCCGTGGTCGTTGGCTTCGCGGCGCAGGTTGCGCACGGCGACCTTGGCGTCCTCGCCCAGGCCCTTGACGACCTTGGTCAGGTCCTTGCGGCGCTCCTCGGTCAGCGCGGGCATCGGCACGCGGATGATGTCGCCGGTGGTCGACGGGTTCAGGCCCAGATCCGACTCGCGGATGGCCTTCTCGACCTTGGAGATCATCGGCTTTTCCCATGGCTGCACGCCGATGGTGCGGGCATCCAGCAGCGACAGCTGCGCCACCTGGCTCAGCGGCACCGGGGAGCCGTAGTACTCGACGTGGATCTGGTCCAGCATGCCCGGGTGAGCGCGGCCGGTGCGGATCTTCTGCAGCTCGGCCTTGAACGCTTCGATGGATCGGCCCATCTTGGTCTGGGCGGTGTTCTTGATGTCGGCGGTACTCATGATTCTCTCCTCACTGGCACGCGCGCCGCGTCGGCGCCGTGCATCGATACGCAGTTCCAGGGCAGCGTCAGACGTGCACCAGCGTGCCTTCGTCCTCGCCCAGCACGACGCGCTTGAGCGCGCCCGGCTTGAAGATGCTGAACACCTTGATGGGCAGGTTCTGGTCGCGGCACAGCGCGAACGCGGTGGCGTCCATCACCTGCAGGTTCTTGCCGATCGCCTCGTCGAACGTGATCGACGTGTAGCGCGTGGCATCGGGCACCTTCTTCGGGTCGGCCGTGTACACGCCGTCGACCTTGGTGGCCTTGAGCACGATCTGCGCGCCCATCTCGGCGCCGCGCAGCGCGGCGGCGGTGTCGGTGGTGAAGAACGGGTTGCCGGTGCCGGCCGCGAAGACGACGACCTTGCCCTCTTCGAGGTACTGCAGCGCCTTGGGGCGCACGTAGGGCTCGACGACCTGCTCGATGGAGATCGCCGACATCACGCGGGCAACCATGCCTTCCTGGCGCATCGTGTCGGCCAGGGCGAGCGAGTTCATCACCGTCGCGAGCATGCCCATGTAGTCGGCCGTGGCGCGGTCCATGCCGACCGAGCCGCCGGCGACGCCGCGGAAGATGTTGCCGCCGCCGATGACCACGGCCACCTCGGTGCCGAGGCGGGTGACTTCCTGCACCTCCTGCACCATGCGGACGATCGTGGCCCGGTTGATGCCGTAGGCGTCGTCGCCCATCAGCGCTTCGCCGGAAAGTTTCAGAAGGATGCGCTTGTACACCGGCATGGACGGAAGGCTCCCGTGGGCAATGGAGACGTGATTCGATTCGCAGTGTAAGCCGGGGCCCGAAGGCCCCGACTCGTCACAGCAGCGTGGAGCGGTCTCTCGCCGCTTTACTGGCCGCGGGCGGCGGCGACCTGCGCAGCCACTTCGTCGGCGAAGTTGTCGACCTTCTTCTCGATGCCCTCGCCCACCACGTAGAGCGTGAAGCCCTTGATCGTCGTGTTGGCGGCCTTGAGCATCTGCTCGACGGTCTGCTTGTCGTTCTTCACGAACGTCTGGTTCAGCAGCGAGACTTCCTTGAGGTACTTCTGCACCGAGCCTTCGACCATCTTGGCGACGATGTCGGCCGGCTTGCCCGATTCGGCGGCCTTCTGGGTGGCGACCGAACGCTCGGTCTCGACCAGGTGCGCCGGCACGTCGGACTGCGACAGCGCCTTGGGCTTCATCGCGGCGACGTGCATCGCGACGTCCTTGGCGGCCGTGTCGTCGCCCTCGAACTGGACGACCACGCCGATGCGGGTGCCGTGCAGGTAGTGGGCCAGGCCGGCGTTCTCGACGCGCTGGAAGCGGCGGATCGACATGTTCTCGCCGATCTTGCCGACCAGCGCCAGGCGCACTTCGTCGACCGTCTTGCCGTCCAGCGGCAGCGCCGACAGCGCGGCGACGTCGGCCGGGTTCTTCTCGACGACCAGCTTGGCCAGCGTGTTGGCGAACGCGATGAAGTCGTCGTTCTTGGTGACGAAGTCGGTCTCGCAGTTGACTTCGATCATCGCGCCGACGTTGCCGGACACGAACGCGGCGATGACGCCTTCGGCCGTGACGCGCGAACCGGCGCCGGCAGCCTTGGTGCCCAGCTTGACGCGCAGGATCTCTTCGGCCTTGGCCAGGTCGCCGTCGGCCTCGGTCAGGGCCTTCTTGCAGAGCATCATCGGCGCGTCGGTCTTGGCGCGCAGTTCAGCCACCATGCTTGCGGTAATCGCGGGCATCTTCAAACTCCATCATCTGCGCCGGCCAGTATGTGGGCCGACAGTGAACAAATTGCTTCCGTGCGGGCAAGGCGCGCGACTGTTGCGCATTCGCCTCGCCTTGTGCAAAGGGGGCCTCGCAGCCCCCCTTTCAACACAGCCCCGTCAGGCGACGGGTGGGGGTGATCAGCCTTCGGCGCTCTCTTCGACGTACTCGTCGCCCGAGGCGGCAACCTGCTGCACCACTTCGTTCGTGGCGTTGGCCTTGCCTTCGAGCACGGCGTCGGACACGGCCTTGGCGTACAGCGCCACGGCCTTGGCCGAGTCGTCGTTGCCCGGGATGACGTAGTCGATGCCGATCGGCGAGTGGTTGGTGTCGACGACGCCGATGACCGGGATGCCCAGCTTGTTGGCTTCCTGGATGGCGATCTTGTGGTAGCCGACGTCGATCACGAAGATCGCGTCCGGCAGCGCGCCCATGTCCTGGATGCCGCCGATGTCCTTCTCGAGCTTCATGCGCTCGCGCTCGAACATCAGGGCTTCCTTCTTGATCACGGCCAGCGTGCCGGAATCCTTGGCGGCCTGCATGTCCTTGAGCTTCTTGAGCGAACCCTTGACCGTCTTGAAGTTGGTCAGCATGCCGCCCAGCCAGCGCTGGTCGACATAGGGCATGCCGCAGCGCTGGGCTTCGGCGGCGACCACTTCGCGCGCCTGGCGCTTGGTGCCCACCATCAGGATCGTGCCGCGCTTGGAAGCGAGCGAACGGATGAACTTGAGCGCGTTCTCGAAAGCCGGGAGGGTCTTCTCGAGATTGATGATGTGGATCTTGTTGCGATGGCCGTAGATGTACGGGGCCATCTTGGGGTTCCAGAAGCGGGTCTGGTGTCCGAAATGGACGCCGGCTTCCAGCATTTCGCGCATGGATACAGACATGGAGTACTCCAAAGGTTGGGTCTAGAATCCCGGCACACATTGCATCGAGCTACAGGACTTACGGTTTCTAACCCGCTCTTGTACCTGCTTGCTCGACCACAACACCTTGATTGCCGGGTTCGCGTGTTTGGGATCTTTCATTGCTGAGAGACCCCGTTTTCACCGGATGCCGCGCCGGGTTTGTCACCCTCTCGCATGGCCACCCAGAAAAACCCAAAGAGTATAGCAGGCCAGACAGCGTCCTGCACCATTTCCTGCCTCGCCCCGCACATTTATCTGGCGGAGGCCGCCCGATGAGGATCGCCGTGATCGGCGCGGGCATGGCCGGCGTCGCGGCCGCGCAGGCGCTGGCCGCCGACGGCCACCAGGTGACCGTCTTCGAACGCCGCTCCAGCGTCGCCGAGGAAACCAGCTTCGCGCCCGCCGGCCTGGCTGCCGCCGCGCTGGCCGCGCCCTGGCGCCCCGCGCCGGGCCGGCTGCAGGCCGGCAAGGCCGACGAGGCGAGCCGCCTGCACCCGACCGGCGCCGCGTTCGCCGTGCCGGGGCTGCTGGGCAAGGGCGACGCCGCCGCCACGGCGCGGCGCGGCGAGCGCGCGCAGGCGCTGCTGCGGCTGCTGGCCGCCGGCGTCGCGCGCATCGACGAGCTGACCCGCGCGCTGGGCCTCGATTTCGAGCGCGGCGACGGCCTGCTGCTGGTGCAGCCCGACGCCGCGCAGGCCGAGCAGGCCATGGCGTGGCTGCAGGCGCTGGGCGAGCCGGCCGAATGGGCCGACGCCGCGCGCCAGCGCCAGCTCGAACCCGGCCGTGCCGTCGCCGACGACGCGCCGCGCGCCGTCTGGCTGCCCAATGCGCGCAGCGGCAACCCGCGCGAGTGGACGCAGCTGCTGCGCGCACACGCCGTGCACCTGGGCGTGCGCTTCCAGTTCCAGCACACGGTGCAGTCGCTGTCGGCCGGGCCGCAGCCGGCGGTGCGCTTCGCGACGGCGGACGGCCGCAGCGACGAGGCGTCGTTCGACGCCGTCGTCGTCTGCGCCGCGCTCGAGTCGACGCGTTTGCTCGCGCCGCTGGGCATCGCGCTGCCGTGCAAGCCGATCCGCGGCTATTCGGTCACCGTGGCGCAGCACGTGCGCGAAGCGGCGCCCGACAGCGGCCCGCGCGGCGCGCTGCTGGACGTGCGCAGCGGCGTATCCACCACGCGGCTGGGCGCGCGCATCCGCGTGGCCGGCGGGCACGAGGCCGTGCCGCTGCCCGCGCCCGGTGCCGCACCCGCCGAGCCGCCCGGCCGCCGCCAGGTGCAGCCGCTGTACGAGGCGCTCGACGGCGCCTTCCCCGGCGCCGCGAACTGGCAGCAGGCGCAGGTCTGGCAGGCGACGCGCGCGGCGCTGCCCGACGGCCTGCCCGTCGTCGGCGCCAGCGGCGTGCCGGGCGTGTGGCTGGACGTCGGCCACGGCCACCACGGCTGGGCGCTGAGCCAGGCCGCCGCCGGACTGCTCTGCACGATGATCGCCGGCGGGGAGGCGCCGCCCGAGGCGGCCGCCCTCGCCCCGCAACGACTGCGCTAGCCTACACGCCCATGACCTCCCCGCGCCGCCTGCTCGAACGACACGACGACATCGCCCTGTTCGACGACGCGACGACGCGACGGATCGAGCGCCGCGCCGCGGCCGCCCTGCCCCCGCACGCCCTGATGGCGCGCGCGGGCCTCGCGCTGCTGCGCCTGGCGCGCGCGATCGCGCCGCACGCCCGCACGGCGTGGATCGCGGCGGGGCCGGGAAACAACGGCGGCGACGGCCTCGTGCTCGCGACCTGGCTGCAGCGCGCCGGCATGGCCGTGCGCGTCACGCTCGTCGGCCTCCGCGCCGACCGCGCGCTGCCCGAGGATGCGGCCTGGGCACTGGCCGAGGCGCGTGCCGCGGGCATCGCGGTCTCGGCCGAGCTGCCCGCTGCAGCGGACATCGCGGGCATCGACCTTGCCGTCGATGCGCTGCTGGGCGTGGGCCAGTCGCGCGCGCTCGCGGGCGCCCTCGCGGACGCGGTGCGCCTGCTGAACGCGCTGCCCGGCCCCGTGCTGGCCGTCGACGCGCCCACCGGCCTGTCGACCGACGCCGGCGCGCAGTTGGGCGACCTCGCGGTGCGCGCCACGCACACGCTCACGCTACTCACGCCCAAGCCGGGCCTGTTCACCGGCACGGGCCGCGAGCTGTGCGGCGACCTCTGGTTCGACGACCTGGGCGTCGCGCCCATGGCTGACGAACCAGGCACGGCGTCGCTCACGGGCGCCGACGCGGTCGCGAAGGTGCTGCCCGCGCGGCGACACCTGGCCAACAAGGGCAGCTACGGCGACGTGCACGTGGCCGGCGGTGCGGCGGGCATGGTCGGGGCCCCGCTGCTGGCGGCGCACGCCGCCTCGCTCGCGGGCGCGGGACGCGTGCTCGTGCACACGCACGCGAGCGACGCCGGCGGCGGCGCGCTGCCGGTGGACGTGCGCCATCCCGAGCTGATGCTGCGCCCGCTGGCCGAACTGCAGGCCACGCTGCGCGACAACCGCAAGGCGACCGTCGTGGCCGGCTGCGGCGGCGGCGACGCGGTGGCCGGCGAACTGCCCGGCTGCCTCGCGCATGCCGCGCGGCTGGTGCTCGACGCCGACGCGTTGAATG
>Ga0207427_100650_pt1 | contig 16837 bp, 12 predicted proteins | sample AraplaCL_Cvi_mMS_FD_184268 | JGI IMG/M metagenome (GOLD analysis project Ga0207427, IMG submission 184268) | Arabidopsis root microbial communities from the University of North Carolina, USA - plate scrape CL_Cvi_mMS (SPAdes) (version 2) | ecosystem: Host-associated > Plants > Roots > Endosphere ... | reverse complement strand
CGTCGAGCGCAGCGAGACGGCGCTGGACCTGTCCGGCGTGAAGCTCGAGGACGCGGCGCTGGACGTGCTGCGCCACCCGACGGTGGCCTCCAAGCGCTTCCTGATCACCATCGGCGACCGCACCGTGGGCGGCCTGTCGCACCGCGACCAGATGGTCGGCCCGTGGCAGGTGCCGGTGGCCGATGTGGCCGTCACGCTGGCCGACTTCAAGGGCTTCGCCGGCGAGGCGATGAGCATGGGCGAGCGCACGCCGCTCGCGTCGGTGCACGCGCCGGCCTCGGGCCGCATGGCGGTGGCCGAGGCCATCACCAACCTGCTGGCCGCGCCGATCGAGCTGTCGCGCGTCAAGCTGTCGTGCAACTGGATGGCGGCCTGCGGCGAACCGGGCGAGGACGCGGCGCTGTACGACACGGTGCGCGCCGTCGGCATGGAGCTGTGCCCGGCCCTGGGCATCAGCGTGCCGGTGGGCAAGGACAGCCTGTCGATGCGCACCAAGTGGCAGGACGACGGCAAGACCAAGCAGGTCGTCGCGCCGGTCTCGCTGATCGTGTCGGCCTTCGCGAGCATCGCGGACGTGCGCGGCACGCGCACGCCCGAGCTCGCGCGCGAGGACTCGGTGCTGGTCCTGGTCGACCTGGGCCGCGGCCAGAACCGCATGGCCGGCTCGGTGCTGGCGCAGACGCTGCAGCAGTTCGGCGACGCCGTGCCCGACCTGGACGATCCGGCGCTGCTGGTGTCGCTGGTCGACGCCGTCAACGCGCTGCGCGCGCAGGGATTGCTGCTGGCCTACCACGACCGCAGCGACGGCGGCCTGTGGGCGGCCGCGTGCGAGATGGCCTTCGCGGGCCACACCGGCCTGAGCCTGAACGTCGACATGCTCGTCACCGAGGGCGAGGGCAAGGCCGATGCGGGCGACGCCAAGAACTGGGCCCAGCAGGTCAGCGGCCGCCGCGACGAACTCACGCTCAAGGCGCTGTTCAACGAGGAACTCGGCGTCCTGCTGCAGGTGCCCGCCGCGCAGCGCGACGCCGCGCTCGGCGTGCTGCGCGCGCACGGCCTGTCGGCGCACAGCCATGTCGTGGGCAAGCCCAACGACCGCGGCGTCGTCGAGGTCTGGCGCGACGCCAAGTCGGTGCTTGCCAAGCCGCTGCACGACCTGCAGCAGGCCTGGGACGATACGTCGTGGCGTATCACGAAGCTGCGCGACAACCCGGCCTGCGCCGACAGCGAACACGCGCTGGCCGGCCTGGCGGGCGACCCGGGCCTGCACGTGTCGCTCACCTTCGATCCGGCGGTCGACGTCGCCGCGCCGTTCCTGAACCTCGCGCGCCCCAAGGTGGCGATCCTGCGCGAGCAGGGCGTCAACAGCCACGTCGAGATGAGCTACGCGATGGCGCAGGGCGGCTTCGACACCTACGACGTCCACATGAGCGACCTGCATTCTGGCCGCGTCACGCTGGACCAGTTCAAGGGCTTCGTGGCCTGCGGCGGCTTCAGCTACGGCGACACGCTGGGCGCCGGCGAGGGCTGGGCGCGCTCGGTGATGTTCAACGCGGTGCTGGCGCAGCAGTTCGAGGCCTTCTTCGGCCGCACCGACACCTTCGCGCTGGGCGTGTGCAACGGCTGCCAGATGCTGGCGGCCCTGTCGCCCATCATCCCCGGCGCGCAGGACTGGCCCAAGTTCACGCGCAACCGCTCGGAGCAGTTCGAGGCCCGCCTGTCGCTGGTGGAAGTGCTGGAGTCGCCATCGATCTTCTTTGCGGGCATGGCCGGCAGCCGCATGCCCATCGCGGTCGCGCACGGCGAGGGCTTCGCCGACTTCTCCCAGCGCGGCGACGCCGCCAAGGTGCACGCGGCCATGCGCTACGTCGACCACCACGGCAAGCCGACGGAAACCTACCCGCTGAACCCGAACGGCAGCCCCGGCGGCCTGACCGCGGTCACCACGGCCGACGGCCGCTTCACCGCGCTGATGCCGCACGCCGAGCGCGTGTTCCGCAACGTGCAGATGAGCTGGAGCGGCGGCGACGCGTCGGCGCCCAGCCCGTGGGCGCGCATGTTCGGCAACGCGCGCAAGTGGGTCGGTTGAACGCTGCCGAGTCAAGGCAAGGGCCGCTTTCGAGCGGCCCTTTTCGTTTCACGCGATCGACGCCGCGGCGCGAAGCGAGGAAAGGCCAGACTCCTCCCGCCGCCGCGCGCCTGCAGGATCGGCAAACTCACCGAAATGGGTGAAGCCGCGCGGCCGGAAACAAGTCTTTGCGCAACAGCTCCCCACTATGAGGGGTGGTGAGCTGATCGCGTTTCTCGAAAAATCCATGCTGATCCATCAACCATTGATTCGAACGGCAGCCATGGCGTTCGAGCGAAGGAATCCCTTGAGCTTTTTCAGCAAGACCCTCGTGTCCGTCGCCGCCGCCCTGGTCGCGGCGCAGGCCGGCGCCGCCGTCACCACCATCGACGCGTCGGCCCTGACCGCCACCAACCACCTGTACAGCAATGATTTCGGCCACGTGGTCGTGACCACCGGTGGTGGCAACGCCGCCAACGTCGGCGCCGCCAGCGGCCGCAACGACGACGGCTTCTCCGGCCCCGTCGCCCTCGGCTACACGCTGCAGAACTTCTTCGGCGCCGACTATTCGTCGCTGTTCATCAACAACAACGGCAACGTCACGTTCAACGGCGGCCTGGCCAGCTTCACGCCGGCCGGACCGCAAGGCGCCACGCAGCCCGTCATCGCCCCGTTCTTCGCGGACGTCGACACCCGCGGCGCCCAGAGCGGCGTCGTCTACGTGAACCAGTCGATCGCCAACGAGACGATCATCACCTGGGACCACGTCGGCTACTACAACTCGGCCTCCGACAAGCTGGACACGTTCCAGCTGGTGATCCGCGGCGCGGGCTTCAACACGCCGGCCGGCGAGGGCCAGATCGGCTTCTTCTACGGCGACATGAACTGGGAAACCGGCAGCGCCAGCGGCGGCTCCGGCGGCTTCGGCGGCACGCCGGCGGCCGTCGGCTTCGGCGACGGCCAGTCCAACGGCTTCATCCTGGCCGGTTCGACGCAGAACGGCATCTCGCACGTCGTCAACGATTCGTACATCTGGTTCAACGTCAGCGACTCCGGCACGCCGATCCCCGTGCCGCCGACCACCGTGCCGGAACCCGGCTCGATGGCCCTGCTGCTGGCCGGCCTGGGCGTGGTCGCCACGGCCGCCCGCCGTCGCCGCCAGGCCTGAACGATTCCTCGCGCGGGCGCGTCCCGCGCAGGCGTTGCAAGAGCGCCGCGTCCCCGTCCGGGGCCGCGGCGTTCGTCTTTTCGGGGCGCCGGATCAGGCGGCTTCCGGGGCGCTGGCCTGCTCCAGCTGCTGGCGATCGCCGTCGCTCAGCACGAGGTCGGCCGCGGCCGAGAAGCTCGCCAGCTGCGCGACGCTGGTGGCACTGGCGATCGGCGCCGTGACGCCCGGCCGGCCGATCAGCCAGGCCAGGGCCACCACCGCGGGCTGCGTGCCGTGGCGCCGGGCGACCTGGTCGAGCGCGGCCAGGATGCGCAGGCCGCGCGCGTCCAGGTACTGGCGCACGCCGCCGCCGCGCGGGCTCTGGCCGAGGTCGGCCTCCGTGCGGTACTTGCCCGTGAGGAAGCCCGACGCGAGGCTGTAGTAGGTGATGACGCCCATGCCCTGCTGCATCGCCAGGTCGCGCAGCGGGCCCTCGTAGCTCGCGCGGTCGGCCAGGTTGTATTCGGGCTGCAGCGTCTGGTAGGCGGGCAGGTCGTTGATGCGCGCCGACTCCTGCGCCTCGGCGAGCTGGCGCGCGTCGAAGTTCGAGCAGCCGAACGCGCGGATCTTGCCGGCCTTGATCAGGCGGTCGTAGGCGGCCAGCGTCTCCTCGTACGAGGTCTCCGGGTCGGGCCGGTGCGACTGGTACAGGTCGATCACGTCGGTGTTCAGGCGTCGCAGCGAGTCCTCCACCGCGCGCTCGATCCACAGCCGGCCCAGGCCCTTGTGCTCGTCGCCCATGTCGGAGCCGACCTTGGTGAACAGGAGCACCTGTTGCCGGCGCGCGGGGTTGGCGCGCAGCCAGCGGCCGATCAGCGTCTCCGACTCGCCGCCTTCGTGGCCGGGCACCCAGCGCGAGTACACGTCGGCCGTGTCGATCGCGTTGAAGCCGGCGTCGACGAAGGCGTCGAGCAGCTCGAAGCTGCGCTTCTGGTCGGCCGTCCAGCCGAGCACGTTGCCGCCGAACACGATCGGCGCGATTTGCAGGCCGGTGCGGCCCAGGAAGCGAAGTTGCATGGGAGGTCTCCTGCGCGCACGGGGGCGCGGGTCAACGGGCCGGGCGAGCCGGCGTCACCGGCCCGGCGCGGCAAGGCGCGCGCCCGCACGGGAGCCCGTTCGCGCCTGCTGCCAGCTGTTTCCGCCTGACACAGGAGACACCCCGCGGCAGCAGGGTCAGTTCTTCTTGTCCAACACCAGCGAGCTCGACTCGCTGTGCATCTGGAAGTGCGACAGGAAGCTGTTGCCAAGCAGCACCATGGGCATCGCCTGCGGCACGACCATCGCCTGGACGTTGTAGACCGTGACGTCGCCGACGGTCACCTTGGGCAGCGTCAGCGTGCGCACCGCGACCGCGCCGTTGGCGGTCATCGCGCCGCCGGCGCTGCTGTTGCGCAGATCGAGCCCGAGCTGCGAGGCGACGTCGGCGCCCATCGACACCATCGTGGCGCCGGTATCCACGACGAACGGCGCCGGGTGGCCGTTGATCATCGCCATGCCCGTGTAATGGCCGCCCACGCCCACAGGCAGCACGATGCGGCCGCTGCCGCCGCCGCCGCCCGGGTCGCCCGCGACCACCGCCGTGCCGCCCAGGCGCAGGGTCTGCGTCTTGCCGTTGGCCTCGATCTGCGCCTGCACGCCGTCGATGCGCAGCAGCTTGACGCCGTTGACGGTGCTGCCCACGGCCACGCTCTTGGCCTGGCCGTCGATGATCAGCAAGGCCTTGTCGCCCAGCATGCCGCTGAACGCGACGGATTGCGCCTGGCTGGCGGCGGCCAGCGCGCACAGCAGGGCGCCCGCGGCGGCGCGGAACGCCCGCGCGGTCGTAACTGGAATCATGTTGTCCTCCCTCGATCGGCGCCGGCGCTGCCTGTGGGGCGCGGCCGGCCGTCCGTGGGCAGGAGTCTAGCGGCTTGCGCGACCGTGCGGCGTGACGACACGGGCGCCGGCGTGCGCAGTTCCCGCTTCAGCCCGCGAAAAGGTTGGCCGCGAGGCCGAGCGCGTCCGTCTGCACGGCGAACAGCGCGCCCGCCAGCGGCTGGGCGGCGAGCTGCGCGTCGGTCAGCTCGAACTTCGCGCTGCTGACGAACAGCGTGCGCATGTCCGGGCCGCCGAAGGCGACGTTGGTGATGTGGTCGGTGGGCAGGGCGATGCGCGCCAGTTCCGCCGCGGTGACCGGATCGCGGCACGTGACGCAGGCGCCGCCCCAGTGGGCGATCCAGATCCGGCCGGCGGCGTCGGTGGTCATGCCGTCGGGGTGGCCGTCGGCCGGCGGCAGCGCCAGCCACTCGCGCGAGGCGCCGACGGCGCCGGTCGACGGGTCGAAGGCGTAGGCGACGACGCGGCGGTGCACCGTGTCGTTGACTAACATCGTGCGGCCGTCCTGCGTCCAGGTGGGGCCGTTGGTGACGATCCAGCCCAGGTCGATCGCGCGCTCGGCGCGGCCGGCGGCATCGAAGCGGTACAGCGCGCCCGTGGGCTCGCGCACCGCGAAATCCATCGTGCCGCCCCAGAAGCGGCCCTGCGTGTCGCACTTGCCGTCGTTGAAACGGTTGCCCGCGCGCTCGCGCTCGGGCTCGTCCAGGCGCACGAGCGCGCGCGAGGCCGGGTCGAACAACGCCAGGCCGCGCCGCAGGGTGACGGCCAGGCCGGCGCCGTTGGCGCGCTCGGCGACGGCCGAGATCGTCTCGTCGAAGGGCCAGGCGTCGTGTGCGCCGGCGAGCGCGTCGCGGTAGAGGCGATGCTCGAGGATGTCCACCCACCACAGGGCCTGCGAGGACGGCGACCAGCACAGGCCTTCGCCGAGCGTGGCGCGCACGTCGCAGACGACGCGCGGTGCCGAGAGGATGCGGGGTGGGGTAACGGCCATCGATGCTGAGGTCAGTGCGAGTCGCGCGGGACGCCGGCGCCGCTGGCGCCGACCAGGAAGTCGAGATCGGCTCCCAGGTGCGCCTGCTGCACGTGGTCGACATAGAGCTTCTGCCAGCCGCGCTTGGGGGCCTCGAGCGGCTTCCAGTTCGCGCGGCGGCGGGCGAGCTCCTCGTCGCTCACCTCGACATGCAGGCGGCGGGCGGGGACATCGAGCTCGATCATGTCGCCATTCTGTACCAGTGCGAGCGGACCGCCGGCGGCCGCCTCGGGCGAGGTGTGCAGCACCACGGTGCCGTACGCCGTGCCGCTCATGCGGGCGTCGGAGATGCGCACCATGTCCGTGATGCCCTTGCGCAGCACCTTGGGCGGCAGCGGCATGTTGCCGACCTCGGCCATGCCGGGGTAGCCCTTGGGCCCGCAGTTCTTGAGCACCATCACGCAGTCCTCGTCGATGTCGAGCGACTCGTCGTCGATCTTGGCGTGGAACTCCTCGATCGTCTCGAAAACGACCGCGCGGCCGCGGTGCTTGAGCAGGTGAGCGGAAGCCGCCGACGGCTTGATGACGGCGCCGTCCGGCGCGAGGTTGCCGCGCAGCACGGCGATGCCGGCCTCGGGCATGAAGGGCTTGTCCAGCGGGCGGATCACCTCGCGGTTCCAGCACGGCGCGTTGGCGATGTTCTCGCCGATCGTCTTGCCGTTGACCGTCAGCGCGTCGCGATGCAGCAGGTGCTGCACTTCGCGCAGCACCGCGGGCAGGCCGCCGGCGTAGAAGAAGTCCTCCATCAGGTACTTGCCCGAGGGCTGCAGGTCCAGCAGGCAGGGCACCTGCTTGCCCAGGTCGTCGAAGTCCGACAGCTTCAGCTCGATGCCCATGCGGCCCGCGATGGCCAGCAGGTGGATCACCGCGTTGGTCGAGCCGCCGATCGCGGCGTTGGTGCGGATCGCGTTCTCGAAGGCCTGGCGCGTGAGGATCCTGTCCATCGTCACGTCGTCCTTGACCATGTCGACGATGCGGCGGCCGGTGAGCTGTGCGAGCCGGTTGCGGCGCGTGTCGGGCGCCGGGATGGCCGCGTTCTCGGGCAGCGACATGCCCAGCGCCTCCACCATCGAGGCCATCGTCGAGGCCGTGCCCATCGTCATGCAGTTGCCCTTGGAGCGGTGCATGCAGCTCTCGGCGGCGGTGAAGTCCTCCTGGGTCATCTCGCCGGCGCGTACCATCTCGCTCATCTTCCACACGCCGGTGCCCGAACCGATGTCCTGGCCGCGGAACTTGCCGTTGAGCATGGGGCCGCCGGACAGCCCGATGGTGGGCAGGTTGCAGCTGGCCGCGCCCATCATCAGCGCCGGGGTGGTCTTGTCGCAGCCCATCAGCAGCACGACGCCGTCGATCGGGTTGCCGCGGATCGATTCCTCGACGTCCATGCTCGCGAGGTTGCGGAACAGCATCGCGGTGGGCCGCAGCTGCGTCTCGCCCAGCGACATCACCGGGAACTCCAGCGGGAAGCCGCCGGCCTCGTAGACGCCGCGCTTGACGAATTCGGCCAGCTCGCGGAAGTGCCCGTTGCAGGGCGTGAGCTCGCTCCAGGTGTTGCAGATGCCGATGACCGGCCGGCCATCGAACTCGTCGTGCGGATAACCCTGGTTCTTGATCCAGCTGCGATGGAGGAACCCGTCGCGATCGTTCTTTCCGAACCACGCCTGGCTGCGGCGGACGGGCTTCTTTGTCTCCATTGCGCTTCTCTTCTCGACTTGACGGGGCGCATCGTATCGCCGCAAACTGATATTGGAAAAATGAAGATCAGCGCAAACAACATTGCAAAAAAGGTATAGATGACAAACGTAGCAGACTCTTCCGCCATGCCTTCCGCGTTTGCGCACGCGGGCGGCCCGATGAACCCCGCCCGGTTTCCCAGCCTGCAGGGCCGGGCCGTGTTCGTGACGGGTGGCGGCTCGGGCATCGGCGCGGCGATGGTCGAGGCCTTCGCGGCCGAGGGCGCGCGCGTCGCGTTCGTCGACGTCGCGGCCGAGGCCAGCGCCGAGCTCGCGCGACGCATCGAGGCGAGCGGCCGGCCCGCGCCCTGGTGGCGCGCCTGCGACGTGCGCGATGTCGCCGCCCTGCAGCGGGCGATCGCGGACGCCGCGGCCGCGCTCGGCGACTTCCACGCGCTCGTCAACAACGTGGCCAGCGACGACCGCCACACGCTCGAGTCGGTGACCACCGAGTACTGGGACAACCGCATGGCCATCAACGAGCGCCCGGCCTTCTTCGCGATCCAGGCCGTGGTGCCGGGCATGAAGCGGCTGGGCCAGGGCGCCATCGTGAATCTGGGCTCCACCGGCTGGCAGAGCAAGGCCAGCGAATACCCTTGCTACGCGATCGCCAAGTCGTCGGTCAACGGCCTGACGCGCGGCCTGGCCAAGACGCTCGGCGCGGATCGGATCCGCATCAACACGGTGTCGCCCGGCTGGGTGATGACCGAGCGGCAGGTGACCAAGTGGCTCACGCCCGCGGGCGAGGGCGACATCGCGCGCAACCAGTGCCTGCCCGACAAGCTGCTGCCCGAGGACATCGCCCGCATGGTGCTGTTCCTCGCGTCGGACGACGGACGCATGTGCACCGCCCAGGAGTTCACGGTCGACGCCGGCTGGGTCTAGGAAGCGGCAGACGGGCCGGGCGCGTCCGCGGCTGCCCGGTCGTGCCTGCTACGTCCGGTCACCAGGGCGTGCTCGTGGTCGGGGAGAATGCGTCCTGAGACCACAACGGCCCGCGAGGGCGCCCAGACGATGTTCTTCGGCAGGAAGCGGGCCAGCGTGCGGCTGGTCCGGGCCTGGTGTTCCCCGTTCGGCGAGGACGGCCCGGCAGGCGAACTGCTCGCGCTCGTCGACGAGGTGCTCGCGTCGACCACGTTCCAGCCCCTGGAAGGGCAGATCAACTTCGGCTACCTGCAGCCGATGTCCTCGCTGCGCCGCGCGCTGGCCAAGATGAAGCCCGTGGCGCTGGATGCCCTGACCATCCAGGACGAGGGCGGCGACGTCATCTGCAGCGTGGGCGCCGAGAGCGCCTCGGTCGGCGACCGCGTGCGCGCGTTCGAGATATTCGTGCTCCTGCCGCCCGGCTCGGAGGCGGCGCAGGACAAGCTGCTGCGCCTGCTGATGCGCCACGGCATGCACTACGGCTACGCGCGCGCCCTGGGCGCAGCGCTCGACCCGGTGACCGAGATGCCGCTCAAGCGCGGCTTCTTCGACCAGACGATCGAGGTCGCCGGCGGCCGCGCCGACTGGCTCGTGCCCGAGATGGACGTGCGCGCCGGCGCCGTGCGCGGGCTGTATCCGCTCAACGTCATCTCGGCGGTCGGCCTCGCGCGCCTGGCCGGCTCGGGCCTGCGCCTGCCGCCGTCGGCGCCGACGCTGGGCGACCAGCTCTGGCGCCCGTCGATCATCGAGCAGTCCGAGCTGCTGCGCGCCAACCTGTCGTATCGCGGCTTCCTGCATTTCGGCGACGACTAGGGCCTGTTCGCACTGAATGCACGCGGCCGCGCATTCAGTGTGATCAGGGCCTCGCGTGTGAACCTGCGCCGCTGGCGGGGTCACGCTATCGGGGGATGGCGAGCCCGCAGGCCCGCGCGTATGGTGCGTCGTCCATCCCAGGGATCCCAGCCGATGAGCGACGCCAGCGACACCCGCGCGACCGAGCCGACCACCGTCACGCTGACGATCGACGAGGCCTTCGACCATGGCGTCAAGCAGCACCAGGCCGGCCGGCTCGACGAGGCGGCGCGCATCTACGCCGCGGTGCTCGAACGCCAGCCCGAGCGCACCGACGCGCTCAACGTCATGGGCATCCTGCAGTACCAGCGCGGCGAGCTCGGCGCGGCGGCGGCGCTGATGCGGCGCGTGGTCGAGATCGAGCCGTCGGCCGACGGCGTCTGGAACAACCTGGGCAACGTCCTGCTGCGCATCGGCGAACTCGACGAGGCCGGTCGCGCGTTCCGGCGCAGCCTCGAGCTCGTGCCCTCGGCCGACGCGTGGGCCAACCTGGCGCGCGTGTTCCGCCGCGTGCGCGACTACCCGCACAGCCAACAGGCCTGCCTGCAGGCGCTCGCACTGCAGCGCGACCACGCCGTGGCGACCCACAACCTCGCGCTCGCGCTGCTGCTGGACGGCCGCCTGGACGAGGGCGTCGAGGCCGCGCTGCAGGCGATGCAGCTGCTCGGGCCTGGCGAGCAGCGGCGCCAGCTGTACGCGCAGATCCTGCTGGTGGCCGGCGAGAACGGGCGCGCCGCGACCATCCTGCGCGCGTGGCTGGCGCAGGAGCCCGGCAACCCGTACGTGCTGCACCACCTGGCCGCGTGCACCGGCGAGGGCGCGCCCGAGCGCGCCAGCGACGCCTACGTCGAGAAGGTGTTCGACAGCTTCGCCCCCACCTTCGACGACAAGCTGGCGCAGTTGCACTACCGCGCACCGCAGGTAGTCGCCGACGCGGTGGCCGCAGCGCTGCCGCCCCCGGCGCGCCAGTTCGACGTCGCCGACCTCGGTTGCGGCACCGGCCTGTGCGGCCCGCTGCTGCGGCCCTGGGCACGCGGGCTGGTCGGCTGCGACCTGTCGGGCGCGATGCTGGAGCGGGCCGCGCGGCGCGGCGCCTACGACGACCTGCACAAGGCCGAACTCACCGCGTTCCTGCGCGAGCGCCCGCATGCGTTCGACCTGGTCGTCTCGGCCGACACGCTCAACTACTTCGGCGAGCTGCGCGAGGTCGCGGCCGCGGCGCGCGGCGCGCTGCGCCCGGGCGGCACCTTCGTGTTCACGCTGGAGGCGCTGGCCGATGGCGATGCCGGCCCGCACAGGCTGCAGGACAACGGCCGCTACGCGCACGACGGCGCGCACGCGCGAGCCGTGTTCGAGGCTGCGGGGCTGGCAGTCGATGCGCCCGCCGACGTCGTGCTGCGCGACGAAGGCCAGCAGCCTGTACGCGGCTGGCTGGTGGTGGCGCGACGGGCCTGACGCAGCTGCGCGCGGGAAGGGGTCTGGCGCCGCCGCGCGACGCCTCCTGGATGCCTGGTCCTTTGCCGCCTTGCATGCCGTTCGGACGGCGATCATGCCACCTCGTCGATCGCCAGCACCGTCCCGTACACGTCGTGCGCCACCGCCTTGATCGCCTTGAGCATCACCTGCGCCGCGGGCGCGAGCAGACGGTCGGTGCGCGTGATCAGGCCGAAGGCGTCCATCTTGCAGGGCAGCTCGACCGGCAGGATCGCGACCAGGCCGTGCTCCTGGTAGTACAGCGCCACGTCGGAGGCGATCACGCCGATCATGTCGCTCTGGCCCAGCATCTTGGTCATGAACAGCAGGGCCGTGGTCTCGATCAGGTCGCTCGGGGAGGCCAGGCCGTCCTCCTGGAACATCAGCTCAAACCGATGCCGCAGGACGCTGCCGCTGGACGGCACGATCCAGCCGTACTGCGTCAGTTCGTTCAGCTTGAGCGAGGCGTGCTCCATCAGCGGATGCCCGGGCCGCACGACCGCGGCGATGGGCTCCTCCACCAGCGCCTCGTAGCGCAGGTCGCTCTTGTCGTGGCGCGCGAACAGGCGGCCGACGACCATGTCGAGCTTGCCCTGCGTCAGGCGGTCGATGAGCACGTCGCTGGTCTCGACCTGCAGGCCCACGCGCAGCGACGGGTGCGCGGCCTTGACCTGGGCCACGGCGTCGGGCAGCAGCGTGATGGCCGGCGCGGTGATCGTGCCGATCGCCACCGAGCCGAAGCGGCCGGCCTTGAGCGCGTCGATCTCCTCGTGCGCCTGGCTCAGGCTGGCGAGCGCCATGCGCGCGTGGCGGATCATGGTTTCCCCGTACCACGTTGGGCGCACGCCACGCGGGAGGCGGTCGAACAGGCGCACCTCGAGCATGTCCTCCAGGTCCTTCAGGAGCTTGGAGGCCGCCGGCTGCGTCATGTTCAACACCTGCGCGGCGCCGTGGATGTTGCCTTCTTCCTCCATCGCCACGAGGAGGAGCAGCTGGCGGGTCTTGAGCCGGGCGCGGATGAACCAGTGGGTGTCGGCGGTGGACATGTTTCCGGAGGGAGGCGGTCGGTTGCGGATGCGATGTGCGAATGTATATGGCAAGACGCCAAAAATCTATTAGGCAGTTATCCCTGCCGTTTCGTACCATCGCGGCCATCGAGGGCTTTCCGGCGAGCTCGTCGCGGCTGTGCGCCGCCGCCGACCGGACCCGCCCGACGATGATCGAAAACCCGAGCCGATGACGGCCGACCTTTGGAGACATGACCGTGAAATTCCTCAAGACAGTGCTGGCCGTCGTGGCCTTCGGCGTGGTGACCCTGGGCGCTGCGCAGGCGCAGGACAAGGGCACCGTGGGCATCGCGATGCCGACGAAGTCGTCCGCGCGCTGGATCGCCGACGGCGACAACATGGTCAAGGTGCTGCAGGCGCGCGGCTACAAGACCGACCTGCAATACGCCGAGGACGACATCCCGAACCAGCTCGCGCAGATCGAGAACATGGTCACCAAGGGCGACAAGGTCCTCGTGATCGCCTCGATCGACGGCACCACGCTGTCCAACGTGCTGCAGAAGGCCGCCGACAAGGGCATCAAGGTGATCGCGTACGACCGCCTGATCAAGGGCTCCAAGAACGTCGACTACTACGCCACGTTCGACAACTTCCAGGTCGGCGTGCTGCAGGCCGACTCCATCGTCGACAACCTGAAGTTGAAGACGGCCAAGGGCCCGTTCAACATCGAGCTGTTCGGCGGCTCGCCGGACGACAACAACGCGTTCTTCTTCTACAACGGCGCGATGTCGGTGCTCAAGCCGTACATCGACTCGGGCAAGCTGGTGGTCAAGAGCAAGCAGCTTGGCATGGACAAGGTCTCCACGCTGCGCTGGGACGGCGCGGTGGCGCAGGCGCGCATGGACAACCTGCTGTCGGCCTACTACAGCGGCGCGCACGTCGACGCGGTGCTGTCGCCGTACGACGGCCTGTCGATCGGCATCCTGTCCTCGCTCAAGGGCGTGGGCTACGGCAAGGGCGGCCAGGCGATGCCGGTGGTCACGGGCCAGGACGCGGAAGTGCCGTCGGTCAAGTCCATCCTCGCGGGCGAGCAGACCACGACGATCTTCAAGGACACGCGTGAACTGGCCAAGGTCACGGCCGGCATGGTCGACGCGGTGCTGGGCGGCAAGGCGCCCGAGATCAACGACACCAAGACGTACAACAACGGAGTCAAGGTCGTGCCGTCGTACCTGCTCAAGCCGGTGCTCGTGGACAAGTCGAACTGGCACCACATCCTGGTCGACAGCGGCTACTACAAGGAAAGCCAGATCAAGTGACGTGACGGCGCGGCGAGGGCGCGAACGCGCCTTCGCCGGCTCCGCCCGCGGCGGCGCGCCCATGCCGTTGCCGGCCTTGCTCGCAACGGCGCGGCGCCCTTGCCGGGCATCCGCGTGAAATCCCGATGACCGAAACCCTTCAGCGCGAGCGCACCCCGGACGCGGCCCCGCCGCCGGCCGGCACCGCCATCCTCGAGATGCGCGGCATCCGCAAGACCTTCCCCGGCGTCGTGGCGCTCGACAACGTCGACCTCACGGTGCGTGCCGGCGAGATCCACGCGATCGTCGGCGAGAACGGCGCGGGCAAGTCGACGCTGATGAAGGTGCTCAGCGGCGTCTACCCGCACGGCAGCTACGACGGCGAGATCCGCTTCGAGGGCCAGGTGCGCCAGTTCGGCGGCATCGCCGACAGCGAGCACTGCGGCGTCATCATCATCCACCAGGAGCTGGCACTGGTGCCGCTGCTGTCGATCGCCGAGAACATCTTCCTGGGCAACGAGCCGCAGCGCTTCGGCGTCATCGACTGGGCCGAGGCCACGCGCCGCACGCGCGAGCTGCTGGCCAAGGTGGGCCTGAAGGAATCGCCGGCCACGCTGATCACCAACCTGGGCGTGGGCAAGCAGCAGCTGGTGGAGATCGCCAAGGCGCTGGCCAAGCGCGTGCGCCTGCTGATCCTGGACGAGCCCACCGCGAGCCTGAACGAGCACGACAGCCAGGCCCTGCTGGACCTGCTGCTGGAATTCAAGTCGCACGGCATCGCCTGCATCCTGATCTCGCACAAGCTCAACGAGATCTCGCGCGTGGCCGATGCCATCACCGTGCTGCGCGACGGCTCGACGGTGCAGTCCTTCGACTGCAAGGCCGAGCCGATCAGCGAGGACCACATCATCCGCGCGATGGTCGGCCGCGAGCTGGCCGACCGCTACCCGCCGCGCGCGCGTCTCGCGCCCGAGGCGGGGCAGACGGTGTTCGAGATCCGCGACTGGCACGTGGCGCATCCGGTGCATGCCGATCGCGACGTGGTCAAGGGCGTGAGCCTGAAGGTCAAGCGCGGCGAGATCGTCGGCATCGCGGGCCTGATGGGCGCCGGCCGCACCGAGCTCGCGATGAGCGTGTTCGGGCGCGCGTACGGCCAGCGCATCCGCGGCGAGGTCGTGATGGACGGCCAGCCGATCGACGTCTCGACGATCGAGAAGGCCATCGGCCACGGCATCGCCTACGTGACCGAGGACCGCAAGAGCCTGGGCCTGCTGCTGGAGGACGACATCCGCCACAACATCAGCCTGGCCAACCTGAAGGCGGTGTCCTCGGGCGGCGTCATCGACGGCGGCAGGGAATTCGCGGCCGCGGCCGACTACCGGCGCAAGCTCAACATCCGCTGCTCGAACGTGATGCAGCAGACGGTCAACCTGTCGGGCGGCAACCAGCAGAAGGTGGTGCTGGGCAAGTGGCTGTTCTCCAAGCCCGAGCTGCTGATCCTGGACGAGCCCACGCGCGGCATCGACGTCGGCGCGAAGTTCGAGATCTACTCGATCATGGCCGCGCTCGCCGACGAGGGCAAGTGCATCCTGATGATCTCCTCCGAGATGCCCGAGCTGCTGGGCATGTGCGACCGCATCTACGTCATGAACGAGGGCCGCTTCGTCGGCGAGTTCGCGGCGGCCGAAGCGTCGCAGGAAAAGATCATGCGGGCCATCGTGAAACAGGGACTGGCGTGAGCCCCACCGTGGCTTTGTCGCGTCATCCCGCAAAGAAGGCATGCGTGCGCGGCACGCACGCAGCATCATGAGCATCATGGAAGAAAAGATGGTTCCCCAATCCGCCGAGGCGACGCCTGCGCGCTCGTACGGCGGCTTCCTGAAGAACAACATCCGCGAGTACGGCATGCTGCTGTCGCTCGTGGCGATCATGGCGTTCTTCCAGTACATGACGGACGGCACGCTGCTCAAGCCGCTGAACCTGACGAACCTGATCCTGCAGAACAGCTACATCGTCATCATGGCGCTGGGCATGCTGCTGGTGATCGTGGCGGGGCACATCGACCTGTCGGTGGGCTCGGTGTCCGGCTTCATCGGCGCGCTGGCGGCCGTGCTGATGGTCAACTACAACTGGAACTTCGTGACGGCCTCGATCGCGTGCCTGCTCGTGGGCGCGGTGATCGGCGGCGCGCAGGGCTGGTTCGTGGCGTGGCTGAAGATCCCGTCGTTCATCGTCACGCTGGCGGGCATGCTGGTGTTCAAGGGCCTGGCGCTCGCGCTGCTGCAGGGGCAGTCGGTGGGGCCGTTCCCCGACGAGTTCCAGCTGCTCAGCTCCGGGTTCATCCCCGACTTCTTCCACGGCGAGACGCTGCGCATCAGCTCGCTGGTCATCGGCGCCATCGTCGCCGTCGTGCTGTTCGCGTTGAAGCTTCGCGAGCGGGCGGGGCACGTCCGGCACGCGATGGAGGAGGAGCCGGGTGCGTTCTTCCTGGCCAAGAACGTCGCGTTCGCCGTCGTCATCGTGTGGTTCTGCTGGATGCTGGCCTCCTACAAGGGCCTGCCCAACGTGCTGGTCGTGATGTTCGCGCTGATGCTCGCGTACGACTTCGTCACGCGCCGCACCACCATCGGCCGGCGCATCTACGCGCTGGGCGGCAATGCCAAGGCGGCGCGGCTGTCGGGCATCAAGACGGAGCGCCTCGCGTTCCTGACCTTCGTCAACATGGGCGCGCTGTCCGCGCTCGCGGGCCTGGTGTTCGCCGCCCGCCTCAACACCGCGACCCCCAAGGCCGGCCTGGGCTTCGAGCTGGACGTGATCGCGGCCTGCTTCATCGGCGGCGCCTCCGCATCGGGCGGCGTCGGCAAGGTTCTCGGCGCTGTCATCGGCGCGTTCGTGATGGGCGTGATGAACAACGGCATGTCCATCCTCGGCATCGGCATCGATTACCAACAGGTGATCAAGGGCATCGTGCTGCTCGCCGCCGTGTGCGTCGACGTCTACAACAAGAACAAGTGACCCCAGGCGCCCGGCGGGGACCGGGCGTCGGCGGCCAGCGCGCTCGAAGAAGGCGCGCGACTGCGCTTTGCTGACCGTGAGCGTGCCTGCTTGGCGCGCATGTTGCGTTGGTTTTTTCCCGCGCAGGGCGGACCTTCGTCCTGCGTTTCCATAGCCTCTAGAAGCCCGTATCAGGAGACAAGACACCTATGACCACCACCCTTCGAACCACGGCCGTCTCGCGTGCCACCATCGCCTGTCTGGCGAGCCTGCTCGGCGCCGGCGCCGCCCACGCCGTCGACTGGACCGGCTACATGCGCGGTGGCCCCGCGGCGACCGATGTGTCTGGCAAGTCGCGCCAGTGCTACGGCCTGAA
>Ga0207427_100646_pt1 | contig 16896 bp, 11 predicted proteins | sample AraplaCL_Cvi_mMS_FD_184268 | JGI IMG/M metagenome (GOLD analysis project Ga0207427, IMG submission 184268) | Arabidopsis root microbial communities from the University of North Carolina, USA - plate scrape CL_Cvi_mMS (SPAdes) (version 2) | ecosystem: Host-associated > Plants > Roots > Endosphere ... | reverse complement strand
CCTACATCCAGATCGTCGCGACGAACTTCTACCTGAAGCAAGGCGAGGCGCGCTACGCGCACACGCTGGAGATGCCCGCCAGCCGCGGCCGCATCGTCGACCGCAACGGCCTGCTGCTGGCCACGAGCGTGCCCACGCCGTCGATCTGGGCGATCCCCAAGGACGTCGACGCCGATGCCGGCGAGAAGAAGCAGCTCGCCAAGGCGCTGGGCATGACGGTGGCCGAGCTCGACGACCGCCTCGACGGCAACCCGAACTTCGTGTGGCTCAAGCGCCAGGTCGACGACAGCGTCGGCGCGGCCGTCAAGGAGCTGGACCTGAAGGGCGTCCACCAGGTCAGCGAATTCCGCCGCCGCTACCCGGAAGGCGAGGCCGCCGCGCACGTGGTGGGCTTCACGGGCGACCAGGACAAGGGCCAGGAAGGCATCGAGCTCGCCTACCAGCAGCAGCTGCAGGGCCGCGATGGCCAGCGCGAGGTCGTCAAGGATCGCCTGGGCCGCATCGTCGAGGACATCGGCGATCCGCAGCGCCCGATCAACGGCGAGGACATCGAGCTGTCGATCGACTCCAAGGTGCAGTTCTTCGCCTACCAGCGCATCCGCGACCAGGTGATCGCGCAGAAGGCCAAGGGCGGCAGCGTCGTCGTCATCGACACGCTCACCGGCGAGGTGCTGGCGCTGGCCAACTACCCGAGCTACAACCCGGGCGACCGCCATCACCTGTCGGGCGCGCAACTGCGCAACCGCGCGCTGACCGACGTGTTCGAGCCCGGTTCGACGATGAAGCCGTTCATCGTCGGCACGGCTCTGGAGAAGGGCCTGGTCACGCCGACCTCGATGGTCGACGCGACGCCGGGCTCGCTGACCGTGGGCGGCTTCAGCCCCAAGGACGCCGAGCCCAACGGCTGGCTGACGGTGCAGCAGGTGATCCAGAAGTCGAGCAACATCGGCGCCGCGCGGCTGGCGATGAAGCTCACGCCCAAGGAAGAGTGGGAGAAGTTCTCGTCCATCGGCCTGGGCCAGAAGCCGCAGATCAACTTCCCCGGCGTCGTCACCGGCCGGCTGCGCCCGTACAAGACCTGGCGCCCGATCGAGCAGGCGACGATGGCCTACGGCTACGGCCTGTCGGCCTCGCTGTTCCAGCTGGCGCGCGCCTACACGGTGTTCGCCAACGACGGCGTGCTCGAGAACGTGTCGATGCTGCGCCAGAAGGCGCCCGGGCCGGGCCCGCGCGTGTTCAAGCCGGAGACGGTCAAGGAACTCAACACCATGCTGCAGATGGTGGCGTCGCCGGGCGGCACCGCCCCCAAGGCGCGCACACTCGGCTACAGCGTGGGCGGCAAGTCCGGCACCGCCTACAAGGCCGAGGGCCATGGCTACGCGCAGAACAAGTACCGCCCGTGGTTCGTCGGCCTGGCGCCGATCTCGCACCCGCGCATCGTGGTGGCCGTGATGGTGGACGAACCCACGGCCGGCCTGCACTACGGCGGCGACGTCGCCGCACCGGTGTTCAGCCAGGTGGTGTCGCAGACGCTGCCGCTGCTGGGCGTCGCGCCCGACCTGGACGTGCGCACGCAGATCACGCAGGCCAACGTCGTCCAGATTCCCGAGAACTAGCATGGCATTGACCCGCCTGAAGTCCCCCGCCGCCGCCGCTCGCTGGCTCAAGTCCTGGGTCACCGGCACGCTGCGCACGGACAGCCGCGCCGTGCAGCCGGGCGACGCCTTCATCGCCTGGCCGGGCTACGCCAACGACGGCCGCCGCTTCGTCGAGTCCGCGCTCGCCGCGGGCGCGGCGACGGTGCTCGTCGAGCAGGACGGCATCGACGCGTTCGGCTTCGAGGACGCGCGCATCGCCACGCTGACCTCGATGAAGGCCGCCACCGGCCACATCGCCGCCGCGTTCTTCGACGAGCCGAGCGATCGCCTGAAGGTCGTGGCCGCCACCGGCACCAACGGCAAGACCTCGACTGCGTGGTGGACCTCGCAGGCGCTGAACCTGCTGGGTCGCCGCACGGGCGTGGTCGGCACGCTGGGCATCGGCGTGCCGCCGCTGTCGGTGGGCGTCGCCGCGGCCGATTCGAAGCAGGACTGGGCCATCCAGGCGACCGGCCTGACCACGCCGGATCCGGTGGCGCTCCAGGCGGCGTTCCGCCGCATGGTCGACGACGGCTTCGCCGCCTGCGCGATCGAGGCGAGCTCCATCGGCATCGTCGAGCAGCGCCTGGCCGGCACGCGCATCGAGGTCGCGCTGTTCACGAACTTCACGCGCGACCACCTGGACTACCACGGCAGCATGGACGGCTACTGGGCCGCCAAGCGCCTGCTGTTCGGCTGGCCGGGCCTGAAGGCGGCCGTCGTCAACATCGACGACGACGCCGGCGACCTGCTGGCCAGCGAGCTCGCCAAGGGGCCGCTGGACGTGTGGACGTACTCGACGCGCGGCGACTCGCAGGCGCGCCTGGTCGCCGCGGACATCGGCTACCGCGACGGCGGCCTCGCGTTCACGCTGGTCGAGTCGGGCACCGAGCGCGCGGCCGTGGTCACCACGCTGATCGGCGACTACAACGTGCACAACCTGCTGGCGGTCATCGGCGGCCTGCGTGCGCTGGGCGTGCCGGTCGGCGACGCCGCGCGCGTGGCGGGGCTCGTCACGCCAGTGCCGGGCCGCATGCAGCGCGTGGCCGCGAACGCCGCGGGCCAGCCCGAGGTGGTCGTCGACTACGCGCACACGCCCGACGCGCTCGAGAAGGTCATCGCCGCGCTGCGTCCGCTCGCGGCCGATCGCGGCGGCAAGCTGCACTGCGTGTTCGGCTGCGGCGGCGACCGCGACGCGACCAAGCGTCCGCTGATGGGCGGCATCGCCGCGCGCCTGGCCGACGCCGTCGTCGTCACCAGCGACAACCCGCGCACCGAGGACGCCCGGAAGATCGTCGACCAGGTCGCCGCCGGCGCGACCGGCGGCGCGCCGGTGCAGGTGATCGTCGACCGCCGCGCGGCCATCGCGCAGGTGCTCGCGGGCGCCGACGCGCGCGACGTCGTGCTCGTGGCCGGCAAGGGCCACGAGGACTACCAGGAGATCAATGGCGTGCGGCAGCACTTCTCGGATGTCGAGGAAGCGCTGTCCGGACTGAGGAAGCGGGGACTGGCCGCATGACTTCGATGATGACGCTCGCCGAGGCGCTCGCGATGGTGCCGGGTGCGGCACTGGTCGGCGACGGCGCGCGCGCGTTCGGGCGCGTGCACACGGACACGCGCACGCTGCGCGCGGGCGACCTGTTCGTCGCGCTCCAGGGCGAGCGCTTCGATGCGCACGACTTCCTGCCGCAGGCGCGCGCCGCCGGCGCGGTGGCGGCGATGGGCATGCGCGGCGTGGCGGAGGCCGGCCTCGACGGGCTCGTCGTGCCCGACTCGCTCGCGGCGCTGCAGGCGCTGGCCACGGGCTGGCGCAAGCGCTTCGCGGGCCCGGTGATCGCGGTCACCGGCAGCAACGGCAAGACGACCGTCACGCAGATGGTCGCCTCCATCCTGCGCGCCGCGCACGCGGACGCGGCGCACGCGACCGCCGGCAACCTCAACAACCACATCGGCGTGCCGCTGACGGTGCTGCGCATGAACGCGTCGCACAGGTCCGCGGTCGTCGAGCTGGGCATGAACCACCCGGGCGAGATCGCCGTGCTCGCGCGCATCGCGCAGCCCACCGTCGCGCTGGTCAACAACGCGCAGCGCGAACACCAGGAGTTCATGGGCACCGTCGAGGCGGTGGCGCGCGAGAACGGCAGCGCCATCGCGGCCCTGCCGGCCGACGGCGTCGCCGTCTTCCCGTGCGACGACGAGTACGCCGACATCTGGCAGGCGCAGGCCGCCGGCCGCCGCTGCCTGCGCTTCGCGCTGGCCACCGAGGCCGACGGCCCGTGGCCGCGCGCCGAGATCTCGGCCCGCGCGCGCTGGGCCGGCGACGCCTGGGAAGTCGAGATGACCACGCCCGAGGGCCAGGCGCGCCTGTCGCTGCGCGTGGCCGGACGCCACAACGTGCGCAACGCGCTCGCGTCGACCGCAGCCGCGCTCGGTGCCGGCATCGCGCTGGCCGACGTCGTGCGCGGGCTCGAGGCCTTCGAGCCGGTCAAGGGCCGCTCGCAGCTCAAGACGCTCGAGCGCGGCGGCCGCACGATCCCGCTGGTCGACGACACCTACAACGCAAACCCCGATTCCGTGCGCGCCGCCATCGACGTGCTGGCCGGCCTGCCTGCGCCGCGCTGGCTGCTGCTGGGCGACATGGGCGAGGTCGGCGACCAGGGCCCGGCCTTCCACCAGGAGATCGGCGCCTATGCGCAGGCCCGCGGCATCGACGCCTTCTGGTGCGCCGGCGGCCTGTGCGCGCATGCGGCGCGCGCCTACGGCCCCGAGGCGCGCCACTTCGCCGACACGCCCGCGCTGCTGGCCGCGCTCGGCGACTCGTCGGCGGGCGAGCCGGCGTTCGGCTCGGTGCTGGCCAAGGGCTCGCGCTTCATGGGCATGGAGCGCGTGGTCGCGCTGCTGCAATCGCACGACGAAGGAGGCGCTCATGCTGCTTAGCCTCACGTCCTGGCTGCAGGAGCACTACCCGCAAAGCTTCGGCTTCCTGCGCGTGTTCCAGTACCACACGTTCCGCGCGGTGATGGCCGCGATGACGGCGCTGCTGATCGGCCTGTTCTTCGGGCCCTGGGTCATCCGCCGCCTGACCGAGCTGAAGATCGGCCAGCCGATCCGCGAATACGGCGTGCAGTCGCACATGGTCAAGCGCGGCACGCCCACGATGGGTGGCGTGCTGATCCTGATCGGCATCGCGATCGCCACGCTGCTGTGGAGCGACTGGAGCAACCGCTTCGTCTGGATCGTGATGATCGTGACCTTCGGCTTCGGCGCGATCGGCTGGTCGGACGACTGGCGCAAGGTGGTGCAGAAGAACCCCGAGGGCATGCCGTCCAAGGAGAAGTACCTGTGGCAGTCGCTGATCGGGTTGATCGCGGCGCTGTACCTCGCGTTCTCGGTGTCGGAGACGTCCAACCTGCGCGTGCTGGAACTGTTCATGCGCTGGGTCACGAGCGGCTTCGCCAACGACCTGCCGCCCAAGGCCGACCTGATGCTGCCGTTCTTCAAGACGGTGAGCTACCCGCTGGGCGTGTTCGGCTTCATCGCGATGACCTACTTCGTGATCGTGGGCGCGAGCAACGCGGTCAACCTGACCGACGGCCTGGACGGCCTGGCCATCATGCCGGTGGTGCTGGTGGCCGGCGCGCTCGGCCTGTTCGCGTACGTGGTGGGCAACGCCGTGTATTCGAAGTACCTGCTGTTCCCGTACATCCCGGGCGCCGGCGAATTGCTGATCTTCTGCGCGGCCATCGCCGGGGCGGGGCTGGCGTTCCTGTGGTTCAACGCGCATCCCGCGCAGGTGTTCATGGGCGACGTGGGCGCGCTGGCGCTGGGCGGCGCGCTGGGCACGATCGCGGTGATCACGCGCCAGGAGATCGTGCTCGGGATCATGGGCGGCGTGTTCGTGGCCGAGGCGCTGTCGGTGATGGCCCAGGTCAGCTATTTCAAGTACACCAAGAAGAAGTACGGCGAGGGCCGGCGCATCCTGAAGATGGCGCCGCTGCACCACCATTTCGAGAAGTCCGGCTGGACCGAGACGCAGGTCGTGATCCGCTTCTGGATCGTCACGATGCTGCTGTGCCTGGTCGGGCTGGCGAGCCTGAAGTTGCGTTGAGACGAAGATGAGCGAGCAGTCCCCCAACACCGTGCTGATCCTGGGCCTCGGAGCCTCGGGCCTGGCCATGGCGCGCTGGTGCGCAGGCCAGGGCGCGCGCGTGCGCGTGTGGGATTCGCGTCCGGACCCGCCGCAGGCCGCGGCGCTGGCGGCCGAGGTCGAGGGCAGCACGTTCTTCTCGGGCGAGCTCACGGCCGCGGCGCTGGACGGCGTCGCCCGCGTCTACAAGAGCCCGGGCCTGAGCCCGGCCGACCCGCGGCTGCTCGCGCTGCTGCAGGCCGCCAAGGACGAGGGCGTGCCCGTGCGGGGCGAGCTCGACCTGTTCTCGGTCGCCCTCGGCCAGTTGAAGGCCGAGCGCGGGTATGTGCCCCGGATCCTCGCCATCACCGGCACCAACGGCAAGACGACGACCACGTCGCTGACGGGCCAGCTCGTCGAGCGCTCGGGCCGCAGCGTGGCCGTGGCCGGCAACATCGGCCCGACGATGCTGGACACGCTGGCCGCCGCGATCGCCGCACAGGCCGTGGCCGACATCGAGGCCGCCGAGGCCGCTGCAGCCCAGGCCGTGATCGATGCCGAGCAAGCCGCCGCGAAGGCCGCGCAGGACGCCATCGAGGCCGAAGCCGCACGCGTGGCCGCCGAGAAGCAGGCGCGGCTCGACGCCGAGCTCGCCGCCGCGGCCGCCGCCAGGCAGGCCGAGGAGGACGCGAAGGCGCAGGCCAAGGCCGATGCCGCCGCGGCGAAGGCGGCGCGCGCCGAGGCCCGCGCCGCCAAGGCCGCGGCCAAGGCGAATCCGGATGCGGAACTCGAGCTGCCGGTCGAGGCCGAGGTGCCCGCCGACGTCGCGGCCGCCGAGGCGGTGCCGGTCGACGTCGACACGCCCGTGGCCGACGCCGATGCGCGCGAGCTCGTCGAGACCGAGGACGCCGACGAGCTGCGCGAACTCGCCGCGCTCGACGGCAGCGACGTGCCGGCGCAACTCGCCGAGGACGTCGACGAGGCGCATGCCGACGAGCAGTTGGCCGAGGACAGCGCGGAACTCGCCGAAGCGGCCGCCAAGCTGCCCGACGACGACGCCCCGGCGATCGCGCTGATCCCGCCGCCGCCGGCCGATCCGGTGTTCAGCCACCTGCCCCAGGTGTGGGTGCTCGAGCTCTCGAGCTTCCAGCTGGACGAGGTGCACGACTTCAACCCATCCGCCGCCACCGTCCTGAACATCACGCAGGATCACCTCGACTGGCACGGCTCGATGAAGGCCTACGCCGCGGCCAAGGCGCGCATCTTCGGCAGCGCCGCGATGCCCGACACCGTGATGGTGATCAACCGCGACGATCCGGCGGTCGAGGCAATGATCCCGCCGCCGGTGCTGGTCAAGCCGACGCGTCGCGGCGAGCGTGCCAGGCAGGTGCACCGCCGCGTCGTGCGCTTCGGCCTCGACGCGCCGCGCGAGCCGGGCGACTTCGGCCTCGTCGAGGAGGCCGGCATGGCCTGGCTCGTGCGCGCGATGGAGCTGGATCCGACGATCAAGCGCAAGCCGGGCGACGAGATCGACCTCGTGATCCAGCGCCTGATGCCCGCCGACGCGCTGCGCATCCGCGGCCGCCACAACGCGTCCAACGCGCTGGCGGCGCTCGCGCTCGCCAGCTCGGTCGGCATCCCGCTCGCGCCGATGCTGCACGGGCTGCGCGAATACCGCGGCGAGCCGCACCGCGTCGAGCCGATCGGCATGATCGGGCAGGTCGAGTTCTTCGACGATTCCAAGGGCACCAACGTCGGCGCGACCGTCGCCGCGCTGAACGGCCTGGGGCAGGATCGCGCGCCGGCCAAGCTCGTCGTGATCCTCGGCGGCGACGGCAAGGGCCAGGACTTCGCGCCGCTGGCCGAGCCGCTGCGCCGCCACGCGCGCGCGGCGGCGACGATCGGCAAGGACGCCGAGGCGATCGAGGCGGTGCTGCGCACGGCCAGCGTGCCGTTCGAACGCTTCGCGACGCTGGAAGAGGCCACGCGCTGGGCGCACGGGCAGGCCGCGGGCTCCGACGCCGTGCTGCTGAGCCCCGCGTGCGCGAGCCTGGACATGTTCCGCGACTACAAGCACCGTGCCGACGTGTTCGTCGCGACGGTGCATGACATCGCCGACGATGCGGGGGAGGTCCTCGCATGAGCGTGATGGCCCTGCTCAAGCAGCACCTGCCCGAGTGGCCGGGCTTCCGGCCCGCGGAGTGGTTCCGCAAGCGCCGCGAGGCGGCCGCGGGCGACGAGCGCGTGCCGATCCGCGACTGGGTCGACGCGGGCCGGCCCACGCGCGTGGTGGGGGTCGATTCCGCGCTGATCTGGGTGACGGCCGCCCTGCTGGCGTTCGGCCTGGTGATGGTCTATTCGGCTTCCGTGGCGCTGCCGGACAGCCCGCGCTTCGCGCTGTACTCGTCGACGCACTTCCTGGGCCGCCAGGCGCTGTTCATCGCCATCGGCTTCGTGTGCGCGTTCGCGACGTCGCAGATCCCGATCGCCGTCTGGGAGAAGTGGGCGCCGTGGATCTTCGCGCTGGCGATGCTGCTGCTGGCGATGGTGCTGATCCCGCACGTGGGCAAGGGCGTCAACGGCGCCAAGCGCTGGATCCCGCTGGGCGTGCTGAACTTCCAGCCCAGCGAGCTCGCCAAGCTGGGCATGTGCATGTACGCGGCCAGCTACATGGTACGCAAGATGGACGTCAAGGAGAACTTCATCAAGGCCGTGTGGCCGATGGCCGTCGCGCTCGGCGCGATCGGCGTCCTGCTGCTGGCCGAGCCCGACATGGGCGCGTTCATGGTGATCGCCGCGATCGCGCTGGGCGTGCTGTTCCTGGGCGGCGTCAACGGCCGCATGTTCCTGCTCAGCGTGGCCGTGCTGCTGGGCGCGTTCGTGCTGATGATCGTGTTCAGCGAGTTCCGCCGCCAGCGCATCTTCGCGTACCTCGACCCGTGGAACCCGACCTACGCGCAGGGCAAGGCCTACCAGCTCACGCACTCGCTGATCGCGTTCGGCCGCGGAGAGATCTTCGGCCAGGGCCTGGGCAACTCGATCGAGAAGCTGCACTACCTGCCCGAGGCGCACACCGACTTCCTGCTGGCCGTGGTCGGCGAGGAGCTCGGCTTCGTCGGCGTGTTCGTCATCGTGGCCGCGTTCTTCTGGCTGACGCGGCGCCTGTTCATCATCGGCCGCCAGGCGATCGCGCTGGACCGCGTGTTCGCGGGCCTGATGTGCCAGGGCGTGGGCCTGTGGATGGGCGCGCAGTCGTTCATCAACTTCGGCGTGAACCTGGGCGTGCTGCCCACCAAGGGCCTGACGCTGCCGCTGCTGAGCTACGGCGGCTCGGGCGTGGTGCTCAATCTCGTCGCGCTGGCGCTGGTGCTGCGCGTCGACATGGAAAGCCGCGCGCTGATGCGGGGAGGGCGGACATGAGCGTACGCACGGCCGCTCCGAAGGGAGCTCGCACCGCAGGCCGCAGGCCGGAGGTTCGTCGATGAGTTCGCAACTCGCCACGCGCGCGCCGCGCCATCTCGTCGTGATGGCCGCGGGCACCGGCGGCCATGTCATGCCGGGACTTGCCGTCGCCCGCGAGGTGCTCGCGCGCGGCTGGACGGTCAGCTGGCTGGGCACGCGCGCCGGCATGGAGAACCGCCTCGTGCCGCCCTCGGGCATCCCGATGGACACGATCAACTTCGCGGGCGTGCGCGGCAAGGGCCTGCTGGGCACGTTCAAGGGCCTGCTGCAGCTCGCGGCGGCGTTCGGCGCGTGCAAGCACATCCTGCGCACGCGCAACGCGTCGGCGGTGCTGGGCATGGGCGGCTACGTGTGCGTGCCGGGCGGCAAGGTCGCGCGCCGGCTGCGCAAGCCGCTGGTGCTGGTCAACGCGGACGCGGCGCTGCTGCTGTCCAACAAGTCGCTGCTGTCGTCGTGCGACCGCATCGCGTTCGGCTTCGACGGCGAGGATGCGCGCTCGACGCCCAAGGCGCTGGTGACCGGCAACCCGGTGCGCGCCGAGATCGAGGCCCTCCGGCCGCCGGCCGAGCGCTTCGCGCAGCGCGCCGGCCCGCTGCGCGTGCTGGTCGTGGGCGGCAGCCTGGGCGCCAAGGTGCTCAACGAGACCTTGCCCAAGGCACTCAAGCTGATCCCCGCGGGCGAGCGGCCGCGCGTCACGCACCAGACGGGCGAGAAGAACTGGGAAGCGGTGCAGGCCGAGTACCTGGCGCGCGCCATCGACGCCGAGGTCGTGCCCTTCATCGACGACATGCCGCGCCGCCTGGCCGACTGCGACCTGATCGTCTGCCGCGCCGGCGCGATCACGGTCAGCGAGCTGTGCGCCGCGGGCGTGGCCAGCGTGCTGGTGCCGCTCGTCATCAGCACCACCTCGCACCAGCGCGACAACGCCGAGTACATGGCCGGCCGCGGGGCCGCGCACCACCTGCCGCAGTCCGAGCTGACGCCCGAGCGCCTCGCGGCGGAACTGCGCGGCGCCACGCGCGCCAACCTGCTCGCGATGGCCGAACGCGCGCGCGCGCTCGCGCGGCCGCGGGCCGCTGCGCGCGTGGCCGATGAACTTGAAAGGCTCGTGGCATGAGCACGAGCCTGCACTCGAACATGAAGCGGAGGTGCGCATGAAGCACGCCGTCAAGAAGATCCATTTCGTCGGCATCGGCGGCGCCGGCATGTCCGGCATCGCCGAGATCCTGCACAACCTCGGCTACGCCGTGTCCGGCTCCGACCAGGCCGACAGCGCCACCTCGCGCCGCCTCGCGTCGCTGGGCATCCGCGTCTGCGTCGGCCACGACGCGGCCAACATCGCCGACGCGCAGGCCGTGGTCACGTCGACCGCGGTCAAGGGCGACAACCCCGAGGTGATCGCGGCGCGCAGCAAACGCATCCCGGTGGTGCCGCGCGCCGTGATGCTCGCCGAGCTGATGCGCCTGAAGAAGGGCATCGCGATCGCGGGCACGCACGGCAAGACGACGACCACGTCGCTGGTCACGAGCGTGCTGGCCGAAGCGGGCGTCGACCCGACCTTCGTGATCGGCGGCAAGCTCAACTCCGCCGGCGCGAACTCGCGCCTGGGCGCGGGCGAGTACATCGTGGTCGAGGCCGACGAGTCCGACGCGTCGTTCCTGAACCTGATGCCGATCCTGTCGGTGGTCACGAACATCGATGCCGACCACATGGACACCTACGGCCACGACTTCGCGCGCCTGAAGGCCGCGTTCGTGGAGTTCCTGCACCGCATGCCGTTCTACGGCTCGGCCATCGTGTGCGGCGACGACCCCGGCGTGCGGTCCATCGTCCCGATGATCTCCCGCCCGGTGATCACGTACGGCATGAACGAGGACGTGCAGGTGCGCGCCGTCGACGTGCGCGCGCTCGCCGGCGGCCAGATGCAGTTCACCTGCCAGCGCCGCAACGGCGTGCGCATGCCCGACCTGCAGGTCACGCTGAACCTGCCCGGCGAGCACAACGTGCGCAACGCGCTGGCCACCATCGCGGTGGCCACCGAGCTCGAGCTGCCCGACGACGCGATCGTGCGCGCGCTGGCCGGCTTCACCGGCGTGGGCCGCCGCTTCCAGAGCTACGGCGACCAGCCCGTCGACGCCGACAAGGGCGGCGGCAGCTTCACGCTGATCGACGACTACGGCCACCACCCGGTGGAGATGGCCGCCGTCATCGCGGCCGCGCGCGGCGCGTTCCCGCAGCGCCGGCTGGTGCTCGCCTTCCAGCCGCACCGCTACACGCGCACCCGCGACTGCTTCGAGGACTTCGTCAAGGTGATGGGCCAGGCCGACCAGGTGCTGCTGACCGAGGTGTACTCGGCCGGCGAATCGCCGATCGTCGCCGCCGACGGCCGCTCGCTCGCGCGCGCGCTGCGCGTGGCGGGCAAGGTGGACCCGGTGTTCGTCGACGACGTGGGCGAGCTCGCCGAGGCGATCGTCGACCACGCGCGCGACGGCGACGTCGTCATCTCGATGGGCGCCGGCTCGATCGCCGGCGTGCCGCAGAAGGTGGCCGACCTGAAGGCGCAGAAGTACGGAGGCGCGGCATGAACTTCATTTCATTGAGCCGCGACCAGGCCGCCAGGCTGGGCAAGGTCGCCGTGCTGATGGGCGGCACGTCGGCGGAACGCGAGATCTCGCTGCTCTCGGGCAACGGCGTGCTGGCAGCGCTGAAGTCCGGCGGCTTCGACGCCCATGCGTTCGACCCGGCCGAGCGCCCGATGGACGACCTCAAGCGCGAGGGCTTCCAGCGCTGCTTCATCGCACTGCACGGCCGCCACGGCGAGGACGGCGCGATCCAGGGCGCGCTCGAGCTCATGGGCATCCCGTACACCGGGCCCGGCACGATGGCCTCGGCCATCGCGATGAACAAGGTGATGACCAAGCGCGTGTGGCGCGCGGAGGTGCTGACCACGCCGCGCGGCCGCGTGCTCAGCCCCGACCAGCAGGACGACAGGACGATCTCCAAGGTGCCCGACGAGCTGGGCCTGCCGCTGATCGTCAAGCCGCCGCACGAGGGCTCGTCGGTCGGCGTGACCAAGGTCAAGAGCTGGGCGCAGATGAAGGAAGCCGTGGAGCTCGCCGCCGGCTACGACGCGGATGTGCTGTGCGAGGAGTTCATCGACGGCGACGAGGTCACCGTGGCCGTGCTCGGCGCGGGCATGGACACGATGGCGCTGCCGGTGGTGCGCATCGTCGCGCCCGAGGGCAAGTACGACCTGCAGAACAAGTACTTCACCGACGTCGTCAAGTACCACTGCCCGAGCGGCCTGCCCGACGCCGAGGAGAAGGCCGTGCAGCGCCTGGCCGTGGCCGCGTACCGCGCGCTCGACTGCCGCGGCTGGAGCCGTGCCGACCTGATCATCCGCGCGTCCGACCGCAAGCCCTTCCTGATCGAGATGAACACCTCGCCGGGCATGACCTCGCATTCGCTGGTGCCGATGGCCGCGCGGGCCGTGGGCGTCTCGTACGAGGCGCTGTGCGCGCACCTGATCGCGTCGGCCGCGCTCGACCCCAAGGGCAAGGGCGGCAAGCCCGCCAGGAACGAACAACCGGGAGCCTGAGAAGTGCTGCTGCGCCAACCCGCCACCCCCGATGCCGCGCCCGCCCAGGCGCTGCCGGTGGACGTGCGCCTCATGAACGCGATCGCCGTGGTCGTGTTCGTGCTGGCGCTGGTGGCGTTGTCGGCCGCGGCGCTGGCCTGGGCGGCGCGCCGGCCGCAGTTCCAGTTCGCCGACGTGCGCCTGGAAGGCGACCTGCAGCGCAACAGCGTGACCACCGTGCGCGCGAACGCCTTGCCGCACCTGGCCGGCAACTTCTTCACGATGGACCTCGCCCGCACGCGCGCGGCGTTCGAGCAGGTGCCGTGGGTGCGCCATGCCGTCGTGCGCCGCGTGTGGCCCGACAAGCTGGTCGTCGCGCTGGAGGAGCACCAGCCCGTGGCGCTGTGGGAGGGCGACGAGAACTCCGACAAGATGGTCAACAGCCACGGCGAGGTCTTCGAGGCCAACGTGGGCGACGTCGAGGACGACAGCCTGCCGCAGTTCGGCGGCCCGGAAGGCACGTCGCCGCAGGTGCTCCAGATGTACCGCCGGCTGACGCCAGTGTTCGCGAAGATGGACGCCGAGATCAACGCGCTGCGGCTGTCGGGCCGCGGCAGCTGGAAGGTCGACCTGGACGACGGCGCCACGATCGAGCTCGGTCGCGGCACGCAGGAAGAGGTGGTGGATCGCACGACGCGCTTCGTGCGCACCGTGCCGCAGCTGCTCGACAAGTTCCACGCGCCGCTGGAGAGCGCGGACCTGCGGCACGCGGAAGGCTATGCGGTGAAGTTGAAGGGCCTGTCGGTGAACGCCGACGCGAAGCAGCCGGCAGGCAAGCAATAGGGAAACGGACAGCAATGGCCAAGGAATACAAGGATCTCGTCGTCGGCCTGGACATCGGCACCGCCAAGGTGATGGCCGTCGTCGCCGAGATACTGCCCGGCGGCGAGCTGCGCCTCGCGGGCCTGGGCGTCGCGCCCACGCACGGCCTCAAGCGCGGGGTCGTGGTCAACATCGACGCCACGGTGCAGTCCATCCAGCAGGCCTTGAAGGAGGCCGAGATGATGGCCGACTGCAAGATCTCGCGCGTCTACACGGGCATCACGGGCAGCCACATCCGCGGCCAGAACTCCACCGGCATGGTGATCGTGCGCGACAACCGCGAGGTCACGCCCACCGACATGGCGCGCGTGGTGGAAACGGCCAAGGCGATCAACATCCCCAACGACCAGCGCGTGCTGCTGGTCGAGCCGCAGGAGTTCGTGATCGACGGCCACGAGGTCAAGGAGCCGATCGGCATGAGCGGCAGCCGGCTCGAGGTGCGCGTGCACATCGTCACCGGCGCGCAGAGCGCGGCCGAGAACATCGTCAAGTGCGTGCGGCGCTGCGGCCTGGAGGTCGACCAGCTCGTGCTCAACCCGAGCGCGTCGAGTCAGGCGGTGCTGACGCAGGACGAGATGGACCTGGGCGTCGCGCTGGTGGACATCGGCGCGGGCACGACGGACGTCGCGATCTTCACCGGCGGCTCGATCCGCCACACCGCGGTGATCCCGATCGCCGGCGACCTCATCACGAGCGACATCGCGATGGCGCTGCGCACGCCCACGAAGGACGCCGAGGAGATCAAGGTCGAATACGGCGTGGCCAAGCAGCTGCTGGCCGATGCGACGGAACAGGTCGAAGTGCCGGGCCTGGGCGACCGGGCACCTCGAATGCTCTCGCGGCAGGCGCTGGCGGGCGTGATCGAACCGCGCGTCGAGGAGATCTTCTCGCTGGTGCACCAGGTGATCCGCGAGTCGGGCTGCGAGGAGCTGCTGTCGTCCGGCATCGTCCTGACGGGCGGCACCGCGGTGATGCCCGGCATGGTGGAGCTCGGGGAGGACATCTTCCTCAAGCCCGTGCGCAAGGGCCTGCCGACCTATTCGGGCGCGTTGTTCGACATGGTCGCCAACCCGCGCTCGGCCACCGTCATGGGCCTGCTGGAGGAAGCCCGCGTCGCGCACAGCCGCGGCCACAAGGCGCAGCAGCAGGCCGGATCGATGCAGACGTTCTTCGGCAAGGCCAAGGACTGGTTCATGGGGAATTTCTAGCGATGACGAGAGCAAGACGAGGCGTCATCCACATAAGACCCGGCGCGCACGACGCGATCGAGTCGCTGGCTGTTTGGGTTCTCGAGTACGGTTTTACGCACAGGCAACTGCAAGTTTTTAGGAAGGAAGGCACATCATGGCAATCGAGATGATCGAACCGTTTGACCAGGGTACGCAGATCAAGGTGATCGGCGTGGGCGGCGGCGGCGGCAACGCCGTGGAACACATGCTCAACGAGGGCGTCCAGGGCGTCGAGTTCGTCTGCGCGAACACCGATGCGCAGGCGCTCAATCGTTCGGGCGCGACCCAGATCATCCAGCTGGGCTCCAAGGGCCTGGGCGCGGGTGGCAAGCCCGAGGTCGGCAAGGCCGCGGCCGAGGAAGCGGTCGAGGAGATCCGCAACGCCATCTCGGGCTCCAACATGCTGTTCATCACGGCCGGCATGGGCGGCGGCACGGGCACCGGCGCGGCGCCGGTGATCGCGCGCGTGGCCAAGGAGATGGGCATCCTCACGGTGGGCGTCGTCACCAAGCCGTTCGAGTTCGAAGGCGGCCGCCGCATGAAGTCGGCCGACGCGGGCGTCGCCGAGCTCGAGGCCAACGTCGACTCGCTGATCGTCGTGCTCAACGAGAAGCTGCTGGAAGTGCTGGGCGACGACGTCACCCAGGACGAGGCCTTCGCGTACGCCAACGACGTGCTCAAGAACGCCGTCGGCGGCATCTCGGACATCATCCACATCCCGGGCCTGGTCAACGTCGACTTCGAGGACGTCAAGACGGTGATGAGCGAGCCCGGCAAGGCGATGATGGGCACCGCCATCGCCACCGGCCCGGACCGCGCCACCAAGGCCGCCGACGCCGCCGTGGCCTGCCCGCTGCTCGAAGGCATCGACCTGTCCGGCGCCAAGGGCGTGCTGGTGCTGATCGCCGCGTCGCGCTCCACGTTCAAGCTGTCCGAGAGCAAGCTGGCGATGAACACCATCCGCCGCTACGCCGCCGAGGAAGCGCACGTGATCTTCGGCACCGCCTACGACGAGACCCTGGGCGACCAGCTGCGCGTCACGGTGATCGCCACGGGCCTGTCGCAGTCGCGCCGCGCCCAGGCGCCGCTGACGGTGGTGCAGACGACGCAAGCGCTGCGCACCGGCACCGACAACCTGCCGATGATGAACACTGCGATGCCCCAGACCATGGCCAACGCGCCGGCGATGGGCGCGGCCCACACGCAGGCCGGCCTGGGCGGTGCGCCGGCGATGCCCGCCAACCCCGACTACGGTCACCTGGGCACGCCCAGCGTCTGGCGCCATCGCCAGCATGCCGCGGCCAAGGTCGAGGCGCTGAGCTCGCACGGCATGGATGAAATCGAGATCCCGGCGTTCCTGCGCAAGCAGGCCGACTGAGCTCGGGCCGTTGGCCGAAGGCCAATGCATCGAGGGCGAACGGCCTGCGCGAGCGGGCCGAGCGGGACTGCGCGCGTGACCGGACGGCGGCCCGCCGTGGCCGCCGCCATCGTCGTCGCCGTCATCGCGACGGCGCTGGCGAGCGCGCGCGCCGCGGAGGCGCCGCGCGACACCGCCGCCGACCAGGCGTGGGAGGCGGCGGCGCAGGCTGCGAGCAAGGGGCCGGTCGACGTGCCCCTGCTCGACCAGGCCGTGCTGCACCTGCCCGCCGGCGAGGTCTTCGTGCCGCAGCCGCAGGCCGAGCGCCTGCTCGCGGTGCTCGGCGAGCGCCGGCCGCATCCGGGCCTCGTCGGCCTCGTGCTGCCGCGCGATCCGCGCGCGACCTGGCGGCTGCCGCTGCGCTGGCGCCCGACGGGATTCGTGCGCGAGGACGTCTCGACGCCCTGGGACGTCGAGGCGATGCTGCAAGCCGTGCGGGACGCCGCGGCCGCGGCATCGACCGACCGCGACATCGTCGGCTGGACCTGGCCGCCCGTGCACGACGCCGAGCGGCACCGGCTCGCGTGGGCGCTCGCGACGCGCGCGGACCCCGCGCCGGCCGGATC
>Ga0207427_100642_pt1 | contig 16938 bp, 14 predicted proteins | sample AraplaCL_Cvi_mMS_FD_184268 | JGI IMG/M metagenome (GOLD analysis project Ga0207427, IMG submission 184268) | Arabidopsis root microbial communities from the University of North Carolina, USA - plate scrape CL_Cvi_mMS (SPAdes) (version 2) | ecosystem: Host-associated > Plants > Roots > Endosphere ... | reverse complement strand
CCCGCCGCGGCCACCTGGTTCTGGCCCATGTACCGATGCAGGCGGTGGGCGGGGAAAATCCCGGGCCGATGAGTTTGAAATCCGGCATGGCGCCGGACGAGATCGCGCGCCGCCTGGGCTGGAGCCTGGCGCGGGTGCCCGGCCTGGTCGGGATCAACAATCATGAGGGCAGCCGCTTCACCGCCGACGCGGCCGGCATGGTGCCGGTGATGGCAACCCTGAAGGCCAGGCATCTGTTCTTCTTCGACAGCCGCACCGGACCCGACAGCCAAGCCGAGGCCGCGGCGCGCGCCGCCGGCGTGATGACGGCGGGCCGCGATGTGTTTCTGGATGACGATCAGAGCACGGTCGCGGTGTCGGCCGAACTGGAGAACCTGGCGCGCGAAGCCAAACGGACCGGCGTCGCCATCGCCATCGGCCATCCCCATGATGTGACCTTGAAGCTGCTGGCCGCCTGGCTCGCCGGGTACACGGTCGACGTGCTGCAGGGCCGCCTGAACGCGTCGAGCGCGAAGTTCGATGCGGGCGTGCACCGCTTCGAGCGCTTCTGGAACCTGCACGGCGCCGCACTGGAGGCGACGCTGTCCCTGCGGTGGGACCTGGCCGCGGGCGACGCCGCAGCGGACGGGCTCCAGGCCGACGCCTTCCGCTTCCGCGAGCGCACGGCCGCGCTGCGGGAGGAGCTGGCGCAGCCGGACACCTCGCTGTCGCAGGCGGCCGCGTGGGATGCCGCGGCGCAGGGCCTGTCCGAGCGTCTGTCCCACGGCGTGAGCGCCATCGAGCGGCCCGGCGTGCAGGCCCAGGTGCAGGCCGTGCTCGACGACCTGGCGCGCGTGGGCGACGAAGCGCGCCAGCGCCAGGCGATGTCCGCGGCCTTCCTGGCCGAGGTGCAGGCGGTGCGCCTGCAGGTCATGATCGCGTTCTCGGTGGTCGCGGCGATGCTGGTGCTGGTCGTCGCGCTGGCGGCGCAGTGGATGCTGCTGGCGCGCCGCGAGCGCGCCAGCCGCGGGCGCGCCGAGCACCTGGCCGCCGTGGCCGAGTCCGAGCGGGCGCGGGCCGAGGCGGCCGATCGCGAGAAGGGCCGCTTCCTGGGCATGCTCAGCCACGAGCTGCTGACGCCGCTGCAGTCGATCTGGAGCACGATCGACGTCATCGAGTCGCGCGGGCGCATCGAGGCGGGCGACGCGTCGTTCCGGCGCCTCAAGGAGAGCACGCGCTCGCTGCGCGGGCGCATCAGCGACCTGCTGGACTTCGCCAAGATGTCCTCCGGCCGCCTCGAGACGCGCATCCGCGGCTTCCAGCTGGACAAGCTGATCGACACCGCGCTGCGCGACGTGGAGGAGGCGTTGGCCGAACGCAACCTCGACGTCCACTGGGAGGCCGGCCCGGAGCTGAACCAGCGCATCTATTCGGACCCCGCGCGCCTGCGCCAGGTGATCGACAACCTGCTCACCAACGCGATCAAGTACACCGAGCGCGGCGGCATCACCATCGTGGCCGAGCTGCTGCCCGAGCAGGGCCTGCTGCGCGTCGAGATATCGGACACCGGCGCCGGGATCGCGCCCGAGGCCATGGCGCGGCTGTTCGAGCCGTTCTATCGTTCGCCGCTGACTGCGGGCATGGCCGAAGGCAGCGGCCTCGGGCTGGCCGTGGTGCGCAGCCTGGTGGAGCTGATGGGGGGCACGATCCGGTTCGATTCCCGGCAGGGGCAGGGCACGACGGTGACCGTGGAAGTGCCCATCACGGAGGGCGCCGAGGGCCTCGTGGTCGATGCCCCGCCGCAGCTCGACACCCGGCTGCCGGTGCTGGTCGTCGACGACTCCAGCGAGGCGCGGCACGCGATCGCGGAGGTCATCCGCGCCATGGGCATCGCCGTGGTCGAGGCGTCCGACGGACACTCGGGCCTGGCGGCCGCGGCCGAGGGCGAGTTCCAGGCGATCCTGCTGGACCTGCAGATGCCCGACCTCACGGGCCTGCAGGTGGCGCAGGCGCTGCGCCGGCCCGGGAACCGGCACGAGAAGACCTTTCTCGCGCTCGTCTCGGCCTACAACGATCTCGACGACAAGACGCTCGACGCCGTGTTCGACGCCCGCGTCGACAAGCCCGCGGGCCGCAAGGAGCTGGCCGCGGTGCTGGGCCGCGCGGCACGCGCCCGCGCGTAGGGCGGGTTAGCCGCAGGCGCAACCCGCCGTTCGATACGCGCCAGGCATTCGCAACGCTTCCGATGCGCACAGACCAACGCGCACGGACGAGCGCAGCCGAATCGCTGCGTCGCAAGATGGCGGATTACGCCGCCCTGCAGCGCGCGCAGGATCACGCCTTCTTTTCAGCCGTCCCCGCGCGATGCCGGCGGCGGACGCTTCACGGACGCCCGCATCGCCTCCTCCCTGGGCGCCTCCTCGTCCCGCCACACGCGCTCCACGCTCAGCTGCAGCACGCGCGCATCGCTGCTCGCGCGGTGGCGGCGCAGTTGCAGGTGGCGGGCGACCACGTCGCGCGCCGCGTCGAAGTGCTCGGCGGCGTCCTCGCTCATGAGCTCGCGCAGGTGGCGCAGGCGGAAGCTGGGCACCGCCGCGGCGGTGTCGAACAGGCGCGCCAGCCAGGCGTAGTCGTGGGCCCAGTTGTCGCAATAGACGGTGCGTCCGTCCAGCCGGTGGTTGAGCTCGTCGGCGACTTCGCGCACGCTGCGGCCGTGCTGCTGCAGCAGGCTGCGGGAGATGCCGTGCAGGCGCTCGGCGCCGCCGTCCCAGTGCGTCCAGTCCGCATCGGGCGCGATCAGCGAACACCACGCGGTGCCGTCGGGCAGCACGAAGCCGATCTCGATCGGGTAGCTGCCGCGGCCGAAACCGGAGGCCTCGATGTCGAGCACGCACGGCAGCGCCGCGTGCGCGGGATCGCGAGCGAGGGCGGCGGGTTCGGCGGTGCGGGCCATGCGGATGCGCGGTGGGACGCCTTCGTTCCTGGGGATAGCTTCCCCTGGCAAGAATCGGACGATACCGGATCGAGCGGTCACTGTCCCGCGCGTGACAGGGCGGCTAATGGCTCGCACTATGGTGGCTGCCGGACACACGAAGTAGGCTGGAGGTCGACCGCCGCGGAATCGCTGCGGTGCAGCAATGGAGGGCGGACCCCGCTGTCCGCGCAAAGGAGAACGATGACTTCATCCGAAGCGTATTCCCGCACGTCGCCGATCGACCTGTCGCTGGTCGACACCAACGCCGGCGAGGTGCCGGCCGACCGCCCGCATTTCGCCTCCTGGCCGCGCCGGCTGCCGCGCACGGTGACGCCGCCCGAGACCTCGCTGTGGCACAACGTCGAGGTGGCGGCGACGCGCTACCCGGCCAAGGCCGCGACGCTGTTCTTCGGCCGCGCCAAGTCGTTCGCGGCCTTGCGCGCGGACGCCGAGGCCCTCGCCGGCTGGCTGCAGGCGCAGGGCGTGCGGCGCGGCGACCGCGTCGCGCTGTTCATGCAGAACTGCCCGCAATACCTGGTGGCCTATCACGCGATCCTGCGCGCGGACGCCGTCGTCGTGCCCGTCAACGCGATGAACAAGGTCGAGGAGTTCGGCCACTACATCGTCGACCCGGGCACCAAGGTCGTGATCTGCGGCGCCGAGCTGGCCGGCATCGTGGCCGGCGCCAATGCGGCGCTGCCGTCGTCCCAGCGCGTCGCGCGCGTGCTCGCCACGCGCTACGCCGACGAGCTGCCCGACATGATCGACGACGAGTTCGCCCCGTCGGCCGCGATGCGCGACTGGCTGCTGGCCGATCCCGCGCTGCCGCCGGGCACCGTGCGCTGGCACGATGCGCTGGCCGAGGGCCACGTGCCCGGCCCCGCGCTCAACGGCCCCGACGACCTCGCGCTGCTGCCCTACACCTCGGGCACCACCGGCCTGCCCAAGGGCTGCATGCACACGCACCGCACGCTGATGGCCAACGTGGTCGGCGGCGCGGAGTGGGGCTCGGGCAGCGCCGAAAGCATCGTGCTGGGCGTGGTGCCGATGTTCCACATCACCGGCATGCTGTACGGCGTGATCTCGCCGATGTTCGGCGGGGCCACCGTGGTCATCATGCCGCGCTGGGATCGCGAGCTCGCCGGGCGACTGATCTCGCGCCACAAGGTCTCGCACTGGACGTGCATCCCCACGATGATCATCGACCTGTTCGCGAGCCCCAACTACCGCAGCTTCGACCTGTCGAGCCTGCGCTGGCTCTCGGGCGGCGGCGCGGCGATGCCCCAGGCCGTGGCGCAGCGCCTGATCGACGAGTTCGGGCTGCACTTCTGCGAAGGCTACGGGCTGACCGAGACGGCGGCGCCCAGCCACGCGAATCCGGCCGAGCGCCCCAAGCTGCAGTGCCTGGGCATCCCGTTCTTCGGCGTCGATTCGCGCGTGGTCGATCCCGTGACGCTCAAGGAGCTGCCGCCCGGCGAGGTCGGCGAGATCGTCACGCGCGGCCCGATGGTGTTCCGCGGCTACTGGAAGAACCCGGAGGCGACGGCGGCGGCGTTCGTCGAGGTCGAGGGCCACCGCTACTTCCGCACCGGCGACCTCGGGCACATGGACACCGACGGCTACTTCTTCATCACCGACCGCCTCAAGCGCATGATCAACGCGAGCGGCTTCAAGGTGTGGCCGTCCGAGGTGGAACTGCTGCTGTACAAGCACCCGGGCGTGCAGGAGGCCTGCGTCATCGCGGCCCAGGACGCCTACCGCGGCGAGACGGTCAAGGCCATCGTCGTGCTGCGGGCCGACGCCCGCGGCAAGGTGCACGAGCGCGACATCGTCACCTGGGCGCACGAGAACATGGCCGCGTACAAGGCGCCGCGCATCGTCGAGTTCGTCGACTCGCTGCCCAAGTCCGGCGCGGGCAAGGTGATGTGGCGGCTGCTGCAGGACAAGGAGAACGACCGCGGCGCGGCCTGACGCACGGTCACCGCGAGCGCGTACCCTCCGGGTCTTCGAATCAATCGGGAGCGTTCATGAGCAACACCTTCGTCTGGGTCGACATCCCCGTCACCGACCTCGATCGCGCCATCAGGTTCTACAGCGCCGTCGTCGGCCGGCCGGTGGGCAGGATGGGCGGCCCGGGCATGAGCTTCGGCCTGTTCGAGCACCAGGGCGGCGAGGTCGGCGGTTGCCTGGTCGCCTCCGCCGAGGCCGGCGCGCCGTCGCTGTCCGGCCCGCTCGTCTACGTCGACGCGAGCGATCGGCTCGACGCCGCGATCGCCGCGGCCAAGGCCCACGGCGGCAAGGTGCTGCAGGACAAGCACTCGATCGCGCCGAACGGCTTTCGCGCGGTCATCGTCGACAGCGAGGGCAACCGCGTCGCGCTGCATTCGATGACCGGCTGACAGGGCGCTCCCGCGGCCCGTGCGGGCGACGGCCTATCCCGATCGCCGACGTCGCCGTTGGTCGATGGCGGCAAGCAGGCTGGCGGCCTGCTCGGCATCCGTGCGGCCCGACACCCTGATCCGGAGCAAGGTCGGAACAAGGATCTGCAGCGCATCGTCGAGGTCCAGTTCCCGCTGTTCGCGCGTCTCGACGATCCGCGCCCACTCGCGACCCGGCTCGGCGTCTTCCAGGGCCGCGCTGAACGTGTTGCAGAAACATTCCAGCAGGTACATGGCAGCGTCCGCACCGATGCCCGACGCGCGCCCGATGACGGCCTGCAGAAACGGCATGGCGCGCGGCAGCACCGGGAACCACGCGTCCTCGTGCCGGTTTCCGAGTGCGCCCATGAGCATTTCGCAGGTGCCCGGATCGTCGCGCCAGGCGGCTGCCAGGGCCGGCGCGGCGCTCGCGCGAGCGTCGCCTGGCGAGTTGGGTTCGCTGAGCCAGTCGTGCGACTCGAGGCGCCAGAGGAAAGCTTCCATCGCTGCAGCTTAGCCTCCGTCGAGCACGCGACGCACGCCTGCATCTGGCGACATCGCCCGGGCGGCATGGCTGCCCGCGACGGCGGGTCGGGACGACCCGCCCTAAGGATGGCGCGCGTCGGCGAAGCGGGCGTCGATCCCCGCGACCAGGTCCGTGACCCAGTCCGCGTGCACCGGCTGCGTGGCGGCCGTGGCCACGGCGGTCTGGCGGACGGGCACCAGCGCCTCGCGGAAGGCGAGCTCGCGCTGGCGATCCAGCTCGGGCGATTCCGGCGCCACGTCGAAGCTGTGGACGAAGTCGTCCATCAGGGCCAGCACGGCGCGTGCACCCGCGGGAGCGCCGTGCACCAGGATCTCGCCCAGGTAGGGCATGGCCGCGAGCAGCACCGGGAACCAGGCGCCGGCCTGGTGGTTGGCCAACGCCCGCATGAGGCGGTCGTGCGCGTCCGGGTCGCCGCGCCACGCGGCGGCGAGCGCGGCCGGCGTGTCCTCGGGCTCGGTCCAGGCCGAGTGGCGCTCGCCGGCCCAGTCGTGGGCGCGCAGGCGGCGCAGGAAGAAGTCGTCCATGGGGAAACTTTACCCGCGCGATCCGGTGTGACATGCCCGTGACTGGTAAGGCTCGTAACGTCCGGATGCACGTCTTGCGCGCGCGGCGCGACGCGCTCAGGGCCGGCGCGCGCGCACGGTCGCGCTCACGAGGCGCCAGACGCGCTCGGCCACCGGCGACAGCGCACGGTCGTGGCGGCGCACCAGCATCACCGTGCGCTCCAGGCGCGGCAGCAGCGGGCGCATCGCCAGGCCGGGCAGGCCGCCGGGCGGCACGGCCAGGCGCGGCATGACGGTCAGGCCGATGCCGGCCTCGACCATCTGGAACGCCGTGGTCGGATGCCCGAGTTCCTGCTCCATCTTGCACTGCGCGCCGTGCTGTGCGAGTGCATCGTCGATGTAGCGCCGGCTGCCCGACGAGCCGTCCAGCAGCACCAGCGACGCCCCGTCCAGCGCCTTCCAGCGCACGCTGGCGGCGCGCGCGAAGCGGTGCTGCTCGGGCGTGACGACGACGAACGGGTCGCGCAGGATGTCCTCGCAGTGCAGGTCGTCGACCTCGGGCGGCTCGACGACGACGCCGAAGTCCACCTCGCCGCCGCGCACGCTGGCGAGGACGTCCTGCTGGATGCGGTCGAGCAGCAGGAAGCGCACGCGCGGCGCGGCGCGGGCGCAGGCGGCGATGCACTCGGGCATCAGGTAGGCCGACAGCGTGGGGCTGCTGGCCACGCGCACCTTGCCGCCGTCGGCGTCGGCCAGGCCGGCGACGTCGTCCAGCGTGGCATCGAGCTCGTCGAGCACGCGGTCCAGCCGCGCCGCGAGCGAGCGGCCGGCCTCGGTGAGGGCCACCTCGCGCGTGGTGCGGTCCAGCAGCCGCAACCCCATCGCGTGCTCGAGCTCGCCGATGGCGCGGCTGACGGCCGGCTGCGTCAGGCCGACGGCCTCGCCGGTGCGGCTGAAATTGCGCGTGCGGGCCACGGACTGGAACACGCGCAGCTGGCGCAGGGTCACATTCATGACTGCGAATCATAAGTCCATGGAACAAATCCATTTCTCTTCTGAGACGCCGCGCGGTGAAATGGCGCCATGAAACGCCCGTCCTTCGTCCCCGACAACTTCACGCTGGCGCTCGTGGCCGTCGTCGTGCTCGCCACGCTGCTGCCGGCGCAGGGTGTCGCCGCCCGCCTGTTCGACACCGCCACCGGCGGGGTCATCGGCCTGCTGTTCTTCCTGCACGGCGCCAAGCTGTCGCGCGACGCGATCAAGGCGGGGCTGATGCACTGGCGCCTGCACCTGCTCGTGTTCGCCTGCACGTTCGTGATGTTCCCGCTGCTGGGCCTGGCGCTCAAGCCGCTGTTGCAGCCGCTGGTCACGCGCGAGATCTACACGGGCGTGCTGTTCCTGTGCGTGCTGCCGGCGACGGTGCAGTCGGCGATCGCGTTCACCTCGATCGCGCGCGGCAACGTGCCGGCCGCGGTGTGCAGCGCGTCGGCGTCGACGCTGCTGGGCGTGTTCGTCACGCCGGTGCTCGTCAACCTGGTCGTGCTGCCGCACGCGGGCGGCGTCGACGCGCTCGACTCCATCGGCCGCATCCTGATGCAGCTGATGCTGCCGTTCGCGCTGGGCCACCTCGCGCGGCCGCTGATCGCCGGCTGGATGCACCGGCGCAAGGAGGTGCTGGGCATCGTCGACCGCGGCTCGATCCTGCTGGTGGTCTACACCGCGTTCAGCGCGGCCGTCATCGAAGGCCTGTGGAAGCAGGTGCCGCTGCTGGCGCTCGCGGGCTTGCTGGTGGCGTGCGCGGTGATCCTGGCCTGCGCGCTGTTCCTGAGCGGCTGGCTCGCGCGCCGCCTGGGCTTTGGCAAGGCCGACGAGATCACGATCGTGTTCTGCGGCTCCAAGAAGAGCCTGGCCAGCGGCATCCCGATGGCCAAGGTGCTGTTCCCGGCGCAGTCGGTCGGCGCCATCGTGCTCCCGCTGATGCTGTTCCACCAGATGCAGCTGATGGTGTGCGCGGTGCTGGCCCAGCGCTACGCGCGGCGCGTCGAGCACGATGCCGTCGGCGGGACGCCCGGCGAAGTCGTCGGCTGACCGGTGCGCGCGCTACGGTCGGCGCTTCATCAACCCCAGCGGAGCCTGGCGCGTGGGCATGCATTATGGGATCGTCGCCGTGAAGGCGGACGTGGCGCAGCTGGTCGAGGCGGTGCGGGTGGCCTGGCCGAAGCACGAGCCTGCGCAGACGGCGCAAGTGGCCGGCTTCGGCGAGCTCCACGACTGGACGCGGGCGCGCCAGCGCGCGGCCCAGGCGGCCAGGCAGTCCAGGGACGAACCGGATACCGACGTGTTCGGCTTCTGGCAGGACGGGCCCTGGGCCGTGATGATGGATGCGAGCTACGCCCAGGTGTCCGACCCGCGGGCCCTGGCGGCCTTGAGCGAGCGGTTCGGACTGGCGCTCTCGTTCGTGATCGAGACCGCCGGCGGCTGCGCGTTCTTCGACGCGTTCGAGCACGGCCAGCCGGCGCGCAGCATCCGGTCGGTGGACGGCGAGGTCACGACCAAGGGCGAGCCCCTGGCACAGGAGGCCCAGCTGCGGCGGGGGCACTTCTACATGGAGGAGACCGAGCGCCTGCAGGCAGCCTTCGGCCTCACGCCGCTGGGCAAGCTCCCGGCTGACCAGGCGATCACCGCGGCGGCCTACCTCGATGGCAACGACTACTCGCGGCTGCGACAGGCCGTGGCCGCGCCGGCGCCGGCCAGGCGGCCGTGGTGGCGGGTCTGGTAGCGCAGCAGGCTTGGCGAGGGGCCGATCGTGCCGTGCCTGATCAGGGCGGCAGCCGGAGGATTCGCTGGACCAGCGGTGGCGCCAGCCGTTGTCCGGCATTGCCTCATCGGCGGGCTGCACCCGTGCTCACGGTAGAGAGCCAGCGCCGAAGAGGGCATGCCAGACACCTCCGCTCGCCTGGCGCCGGCAGCAATGCCGCGCGGTCGCCCGGCGTCGCCGGCGACGCCTCAGGCGCGCAGCTTCTGCGTCTCGGGATGCCGCCGCATGTACACGTCGACGTAGCTGCACGACGGCTGCACGCGGTAGTCCCTCGCATCGGCCCACGCGAGCGCGACGCGCACCAGCTCGGCGGCGATGCCGCGGCCGCCGACGGCGGGCGGCACGCCGGTGTGCGTCATCCACATCACGTTGCCGCGCAGCTGGTAGTCGCACACGCAGACGTGCCCGTCGACGGTGGCTTCGAATCGCTGGCGGGCTTCGTTGTGGGCGACGGCGACGTTCATGCTGGGCTCCAGTCTATGCGCGATGCTCCAATCCATGTACCGGTGCACCGCTGGCGTACGCATAGCCGCTCGCGTACAAGCGGAACCGGCGTTGCCGCTCGTGCCTCTGGGTAGAAGCCGAGGAGCGGCGGAACCGGCTCTGCCGAGCCCGCGGCCGGCCCCTCGGGGGCACGGAGCGCTAGCGACCGTGGGGCCCCAATTTTTGCCACAGGAAGGCGAACTGCAGCGCCTGGACGTCGGCGCGCTGCGCGTTGTCGGCCGCGCCGCCGTGGCCGCCCTCGATGTTCTCGTAGTACAGCACGTCGTGGCCCTGCTCGATCATGCGCGCGGCCATCTTGCGGGCGTGGCCCGGGTGCACGCGGTCGTCGCGCGTGGACGTGGTGAAGAACACCGTCGGGTAGGTCGTGTCCTTGTGGACGTTCTGGTACGGGCTGTACCTGGAGATCCAGGCCCACTCGGCCGGGATGTCCGGGTTGCCGTACTCGGCCATCCACGACGCGCCGGCCAGCAGCTTGTTGTAGCGGCGCATGTCCAGCAGCGGCACCTGGCAGCTGACGGCGTTGAACAGGTCGGGGCGCTGCATCGTGACGGCGCCCACCAGCAGGCCGCCGTTGCTGCCGCCCTCGATGCCCAGGTGGCGCGGGCTGGTGACCTTGGTGGCGACAAGGTCCTCGGCGACGGCGACGAAGTCGTCGTAGCTGCGCTGCTTGTTCTCGCGGATCGCGGCCTGGTGCCAGGCCGGGCCGTACTCGCCGCCGCCGCGGATGTTGGCGTACACCCAGACGCCGCCGTGCTCGTACCAGGCCTTGCCGATGCCGCCCGAGTAGCTGGGCGTCAGCGAGATCTCGAAGCCGCCGTAGCCGTACAGCAGCGTCGGGTTCCGGCCGTCCGGCTTGGCGCCCTTGGGCCAGATGACGAAGTAGGGCACCTTGGTGCCGTCCCTGGACGTCGCGAACTTCTGCTCGACGCGCATGCCGCTCGCGTCGAAGAAGTGCGGGCGCGACTTCAGCAGCTCGCGCTTGTCGCTGCCGGTGTGGCCCAGGTACAGCGAATCGGGCGTGAGGAAGTCGGTGTAGTTCAGGAAGTAGGACTCGGCGTACGCGTCGTCGGCCACGTGCGGGTCGTCGATGCCGTAGGCCGACAGCGTGCCGAGCGCGGGCGCCTGCACGGCGTGGCGTTCCCAGCCTGAGGCCGTCGGCGTGAGCTCCTCGATGCGGCCGGTGACGTTGTCCAGGATCGTGAGCAGGACCTTGGACTTGGTCGTGCCGAAGCTCGCCAGCGAGCGCGTGGGCGTCGGCGTGAACAGCGCCTGCAGGTGGCGGTCGCCGGCCAGGTAGGCCTTGGCATCGCCCACCAGCAGCGAGCCGCGCGGCCAGGTGGTGTCGCCGATCCTCCAGTCCGAGCGCAGCTCGATCAGCACGCGGCTCTTCCAGAACGTGAAGTTGGCGTCGTCCGGCTTGTCGATCAGCGTGAGCCGGGGCGCCTTGCCGGCCGGGTCGAGCTTGTCGAGCAGCCAGATGCGCGAGGTGTAGAAATCGAGCGAGCGGCTGAAGGTGGTGCGCTCGAAGCCGGGCGTGTCGTCCACGCTCATGCCCGAGGCAACGTCGGTGTGCTCGCCGGCGAACATCGTGGTGGCGCTGGCCAGCGGCGTGCCGCGCGACCAGCGCTTGACGACGTTCGGGTAGCCCGAATCGGTGAGGCTGCCGGGGCCGAAGTCGGTGGCCACGTACAGCGTGTTCTCGTCGGCCCACTCCACGCTGGACTTGGCCTCGGGGAGCACGAAGCCGTCGGCGACGAACGCGCGCTTGGCGACGTCGTACTCGCGCACGACCTGGGCGTCCGAGCCGCCGCGCGACAGCATCACGAGGCAGCGGTCGTACTTGGGCGCGAGGCAGCTGGCGCCGTGCCAGACCCAGTTCTCGCCCTCCTGCTTGGCCAGCGCATCGAGGTCGATCACGACGTCCCACTTGGGCTGCGGCTTGCGGTATTCGTCCAGCGTGGTGCGGCGCCACAGGCCGCGCGGGTTCTTGTCGTCGCGCCAGAAGTTCCAGAAGTACTGGCCGCGGCGGGCGACAGCGGGGATCTGGTCCTTGGAGTCGAGGATGGCGCGCAGCTGGTCGCGTGTCTCGTTGAACTGCGGCCAGGCCTCGATCTGCTTGCGCGACTGCGCGTTGTGCTCGCGCACCCAGGCGAGGGCCTTGTCGCCGAGGACGTCCTCGAGCCACAGGTTGGGATCGTCGGCGGCGGCCGTGGCGGCGGAAGCGGGGGCGGAGGCGGCGGGGGCTTGGGCCATGAGGGAGCTTGCGGCCGTGGCCAGCGCGGTGGCCACGGACAGGAGTCGGAAGGTCTTGATCATCGCAGAGGGGGTGGATGAAGAAAGCGCCCCGGCCTCGTGAGCCGCGGCGCGCCTGGGGCCATTCTTGCCGCTGCGCGCGGGCTCCCGGGCCGGCCGCCGGCATAGGTGAAACCCTCGGTCGCGATGCCCTCGCGGTGAAAGGGGAAGTGGCACCGGGCCGTATCCTTCCCGATGTGTCAACACGATGACCGCTGGCATCATCGCCGCCGCCAGCCCGACAGCGGGCCGGCCCCGTCCCAAGCGATTCCACGAGACCTCCCGCCACCATGACCGCCACGAACCCTCTCCTTTCCGACTGGACGACGCCGTTTGCCTTGCCGCCGTTCGACCGGATCCGGGCGACCGACTTCGGCCCGGCCTTCGAGGCGGCCATGAAGGCGCAGCGCGCCGAGGTCGAGGCCATCGCGGCGCAGCCGGCCGCGGCGGACTTCGAGAACACCGTGGCCGCGTTCGACCGCAGCGGACGCCTGCTGTCGCGCATCGAGGCCGCGTTCCATGCGCTGGCCGCGTCGCACACCTCGCCCGACATCCAGTCCGTCCAGCGCGACCTGGCCGGCCCGCTGGCCGCGCACGAGAGCGCCGTGATGATGCACGCAGGCCTGTTCGCGCGCCTGGACGCGGTGCACGCGAAGCGCCACGAGCTCGCGCTGGACGCGGAGCAGCTGCGCCTGGTCGAACGCCTGCACGTCGACTTCGTGCGCGCCGGCGCGAAGCTGGGCGCGGACAGGCAGCCGCGCTACGCGCAGATCATGGAGCGCCTCGCGCAGCTGACCACGCGCTTCGCCCAGAACGTGCTCGCCGACGAGGCCGGCTTCCAGCTCGAGCTGGCCGACGACGAGCTCGACGGCCTGCCGCCCTTCGTGCGCGCGTCCGCGCGCCAGGCCGCCACCGACCGCGGCCTGCCGGACGGCACGCACGTGGTGACGCTCTCGCGCTCGCTGATCGTGCCGTTCCTGACGTTCTCCACGCGGCGCGAACTGCGCGAGCGCGCCTGGCGGGCCTGGGTCGGCCGCGGCGAGATCGAGGGCGAGACGGACAACCGCGAGGTCGCGCGCGACATCCTGCGGCTGCGCCAGGAGCAGGCCTGGATGCACGGCCACGCGAGCTACGCCGACTACGCGCTGGCCAACACCATGGCCGGCAACGCGGCCTCGGTCAACACGCTGCTGGACGACGTCTATGCGCGCGCGCTCGCCGCGCTGCAGGACGAGCGCCAGGCGGTGCACGAGGCGCTGCGCGGCGCCGGCGTGGCCGGCCCCTACATGGCCTGGGACTGGCGCTTCGGCTCGGAGAAGGTGCGCCAGCAGCGCTATGCGTTCGACGACGGCGAGGTCAAGCCGTACTTCTCGCTCGATCGCATGGTGCAGGCCGCGTTCGACTGCGCGCAGCGGCTGTTCGGCATCCGCATGGTGCGCAACGACGCGATCCCCGTGTACCACCCCGACGTCGTGCCCTACGAAGTGCACGACGGCGACCGGCTGATCGGCATCTTCCTGCACGACAACTTCGCGCGCCAGACCAAGCGCTCGGGCGCGTGGATGAGCGCGCTGCGCTGGCAGTGCCGCAACGGCGGCGTCGACCTGCCGGTGATCATGAACAACAACAACTTCGCCAAGGGCGCGCCGGGCGAGCCCACGCTGCTGTCCTTCGATGACGCGCGCACGCTGTTCCACGAGTTCGGCCACGGGCTGCACGGGCTGCTGTCGAACGTGACGTACCAGCGGCTGTCGGGCACCAACGTGCTGCGCGACTTCGTCGAGCTGCCGTCGCAGCTGTTCGAGCACTGGCTGCTCGAGCCCGAGGTGATCGCGCGCCACGCGCGCCACTGGCAGACGGGCGAGCCCATCCCCGAGACGCTGGTGCGCCGCCTGCAGGAGGCGCGCCGCTGGGGCCAGGCCTACGAGACGGTGCGCTACGCCGGCAGCGCGCTGGTGGACATGGCCGTGCATTCGCGCCAGGACAAGGAGCCGCCGCCGGACCTGCCCGAGTTCGAGGCCGCCACGCTCGCGCGCCTGAACCTGCCGCCCGAGGTGGGCGTCAACCACCGCCTGCTGCACTTCCAGCACCTGTTCTCCGGCTCGGCCTACGCCGCGGGGTACTACGTCTACCTGTGGGCCGAGGTGCTGGACGCCGACGCGTTCGACGCCTTCAAGGAAGCCGGCAACGCCTTCGACCCGGCCACGGCCGCGCGCCTGCGCCAGTGCATCTACGGCACCGGCGACAGCGTGGCGCCGCAGCAGGCGTACGCCGCGTTCCGCGGGCGCATGCCGTCGATCGAGCCGCTGCTGCGCAAGCGCGGGCTGCTGCCCGAGGACATGGCAGGGCGGGTCGTCTGACCCGCCGTTCGCCGGCGTCGCGGGACGCTACTTCTTGTCTTCGGTGCAGCCAGCATCCACGCCCTGGTCGGCGACCACGCGCCAGTGTCCGTCCGCATCCTTGCGCCAGATGCTCGTGAAGCGGCCGGTGACCTTGCCTGCGGGGTCGTGCACCAGGCCCGTCGAGATCGCGTAGCGGCCGTCGGCGGTCGGGGCCACGGCGTCGGGGCCCCAGCTGAACGGCGCCTGCGCGCTCTCGAAGAAGCGCTTCCACGCATCGAGCACCGCGGGGCGGCCGATCTGCGCGCTGCGGCCGTTGAACACGGCGTCCTCGGCGACGAAGTCGCCGAACTTGTCGAGCTTGCGGTCGGCCATCGTCCTGGCGAACGCGATCTCGCTGGCCTTGACCTCGGCGGCGATGGCCGCGAGGTCGCTGGCCGACGGCAGCGGGGCGGCGAGGGCGGGCAGTGCGATGGCGGACAGGGCGCAGGCGAGCAGTGCAGGGCGCATGGCGGAGTCGCTCCAGGCAGTCGAGGTGCGGCGATTGTGGACGTGTGGCGCGCGCGCCGCCATGCGGGCGCATGGCCTTGACACGCCTTGCATGCGAGCGCAAAGTCGCGGCTCCCTTCAACCGTCTCGCCTTCAGGAGGTCGCCATGGATACTCACTTCGCCAGCGCGTCGACCGCCTCGTCGTCACGGTAACTCGCAGGCCCGCGCCGACTTTCCACCCGACAGTCCGCGGCCTCCGGTGCGAGGCCCCGCTCGAAGCAGAGCGCCCCGCCCGCACCGACGCCATCCGGTTCCGACGCCCACCTCCCCATCGCCGGCCTTGACCGTGCAAGGCCTTCGTTCGTTCGCGCTTCCTGCAGGCACGAGCGAAGCTCCCGCATCGCCTTCGAGCGCGGTGCGGCGCGTCCGGAACCTTTCCAAATGCACGATTCCTTCGATCTGCGCGCGCTGCGCGACATCGGACTCTCCCATGACACGGTGCAGGCCTCGCTCGCGCACCCGCGGCCGGATGGCACGCGCCTGGCGCGCGTCATCGAGATCCAGCGCGACCACGTGGTCGCGCACGACGGCGCCGATCCGCACGCGGCGCAGCCGACGCCGGCGTTGCGCGCGGCCCTGGAGCACGAGCGCGATGGCCTCGTGGTCGGCGACTGGACGCGGCCGCGGCTGGGTCGTCGCGCGCCTGCCCGCGCGCAACCGCGTGTCGCGGCGCGACCTGGCCGGCGGCCGCCAGGGGCTGGTGGCCAACATCGACGCCGCGCTCATCGTGATGGGCCTGGATCACGACTTCAACCTGCGCCGCCTCGACCGCTTCCTCGTGCTGGCGCACTCCGCCGACGCGCGCGTGGTGGTCGTGCTCACGAAGGCCGACACCTGCGACGACCCCGCCGCGGCGATCGCGCGCGTGCGCACGCACCTGGGCGACGCGCGCGACGACGTCGCGGTGCTGGCCGTCGACGGCCGCTCGCCGGACGCGGCGGCGGCGCTCGCGCCCTGGCTCGTGCGCGGCACCACGCTGGTCGCGCTCGGCTCCAGCGGCGCGGGCAAGACGACGTTGACCAACACGCTGACGGGCGCAGCATCGCTCACCGGCGCGGTGCGCGCGGACGACCAGCGCGGCCAGCACACGACCACGGTGCGCACGCTGCACCGCACCGAGGGCGGCGCGTGCCTGATCGACACGCCGGGCCTGCGGCAACTGTGGCTGGACGCCGACGCCGACACGCTCAACGACGCGTTCCCCGAGATCGGCATGCTGGCCCTGCGCTGCCGCTACCGCGACTGTCGCCACGCGCAGGAGCCCGGCTGCGCGGTGCGCGAGCAGGTGCCGCGCGAACGCCTCGTGAGCTTCCAGAAGCTGCTGCGCGAGGCCAACCGCGAGAGCGACGACATCTTCCAGCGCCGGCGCAACCTGGCGGTGATGAAGCAGCGGACGCGGGACAACCGGGCGCGCAATGCGGCGCGCGGGGCGGGGGAGTGGTGATGCGTCTGCCGGTCAGGTCGAGGCGGACGCCCGTGCGGAGACGTCCGCGTGCGTCGGCCCGCGCGACGTGAACCACGCGCCGCACCCCGCGATCGCCTCCATGCGTTCCAGCAGTTCGCCCGCCGACGCGACGGGCGCCGCGTCGTACGCCGGCCGAGCGCGTTCCAGCAGCCGCGTCAGGCGCTCCTGGTACGCCAGGTCGCCGTGGGGGCCGAGCGTCAGCCCGACGATGCGCCGGGCATCCGCCGCATCGCGCTCGCACAGGTCCGCAGCGTCGTCGGCCTCGTACCCCGAACACCAGCGCAGCGTCGCGCGATCCAGCGCATCCAGGTGACTCACCAGCAGCCCGTCCAGCGGCCCGGCGGCCGCGGCGGCGTAGCGCAGCAGCAGGGCGTCCGGGTGGCCCCGGCGAAAGCGGCCCTGCCAGCCGTGGTCGTCGTTGTGCGGCTCGGCCAGCACGTCGAGCGCGGCGTCGTGCGTGGGGAACGGGCCGGCGCCGTGGCGCGTGAGGTAGGCGCGCACGATGCCCAGGCGGGCGACCGGCTCGTCGACACCGGCGGCCGCCGCGACG
>Ga0207427_100631_pt1 | contig 17138 bp, 14 predicted proteins | sample AraplaCL_Cvi_mMS_FD_184268 | JGI IMG/M metagenome (GOLD analysis project Ga0207427, IMG submission 184268) | Arabidopsis root microbial communities from the University of North Carolina, USA - plate scrape CL_Cvi_mMS (SPAdes) (version 2) | ecosystem: Host-associated > Plants > Roots > Endosphere ... | reverse complement strand
CGCAGGGCGATCCGGAGCATATGGCCGCCCGCCGTCCAGTTTCAAGTCGCCCGCCGGACTTACGATCAGGCGCCGACCCCCGACTTGCAGGGAAACGAAGACCTTGGAACCCCACGCGCTTCCTTCGCCCGAACGTCCGGCGGCGCCGAGTGCCGAACGCCGGGCCGCGGGCATCGCGCCCGTCGACTCGCTGGCCGCGGCGCTGGCCGCCTGCGCCGACCTGCTGCCGCGGCTGGCGGCCGTGCAGGCGCTGGCCGATCCGGCGGCGCAGCACGACGCGTTGCTGCGACTGCCCGCCACGCTCCAGGCGGCCAGCGCCGCCCTGGCGCGGCTGGCGGCCAGCGCCGACGACGCCGTCGCCCACGACACCCGCGGCGACGCGCTCACCGGCCTGGCCGATCGCGCGCAGCTGGAGGCCGCCAGCGCCGGCCTGGCGCTGCAGTTCCCCGACGTCCCGCTGACGCTGATCGCGGTCGACGTCGACCACCTGCGCCACGTCAACGACCACCGATCGCGCGCCGCCGGCGACGCCGTGCTGCGCGCGGTCGCCGAGGTGCTGCGCGCGCAGTCGCGGCCGCAGGACGTGCTCGCGCGCGCCGACGGCGGCCAGTTCGTCGTCGCGCTGGGCGGGCCCGTCTCCACGACGCGTGCGCTGCTGGTGGCCGAGCGGCTGCGTGCCGCGATCGAAGGCCACGACTGGGCCGCCCTGGCCGACGGCCTGCGCGTCACGGCGAGCCTGGGCGTGGCAGTCCGCGCGCCGGGCGAGCCGCTGGACGACGCCCTGGCCCGCGCCGCGGCCGCGCTCCAGGACTGCAAGCGCGGCGGCCGCAACCAGGTCCGCGCACGCGCCTGACACGTCCGCGGGAAAGCCCGCGCCCTCGCCCGGCCGGGAGTCCGGCGCGCCCGCTAAAATGGTGGGTTGGTCGGGCTATCCCGGGGTTGAATCGCCCCGTGGCAGCTCCACCTCGACCGCACGTTTCGAGAGCGGGGCCGTGGCCCCCTGCCGCGACGGCCACCCGCTTTTCAAGCCTTCCCTGAGGATTTCGCCGTGTTCCTGATCTCTTCCGCCTTCGCCCAGACCGCGGCGCCCGCAGCCGCCTCGGGCTCGGACAACAGCTTCCTGTTCATGCTGGTGCCGATGTTCGCGATCATGTATTTCCTCGTGATCCGCCCGCAGCAGAAGCGCGCCAAGGAACAGAAGGAACTGATCTCCAGCCTGGCCAAGGGCGACGAGGTGGTGACCACCGGCGGCGTGATCGGCCGCATCTCCAAGCTGGGCGAGTCCTACGTCCACATCGAGACCGGCGGCAACGTCGAGCTGCAGATCCAGCGCAACGCCATCGTCCAGGTCCTGCCCAAGGGCACGTTGAAGTAAGCAGTGCCCGCCGGCCGCGCGCCTGGCGCAGCCGGTGCCGTCGCCCGCGCGCGCCGCAGCGTGCGCGCCCGCGCGACGCCTTCGAGGAAACACGTATGAATCGATACCCTGTCTGGAAATTCGTGGTGATGGTGCTGGCCGTGCTGGTCGGCGCGCTCTACACCGTGCCCAACCTGTATGGCCAGGCCCCGGCCGTGCAGGTGTCCGCGGCCAAGCTGACCTCCAAGGTCGGTCCCGACACGGCCACCCAGGTGCAAGCGCTGCTCGCCGCGGCGTCGATCAAGGCGGACTACGTGACCTTCGAGGGCACGTCGGTGCATGCGCGTTTTGCCAACACCGACATCCAGATCCACGCCCGCGACGTGATCAACGCCGGCCTGAACGCCGGCGCCGACAAGGATTCGCCGCCGTACTCGGTCTCGCTGGCCCTCGTGCCGCGCGCCCCGGTCTGGATGGGCAACTGGCTGCACGCCAAGCCGATGTACCTGGGCCTGGACCTGCGCGGCGGCGTCCATTTCCTGCTGCAGGTCGACCTGAAGGCGGCCCTGGACAAGAAGACCGACCAGCTCGTCACCGACGCCCGCACGATGCTGCGCGAGAAGCAGCTGCGCACCGCCGTCTCGCGCGACGGCAACGGCGCCACGATGACCTTCCACGACGCCGCGACCGCCACGCAGGCGGTCAACGTGCTCACCGACGGCTTCCCCGACGTCCAATGGACGCAGGCGGCCGAGGGCACGGACGTCAAGATCACCGGCGCGCTCAAGCCGGCCGCCCTCGTCAAGGTGCAGGACGCGGCCATCAAGCAGAACATGACGACGCTGGGCAACCGCGTCGCCGGCCTGGGCACCTCCGAGCCCGTCATCCAGCAGCAGGGCCCCGACCGCATCGTCGTCGAGCTGCCCGGCATCCAGGACACCGCCAAGGCGCAGGAGCTGCTCGGTCGCACGGCCACGCTGGAATTCCACATGGTCGACGAGTCGGCCGAGGGCAACGCCGCCAGCGACGGCACGGGCGCCGTGCCGTTCGGCGACGACCGCTACGAGAACTCGCCCGACGTCGGTCGCCGCCACGGCGGCTACACGGTCGTCAAGAAGGACGTCATCGCCAGCGGCGACGACCTGACCGACGCGCAGGCCAACTTCGACCAGCAGAACCAGGGCTCGGTCGTCATCCTGAACCTGAACGCCAAGGGCGCGCGCAACATGCGCGAGGTCTCGGGCCAGAACGTGGGCAAGCTGCTGTCCATCATCCTGTTCGAGAAGGGCAAGGGCCAGGCGATCAGCGTGGCCACGATCCAGAGCGAACTGGGCGAGCGCTTCAACATCACCGGCATGCCCAACGCCGAGCAGGCCAACGACCTGGCGCTGCTGCTGCGCTCGGGCGCGCTGGCCGCGCCGATGGAGATCATCGAGCAGACCGCCATCGGCCCGAGCCTGGGCGCCGACAACATCGAGAAGGGCCTGCACAGCGTGGCCTGGGGCTTCGTCGCCATCCTCGTGTTCATGTGCGCGTACTACCTGCTGTTCGGCATGTTCTCCACGCTCTCGCTGGGCGTGAACCTGCTGCTGCTGGTGGCCGTGCTGTCGTGGATCCAGACCACGCTGACCTTGCCCGGCATCGCGGCCATCGCGCTGACGCTGGGCATGGCCATCGACGCCAACGTGCTGGTCAACGAACGCATCCGCGAGGAGTTGCGCGGCGGCAGTGCGCCCCAGACAGCGATCTCCGCCGGCTACGAGCGCGCGTGGGCGACCATCCTGGACTCCAACATCACGACGCTGATCGCCGGCCTGTCGCTGCTGGCCTTCGGCTCCGGCCCGGTGCGGGGCTTCGCCATCGTGCACTGCCTGGGCATCCTGACCTCGATGTTCTCGGCGGTGTTCTTCTCGCGCGGCCTCGTCAACCTCTGGTATGGCCGCCAGAAGAAGCTCAAGTCGGTGCTGATCGGCCAGGTGTGGAAGGGCGGCAGCAAGCCCGGCGCCACGGCCGACGACGACGCGGCCGAAGCGGCCAAGACTCCCGGCGCCGCGCGCTGACACGTCCCAGATTCGAAGGAAACGCTCATGGAATTCTTCCGTATCCGGCGCGACATCCCGTTCATGCGGCACGCGCTGGTGTTCAACATCGTCTCGGCGCTCACGTTCGCCGCCGCCGTGTTCTTCCTGGTCACGCGCGGCCTGAACTTCTCGATCGAGTTCACCGGCGGCACCGCCGTCGAGGCCACCTACGCCCAGAGCGCCAACCTCGAGCGCCTGCGCGGCGTCGTCGGCGGCCTGGGCTACGGCGACGTGCAGGTGCAGAACTACGGCACCTCGCACGATGTCATCATCCGGGTGCCGACCAAGGCCGGCATCGACCAGAAGAAGGTGCCCGACCGCGTGTTCGGCGCGCTGTGCGCCGCCGAGTCCGGCGCCATCAGCAGCGCCGACCCGACGCGCCCGACCTGCGTGAACGCCGCCAAGGCCGAGCCGGTGGTCATGAAGCGCAGCGAGCTGGTGGGCCCGTCCGTCGGCGACGAGCTGATGCGCAACGGCCTGTACGCGATGATCAGCGTGGTCATCGGCATCATGCTGTACCTGGCGTTCCGCTTCGAGTGGAAGTTCTCGATCGCCGCGATCGTCGCCAACCTGCACGACGTCGTCATCATCCTGGGCTTCTTCGCGTTCTTCCAGTGGGAGTTCAGCCTCTCGGTGCTGGCCGGCGTGCTGGCGGTGCTGGGCTACTCGGTCAACGAGTCGGTGGTCATCTTCGACCGGATCCGCGAGACCTTCCGCGCGCTGCGCAAGCTGTCGACGATGCAGGTGATCGACCACGCCATCACCAGCACCATCAGCCGCACGATCATCACCCACTTCTGCACGCAGATGATGGTGCTGTCGATGCTGATCTTCGGCGGCCCGACGCTGCACTACTTCGCGATGGCGCTGACCATCGGCATCTGCTTCGGCATCTATTCGTCGGTGTTCGTGGCGGCCGCGATCGCCATGTGGCTGGGCGTCAAGCGGGAAGACCTGATCCGTTCGTCCAAGGCCGAGTTCGACCCGAATGACCCGAATGCCGGCGCCGTGGTGTAGATTGCGGACATAGCGCAGACCGCAGCGCTCACTTACAAGGGAAGCGAAGCAGCCGGATGGCCGAAGGCAAATCGTCGCCAGAGATCGCGCGCAGGGCGCGGCGGATGTTCGCCGAGCAGCTGGCCGAGGCCGGCTCTCGCCTGCTGGCGTCCGTCCTGGAGGCCGCCCGCGCGGCCCTGGACAAGCCGGCGGAGCGCTCCGTGGCGATGCAGCGCCGCGACACCATGCAGGCGCTGATGGCGCACGGCGAGGAGTGGATCGACCGCCAGAACGAGATGCTGCGCGACGCCGCCACGTCCGATCGCCCCAACACCACGACGGGCGGGCTGGTCTCGGCGATGACCGGCCACTCGCAGCAGCTGATGCTGGTCGACGACGAGACGGTGCAGAAGGAGATCTTCATCTCCCGGCTCGCGCAGGCCATCGTCGACCAGGCCGTCTGGGAGCTCAACGACCTCAAGACGCGCATCGCGGCACTCGAGGGCCTCGAGGAACTCGCCGACAACGACCTGTTCCGCCCGCAGCAGGTGGCCAAGGTCATCGTGCGGGCCTTCATCGACAGCGACTTCGGCACCGGCGCGTGGTCCGACGTCGAGAACACGATGAAGTCGGAACTCGCGGCCCTGTGCACCGAGGCCTACCACGACGCGAACCGCTTCCTCGTGGAAAAGGGCGTGCTGCCCGACGTCAACCTGCGCACCCTGATCCGCCGCAGCGCGGATCGTGGCGGCTCGATGGTGGCCTCGCGCCAGATGCCGCTGGAAGATTTCCGCACCACCAGCGGCGGCGCGCTGACCACCGGCAGCGGCGGCACGCAGTTCGCGCCGACGCAGTACGGCGGCGCGGGCGGCCACGGCGCGGGCCCCGGCGGCTACGCCGACAGCCAGCGCGGCGGCCACACCACCTACGGCGGCGGCCATGGCCACGGTGGCCATGGCGGCGCGTCGATCGGCCAGGGCGGCGGCTACGTCGGCCCGGGCGGCCACGGCGGCGGGCCGGGCGGCCAGGGCGGCCCGATGGGCTACGCGGGCGGGCCGGGCGGGCAGGGCGGGCAGGGCGGCCAGGGCGGGCAGCCCGGCGGCCAGGGCAACGGCCACCAGATCGGCGTCCAGCCCAACGCGCCCGGCGCGCCGGGGCAGGGCGGTGCCGGCGGGCCGGGCCAGCCCGGCGGCCCCGGACAAGCGGGCGGCGGCTACGGCGCCACGACCTACGGCGCGACCGGCTATGGCGCCACGGGCTACGGCGCCACCGGCTACGGCCGCGGCCAGAACCCCTACGGCCCCGACAGCCAGCCGGGCGCGCTGAACGGCGGCCCCAACGTGGGTGTCAGCAACAAGCGCGGCCCCGGCGGGCAATTCCTGTCGCCGCAGCAGGTGCAAGTCGACGCCACGCTGCGCCGTTTCGGCCGCACGATGGAGCGCCACGTCCAGGGCTTCATGAACACGCAGCGGTTCGTGATGCCGTCCAACGAGATGACGGGCGCGATCGCGGTGGCGCAGCGCGTGGTCGTCGAGCAGGTCGAGGCGCGGCATGGCGACGGCGTCGTCATGGTGCCGGCCGAGGTCGCGGGCGTCCTGCAGGAACAGAAGCAGACTCTCAAGACGCAGGCCAGCACGCAGGAGGAGCGCGCCACCATCGAGGTCGTCGCGATGATGTTCGCGGCCATCCTGACCGAGGAGCGCATTCCGTCGGCGGTGCGCGTGTGGTTCGCGCGCCTGCAGATGCCCACGCTGCGGGTGGCGATGGCCGAGCCCGATTTCTTCTCGTCGGCGCAGCATCCGGCGCGCCGCCTGATCGACCGCATGGGCGCCTGCGTCATGGGCTTCGACGCCGCGCCGCGGGACGCCGGCCCCGAGCTCGAGAGCGAGGTCGCGCGCGTCGTGCAGGTCGTCGAGGCCTTCCCCGAAACAGGCCGCAAGGTGTTCCAGACGGTACTCGTCGAGTTCGAGCGCTTCCTCGAGAAGTTCTTCCGCGAACAGAACGAGACGACCAAGAAGGGCGTGTCGCTCGCCAGCCAGGTGGAACAGCGCGAGACGCTGGCCATCCAGTACACCATCGAGCTGCGCAAGCTGCTGGACGGCGTGCCGGTGCAGGACGGCGTGCGCGAGTTCCTGTTCCAGGTCTGGGCCGACATCCTGGCCACCACCGCGATGCGCCATGGCCTGCAGAGCGACGAGACGCGCGTGGTGCGCGAGACCGCGCTCGACCTCGTCTGGATCGCCAGCGCCAAGACCACGCGCGAGGAGCGCGCCGAGGTCATCCGCCGGCTCGGGCCGATGCTGGCCTCGCTGCGCCAGGGCATGAGCTCCGGCGGCCTTCCGCACGATCGCCAGGAAAGCTCGCTGCGCTCGCTCAACATGGCGCTGACCGCGGCCTTCGCGGCGCGCACGTCCACCATCGACCCCGACCAGTTCGGTCGCATGAAGCAGCGCCTGCAGGCCCTGGACGAGATCCTGCCGGACGCGGACTTCGAGCTCGACGAATCGTTCGCGCCGGACCTGTCCGGCCACGAGTCGGACGAACTCGAGATCGTCGGCGAGGGCGGCGCCACGCCGACCGCCGGCGCGCTCGCGGCCGCCGACGAGATGCTGGTGGGCGCCTGGTACATGCTGGAATACCGCGACCGCCAGGAGGCGATGCAGCTGGCGTGGCAGGGCATGCGCAAGCAGCTGTCGCTGTTCGTGTCGCCCAGCGGCCGCTGCGTGCTGTTCCAGCGCCGCCGCCTCGCGGCCTTCCTGCAGGGGCAACTGCTCGTGCCGGCGCAGGATGAGACGCTCACCATTGCCGCCACGCGCAGCGCGATCGAGAAGATCAACCAGGATCCGGACCGGCTCAAGTAGATTGCAGTGTTGGGGTCAGTGTCGTGACCCCAACTCACCAGCAACGACAACGGCTCCCGCAGGAGCCGTTTTTCATGGTGCGGCGAAGCCGCCTCAGTGGATCAGGCGCTCTTCCGGCGCGACGAACAGCTCGTCGAGGATCAGCGCGTCGGGCTCTTCGCCCAGGCTCCAGAACACCATCAGGATGATGATCTTCATGTCGTCCAGGTCGAGCGGATTGGCGCCGGCGGCCATCGCGCGGTCGATCACCATCTCGCGCATCGGCGGCGGCAGGACGCCGGCCGATTCGAGGAAGGTGACGAAGCCGATGGAGGTTTCGCCCAGCGATTCGATCTCGCGATCGGAGTACAGCCGGATCGCGTCCTCGGACTGGGTGCCCGTGTAGCCCTGGGAGGTGTCTGCCAGGCCGTCGAGCCAGTGCAGGGCTTCCTGGATCTCGTCCGTCTCGAACCCGACCGCCGTCAGCTTGCGCGACAGCTGGTCATGATCCGGACAGGCGTCCGGTCGCCAGTAGTTCTCGTACAGGTAGACAAGGACGTCGAACATATGGATTGACTATACCGCAGCGACCGGTGCAGGCAAGCGCGAGTTGGACGGCTCAGGCCCCGCTGTTGGACCTTTGTGAAATCGTCGCCGCGGGGGCCGGATTTACATCCGCGGACGCGCCGCGAAGGCGGGTTGCGTGCGACGATCACAGGCTCGACCGACGGGATGTCGGCCCGGCATCTGGACGGTTCACGCCCGTCCGCGACGCTGCAGCAGCCCGCCGGGCAGCCGTTGCACCACGCCGGCCAGTTCGAGTTCGAGCAACTGTGCCGCCAACTGGTCGGCCGGCAACCCGGTGCGGGCCGACAGGGCGTCGAAGCTGACGGGGTCGTGGCCGAGCGCCGCGCGCAGGGCGGCGTCGGGCGAGCGTGCCGCGGGAGGCTCGTCGCCGACGTCGTCATCGTCCATGGCCGCGTCGGCGAACAGGGACGGCTGCGGCGCCGACAGCGTCGCGCGTGCGGACACGTCGCCCGGGAGCAACTCGCGCAGCACGTCCGCGGCGGTCTCCACCAGCTTGGCGCCTTCCTGGATCAGCCGGTGGCAGCCGCGCGCCTGCTGTGAATGGATCGAGCCGGGAATGGCGAAGACGTCGCGCCCGCATTCGACCGCCAGCCGGGCCGTGATCAGCGATCCGGACTTCACGGCCGCCTCCACCACCAGCGTGCCGCGCGCGACGCCGGCGATCAGCCGGTTGCGGCGCGGGAAGTGCTCCGCCAGCGCGGGCGTGCCCAGTGCGTACTCGCTGGCCACCAGGCCGTGCTCGGCGATGCGCCGCATCAGCTTGGCGTGGCTCGCCGGGTAGGTGCGATCCAGCCCGGTGCCGACGAAGGCGACGGTGCTGCCGCGGCCGGCGAGTGCGCCGTCGTGCGCGGCGCCGTCGATGCCCCGGGCCAGGCCGGAAACGATGGTGAGCCCTCGCTCGCTCAGAGAATGTGCAAAATCGCGGGCGTTGTCCAGGCCCTGCGGCGTGGCGTCGCGGCTGCCGACGATGGCCACGCTGTCGGCCGCGAGCAGCTCGACGCGGCCCAGCGTGTACAGCAGCAGCGGTGGGTCGGCCGTGTGCAGCAGCAGGGGCGGGTAGCGCGAATCACCGAGGACGACGATGTCGCGAGGGATGCCGTCGCCATCGCGTCCGGCCAGCCAGTGCAGCGTGGCCTCGAGCTGGGCGGCGTAACGGGGCTCGTCGGCGCGCAGCGCCTGCACGGTGTCGGAGCCGGCGATCGCGCGCAACGCGTCGTCCGCGGCGTTCAGCACGCGCTCGGGCGACCCCAGGGCGCTCAGCAGCCGGCGGGCGGTGCCGCGGCTGATGCCGGGCGTGTTGGACAGCCGCAGCCAGCCGGCGAGTTCGTCGCGGGACAACATGGTCGCACCGGGAGTCGGCGGTCAGGGATGTGACGACGGCGCGAAAGGACGTGCGGCGACCGCGAGGCGTTCGAACCGGGGTTCGGTACGTTCGCGTCGCCGCGAGCCGGTCAGGGCTGGGTGACGCGGTCGCCCGGCACGGTCGGCTGCGTGGTGTCCATCACCAGGCCGTAGGCCATGCGGTCGAACACGCGAAACACGAACACCGAGCCGATGCGCTCGTCGGGCAGCTTGATCAGCGCGCCCTTCTGCACCGACTTGTCGTGCGTGACCGCGCCCTCGTGCCACAGCGCCAGCACGGTGCCGCGCTCCAGGCCGTCGCGCGCGCCGCGGTTGAGCGACACGATGTGGTTCGAGCCGGCCGACAACGCGTCGCCGTACAGCGAGACGATCTTGCCGTCGACCGGATTGGCCGGCGGGTGCGGCACGAACGGGGCGAAGTCGCGCACCGTGGCGGGCGCCAGGCGATCGCCGACCTGCGCATCCTCGCGGTTGCCCGTGATCTGGAACGTGGACGGCACGCTCAGGCCGCCCGTCTGCGCGCCGGGGCGGCCTTCGCCGTCCTGCTTGCGCTCGGCGGTGCCCACGAAGCGCGCTTCGTAGCCGAGGATCTGCTTGGTGTCCGGATCCACGAGCGGCTTGGGCTCGCGGAAGATCTGCCAGTTGCGCGTGTTGCCGAGGTCGCCCATCACGTAGGCCGTGTTGCCACGGGCCAGCAACGTGTGGCCTTCCTCGCCGGCGACGATGCGCGGCGCCTTGGCCAGCTCGTTCTCGTCGAAGATCATCGCGTCCGTCAGGAACGGGCCGATCAGATTCATCGGGATCGACGAGATGGCGGCCGATTCGGACGATTCGCTGCGAATCGACGGCGACAGTTTGACGGTGTCGCCCGCGCCGCCCACCGTGTTGCCGATTTTCAGGCGCGCCATGCCGTCCATTTTCTCGAGGACGAGCAACTGGCCGGGATAGATCAGGTGCGGGTTGTGAATCTGTTCGAGATTCATTCCCCACAGCTCGGGCCAGCGCCACGGGCTTTTGAGGAACATGCCGGAAATGTGCCAAAGCGTATCGCCACGCTTGACCGTATACGTGTCGGGCGCGTTTTCGGCGAGCTCCGACAGCGGCACGCCCTTGGCGGCGACCTGGTTGGCCGTCTCGCGTTGCTGCGGCGTGATGGGGTAGGCCTGCGTCACGGACGGCGTGGCCGCCAGCACCGCCAGCGCGAGCACGGCGAAGTTCAGGGCCGCAGCGGGCTGCGTGATGGCGGAACGGAATCGAAATGTCATGTGCAGAAAACTCCCGGGCCATCGAAGGCAATGGGACGCAGGTGAGACGGAATCCGCGCGGAACTGCGACAATCCCGAATCGGCCGGAGTAATCCAGCCGGCAAGAAACTACCAAATTTGCCGCAGATTCTGCCCGCAAACCCCTGATGTCGCAATGAATCGGACACTCCGTTACGACGGAGATAGGCGTTCACCCTGAGTCCGGATGTTGCGCCTCAACACATTCTGCACCGCACTTGCAAGGGTCCTCGCGGCATTACTCGTGAATTTCGTGGCAGATTTCCAGGAACGATCTTTCCATGCCCCAACTCCAGATTCTTCGTTACCCCGATCCGCGGCTGTACACGGTGGCCAAGCCGGTCGCCGAGGTCACGGACGAGATCCGCGCGCTCGCCGACGAGATGATCCAGGTCATGTACGCCTCTGACGGCGTGGGCCTGGCCGCCACGCAGGTCGACCGCCACATCCGCCTGATCGTGATGGACACCTCCGAGACGCACGACCAGCCGCGCGTGCTGATCAACCCCGAGCTGCTCGAGAGCTCCGACGACTGGGTGCTGGGCGAGGAGGGCTGCCTGTCGGTGCCCCAGGTCTACGAGAAGGTCGAGCGCCACGCCCGCGTGCGCGTGAAGGCGCTGGACCGCGACGGCCAGCCCTACGAGTTCGACGCGGAAGGCCTGACCGCCGTCTGCGTGCAGCACGAGATGGACCACCTGATGGGCAAGGTCTTCGTCGACTACCTCAGCCCGCTCAAGCGCGACCGCATCAAGACCAAGATGGTCAAGAAGACGCGCGAAGAGACCAAGCGCTGATGTCGCTGCGCGTCGCTTCCTCCGGTGGAGGCGTTTCCACGCTTCGCGTGGCATTCGCCGGCACCCCGGAATTTGCTGCCGTCGCCCTGGAGGCGATCCACGCGGCCGGCCACGCCGTGCCGCTCGTGCTGACCCAGCCCGACCGCCCCGCCGGCCGCGGCATGAAGCTGACGCCGTCGCCGGTCAAGCAGCTGGCGCTGCAGATCGGTGCGCCGGTCGCGCAGCCGCGCAGCCTGCGCCTGGACGGCAAGTTCCCCGACGAAGCCGCGGCCGGCCGCGCCGCGCTGGAGGCCGCGCGGCCCGACGTGCTGGTGGTGGCCGCCTACGGCCTGATCCTGCCGCAGTGGGTGCTGGACCTGCCGCGCCTGGGTTGCCTGAACATCCACGGCTCGCTGCTGCCGCGCTGGCGCGGCGCGGCGCCGATCCACCGCGCGATCGAGGCCGGCGACGCCGAGACCGGCATCACGATCATGCAGATGGACGCGGGCCTGGATACGGGCGACATGCTGCTGATCGAGCGCGCGCCCATCCTGGCCGACGACACCACCGCCCGCCTGCACGATCGCCTGGCGGCGCTGGGCGCCCGCATGGTCGTGCAGTCGCTGGCCGACGCCGCCGCCGGCGCGCTCAAGCCGGTCAAGCAACCCGAGGCGGGCGTGACCTACGCGCACAAGATCGACAAGGCCGAGGCCGCGATCGACTGGACGCTGCCGGCCGCCGCCATCGAGCGCCGCGTGCGCGCGTTCGACCCGTTCCCCGGCGCCACCTTCCAGGCCGGCGGCGACACCGTCAAGCTGTGGCGCGCGCAGGTCGAGCGACGGGACGACGCGGCCGCCCCGGGCACCGTGCTGGCCGTCGACGGACAGCAGCTGGTCGTGGCCTGCGGCGACGGCGCGCTCGCGTTGCTGGACGTGCAGCGCCCCGGCGGCAAGCGCGGCCCGGTCGCGCAATGGCTGCAGGCGCATCCGATCCAGCGCGGCAGCCGGCTGGGCTGAGACGGCGGGCAAAGCGACGCCAGTTCGTCGCTTGGTGCCCCTCAAGTGCGGTGGCAGGCGGCCGATAACGACGTATCGACCCGTCCCTGCCATGACGCTGCGCCCCTTCCTCCTCCTCGTCATTCCGTTCGTGCTCGCCGGTTGCGACCAGCTCGGCCTCGAGCCGGCGTCCGTGACGGCCGCGCGCGTCGAGGCCGACGGCAAGGCCGTGGGCGCGGCCTGCCGCCACGGCGGTCGCGCGATCGAGGACTGCTTCACGCTCAACAAGCGCGTGGACAAGGCCGCCATCTACGCCGGCTGGCGCGAGATGGACGACTACATGCGCGAGAACAAGCTCGAAGCCGTCGCCCCGACCCTGGGCGCGCCGGTCAGGAAGGCCGATGCCGACGACGCCGCGCCCGACGCGGCCACCGCCAAGGCCGACGGTGAGAAGGCCGGCGACAAGGCCGCGGACAAGCCGGCCGACAAGCCCGCCAAGACTGCCGCCGCCAAGGGCGACAAGGCCGAGAAGGTGGCCAAGGCCGACAAGCCGGCCGGCGAGAAGCCCGCCGAGCATTGAGCCGCGCTTCGCGCCTTGCGAAGCGATCCTGCCCCAAGCCGCACCCCGCGACGCCGCGAGCGTCGCCGCGCCATAAGACAATGGCGCGATGACCGCCTTGTCCGCCACGTGGCGCCACCCTGAGTTCGCCCGCGGCGCGCGCGACATGACCGGCATCTCGCTGGGCATCGGCGCGTGGGGGCTCGTCACCGGCATCGCGATGGTCAAGGCCGGGCTGGGCCTGTGGCTGTCGCTGGCGATGTCGCTGTTCGTGTTCGCCGGCAGCGCGCAGCTGGCCTCGCTGCCGCTGATCGCGCAGGGCGCGCCGCTGTGGGTGATCTGGGCCACCGCGTTCTGCGTCAACCTGCGCTTCGTCATCTTCAGTGCCGGCTGGCGGCCGTACCTGGCGGGCCTGTCGCGCGGGCATCGCCTGTGGGTGATGTACTTCATGGCCGACCTCAACTACGTCGCGTTCATGAAGCGCTTCCCGGTGCCCGGCCCGATGGACGAGCAACTGCCCTACCTGTGGGGCGGCGTGGCCGTGAACTGGGCGGCGTGGCAGGGCATGTCGATCCTGGGCTTGCTGCTGGCCGACGTCATCCCCACGAAATGGGGCCTGGGCTTCGCCGGCTCGCTGGCGCTGCTGGGCATCGTGGGCACGCTGCTGGTGGATCGCGGCACCTGGATCGCGGCGGCCGTCGCCGCCTGTGCCGCGTTTGCCGCGTTCGCGCTGCCGTTCCACCTGAACATCGTCGTGGCCATCGCCGCGGCCATCGCCGTGGGCGTGCTCATCGACCACGTCTGGCCGCCCGCGCCGGCGCGCGCCGCGGCGGGGAGCGACGCCACATGAGTCCGGCCGGCCGCCCGAAGGGCGAATCGACCGCGGTCCGCAGCGCGGTGGTTTCCTGATGCACCCCTGGCTCGCCCTGCTGGCCATCGTGGGCCTGGCCGCGATCACCGTGATCACGCGCGGCTTCTTCATCATCCCCGAACGCGAAGTGCCGATCCCCGACTGGCTGCGCGAGGCCCTGCGCTACGCGCCGCTGGCCGCGCTGGTGGCCGTGCTGCTGCCCGAAGTGGCGATGACCGGCGACCACCTGCTCGACACCTGGAAGGACGCCCGGATCTACGCCACTGCCACCGGCGTCGTGGTGTTCGCCACCACGCGCAACCTGCTCGGGACGATACTCGCGGGTACGGCGGTGCTGCTGGCACTGAGACTGGCCCTGCACTGGTGACGCCCTCCCCTTCCTTCTTTTGACTGCGTGAATGCCATGAAAGTGATCCGTTTCTCCGACCTCGTCGCCTCCGGCCAAGCCAAGGGCAAGCGCGTGTTCATCCGCGCCGACCTCAACGTGCCGCAGGACGACGCCGGCAACATCACCGAGGACACCCGCATCCGCGCCTCGGTGCCGTGCATCCGCATGGCGCTGGACGCCGGCGCGGCCGTGATGGTCACGAGCCACCTGGGCCGCCCGACCGAGGGCGAGTTCAAGCCCGAGGACTCGCTGGCCCCGGTCGGCAAGCGCTTGGGCGAGCTGCTGGGCCGCGACGTGCCGCTCGTCGCCAATTGGGTCGACGGCGTGGACGTCAAGCCCGGCAGCGTCGTGCTGCTGGAGAACTGCCGCGTCAACAAGGGCGAGAAGAAGAACAACCCCGAGCTCGCCAGGAAGATGGCCGCGCTGTGCGACATCTTCGTCAACGACGCGTTCGGCACCGCGCACCGCGCCGAGGGCACCACCTACGGCATCGCCGAGTACGCGCCCGTAGCCTGCGCCGGCCCGCTGCTGGCCGCCGAGATCGACGCCATCACCAAGGCGCTCGCCAGCCCCAAGCGCCCGCTGGTGGCCATCGTGGCGGGCAGCAAGGTGTCGACCAAGCTGACGATCCTGCAATCGCTGTCGGACAACGTCGACGGGCTGATCGTGGGCGGCGGCATCGCCAACACGTTCATGCTGGCCGCCGGCCTGAAGATCGGCAAGAGCCTGGCCGAGGCCGACCTGGTGGGCGAGGCCAAGGCCGTCATCGCCAAGATGCAGGCGCGCGGCGCGGCGGTGCCGATCCCGACCGACGTGGTCGTGGCCAAGAAGTTCGCCGCGGACGCCCCGGCCACCGTCAAGGCGGCCACGGACGTCGCCGACGACGACCTGATCCTGGACATCGGCCCGCAGACGGCCGCCCGGCTGGCCGAGCAGCTCAAGGCCGCCGGCACCATCGTCTGGAACGGCCCGGTCGGCGTGTTCGAGTTCGACGCCTTCGCGCACGGCACCGAGGCCATCGCCCGCGCGATCGCGTCCAGCGACGCGTTCAGCATCGCCGGCGGCGGCGACACCCTGGCCGCCATCGCCAAGTACGGCATCGAGAAGGACGTCGGCTACATCTCCACCGGCGGCGGCGCCTTCCTGGAAGTGCTCGAGGGCAAGAAGCTGCCGGCGTTCGAGATCCTCGAGAAGCGGGCCGGCTGAGCGGGTAGCACGATCGTCCGCCGGGCGTCGGGGCGGCCGCACCGCCGCCGCGTCGTCCGCGGGGGCGTTCTTGACCCGCCGCGGCGCCCCGGCGATGCTGTAATCGGGATGTAACCCACGCCCGTGGCACGCGCCCATAATCGCGTTATCGAGTTACTTCGCTGCACAGGGCGCCCACCGCCCAGGAGACAAGAACCCATGATCCGCGGAACCAAGATCGTCGCCACCCTCGGCCCCGCCACCAGCGATCCGGAGGTGCTCGAGCGCCTGATCCGCGCCGGCGTCGACGTCGTGCGCCTGAACTTCAGCCACGGCAAGGCGCAGGACCACATCGACCGCGCGAACATGGTGCGCGAGATCGCCCAGAAGGTCGGCCGCACGGTGGCGCTGATGGCCGACCTGCAGGGCCCCAAGATCCGCGTCGGCAAGTTCGTCGACGGCAAGGTGCAGCTGGTCAAGGGCGAGCGCTTCGTCCTTGACGCCTCGCGCACCGAGCCGGGCGACATCGACGGCGTGGGCCTGGACTACAAGGAACTGCCGCGCGACGTGAAGCCCGGCGACGTCCTGCTGCTCAACGACGGCCTGATCGTGCTGACCGTCGAGGAAGTGCGCGGCGACAAGGTGCACACCATCGTCAAGGTCGAGGGCGAGCTGTCCAACAACAAGGGCATCAACAAGCAGGGCGGCGGCCTGACCGCGCCGGCGTTGACGGCCAAGGACATGGACGACATCCGCACGGCCGCGAGCTTCCGCTGCGACTATCTGGCGGTGAGCTTCCCGAAGAACGCCACCGACATGGAGATGGCGCGCCAGCTGGCCAACGTGGCCGGCGAGAGCCAGCGCCACAAGCCAGCGATGATCGCCAAGATCGAGCGCACCGAGGCGATCCCCAACCTCGAGTCCATCCTGAAGGCCTCGGACGGCATCATGGTGGCGCGCGGCGACCTGGCCGTGGAAGTCGGCAACGCGTCGGTGCCTGCGCTGCAGAAGCGCATGATCAAGATGGCGCGCGAGATGGACAAGGTCGTCATCACCGCCACGCAGATGATGGAAAGCATGATCCTCGCGCCGGTGCCCACGCGCGCGGAGGTCAGCGACGTCGCCAACGCCGTGCTGGACGGCACCGACGCCGTGATGCTGAGCGCCGAGACGGCCGCCGGCCGCTACCCGATCGAGACCGTCGAGACGATGGCTGCGATCGCGATGGAAGCCGAGCGCGCGGAGGAAGTGCAGCCGATCGAGGCCGGCTTCCTGAACAAGAAGTTCGGCCGCATCGACCAGTCGATCGCGGCGGGCGCGCTGTTCACGGCGCAGCACCTGGGCTGCAAGGCCATCGTGGCGCTGACCGAGTCGGGCTCGACCGCCCTGTGGATCAGCCGCCAGCGCACCAGCGTGCCGATCTTCGCGCTCACGTCGCAGCCGAACTCGCTGCGTCGCATGGCGCTGTACCGCAACGTGACGCCGCTGCTGATGCAGTCGTTCGAGGACCGCGACACGGCGCTGGCCGAGGCCGAACGCCTGCTGACGTCGCAGGGCGTGCTGCGGCCGGGCGATACCTATGCCATCACGTGCGGCGAGCCGATGGGGTATCCGGGGGGCACGAACATGCTCAAGATCTGCCGCGTGGGGTGAGCCTTTCGGCGCGTTCTCGAGACGGGGCCCTGCGGGGCCCTGTTTCATTGTTGTTGTGGGCCGGATGCTGTTGTCGCTTCGCGCGTGCCGGCGATGCGCTTGCGACAGGCTGGGCTGGGGCTCCGCTCTCCGGCTTGCCCGGCGCCGCGCGTGTGCGCGGGAGCGTTGCGGGGCGCGGAACGAAGCGCGGGTTACGCCTTCGGCTAACCC
>Ga0207427_100629_pt1 | contig 17161 bp, 12 predicted proteins | sample AraplaCL_Cvi_mMS_FD_184268 | JGI IMG/M metagenome (GOLD analysis project Ga0207427, IMG submission 184268) | Arabidopsis root microbial communities from the University of North Carolina, USA - plate scrape CL_Cvi_mMS (SPAdes) (version 2) | ecosystem: Host-associated > Plants > Roots > Endosphere ... | reverse complement strand
GCTCGCCGCGATCGCGATGGCCGCGCCGATGACGATCTCGAGCAGGCGACGCCACAGCAGCAACGGCTCGGCGGCGGGCTCCAGCGTCTGCAGCAGCGCGAGCGCCAGCGTCACGCACAGCACCCACCAGCCGTAGCCGAACACGCGCAGCACGAGGCCGGCGAACACGCAGCCCATCGCCAGCACGCCGACGAGGGCCCCGTCGCCGCCGGCATGCCCCGCCACGCCCATGGCCAGCACCGTGCCGCCCGCGGCGCCGAGCACGCGCAGCAGCCCGCGCCGCACGACGTCGAACTGGCCGATGCTGGCGACGTTGACGAGCAGCGCCGTCAGCACGAGCCAGCGCCAGTGATCGGGGAACAGCAGGAACCCCACGGCGAAGGCGCTCGCCAGCGACACGGCCATCTGCAGCGTGAGCCGCGTCGGCGCCGAGGGCCGCAGCGTGCCGGGCGATGGGGCCGGCGCCGGCGCCCCGTCGCCGGGCGCGGCGGCCGCCCATCCCGCCAGGCGTGCGAGGCCCCGCACGAGCAGCACGCTGGCCAGCGCCGCCAGCGCGATCAGCAGCGGCGCCAGCAGCGCGAATGCGGGCGGCAGCGGCCAGGTGTCGCGCGGCATGGGCGGCACGATCAGCAGCGTCACGAAGGGCAGCATCACCAGGCGGCCCAGGCGCTGCGCCCGCGGCCCGAAGCGCCGCACCCAGGACGACGACGAGACCGCCGCGACGAACACCAGCGCCCCCAGCCAGGGCCAAGCGTGCAACAGGTGCCCGACGCCCATGCAGGCCAGGCTGACCACCGGCAAGGTCGCCAGCGCCTCGAGCCAGCCGCGGCGCCCGGCGAGCGCGGGACTGCGATGCAGCGACAGCGCGAGCACCGCGCCGAGCACGACGGTGCCCGGGGCCGGATCCACCCAGCACGCGCAGGCCACCGCCCCCACCATCGCGAGCAGCGCCAGCACCGCGTCGCGCACGGCGCGGGTCAACAAGGTGGATGCCTCGGCGATGGCGGAAGCGTTCAAATCGTGAACCTCACGGGCTGCAGACCGGTCGATTCTCGCCCCGAACTGACACGGGTCTTACACGACCCGCGAGCACGCGCGGCGGGCGTGGCCTGCGCACCGAAATGGCTCTCGGGGTTTGCACGAGTCTGCGGGGATTACGTAGGCGCAAACGGTTACAGCCGCACCACAATGGCCCTCACATTCGACTCGCCTCGAGTCACAACGCGAGGCAACAACAGCTTGCCCAATTGGAGACACGACCCATGACTCTGTCCATCCGACTTTCCGCCATCGCCCTGGCCTGCACGGCCGCCACCGCCTTCGCGGCCGACCCGATCAAGATCGGCGTCGACGGCCCGTTCACGGGCGGCTCGTCCTCGATGGGCGTGAGCATGCGCGACGGCGTGCGCCTGGCCGCCGACGAGATCAACAAGGCCGGCGGCGTCCTCGGGCGCCAGATCCAGCTCGTCGAGCGCGACGACGAGGCCAAGAACGAACGCGGCGCGCAGATCGCCCAGGAGCTGATCAACAAGGAGAAGGTCGTCGCCGTCGTCGGCTACATCAACACCGGCGTGGGGCTGGCCTCCGAGCGCTTCTTCCAGGAAGCCAAGATCCCGGTGATGAACAACGTGGCCACGGGCTCGGTGCTGACCCACCAGTTCGACAGCCAGCCCGAGAACTACGTCTTCCGCAACTCGGCCAACGACTCGATCCAGGCGCCGATGATCGTGGAGGAGGCCATCACGCGCCGCGGGTTCAAGAAGGTCGCCATCCTCGCCGACTCGACCAACTACGGCCAGCTGGGCCGCGCCGACCTCGAGAAGGCGCTGGAGCTCAAGGGCATCAAGCCGGTGGCCGTCGAGAAGTTCAACATCAAGGACGTCGACATGACGGCCCAGCTGCTCAAGGCCAAGGAGGCCGGCGCCGAGGTCGTGCTCACCTACGGCATCGGCCCCGAGCTGGCGCAGATCGCCAACGGCATGACCAAGCTGGGCTGGAAGGTGCCGATGATCGGCAGCTGGACGCTGTCGATGGCCAACTACATCGACAACGCCGGCCCCGGCGGCGAAGGCGCGCGCATGCCGCAGACCTTCATCCAGGAGCCGACCACGCCCAAGCGCCAGTCCTTCATCATCTCGTACCTCAAGACCTTCGCGCCGAAGAACAACCGCATGGATTCGCCGGTGTCGGCCGCCCAGGGCTACGACTCCGTGTACCTGCTGGCCGCCGCCATCAAGCAGGCCGGCACCACCGATGGCCCGAAGGTCAAGGACGCGCTGGAGAACCTGAAGGCGCCGGTCGAAGGCGTGGTCACCACGTACAACAAGCCCTTCTCCAAGGGCGACCACGAGGCCATCACCGCCAACATCCCGGTGTTCGGCGAGGTCAAGGGCAACCGCGTGGTCTACGCCTACGCCGACGACTTCAAGAAGGCTTCCGAGGTGCGCGTGAAGGACGTCAACGCCAAGGGTGCGCTGCCGACCGCGAAGAAGTAACCTTCGCGCTGCGCATGCATGACGCGCCGCCCCGACGCACCGTCGCGGCGGCGCTTGTCTTGATCTACTGGCGGGCCCGCCCATGGAAATCCTCACCCAACTGATCTTCAGCGGCATCGCGCTGGGGATGATCTACGCCGTCATCGCGTTCGGCTACCAGCTGACCTTCGCCACCTCCGATACCCTGAATTTCGGCCAGGGCGACGCGCTGATGCTGGGCGCGCTGGTGGGGCTGACGCTGGTGGGCATGGGCGTCAACTACTGGCTCATGATCCCCATCGTGTGCGTGTTCGGCGCGATCCAGGGCGCGGTCGTCGAACGCATCGGCGTGCGGCCGGCCATCCGGATCAAGAGCGAGTTCGGCTGGATCATGTCCACCATCGCGCTGGGCATCATCTTCAAGAACGTGGCCGAGAACGTGTGGGGCCACGACGACCTGAAGTTCCCGTCGCCGCTGCCCGAGTCGCCGATCCGGTTCCTGGGGGCCAACGTGCTGCCGATGGAGATCCTCGTGGTCGTCGGCGCCGTGCTGATGATGGCGGCGGTCGAGCTGTTCAACCGCAAGACGATCTGGGGCAAGGCCGTGGTGGCCACGTTCAACGACCGCGAGGCGGCGCGCCTGATGGGCATCAACACGGGCCTGGTCATCACGTTCTCGTACGCGCTGTCGTCGATGAGCGCGGCGCTGGCCGGCGTGCTGATCGCGCCGCTCACGCTGACCGGCGCCACCATGGGCGCGGTGCTGGGCCTGAAGGCCTTCGCCGTGGCCATCATCGGCGGGCTGACCAGCGGCATGGGCATCATCGTGGGCGGCATCATCCTGGGCATCGCCGAGAAGCTCACCGGCTTCTACCTGTCCACCGGCTACCAGGACGTGCCGGGCCTGGTGCTGCTGCTGATCGTGCTGGCGGTGCGCCCGGCCGGCCTGTTCGGCAAGACCGCGATCAAGAAGGTCTGACGATGAAGTCGCGTCCGCTCCTGCTCGCCGCCGCCGGCCTCCTGCTGCTCGTCGGCTTCCCCTTCGTCGTCGCCAACCCGTACTACATCCACCTGGCGCAGACCATCGCCATCTACGCGATCCTGCTGTTCGGCCTGGACATCGTCGTCGGCTACACCGGCCAGGTGTCGCTGGGCCACGCGGGCCTGTTCGGCATCGGCGCGTACACCGCCGGCGTGCTGTTCATGAAGTTCAGCGCGCCGCTGCTGCTCACGCTGGTGGCCGGCGTGGTGGTCACCGCGGGCTTCGGCGCCCTGCTGGCGCTGCCGGCGCTGCGCGTCACCGGCCCGTACCTGGCGATGGTGACGCTGGCCTTCGGCACCATCATCCAGATCCTCATCAACGAGATGACGGACCTGACCAACGGCGCGATGGGCATCACGCTGCAGCGCCCGCGCCTGCTGGGCATGGAACTGGACGAGCGCGGCTACTACTTCGTGATCTGCTTCCTGCTGGTGGCCGCGCTGGTGGTGGTGCACCGCATCCTGCGCTCGCACCTGGGGCGCGCGTTCGAGGCGCTGCGCGGCAGCCCGGTGGCGTCGGACTGCATGGGCGTGTCGGTCTACCGCTACAAGGTCTACGCGTTCGTCATCAGCGCCGGCCTGGCGGGCCTGGCGGGCTCGCTGTACGCCTACTCCGAGAAGTACATCTCGCCCAACACGTGGAACTTCGAGCTCACGGTGCTGCTGCTGCTGGCCATCATCATGGGCGGCCGCAAGACGCGCTCGGGCGCGCTGCTGGGCGCGGCCATCATCGTGATCCTGCCCAAGCTGCTGGACGACCTGGACCTGTTCCGCTACGTGTCGGTCACGCTGGCGGTGCTCGTGGTGGCCGGCGCCGCAGTCCTCGTGGCGCGCGGCAGGACCACGCTGGCGCGCTCGGCGATCCCGGTCATCGGCAGCGTGACGCTGGCGGTGCTGTCCTTCGTGCTGACGTCGATGACCGACTGGCGCCTGTCGATCTTCGGCCTGATCACGCTGCTGGTCGTCTACTACCTGCAGGACGGCATCATCGGCTTCGTGCGCCAGGCGCTCGGCTGGCGCGGCCACGGTGCCGACGACGCGGCCCAGGCCGCCACGCTGCCGGCGCCGGCCAGCGCGGTGTCGACGTCGGCGGCCGCCGGCGCGGGCCAGCTGGTCGCGGCCGACCAGGTGCTGATGCAGTTCGGCGGACTGAAGGCGCTCAACGAGGTCACGCTGCACGTCGCGCGCGGCAGCATCCACGGCCTGATCGGCCCCAACGGCTCGGGCAAGAGCACGATGATGAACGTGCTCACGGGCATCTACGTGCCCACCGCGGGCGCGATCGCGTTCAAGGGCCAGTCCATCGTCGGCCGCACGTCGGCCCGCATCGCGCTGGCGGGCATCGCGCGCACGTTCCAGAACGTGCAGCTGTTCGGCGAGATGACCGCGCTGCAGAACGTGCTGGTCGGCCTGCACCACACCTACCGCAGCAACCTGCTGGACGTCGCGCTGCACCTGCCGCGCTTCCTGCGCGAGGAGCGCGACGCCACGGCGCGCGCCTACGCGCTGCTGAAGTTCGTCGGGCTGGAATCGCTCGCCGGCGAGGAGGCGCGCAACCTGCCCTACGGCAAGCAGCGCCTGCTGGAGATCGCCCGCGCGCTGGCGCTCAACCCCGAGCTGCTGCTGCTGGACGAACCTGCCGCGGGCCTGACGGCGCCCGACATCAAGGAGCTGGTCGTCATCATCCGCAAGATCCGCGAGCACGGCATCACGCTGATCCTCATCGAGCACCACATGGACGTCGTGATGTCCGTGTGCGACATCGTCACCGTGCTGGACTTCGGCCAGAAGATCGCGGAAGGCTCGCCCGCGGCGGTGCAATCCGATCCCCAGGTCATCAAGGCCTACCTTGGCTCGGAGGCCCACTGACATGCTCACGCTCACGAACCTGCACGCCGGCTACGGCAAGGTCGAGGTGCTGCACGGCATCTCGCTGGAGGTGCCCAAGGGCCAGGTCGTCACGCTGATCGGCAGCAACGGCGCCGGCAAGACGACGACGATGCGCGCCATCTCCGGCATGATCGCGCCGCGCGAGGGCAAGGTCATGCTCGGCGACGTCGACATCACCGGCCGCGAATCGCACCGCATCGCGCGCCTGGGCCTGGCGCACTCGCCCGAGGGCCGGCGCGTGTTCGCCACGATGACGGTGACCGACAACCTGCTGCTGGGCGCGTTCCCGCGCTACACCGGCGCGCGCAGGAAGGGCGACATCGCCGCCGACCTGGAGCGCGCGATGGAGTACTTCCCGCGCCTGAAGGAGCGCCGCATGCAGCTGGCGGGCACGCTGTCCGGCGGCGAGCAGCAGATGCTCGCGATGGCGCGCGCCATGATGATGAACCCCGAGGTCGTGCTGCTGGACGAGCCGTCGATGGGCCTGGCGCCCATCCTCGTGGACGAGGTCTTCCGCATCATCTCGCGGCTGCGCGCCGAAGGCGTGACGATGCTGCTGGTCGAGCAGTTCGCCGCCGCGGCGCTCAACGTCGCCGACTACGGCTACGTGCTGGAGAACGGCCGCATCGCCGTGCATGGCCCCGCCGAGAAGCTCAAGAACGACCCGGCGGTGCAGGCGGCCTACCTGGGCGGCGGGCATTGAGCAGGGGGCCGCGCGCGCTGCTGGGCGCCGCCGCGGCCGCGCTCGCGCTCGCATGCGCGCCCGCGCGCGCCGGCATGGTCGAAGGCCCGTACCTGATCTGGTTCAACCTGGCCGGCGACGCCTCGGCCGACCAGGCGCTGCACGACTACACGCACCTGGAGCCGTCGGTCGACGCCTGCTGGAACAGCGGCGCCCTGCTGCTGATCGGCAACTACCCGCCGACGATCACGGCGGCGCTCGTCGAGCGTGCCGTCATCCGGCGCGAGCCCGGGGCACAGAAGCGGCTGCGCACGCTGCTGCGCACGACCTTCGAGGACTTCCGCGACGGGTACGACGGCGTCATCGTCGTGCCCAAGGGCCGCAAGCCGATGCTGATGAGCTTCGGCTCGGACGGCAGGCTGCGCACGCGTACGGCCATTGCCCGGTCCGGCGAAGTCGACTGGCCCGATGCGTTCTGCGAGGTGCAGCCGCCGATCAGGCGCAAGCCTTGACGGCGCGGCAAGCGCGTCCGCCCCACGAAGGCCGCGTGGCCGGGGATCAGCCCGCCGGCCCGTCCGTCCCCGTGCCCGCCACGCCGCTCAGCCGCGTCACCGACGCCCGCGCCTTGGGATGCGCGAAGCGCCACGTGTGGCGGCCCTCGCGCTTGGCCTCGTACAGCGCGAGGTCGGCCGACTTGTAGAGCGCGTCCTGGGTCGTGCCGTCGGACGGGAACAGCGCCACGCCGATGCTGGGGCTGGTGCGCATCGCGTGGCCCGCATGCGGGATGGGGGTGTCGAAGGCCTCGCAGATGCGTTGGCAGACGATGTCGACGGCGCTGGGCACGCCGGTGTCGGCCAGCAGGATCGCGAACTCGTCGCCGCCCAGGCGCGTCACCACGTCGGCCTTGCGCGCGATGTTGCGCAGGCGGCGCGCGGTCTCCACCAGCAGCGCGTCGCCGGCGTCGTGGCCAAGGGTGTCGTTGACCTGCTTGAAGTGGTCCAGGTCGATCAGCAGCAGCGCGAAGCCCGCGCCCTGGCGCTCCGCGGCCGCGATCATCTGGCGGCAGTAGTCGCCGAACATGCGGCGGTTCGGAAGCGCGGTGAGCGCGTCGCTGTAGGCCAGTTCCTCGAGCTGGTGCTGCAGCTGCGTGAGCTCGCGCGTGCGCTGCTCCACCAGCCGCGCCAGCTCCTTGCTGCGCTGCTGCACGTAGCGCACGCGCACCGCGGCCACGGCGGCGATCACGAGCAGCACGGCCACGATCTTGAGCAGGTCGAACCACCAGGTCTGGTACCAGGCCGGCAGGATCTCGATGTCGACCTCGAGCGGATGCTCCGTCCACGCGCCGTCGCGGCTGGCCGCCTTCATGTGCAGCACGTAGTGGCCCGGCGACAGGTTGGTGTAGCTGGCCGAGCGGTGCGTGGTGTCGACCTCGCGCCAGGTCTTGTCGTAGCCCTCGAGCCAGTAGGCGTAGCGGTTGCGCTCCGGCGCGGTGAAGTCCAGCAGCGAGAACTCCACCGAGAAGCCCCTGGACTCCGGCGGCACGGTCAGCTGCTTGCGGCCGCCGCTGGTGTCGGCCAGCGCGGTCGCCATGCCGCCCATCTCGACGTCGGTGACCACCAGCGGCGCCGAGTACACGCGGTGCGTCAGGCGCTCGGGGCGGATGACGGTCAGGCCGCCCAGGCCGCCGAAGAACAGCTCGCCCGTGGGGCCGACGGCGCCGGAGTTGACCCAGTAGGTGGAGATGGCCGCGCCGTCGGCCGGGTGCAGGACGCGCAGCGCGTAGGTGGACGGGTCGACCACGGCCACGCCGTCGTCGGTGCTGATCCAGACGCGGCCGGTCGCGTCCATCAGCATCGTGTCGATGTTCTCGCTGGTCAGGCCCTCGGCCTTGCCGATGTGATGGAAGGCGGCGTGGCCGTCGGCGTCCATCTTCTCCAGGATCTGCACGCCCGCGTTGTTGCCCACCCAGAGGCGGCCCATGCGGTCGGTCAGCAGCGTGTTGATGACGGCCGCGGCCAGGCTCGTCGGGTCGCCGGCCACCGGCAGGATGCGCAGCACCGGCTGGCCCGGGCGCAGCAGGTTCAGGCCGTTGTTGGTGCCGATCCACATCGCGCCGTCGGGGCCGTGGGCGATGGCGTTGACCTCGGGGTCGGTCAGCGCGCTGGCGGGCACGGGCTGGCGCATCGCATGAGTCGGCGAGTTCAGGTCGAGCTGCCAGACGCCGTCCCCCTTGCCGCCCACCCACAGCGTCGAGCCGTCCACCTGCAGCGCGATCACGGCCTTGACCGCGCCGCGCTCGGGCATGGCGATGGTCTCGAGCTTGCGTGCGCCGGGCGCCAGCCGGAACAGGCCGTCGCGCGACGCCATCCAGCGCGTGCCGTCGGGCTCGTGCACGACCGCCGTGGCATTGCTGATCGCGGGCGGATGCGCAGGATCGTCTTGGCTGCCGCCCAGCAGCGCGACCATCTTCTGCTCGATGGGGTCGATCACCTCGATGCCGGCCTTCTGGCCCAGGGTGACGACGCCGCGCGAATCGGCGTCCACCGAGAACACATACGGGTCGGTCCAGGCGGAGCCGTCGGACGAGAACAGCGACAGGATCGCGTCCTGCTGCGGCCGGGTGCGGCTCAGGCCGGTGGTCGAGGCCACCCACATCTCGCCGCCGCGGTCGCGGTGCAGGCCCCAGACCCAGTTCGCCTGCAGGTTGCTCGGCACGCTGCGGTCGCGCACCACGCGCCGGGCCATCAGCGACGACAGGTCGGCGATCAGCAGGCCGCGCGTGGACGTGCCGATCCAGATCTCGCCGTTGCCGTTCTCCTCGAACGACGTGGCGCTGTCGGTGAGCAGGCCCGGGTCGGCCGCGCCGGCCGGCTGCAGGCGCGCGACGTGGCCCGTGGCCGGGTCGAGCACGAACACGCCGTGCAGGTTGGTGCCGATCCAGATCTGGCCATGGGCATCCTCGTAGAGCGCATCGACCGGCACGGCGCCGCCGCCGGCGTTGCCCGGCAGCTCGATGCGGCGGCCAGCGCGGCCGTCGGGAAAGCGCACGGCCAGGCCGGTGCCGCTGCCGATCCACACGGCGCCCTCGTGATCCTGCAGCACGGCGCTGATCGAAGCCTCGGGCAGCGGGTCGACCTTGCCGTCGTGGGCCCACGCGTCCTCCACCTTGCCCGACGCCCGCACGTGCATCAGGCCGGTGGTGCTCGCGCCCCACATGCCGCCCTCGGTGTCGGGCGACAGCTGCAGCACGGTCGAGCCGCCGAAGCGGGTGAAGTTGTTGGTGCCGGCCTCGAAGCGGGCGAGGCCGCCGCCGTCCATGCCGACCCAGATGCGGCCCTTCGCGTCGCTGGCGACCGTGCGCACGTAGCTCACGGGCAGGCCGTGCGGATCGTCCGGCCGCGCCGGGTAGACCTTGAAGCGGTAGCCGTCCCAGCGCGCCAGGCCGTCCTGGGTGCTGGCCCAGAGGTAGCCCTGCGCATCTTCGGTGACGCCGGTGGCGATCGCGTGCGGCAGGCCGTCGTGCTGGCCCAGGTGCTCGAAGACGGTGTTGGCCATGCGCGCCCAGCCGACGCTGGCGGCCGCGGCCGACGCGGCGGCCGGTGCGGCGATCGCGGAGGCCGGAGCCGGGTGCGCGGTGGCGCCGGACGCGACGGCCGCCAGCACGCCGGCGACGGCGGCGCGGGCGCCGGTGCGCACGCGCGCCAGCGCGGTCGCCCGACCGGCTTGGACCAGCACACTCGCCCAACGACTCACCGTTTCGCGCTCCTGTGCCGCGGGCGGCACGTTGCCAACCTTGCCCGACCGTACGGGACTTGCCGCCCGGCCGCCCCCGCCGCGGATGGACCGCGGGCACCGCCAGGCTCATCCATCATTGTCGGCGCGCCCGCGCGACTATGAAGGACTTTGGTCACGTTCACGGGAAATCCCCAGCGACGGGGCGGCCCCGGGCGTGACGAATGAACGCATGAACGATCGTCCACTCGGCGCGGCCCCGCCCCGCAGGCGGCAAGCCCCGACCCCGCGGCACGGCATCGCCCGACCGGTAAAATCGGCGCATGAACCGCCCCGTCCGCTCGCAATACGAAGATTTCATGCGCCTGGTGCGCGACCAGGGCCGCTTCAAGGGCGACCGCACGGGCACCGGCACCACCAGCCTGTTCGGCCACCAGATGCGCTTCGACCTGTCCGAGGGCTTCCCGCTGGTGACGACCAAGAAGGTGCACCTGAAGTCCATCATCCTGGAACTGCTGTGGTTCCTGCGCGGCGATTCCAACGTGAAGTGGCTGCAGGAGCGCGGCTGCACCATCTGGGACGAGTGGGCCCGCGAGGACGGCGACCTGGGCCCGGTCTACGGCGTGCAATGGCGCTCGTGGCCGACGCCCGAGGGCGGCCACATCGACCAGATCGCCGAGGTCGTCAGGCAGTTGCGGACCAATCCCGATTCGCGCCGCATCATCGTCAGCGCCTGGAACGTGGCCGACCTGTCGAAGATGGCGCTGATGCCCTGCCACGCGTTCTTCCAGTTCTACGTCGCGCCGCCCGAGACCGAAGGCGGCCGCGGCAAGCTCAGCTGCCAGCTGTACCAGCGCAGCGCCGACATCTTCCTGGGCGTGCCCTTCAACATCGCCAGCTACGCCCTGCTCACGCACATGCTGGCGCAGCAGTGCGACCTGGATGTCGGCGACTTCGTGTGGACGGGCGGCGACTGCCACCTGTATGCGAACCACGCCGAGCAGGTCGACACGCAGCTGCAGCGCACGCCCCTGCCCTACCCGACGCTGCACATCAAGCGCCGCCCGCCGTCGATCCTCGACTACGAGTACGAGGACTTCGAGGTGCTGGACTACCAGCATCACCCCGCCATCAAGGCGCCGGTCGCCGTATGAAGGTCGCGCTCATCGCGGCCGTCGCGCGCAACGGCGTCATCGGCAACGACAACGGGCTGCTGTGGAAGCTGCCCGAGGACATGGCGTTCTTCAAGCGCACGACCATGGGCAACCCGGTGATCATGGGCCGCAAGACCTGGGAGTCGATCCCGGCGCGCTTCCGGCCACTGCCGGGCCGCGCCAACATCGTGCTCACGCGCCAGGCGCTGTGGAAGGCCGACGGCGCGCTGGTGGCGCACGACTTCGAGCAGGCGCTCGAGATGGCGCTGGAATCGGTCGCGTCCAATCCGCACGGCCTGCGCGCGTTCGTGATCGGCGGCGCCGAGCTGTACGCGGTGGCGCTGCCGCACGCCGACGAGCTGGTGATCACCGAGATCGACCAGGACTTCGACGGCGACGCGCGCTTTCCCGCCTGGCCGCGCACCCACTTCGTCGAGACGGGCCGCGACCGCCACCACGCCGCCGCCCCGAACGACTTCGACTTCGCGTTCGTCAGCTACCGGCGCACGCATGCGGCGCGCTGAACCGGTGGGCCGCCGCGTCGTCGTCTTCGACCTGGATGGCACGCTCAGCAATCCGCTCGAAGGCTTTGCCCGCTCGATCAACCATGCGCTGCGCCTGCAAGGGCTGCCCGAGCGCGAGCCGCACGAACTCACGCGCTTCATCGGCCCGCCGCTGTACGAATCGGCCGTCGAGCTCACCGGCAGCACCGACCCGACGGCGCACAACCGGCTGATCGCCGACTACCGCCGCCGCTACGGCGAGACCGGCTACGCCCAGAACACGCTCTACGAGGGCATCCCCGAGGCGCTGCACGCGCTGCGCGACGCCGGCGCCACGCTGGGCGTGTGCACGTCCAAGCGCGCGGATTTCGCCGAGGCCATCCTGCGCAACTTCGGCCTGCGCGAACTGTTCGCCTTCGTCAGCGGCGGCGACATCGGCGTGCACAAGTGGCAGCAGCTGCAGGCGCTGCGCGAGGCCGGCGCCGTCGACGCGGACACGGTGATGGTGGGCGACCGCGACGTCGACATCACCGCCGCGCACCGCAACGGCCTGCATGCGTGCGGCGTGCTGTGGGGCTTCGGCTCGCGCGCGGAGCTGCAGGCCCAGGCGCCGCGCCACCTGGCCGAGGCGCCGGCGGACCTGCACCGCCTCACGGGCTGAGGCCGCCCCCGCACAGGAAGCCCTGCGCGCGGTCGAGGCTGCAGCCGACCTGCGCATCGGCCGGTGCTGGTCGCGCTGCAGGAGGTCGAGGACGGCATCACCGGCGTGGCGTCGCTGGATCGGGCGTGCGCGCAGGCGCAGCGCGCCGTCGATTCGGCGCAGCGCGTGCTGGACATGGCGCAGGCGCGCTACGAAGGCGGCATCACGACCTATCTGGACGTGATCACGGCGCAGCAGTCGCTGCTGTCCGCGCAGTTGCAGGCCGCGCAGCTGGCCGGCCAGCGGCAGCTCGCGGCGACGGCGCTCGTGAAGGCGCTGGGCGGCGGCTGGCAGGCCGATCGCTGAACACCGCGGGTCAAACGACCCGCCCTACCCTTCGCGAGGCGGCCTGGTCAGAGCCGGGTCGAACGACCCCGCCCCTACCGCCGCCGGTCGCGCGACGGCTCGAGCGCGAGCGCGCCGCAATACCCGCAGCCGCCGGGCCGGCGCATGCGGATGCGCAGGAGCAGGCGGCGTCCGCAATGCGCGCAGGTCCAGTCCTTCACGCACGGGTCGGCGCGCAGCTCCTGGGGGGCACGTTCGTGCTCGGCGAGGGGAAGATCGTCGGTCATGGGAAGTGCGGGAATCATCGCCGAGGCCCCGCCCGGCGCGGGCCCTCGGACTGTCGGGATTCCTTGACGGTCGCGGCCGGGCATTTCGGGCGGGCTGCGCCGCCTACGGGCCGATGTTCCTGTCCAGGAAGGCGGCGACGCGATTCCAGAAGTCCAGGCGGGTGTCGACGTTGCGCCAACCGTGGCCCTCGTCGTCGTACAGCACCCACTGCACGTCGGCGCCGGGCTGCTTCAGGAGCGCGTCGCGGAACTTCACGCCGTGTTCCTTGGGCACGCGGGTGTCCTTGCCGCCGTAGGCCAGCAGCAGCGGCGCGTGGATCCTGCCGGCGTTCTGCAGCGGCGAGGTGGCCTTGAGCTGCGCCGCGTCCGCCTCGCGGTCGCCGACCAGCTTGGGCATGCCGTAGTCGCGCCAGATCGTCGCCTCGTCGATGTCGCTCCAGCGGGCCGTGTACATCAGCTCGATGTCGGTCACGCCCACCCAATCGACGCCGCAGCGGTAGACCTGCGGGTCGTTGACCAGGCCCATCAGCACCGCGTAGCCGCCATAGCTCGCACCGGCGATGCACACGCGCCGGGGGTCGACCAGGCCCTGGTCGACCGCCCACTTCACGCCGTCGGCGATGTCGTCCTGCATCGCCAGGCCCCACTGCTTCCAGCCGGCCCGGAACAGCGCCTCGCCGTAGCCGACGCTGCCGCGGAATTCGGGCTCCAGCACGGCATAGCCGCGGGCCGCGAGGAACTGCACTTCGGGGTTCCAGTGGTACTGCTCGCCGCGCAGGAACGGCCCGCCGTGCACCAGCACGACCAGCGGCAGCTTCTGGCGCTCCGCGCCCTGGGGCACCGTCAGCCAGGCCGGGATCTGCAGGCCGTCGCGCGCCGCGTAGTGCGTGGGCTCCATCGCGCTCATGCGCGCGGGGTCGACCTCCGGGTGGCGCGCGCCGAGCTTGACCAGGCGGCCCTTGGGCACGTCGTAGAGGTAGTACGTGCCGGGATCGCGGTCGGAGTACGCGAACACGACCGCGCGCTCGATCGCGCCGTGGCGCGGCACGGTGACGACGTTGATCGTCGACGGCAGCAGCTCGTCGAGCCGGGCCTGCAGCGCGGCCATCGCCGGATCCAGCCACTTGGTGACTTCCGCGTCGACCAGGTAGCGGATGCCGATCAGCTGGCCGTCGTGCGTGATGAAGGCTGGCGCCAGGTCGTAGCGGCCCGCCTGCAGGAAGGGCTGGTCCGACAGCTTGCCGGTGGCCAGGTCCAGCGTGTAGAGCGAGCGCGTGTCGCGGCCCTGGCGCGCCGTGACGAACAGGCGGTTGTCGGCATCGACGAACAGCGGCTGGATGCTGTCGCTGGCCGTGAAGATGTTGAACTCGGCGATGGCCGACCACTTGTCGGTCGCCAGGTCGCGCAGCCAGATCTTCTCGTGGTCGTTCTTGAGCGTGATCGTCACGCGCGGCTCGCCGTCGCGGTCGATCACCCAGCCCTCGGCGCCGATCGGCGTCTCGATGTCCTTGCTGCGGTGGGTGACCGAGTTCACCAGGTGCAGGCGCAGGTCGCGCGCGCCCGAACCGTCGGCCAGCTGCGGGTCGCCGACGAAGATCTCCTGCGGGTCGTGCTTCAGGCGGGCCGGGCCGATGTAGCGCGTGTACCAGGGCAGCAAGTCGTGCGGCTGCCCGCCGCGGACGAGGGACGTGCCGTAGCGGCTCACGAGCTGGCGCGCGTACGAGCCGTCGACGTTCACCGCGAACAGGCCCGAGGCCGAGTGCAGGTCGCCGAGCGACGCCTGGCGGTCGATGAGGCGGTAGGCCAGGCGCGAATCGTTGATCCAGCCGGCCAGGAACACGTCGTCCGACGCGTACTGCGCCAGCACCGAGGCCTTGAGCGTCTGCGCGTCCATCACGAGCAGGCGCACGCGCTCCTTGGGCGTGGCTGCGAGCGCGATGGCGATGGACTTGCCGTCGGGCGACAGCTCGGCGCCCGTCATCGACGCGTCCTGGAAGAAGTTGTCCGGCGTGGGGCGCGCGTCGGCGGCGCCGGCGGCGTGGGCGACGCCGGCGAGCGCGGCCAGCAGCAGGCGCGTGCCCGCGCGGCGGCAGCCGCCGGTCAGGTGCGACAGGTTCAAGGCGATCCTCCCTTGGGCCGCGTCGTCGCGCGGCGAACTCGTGCGCGGCCGCTCCTGCGGCGCGTCGGGCCCGATGATAGGGACATCCGGGGCGCCTCCCGGGCGACGGCCGCCGGATTTCCTGCCGATCTGGCTGTCGGCGGACTTGCCGGCCGACGCTTGTTCGATGGACGATCCGTCAGCGGGTTGTTGCGCAAATAGCTGTCGTCAAACTGAATCGGGAGAAATCAAAAGAAATGCAATCGGCTGCGGACCCAAGTTCCGCCGCGGCCGGTCGAAATCTGGACGACTGCGGAGATTGAAATGACCTTTCGTCTGGATTCCCTCAAGCTTGCCCGGCGCCTCGCGCTGGGCTTCAGCGTCCTGCTCGTGCTCGCGATCGCGATCGCCACGGTCGGCGTGCGCACGCTGGCCGACGCCCAGGCCGACAGCGCGCGCACCAACGCCGCGATGCGCCAGGCCGCCGACGCCGACCGCTGGCGCGCGATGACGCAGCTGAACATCAGCCGCACGCTGGCGCTGGCCAAGTCCGGCAACGCCGCGGCGCTCAAGGCCTGGTCGGCACCGCAGATGAAGGCGACCTCGGCCGAGATCTCCACCGTGCAGAAGGCCCTGGAGGCCGCTGCCGCGTCGCCCGAGGCCAAGGCGGCCTTCGCCGACATCGCCGCCAAGCGCAAGCGCTACGTCGACACGCGCGACCAGATCTTCAAGTTGCTGGACGCCTCGGACGCGTCGGCCAACGACCTCGTCGAGGGCCAGCTCCTGCCGCAGGCCGACGCCTACATGGCCGCCGTCACGGCGTACGGCAAGCAGCAGCGCGACACCGCAGATGCCGTGGCCGCCCAGAGCAATGCGCAGGCCGACCGCGCGCGCCTGGCCGTGATGGCACTGGCGGGCATCTCGATGCTGCTGGGCGCCGCCTGCGCCTGGTTCATCACGCGCTCGGTGACGACCCCGCTGAAGCAGGCCGTGGCGGCGGTCGAGGCCGTCGCCGCGGGCGACCTGAGCCATGCCATCGACGTGCGGGGCCGCGACGAGGTCGCCGCCCTGCTGGACGGCCTGAACCGCATGCAGGCGTCGCTGCGCCAGCTGGTGGGCGACGTCCGTGCGACGACCGGCTCGATCCAGGTCGCCAGCTCCGAGGTGGCCACCGGCAGCCAGGACCTGTCGGTGCGCACCGAGCGTTCCGCCGCGGGCCTGCAGCAGACGGCCTCGTCGATGGAGCAGATCTCCGGCAGCGTGCGCCAGACCGCGGCGGCCGCGCAGGTGGCCGACGACCTCGCGACAGCGACGTCGCGCCAGGCCGCGGCCGGCGGCGACGTCGTCTCGCGCATGACCTCCACGATGGACCGCATCACGGCGCACTCCACCAAGATCGGCGACATCATCGGCGTGATCGACGGGATCGCCTTCCAGACCAACATCCTGGCGCTGAACGCGGCCGTCGAGGCGGCGCGCGCCGGCGAGCAGGGCCGCGGCTTCGCGGTGGTGGCCAGCGAGGTGCGCAGCCTGGCGCAGCGCTCGTCGGCCGCGGCCGCGGAGATCAAGACGATCATCGGCGAGTCGGGCGAGGCCGTCGCGGCCGGCGCGGCGCTGGTGCACGACGCGTGCAGCTCGATGGCCGAGATCAACAGCTCGGTCGCGAAGGTGTCGGCGGCGATCGGCGAGATCCGCAACGCGTCGTCCGAACAGGCCGAGGGCGTGGGCCAGGTCAACATCGCGGTGGCCGACCTCGACCAGGCGACGCAGCAGAACGCGGCGCTCGTCGAGGAGACGGCCGCGGCCGCGGACAGCCTCAAGGAGCAGGCGATCCGCCTGTCGGACGCGATGGCCGCGTTCAAGCTCGCGGCCTGACCTGCCCGCGTCAGCGGCGCGCCATCAGCGCCTGCACGGCGCGGTAGTCCAGCGGCGCGGTATCGCCGCCGTCCAGCGCGCCGGTGGCCAGGAACTGCTTCATCATGCCCAGCACGAGGCCTTGCGTGGCCTCGGAGATCGCCGAGCCCGCGCTCAGGCGCCGCACGCCCAGCGCGCGCAGCCGCGCGGCGTCCGGCAGGCCCGTCCAGGCCAGCACGTTCAGCGGCAGCCCGCTGTCGCCCACCAGCGCGGCGATCTCGGCCTCGTCGGTGACACCCGGCGCGAACAGGCCGCTCGCGCCCGCGGCGCGGTAGCGCGCGGCGCGCACGAGGGCCTCCGACACGCGCCTGCCCGGCTCGGCCAGGCCGCGCAGCCACACGTCGGTGCGCGCGTTGATGTACAGGTCGACGCCGTGGGCCGCCGCGGCCGCGCGCGCGGCA
>Ga0207427_100623_pt1 | contig 17397 bp, 15 predicted proteins | sample AraplaCL_Cvi_mMS_FD_184268 | JGI IMG/M metagenome (GOLD analysis project Ga0207427, IMG submission 184268) | Arabidopsis root microbial communities from the University of North Carolina, USA - plate scrape CL_Cvi_mMS (SPAdes) (version 2) | ecosystem: Host-associated > Plants > Roots > Endosphere ... | reverse complement strand
CGCGCCTCGTCCGCCTGCGCCCTCGCCTCGTCGGCCTGTGCGCGAGCCTGGGCGCGGGCGTCCTCGGCCGACTGCTTCTGGGCGGCCTCGATCTGCTTTTGCGCATCCCGCTGCGCCTGCTCCACCTGCTTCTGCGCGTCGCGCCGCACCTGCTCGGCCTGCTTCTGCGCGTCGCGGCGGGCGGCGTCAGCCGCCTTGCGGGCCTGGTCGGCGTCGCGCCGGGCCTGCTCGGCGTCACGGCGCGCCTGCTCGGCCCGCTGCTGCGCCTGTTCGGCCTGCTGCTGGGCCTGCTCCGCGCGCTGCTGCGCCTGGTCCGGCCCGTCCTGGGCGCCGGCCAGGCCCGCGTTCAGGGACAACGCGATGCAGGCCGTGGCGATGAGATGGCGGTTCATATCGATTGCTCCCTGAGCTTCCTGGAAACGTCGCGGTTGGCGGTGATGAGCGTCCCGTCGGTCATGCGCGCGACGAGCTGCGAGTTCTCGTCGGGCGTCAGCGACTCGACGAAGTCGAGGTTGACGATGCAGCTGCGGTGCAGCTTCACGAAGCGGGCCGGATCGAGCTTCTGCTCGAAGGTGACGATGGGCAGGCGCACCAGGTAGCTCTTGCCCTTGACGGCCAGCGCGGTGTACTTGGTGTCCGAGCGCAGGTGCTCGATGGCGTCGACGTTGATCGGGAAGATGCGGCCCTGGTCGCGCACCAGCACGCGCGTGAGCGGCGCGTTGTCGGGCGCCTGCAGCGCGTCGACCGCGTTGGCCACGGCGCCGCGGTCGCGCTGCACGTGCTCGATCGCCTCGACGAAGCGCTCGTGCGTGAACGGCTTGAGCAGGTAGTCGACGGCGTGCAGCTCGAACGCGGTCAGCGCGTGTTCGTCGTAGGCCGTGGTGAAGATGACCGCGGGCTGGTGCGCGTCGCCGGCCAGCGCCTGAAGCACCTGCAGGCCGGTCAGCACGGGCATCTGGATGTCCATCAGCACGAGGTCGGGCTGCAGCGCGCGGATCTGCGCCAGCGCGCCGGCGCCGTCGCCGCAGGTGGCCACGAGCTGCAGCGTCGGCATCCTGGCCACCCAGTCGGCCAGCGCCTCGGCGGCGAGCGGTTCGTCCTCGGCGATGAGGACTCGGGTGAGTTCGTTCATGGTTGGGGTATCCAGAGGTCGACACGGAAGCCCGCGCCGGGTTGGGTCTTGATCTGCAGGCGGGCGCGGCCGTCGTAGTCGAGGGCGAAGCGGCGGCGCAGCGCCGTCAGGCCGATGCCCGAGCGCGCCGGCGCCGGCTCGTCCAGCCGGGCGGGCTCGCAGCCGGCGCCGTCGTCCTCGACGCTCAGCTCCAGGCCCTGGTTCAGGACGTTGCGCGCGCTGCGGATGCCCACGCGGCCGCCGTCCACGCGCGGCGCGATGCCGTGCTGGATCGCGTTCTCCACCAGCGGTTGCAGGCTCAGCGGCGGGATCTCGTCGGCGAAGGTCTCGGGGTCGAGCTCCCACTCGACGCGCAGGCGCTTGCCCAGGCGCAGGCTTTCCAGCGCCAGGTAGTCGCGCACGAACTCGATCTCCTCGCCCAGCGGCACGCGATCGGCGGCGCTGCGCTTGGTGTCGAGCACGTAGCGCAGCATGCCGGAAAAGCGCATCAATGCGGCCTCGGCAGCCTGGGCGTCCTTGCGCGTCAGCGCGATCAGCGAGTTGAGCGTGTTGAACAGGAAGTGCGGATTGAGCTTGCCGCTGATGACGGCCAGCTCCGCGCGCGCCAGGGCCGATTCGGCCTGTGCGGCGGCGAGCGAGGCCACGCGCGCCCTGCGCGCCTGCAGCCACGCCGTGAAGGCGGTGGCGATCGCCGCGTACGCGATCACGCCCCAGATGGCGCGCCACAGCACCGTCTGCTCGAGGTTCACGTTGGCGTAGACGTGGCCGTACAGCAGCGTGGAGACGGCGTAGTCGCACGCCTGCCAGGCCGCACCGAACGCCAGCGCACCCATCACGTGCAGCGCCACCTCGCGCGCGGCGACGTCCGAGCCGACCTGCATGCGCAGCACCCACGGGTACACGGCCACGCCCAGGAGCATCGGCGGCCACAGCGCCAGCGTGGCCTGGTAGACGGCCTGCCACAGCTGCCACAGTCCGCGCTGGAACTCGGCGCCCGCGAGCACGTACAGCAGCCACGCGACGCCGCAGGCGCTGGCGTAGCCGATCCACATCGATCGGCGGCTGCCGGCCTCGGCGCTGGCGGTGATGGCGTTGTTCTGGGACATGGCGCCATGGTACGCAGGCCGTCGCGCAGCGCCGCAGCGGGGGGACGGATTGCGGGATTCGGCGACCGGAATGCGGCTGGCCGCGCCGGCGTGCCGCCGCCTGCGCACGACGCGCCGGGCGGCGCGAGGAATGGCTTTCCAAGCCGGGCCCACCGCGGCGTCCGGATTGGCACGTCATTCCTGATCGGGCGTTCCGGGCAGCATGAAATTACAAGTCGCCGCCGATACGATGCTTGTCCATGCCCTCCCGGGCACCCACCCGGAATCCCGACACCATGGAAATCTACCTCGACTGCAATGCCACCACCCCGGTGCTGCCCCAGGCCCGGCAGGCGGCACTGGCCGCGATGGCCGAGGACTTCGGCAATCCCAGCAGCATCCACAGCACCGGCCTGCGCGCCCGGTCGCTGATCGACGAGGTGCGAGCCCGCGCGCGTCGCGTGCTCGGGGCCGCGGACGGCCGCCTGCTGTTCACCAGCGGCGCCACGGAGGGCATCCAGACGGCAGTGCTGTCGGCGCTGGTGGCCCTGCGCGAGCGCCGCGAGCACGGCGAGGCGATGCCCGAGCTGCTGCTGTACGGCGCGACCGACCACAAGGCCGTGCCCGAATCGCTGCGGCACTGGAACGCGCTGCTCGAACTGGGCCTGCAGGTCCAGTCGATCCCCGTGGACGGCGACGGCCGCCACGACCTCGCGTGGCTGCGCGAGCGCGCGCCGCGCGCGGGGCTGGTCTGCACGATGGCGGCCAACAACGAGACGGGCGTCGTCAGCGATCTCGACGGCCTGGCCGACGTGCTCTGCGGCAGCCCGGCGCTGTGGCTGGTCGACGGCGTGCAGGCGCTGGGCAAGCTGCCGCTGCGCCTGGCCGAACGCCGCATCGACTACGCGCCGTTCTCCGGCCACAAGCTGTATGCGCCCAAGGGCATCGGCCTGCTGTACGTGCGCGAGGGCGCGCCGTTCACGCCGCTGATGGCCGGCGGCGGGCAGGAGGCGGCGCAGCGTTCGGGCACCGAGAACATGACCGGCGTCGCCGCGCTCGGCGCCGTGCTGGCCGCGCTGGAGGACGGCGGCACGTTCCGCGACGGCGCGACGCTGGCCGACTTCCGCGACCGCCTCGCGCAGGCGCTCACCGAGGCCTTCCCGACGCTGGTTTTCAACGCACCGCCCGCGCTGTGCCTGCCCACGACGCTGAACTTCTCGGTGCCGGGCCTGCCGTCCAAGCTGCTGCTGGACCTGTTCGACGCCGCCGACGTGCGCGTGAGCGGCGGCTCGGCCTGCAGCGCATCCAAGGCGCAGCCCAGCTACGTGCTGCAGGCGATGGGGCTGCCGGCCTGGCAGACGGCCTCGGCCGTGCGGCTGTCGTTCGGCCCAGCCGCGGACGAGGCCTTCATCGCCGCCGCCTGCGAGCGCATCCGCGCCTGCGGCCGCTCGCTGCGCGAGAGCTGCCTGCTGCCCAGCGTGCCGCGCACGCTGCCGCCCGAGGGCCTGACCCGCTTCATCGTCGACGGCGCCTGCTGCTACCTGCTGGCCGATGCCGCCAGCCGCCGCTGCGTCGTCGTCGACCCGCTGCCTGAGCTGACCGAGCGCCTGGCGAGCCTGCTGCGCTGCCAGCAGTACACGCTCGCCGCGGTGCTGGACACCCACAGCCACGGCGACCACGCCTCCTCGGCCGCCGACCTGCGCGCCGCGCTGCCCGACCTGATGGCCGACGCCGGCCCGCTGGACGCCCTCGGCTGGCCGGCCGACACCCGCGAGCTGCGCCTGGGCGACCGCGTCCTCACCCGCCTGCCCCTCCCCGGCCACACTGCGGACTCCACCGCCTACCTGCTGCACGACGTGCACGGCCTGCGCCTGGCCTTCGTCGGCGACACCGTGATGCCCGGCGCGCTCGGACGCAGCGACTTCGACCAGAGCGCCCCGCTCGCCTTCGGCGCCTCGCTGCTCAAGCTCGCCCAGGTGGTCGGCGCGACGACCCTGCTGCTGCCCGGCCACGACTACGAGGACCGCTTCGCCAGCACCCTGGCCACCGAGCGCCGGGTGCAGCCGCTGCTGGCGCGCGTGCTGGGCGGCGGGCTCGACGCCCCCGGCTTCGCCGCCGCCAAGGCCGAGCTCGAACGCGGGCTGGGCCTGACCGGCTACCAGACCCTGGCCTGCGGCGCGCGCGTCGACGCGGACGACGCGGTCGACAACGAGCTGTCGCCCGAGCAACTGCTGGCGCTGCTGGAACGGCAGCCGGAACTGCTGCTGGTCGACGTGCGCGAGGCCTACGAGCACCGCCTGGGCCATGCCCCCGACCTCGTCGCGCCGCGCGTGCGCCACCAGGCGATCGCGCTGTCGCAACTGCTGCTGGCCCTGCCCGACTGGCTGGCGCTCCCCACGACGACCCCCGTCGTCTTCTACTGCCGCAGCGGCAACCGCAGCGGTCAGGCGGCCAACGCCCTGCGCCGCCTCGGCCACGCACAGGCCTGGAGCCTGGCGGGCGGCCTGGCCCTGTGGCGCCCGCCGGTCGGCGATGCGCCCGCGCCGGTGAGCTTCCAGGACGTGCCGGCGTTCGCCTGAAGCGGCCCGGGCTCAGACAGCGCCCCGCGGCACCGTCGGCATCCCGGAGACGAATCGAAGCGGAGCCAGTCCTCTGCAGGCATCGCCCCGGGCGAAGAAATCGCTGCAGCCAAGGGGTCTGGCTCCGCCGTGCCAAGCCGCCCGGAAGGCACGGGCATCCCACGGCGGTGCCTGACACCGCGCCCTCCCGGCGCAACCTGTTCCCGGCGACGCCAAAGCCATCGTTTCCATCGAAAACCTTTCGATCCTTCGGAATGTTAATGCGAATGCTTCTCATCCCAGCTATCATCTGAACGGTCAGCCCGCTTCGGATCGCCTCGATGAGACCTCAACGCCTGTCGTACCAAGCCGCCGGCCCCGCGTTCGCGCCACGGCCCGAGCCGCCACCGCGCGCGGCCCCGCTGTCGCTCGTGCCGCCAGCCGCGACGCCGACGCCGCGCTATGGCGGCTCGGCGGCGCACGCGCGCCAGCGTCGCGCCGCCATCGCCACGCTGGTCGCGATCCATGTCCTGGCCATCGTCGGCCTGCTCCAGGCCAGCCGGCTGCGCGACGTCGCCATCGACGCCAAGCCGCTGTTCCTGGCCGTGGTCGACGCCCCCGCGCCGGCCGCGCCGCCCAAGCCGCTGCCGCCGCCGCCCAGCGCGAAGATCCCGCCGCCCCCGCAGCTCACCTTGCCGCTGATCGCCACGGAGGCCGTGACGGCACCGGCGCCCGTCGTCGCCCAGGTGCTGCCGCCGACCCCGCCGGCAGCGCCGGTCGAGGCCCCGCCCGCGCCGGCGCCGTCGCTGCCGCGCATGCTGCCCCCGTCCGCCGTGCAGTACCTCGTGCCGCCGGCCCCCGTGTACTCGCGCATCTCCGCCAGGATGCGCGAATCGGGCAAGGCCCTCGTGCGCGTCTTCATCGACGAGGCCGGCCTGCCCCGCAACGTGCAGCTCGCCTCGTCCACCGGCTTCGCGCGCCTGGACGATGCCGCGCTCGCCGCCGTGCGCAACTGCCGCTTCAAGCCTTACCTGGAGAACGGCGTCGCCGTCGCCGGCTGGGCCGCCATTCCCATCGAATTCGAGTTGCCGACATGACCCACTTCGACGCCCCCGCCGCCCATCCCGCCGCTGCCGCCGACACCGAGCTCGCCCCCGCGCACCCGGCCGGGCCCGCGCGCGCGCCCAAGGTCCGCCTGATCACCAGCCAAGCGCTGTTCGGCGACTTCCCCGAGGTGCAGATCGAGCACGGCGACGCCGTCTACCGCCTGCGCCAGACCTCGCTGGGCAAGCTGATCCTGACCAAATGAGCGCTGCGGCCGGCCAGCCCGCGCGCGCGTGGTGGCTCAAGACGCTGTATCGCTGGCACTGGATCAGCTCGGCCATCGCGCTCGTGGGCATGCTGCTGTTCGCGGCGACGGGCCTGACCCTGAACCACGCCGCGCAGATCGAGGCGCATCCCGTGGTCGTCGACCGCAAGGCCACGCTGCCGCCGGCGCTGCTCGCGGCGCACGCGCCGCGGCCGGGCGACGCGAAGCGGCACGACCCGCTGCCCGCGGACGTGGCCGACTGGATCGCGGGCGCGCTGAAGGTCGACGTGCACGGCCGGCCCGCCGAATGGTCGCCCGACGAGTTCTACGTCGCGCTGCCGCGCCCCGGCGGCGACGCCTGGGTGCGCATCGCGCGCGACAGCGGCGAGGCGGAACTCGAGGACACCGACCGCGGCTGGATCTCCTATCTCAACGACCTGCACAAGGGCCGCAACGCCGGCGGCGCCTGGGGCTGGTTCATCGACGCCTTCGCCGTGGCCTGCCTCGTGTTCACGCTCACGGGCCTGGCCATCCTGCAGATGCACTCGGGCAACCGGCCCGGCACCTGGCCGCTGGTGGGCCTGGGCGTCGTGCTGCCGGTGCTGCTCGCTCTCCTGTTCATCCACTGACCCGCTCCCTCGTCCTTCGCCCCCTGGAACCTTCGATGCTGATCCGCACCTCCTTTGCCCTCACGACAGCGGTCGTGGCCGTCCCCGCCCTGTCCGCCGAGGCCACGCTCAAGATCCAGCTGCCGCGGCTGGATATCGCCGAATACCACAAGCCGTATGTCGCGGCCTGGATCGAGAAGGCGTCCGACCAGTCCTTCGCCGGCAACGTGGCGCTCTGGTACGACGTCAACAAGCGCAACAACGGCGGCGCCAAGTGGCTCAAGGACATGCGCTCGTGGTGGCGCAAGAGCGGCCACGACACGCCCGTCGTCGACGGCGTCACCGGCGCCACGCGCACCGCCGGCGAGCACGCGATCAACCTGCTCGACGCCAAGGCCGTGGCCGCGCTCGCGCCGGGCCAGTACGAGGTGGTGGTCGAGGCCGCGCGCGAGAACGGCGGCCGCGAGGTGCTGCGCGTGCCGTTCGAGTGGCCGCTGAAGAAGGCGCAGTCCGCCAAGGCCCAGGGCCAGGGGGAGCTGGGCACCGTCGCGTTCGACGCCAAGCCCTGAGGGAGACCGCCATGCGACATGCCTTGCCCCGCCTCGCCCTGCTCGCCGCCGGCGCCCTGTCCTGCCTCGGCGCGCAAGCCCATCGCCCGTGGCTGCTCCCGTCCGCCACGCTCACCGACGGCCCGGCGCCGGTCGTCAGCGTCGACGCGGCGATCTCCGAGGACCTGTTCGAGTTCGACTCGTTCCCGCTCGTGCTGGACACGCTGCGCGTCACCGCGCCCGACGGCAGCAGCGTCACGCCCGATGGCCGCGTCGACGCGAAGCGCCGCAGCACCTTCGACGTGAAGCTCGCGCAGAAGGGCACCTACCGCATCGCTGGCGTGACCGACACGGCGATGGCCTCGTGGAAGGCCGGCGGCGAGACCAAGCGCTGGCGCGGCGCCCCCGCGGCGCTCGCCAAGGAAGTGCCGGCCGACGCGCAGGACCTGCAGGTCACGCGCCAGCTCGCGCGGGCCGAGACCTTCGTCACCAACGAGACGCCCGGCGCGCTGGCGCCCGCGCTCGCTGGCGAGGGCCTGGAGCTGCAGCCGCTGACCAACCCGACCGATCTGAGCGTGGGCGACGCGAGCCGATTTCGCGTGCTGCTCGATGGCCAGCCCTATGCCAATGCCGACGTCACGCTGATCCGCGGCGGCAACCGCTACCGCTACAAGATGGGCGAGCTCGCGCTCAGGACGGACGCCGCCGGCGAGTTCGGCGTCGCGTGGCCCGAGGCCGGCCGCTGGTGGCTGGGCATCAGCCATGGCGCCCGTGCCCCGGGCGCTCCCGCGCCGGCGCGACGCGAGTCCTACAGCGCCACCTTCGAGGTGCTGCCCAAGTGAGCCTGCCGCCGCGCGTGCTGGTGCCCGCAGCGATCGGGGCGACCCCGCCCGCGCTCGGCGGACGCGTCCACGAGTTCGCGGGCGCCACCATGGGCACGACCTGGAGCGTGCGCCTGGTGGCCGCGATCGCGCTGCGCCGCGAGCCGGTGCGCCAGGCCATCCAGGCCGCGCTGGACGAGGTCGTCGCGCAGATGAGCACCTGGGACGCGCGCTCCGACCTGTGCCGCTTCAACGCCGCGGCCCCCGGCACGTGGCACGTGCTGCCCGAGCCTTTCCACGCGGTGCTGGCCTGCGCCCGCGACGTCGCCGAACGCAGCGACGGCGCGTTCGATCCGACCGCCGGCGCGCTGGTGGACGCCTGGGGCTTCGGCCCGTCTCAGCGCCGCGGCGTGCCGGACGCGGCCACGCTCGCAAGCGCACGGGCCGTCGCCGGCTGGCGCCGCATCGACGTCGACCCGGCGCGCCGCGCGCTGGTGCAGCCGGGCGGCCTCGCGCTGGACTTCTCGGCGATCGCCAAGGGCTTCGGCGTCGACCGGGTCGCGCAGGCGCTGGACGCGCTGGGCCTGGTCGACCACCTGGTGGAGGTCGGGGGCGAGCTGCGCGGCAGCGGCGTCAAGCCCGACGGCCAGCCGTGGTGGGTCGAACTCGAGCAGCCCGACGCGGGCAGCGGCGAACGCACGCTGCTCGCTCTGCACGGCCTGTCGGTGGCGACCTCCGGCGACTACCGCCGCTGGTTCGAGCACGACGGCACGCGCTATAGCCACACGATCGACCCGCGCGACGGCCTGCCGATCCGCCACGGCCTGGCCGCCGTCACCGTGATCCACGCCGACTGCATGCGCGCCGACGCCTGGTCGACGGCGCTGAACGTCCTGGGCCCCGACGCCGGCCTCGCGCTGGCGGATCGACTCGGCCTCGCCGCGCGGCTGCTCGTGCGCGCGGGCGACGCGCTCGTCGAGCGCCGGAGCGCCGCGTTCGCCGCCCTGCTGCGATGACTGGATTCGACATCGGCGGCCTGCGCCTGCTGGGCGCGGCGGCGACGGTCTCGCTGTACGCCGCGCTGTGCCTGGCCGTGTGGCTCGACGAGCGCCGCAAGGCCGCGGCGGACGCGGCCCGCGGCCAGGCCTTGGCAAGGGCGACGGGCGAGCGGCCGGTGCTGGTCGTGCACGCGAGCCAGACCGGCGCGGCCGAACAGCTCGCGTGGCAGACCGCGCAGGCGCTGCACGGCGCGGCCCTGCCCTTGCGCGTCGCGGCGCTGGGCACGTTGACGCCGGGCGACCTCGAGGCCGCCGCGCAGGTGCTGTTCATCGCGAGCACCTGCGGCGAAGGCGACGCGCCCGACAGCGCGCTGGCCTTCGTCCGCCACGTCATGGACGCGACGCCGGCGCCGTCGCTGGCGGGCCTGCGCTACGGCGTGCTCGCGCTCGGCGACCGCACCTTCACGCACTTCTGCGCCTTCGGCCGCCGCCTGGACGACTGGCTGCAGGCGCGCGGCGCGCAGCCGGTGTTCGAACGCATCGACGTCGACGCGATGGCGCCACCCGACCTCGCGCGCTGGAAGCACGCGCTCGGCCGGCTCGCGAGCGTCGGCGACGCGCTGGCCTGGCGCGAGCCGGCGCGCGAGACCTGGCGCCTCGCCCGTCGCACGCACCTGAACCCGGGCAGCCAGGGCGCCCCGGTGTTCCACCTCGAGCTCGAGCCGCCCGCCGGCACGACGCCCGCGTGGGAGCCGGGCGACCTCGTGCAGGTTCGCGTGCCGCACGCCCCCGACGCGCCGCGCGAGTACTCCATCGCATCCATCCCCGCCGACGGCCGCGCCCACCTGCTGGTGCGCCAGGAGCGGCGCGCGGACGGCCGACTCGGGCTGGCCTCGGGCTGGCTGACGGCCGACGCGGCGGTCGGCGGCGAGGTCGTCCTGAACGTGCTGCCGCACCGCAACTTCCGCCTGGGCGACAACGACCGGCGCCCGCTGATCCTCGTGGGCAACGGCACCGGCATCGCGGGCCTGCGGGCGCACCTGCGCGCGCGGGCGTCCCGCGCGGGCACGAGCGCGCGGCCGCGCAACTGGCTCGTGTTCGGCGAGCGCCAGGCCGCGCACGACTTCCACTTCCGCGGCGACATCGAGGCCTGGCAGGCCGACGGCACCCTGGCCCGCGTCGACCTCGCGTTCTCGCGCGATCAGGCGGCGCGCCACTACGTGCAGGATCGCCTGCGCGCCCAGCCCGCGCTGGTGCGCCAGTGGCTGGACGACGGCGCAGCCGTCTACGTCTGCGGCAGCCTGCAGGGCATGGCCACGGGCGTGGAGCAAGCGCTGGTGGAGATCGTGGGCGACGAGCGGGTGCAGTCGCTGATCGCCGAGGGGCGGTATCGGCGCGACGTCTATTGACGGTGGTCGGTCACGGGCGAGGCGTGGATCCTGCGACTGCGCGCAGGATGACAGCTTGGCTGGCAGGACGCCGGCTCAGCAAGCAACAAAGCCGTCATCCTGCGCGCAGTCGCAGGATCCACCTCACACCTCCGACCAGGCCCGCACCAGGTTGTGATAATGCCCCGTCAACCCGACGACCGCCTCGTTGTCCCCCACCTGCTCGCGCAGCGCCTGGATGTTCTGGTCCAACTCGAACAGCGTGCGCCGCTGCGCCGTGTCGCGCACGAGGCTCTGCACCCAGAAGAACGACGCGACGCGCGCACCGCGGGTCACCGGATGCACCCGGTGCAGGCTGCTCGACGGATAGAGCACCAGGTCGCCCGCGGGCAGCTTGACCTCGTGCGTGCCGTAGGTGTCGACGATCTCCAGCTCGCCGCCGTCGTACTCGCCGGGTCCGGCCAGGAACAGCGTGCACGACAGGTCGGAGCGCAGCTGCAGCGTGGTGCCCGGCACCGAGCGGATCGCGCCGTCCACGTGCAGGCCGTAGTGCTCGCCGCCCTCGTAGCGGTTGAACAGCGGCGGCACGTGGCGCAGCGGCAGCGCGGCCGACATGTACAGCGGATTGGCGAGCAACGCCTTGAGCACCACGCGCCCCAGCTCCTGGCCCACCGGCGAGAACTCGTCGAGCTGGCGGTTGCGCTTGACCTGCGCGCCCTGTTCGCCCACGGTGGCGCGGCCGTCGACCCACTCGGTGGCGTCGAGGCGGCGCCGCAGGTCGCGGACCTGATCGGCGGTGAGGACGTCGGGGACGTGAAGCAGCATGGCGTGGCGGCGGTGGCGTTGGGAAGGGGCGCCTGAACAGCAGCGGTGGTCGCGAAGCGCGTGCCCCGCGACTCGTGCCGGGTCAGAACTTCGCGTTGACGGACACGAGGCCGTTGCGCGGCGCGCCCGGCGTGTAGCGCGAGCCGCCATTGTTCAGCGAGGCCATGTACTTCCTGTCGAACAGGTTGTAAACGTTGAGCTGCACCTGCCAGTTCCTGTCGATGTCGTACGAGGCCATCGCGTCGCCGACCCAGTAGGCCGGAGCCTGCAGCAGGTTGGACGTCGGCGTGGCGGTGTTGCTGCTGCGCGCCGCCGTGTCGGCGTAGCGCATGCCGCCGCCCACGGTCAAGCCCAGCGGCAGCTTGTACGTCAGCCAGGAGGTGAACGTGTTGACCGGCGAGAAGGTCAGCACGCCGCCTTGCGTCGTGGCCGCGGCCACCAGGATCTTGGAGTCCATGTGCGAGTAGCCCACGCTGACGTTCAGATCCTTGGTGACGGCGCCGACCAGGCCCAGTTCGACGCCCTGCACGCGGCGCTTGCCGATCTGCGCGTAGGTCGGCACCGCAGCGCCGTCCGACACCGGCTCGTTCTTGTTCTGGCTGCGGTAGATCGCGCCGGTGGCCAGCAGGTCGCCGCCGAACAGGTCCCACTTGGTGCCCAGCTCGATGTTCGTGCCTTCCTGCGGCTTGAAGTCGGTGCGCGACGCGCTGTTGGGCGCGGTCGCCTGCGAGGCCAGCGCGAAATTGGCGCCGCCCGGGGGCTGCCTGGAGTCGGAATACGTCGCGTAGATGCTGCCGTTCCTGGCGGGCTTGAACACGGCGCCGACCTTCCAGCTCCAGATCGAGTCGGTCAGGCCCAGCGGCGTGCCGTTGGTGACGACCACGGGCGACGTCGGCGTGGCCAGCGCGCCCACGGTCACGCTGCTGGTGTCGGTGTGGAACTTGTCCAGGCGCAGGCCGCCGTTGATCAGCAGGCTGTTCGTGATGTTGAGCGTCTCGAACGCGTACGCCGAGGCGGTCAGGTTGCTGCCCACCGTCTGCGCGCCGTAGTACTTCGGCGCGATCGCCGTCGTGTCGTTCATGTTCGGGTCGTAGAGGTTCGCGGCGCCGAGCGCGACCGTCGAGCCCGCGCCGGTGATCGCCGTCGGCGACCGCGTCTTCTGGCGCTCGTACGTGAATTCGACGCCCGTCGACAGCGAGTTCTTCAGGCCGAAGGTCTCGAACTCGGTGGCCAGGTTGGTCTGGTTGGTCAGGATCTCGTTGTCCTGGTGGCGCCCCTGACGCGAACGCGCGACGAAGTAGCCCTCCGGCGTGGCGGCGGTGGCCGTGACCAGGTTGACGCCGGTGACCAGGATGTCCTCGACCGTACGGCCGATGCGCGTCGTGTTGCGCAGCTTGGCGCCCTTGGCGATGTCGGACTCGAGCTGCGACGTGAACATGTCGATCTTGACGCGGTCGAAGTCGCTGTCCAGGCCGTAGAAGTTGCTCGGGTCGACCGCCGGGCCGGGCTTCTGCGCGGGCGTCGCGCCCGCGGCCGCGGCGAACACGTATCCCTTGACGCCGAACGTGGACACGCCGCCATCAGGCACGTTGTCCTGCTGCACGTGCAGGTAGCTGACGGTCTCGCGGGTAGACGAGCCCAGGCCGAACGTGGCCGTCGGCGCGAAGCCCCAGCGCTTCTGCTTGACCTCGTCGCGGCCGGGCACGCCGTAGTCCTGCGCCATCACGTTCAGGCGCACCGCGCTGCCGGGCAGCGCGGCCAGCGGCGTGTTGAAGTCCGCGACCAGGCGCTTGCGGTCGGCCGTGCCGGCGATCAGGCTGCCGGTAGCGAAGGCGCCGTCGGCCTGCGCGGTCTTGGAGACGAGATTGATGTAGGCCGACGAAGCGCCACGCCCGATGTCCGAGCCCGACGGGCCCTTGACGACCTCGACCTGGTCGATGTTGAACACGTCGCGCGAGACGGCGCCCAGGTCGCGGATGCCGTCGACGAAGATGCTCTGCGAGCTGTCGAAGCCGCGCAGGTTGATCGAGTCGCCGGTCTGCGTGCTGCCGTTCTCGCCCAGCTGCAGCGTGACGCCCGGCGTGTTGCGCAGCGCCTCGGTCAGCGTGGTGGCGGCCTGCTGGGCCAGCAGTTCCTTCTTGATGACCGTGATCGTCTGGGGCGTGTCGACGATGGGCTGCGTGAACTTGGGCGAGGAGACGACGTCGGCCTTGAAGTCGTTCTCGGGCGCCGCGGCCCGCACCTTGACCGTCGGCAGCGTGGCCTCGGCGCGCGCCTGCGAGGCGGCGGCGGCCGGCGTGGCGGCCGACTCGGCCAGCACGGCGCCGGGCAGCGCGAAGGCGGCCGCCGCGAGGGCGACGCTCGAACGGTGGCGCGGTTGGCGGACGGCCGCGTGCTTGCGGCTCTGGATGTAGCGCATGGGATCTCTTTTCCGAGTTGTTGGCGAGGGACGTTTTGGCTGGCGTCCACGGCCTCGGTCGACGAGATCCTTGCTGGAGATGCTGGCGGGTCCGGGTGAACCGGGTCAATTGCAAATGCTAATGATTCTCATTAAGAAAGTCAACGTCGAGTGACGAGGCGGCAACATGCGCGCGCCTAGCACAGGTTGGCGCAGCCCGGGCGCCACACCGGAGCCCTCGCGAGGGCGTATGCTCGCGCCCTTTCCCGTTCTCGAAGAGGATTCCCGATGGCTACCGCAGCAACCGAAAAGTCTTCCGCCTTCATGAAGGCCCTCAAGCCGAGCCCCGCGCTCGCCGCCATCGTCGGCTCCGAGCCGCTGCCGCGCACCGAAGTCACCAAGCGCCTGTGGGACTACATCAAGGCCCACAACCTGCAGAACCCCGCCAACAAGCGCAACATCCTGTGCGACGCCAAGCTCAAGGCCGTGATGGGCAAGGACGAAGTCACGATGTTCGAGATGACCGGCCTGGTCGGCAAGCACCTGAGCTGATCCGCCTTTCGCGCCACGCGCCCGCGTGACGCCACCTGCGCGCGGGCGCCCCGCCCGCGCGCGAAGCGCTCCCCGCGCCGCCCTCCCGGGCGTCCTGCCTCCCCCACGCATCCGCCCGCCATACTGCGCGCGCCACGCAGCGCCGTCGTCGGCGAGTTTCGGGCACATCGCTTGCTCGAGTATTGCGTTGCCCGCAGCGCAATATCACGGCCCGTCTGATCGAATTCTTTCCGGCCGGCAATTCCATGATGCCTGTCAGTATTTTTAGCTGAGGTCCAGCCGACAGGCGCGATCTGTCCGATGCTGCGCTGCACTCTCGTCCAGCCACGCCTTGCGGAATTCGTCCGATGATCCTGCCCATCATCCTCGCCATATACCTGGCTTGCATATTGGCGGTGCACTATCGCGGCCGCGTGCGGCATCGCTTCTGGGGCCAGGTGTTCGACCATTCCGGCCTGCTCGCCCCGGTCAACGTGTTCCTCTACGCGTTCTCGGCGATCCCCAACCGGCCCTACACCGACGTGTCGCGCTTCCCGGAGCTCCAGGCGCTGCGCGACAACGTCGACGTGATCCGCGCGGAAGGCCTGGCGCTGATGGCCCATGCCCGCATGAAGTCGCCCGACCAGAAGGACGACGCCGGGTTCAACTCGTTCGCCAAGTCCGGCTGGAAGCGCTTCTACCTGAAGTGGTACGGCGACGCGCACCCGTCCGCCCAGCGCCTGTGCCCGCGCACCACCGAACTGCTGCGCGGCATTCCCGGCGTGAGCGCGGCGATGTTCACCACCCTGCCGCCAGGGGCCGTGCTCAATCCCCACAAGGATCCCTACGCGGGCTCGCTGCGATACCACCTGGGGCTCGTCACGCCCAATGACGACGCCTGCCAGATCGTGGTTGACGGGAAACCCTACAGCTGGCGCGACGGCGCGGACGTGATATTCGACGAAACCTACATCCACGCGGCCGAGAATCGCACCGACGTGGAGCGCCTGATACTCTTTTGCGACATCGAGCGGCCGATGCGCCATGGTTTCGCGCGGAGTTTCAATCGCTGGTTCGGGCGCCACGTCGTGGCGGCGGCCAGTTCGCCCAACGACGACTCGGACCGCATCGGCCTGATCAACCGCCTGTTCTTCCTGTCCGAGCGCGCCGGCCACTACCGGCGGCGCTTCAAGGCCTGGAACCGCACGGTCTACAAGCTGACCAAGGCCGGCCTGGTCGCCGCGCTCGTGGCGGTGCTGGTGCTGCCGGCGTCGCTGCGGACGTGGCACCGGCTGCATCCCGCAGCCCATCCGGGCGCGCTGGCCATCGCGGCGCCGGCCGGCCGGTTCTGACCAATCGTTCACGCCCCGGGCGACTGCGCGGGTGGCGACCGCTCGCCGGCGGTCCGCCGAACGGGCGATCCGCTACGATCCGGGTCGAGAACCCCCTACCCGTCCGCCGCGACGCTCCTTCCTTGCACTCCGATTCCGCCCTCGCCGAACTGCGCCTGACCACCCGCGCCGACCACGACCGCATCGAACGCATCCTGCGGCTGGACGCGCCGATGCCGCTCGAGCGCTACGCCACGATCCTGTGCGGCTTCGATGCCTTCCTGCGCACCTGGGAGCCGCGCATCCACGCGGCCCTGCCCGAGCGCCTGCAGTCCTGGTATCGCGCGCGCTGGCGCGGCGGCCTGGCCAGCGCCGACGTGGAATGGCTGCGCAGCGTCGCGCACGTGGCCACGCCCGCCGTCGACGCCCCCGCGGCCGCCGCCCTGCCGTTCACCGACCTGGCCGAGGTGCTCGGCTCGCTGTACGTCATCGAGGGCTCGGCCCTGGGCGGCCGCGTCATCGCGCCCTTGCTCAAGCGCACGCTGGGCCTGGGCCAGGGCTGCGGCGCCAGCTACTTCCACGGCTTCGGCGGCGACACGGCCGCCATGTGGAGCAACTTCCGCGTGCTGGCCGCGCTCGAGATCGGCGACTCCTCGCGCGACATCGTCCACGCCTGCCGCAGCGCCCGCCGCACCTTCGCGGCGCTGATCGACCTGTTCGCGCCGCTGGCGCCTGCCGAGGCGCCGTCTACGCCGCGCCAGGCCGCCGCGCAACGCATCGCCCCGGCGCTGATGGCGGCCCACGGCGGCCCCGAGGACGACGACGACGCCACGCGCCCCGCCCCGCTGGCCGACATCCACATCGACTTGCCCGACGAGGGCGAGACCGACGCCGGCGACACGCTCGTCGAGCTGCCGATGGATGACGAGCCCGACAACGGCGACACCCTGCGCATGCCGCTGTGAGCGCGCCTGGGCATTCGGGCCGCCGTCGCGTACCGGCAGCGCCGGATCGGTGTTGAAATGACGCAGATGCAGCCGCCCCCGTCCTTCACCGAGCTGACGCTCGAGAACTGCGACCGCGAGCCGATCCACATCCCCGGATCGATCCAGCCGCACGGCGCGCTGCTCGCGTTCGACCGCCTGGGGCGCCTGAGCCACGCCAGCACGAACGTGCCCGCGCTGTTGGGCCTGCCGCTGGACTTCGGCCGCACGCTGCGGCCGGACGCGTTCGGCGACGACCTCGCGCTGCGCGAGCGCCTGCAGGAGGCCCTGGCGCACGCCAGCACCGACGAACTCTTCACCGACTCGCTGGAGACCACCCTCGGCGACGCCGTGTTCGACGTCGTGCTGCACGCCACCCACGGCCGCGTGCTGTGCGAGTTCGAGCGCCGCGCGGCCGACGCGGGAGACATCTCGGCCTTCGCACACCTGGCCTACCGGGCGATGGATTCGCTCAAGCGCCAGCGCTCGATCGAACGCCTGCTCGACGCTGCGGTCGTGGCCGTGCGCCAGCTGACCGGCTTTGACCGCGTGATGGCCTACCGCTTCGGGCACGACGATTCCGGCGACGTCGTCGCCGAGGCGCGCGACGACGCGCTCGAACCCTACCTGGGCCGCCGCTATCCGGCCAGCGACATCCCCGCGCAGGCGCGCCGGCTCTACATCCTCAACACGCTGCGCCTGATCGCCGACGTCGGCTACGCGCCCGTGCCGCTGCTGGCCGACGCCGCGCAGCGCGAACCGCTGGACCTGAGCCACAGCGTGCTGCGCAGCGTCTCGCCGATCCACGTCGAATACCTGAGGAACATGGGCGTGGGCGCGTCGATGAGCGTGTCCATCGTCATCGGCGGGCGCCTGTGGGGG
>Ga0207427_100620_pt1 | contig 17501 bp, 15 predicted proteins | sample AraplaCL_Cvi_mMS_FD_184268 | JGI IMG/M metagenome (GOLD analysis project Ga0207427, IMG submission 184268) | Arabidopsis root microbial communities from the University of North Carolina, USA - plate scrape CL_Cvi_mMS (SPAdes) (version 2) | ecosystem: Host-associated > Plants > Roots > Endosphere ... | reverse complement strand
GGGTCGAACGACCCGCCCTACGGTGATCGCGTGCGGCGCGTCCCTACCCGCCATGCTGCGTGCCTCAGCTCACCGCCGCGAGCGCCTTCATCGCCGCCGTCATCGTCTGCCTGCACGCCCAGTAGTCGGCCCACGGATCGGCCTTCTGGAATGACAGGTGGTCGCGCGCATCGGAGATCGTCCAGTGATCGCCGCCGCGCAGCGCGGGCAGCTCGTCCCATGCGATGGGCATGGACACGCCCAGCCCCGGCCGCGCCCGCGCCGAGAATGCCGCCGCGGTCGTGGCGTTGAAGCCGTTGCGCAGGTAGTCGATGAAGATCCTGCCGACGCGGTTCGAGCCGCCGCTCTTGGCGACGAAGCGCTGCGGGATCGTCGCGGCCATGTGCTGCACGATGCGCTGCGAGAAGCCCTTGACGGTGTCGTAGTCCAGCCGCGCCGACATCGGCACCACCACGTGCAGCCCCTTGCCGCCGCTGGTCTTGAGCCAGCACGCCAGCCCCAGCTCCTGCAGCAGGGCGCGCATCAGCTGCGCGCCTTCGCGGACGTGGTCGAACTTCACGCCCTCGCCGGGGTCGAGGTCGAAGATCATGCGATCGGGCTTGTCGACCTTCTGCTTGACGGAATTCCAGGTGTGGAACTCGACGACGTTCATCTGCGCCGCGGCGAGCAGTGCCTTTGCCGTCGGGATCTCCAGCAGCGGGTCGTGGCCTTCCCACAACCCTTCCAGCGCCTTGACGCCAGGCAGGGTGCGCACGTCGGCGTGCTTCTGGAAGAACAGCTCGTGGCCGACGCCCTGCGGCGCGCGCACCAGCGACACGGGCCGCGCCTTCAGGTGCGGCAGCATGAACGGCGCGATGCTGGCGTAGTAGCGCACGAGGTCGAGCTTGGTGTGGCCGCTCCTGGCATCGATCACGCGCTCGGGATGCGAGACGCGCACGCCCTCGACCTCCACCGTGCCGGCCCGCGGCGAGGTCTTCACGGCGGGCGATGCCCTCGTCGTCGATGTCTTGTTCACGGCCTTCTCCGAACTGGGCGGCGCCTTCGCGCGCTCGCGCCCGACCGACTTCGCGTCCTTGTCCTCGCGCAGCCCTTGCCACGACGCATGGCGGATGCTGCCATCGGGCGTCCATTCCGCGAACGCCACCTCGCCGACCAGGCGCGGCTTGACCCAATGATCCGTCGCGGCGGGGCGCGTGAGCCAGCGCGTGGAGCGCGTCGTGCCGGCGGGAAAGGGCGACTGGGGCGTGACCAGCTTGGCGAGCTTCGTGCGCAGCGCCACCGCATCTTCCTGGCTCCAGCCCGTGCCCACGCGGCCCGCGTACTGCAGCTGCCCGTGCTCGTCGAAATAGCCGAGCGACAGCGCGCCGATGGCCCGGTCGTTGTCGCTGCGGTCGCTGAAGCCGCCGATGACGAACTCCTGGCGTGCCTGGCACTTGAGCTTGAGCCAGTCGGTGGAGCGCGACGACGTGTAGGGCGCGTCGCGGCGCTTGGCGATCGCGCCTTCCAGCCCGAGCCGGCACGCGGTCGCCAGCACCTCGCTTGCGGCCGCCGGGAAGTCGTCGCTGAAGCGCATCTTGTCGCCCGGGTGCGCCGCGATCACCTGCCGCAGCAGGGCGCGGCGCGCATGCAGCGGCACGCCGCGCAGGTCGACGCCATCGAGGAACGGCAGGTCGAACACGTAGTAGACGATCGCCTGCGCGCTGCGGTGCGAGTCGAGCGCGTTCTGCAGCAGGTTGAAGTGCGGCACGCCATCGGGGCCGAGCACCACGGCCTCGCCGTCGAGCCAGCCGCTGGCGATGCCCAGGGTCGCGAGCTCGTCGGCCAGCGGCTGCAGCTTGCTCGTCCAGTCGTGGCCGCCGCGGGTGACGATCGTGGCCTTGCCCCGGGCGATGCGGGTCAGCAGCCGGTAGCCGTCGAACTTGATCTCGTAGAGCCAGTCGCCCTGCGTCGGCGGGGCCTTGGCGAGCGTGGCCAGCTGCGGCGCCAGTGTCCGGGGCAGCGCGGCCTTGCGTGCGCCCGCCAGCGCGGCCGGATCCAGCGGCGATGCTTTGGCCGCGGACGACCTGCGCGCGGTCTTCGGAGCGGCCGTCCCGGCATCGTCGCTCGCGGTGGCGGCGACGGCCGACGACTCGCCCGCCGCGAGCGTCGCGGCGCTCGACTTGCGCGCGGGCCGCGGCGCGGCCGCGGCGGTCGCCGGCGGCGCGTCGAGCGGCGGCAAGGGATGCGCGACGACGCTGTCGGGCTGCGCGCTGACCACGTCGTACTGCGCATGCGGGCGCGCCCACGCGTCGTGCTTCTTGAACAGCAGCCACGCCTCCTGTCGCTCGCCGGGCTTGGCGATCTTCACGAGCTCCCACAGGCCGGCCACCTTGCGGCCGTGCAGGCGGAACACGAGCTTGCCGGCGCGCAGGCCGGCGCGCGGGTCGCCCACGGGTTCCCACGTGCCGTCGTCCCATACGATGACGGTGCCCGCGCCGTACTGTCCGGGCGGGATCGTGCCCTCGAAGCGGCCGTAGGCCACGGGGTGGTCCTCGACGTGCACGGCCAGCCGCTTGTCCTTGGGGTCGAAGCTGGGCCCCTTGGGCACGGCCCAGGACAGCAGGACGCCGTCGAGCTCCAGCCGGAAGTCGTAGTGCAGCCGCGTGGCGTCGTGCTTCTGGATGACGAACGACAACTGCTTGCCGGGCCGCGCGCGCACCGCGCCCGGCTCGGACGTGACGCTGAAGTCGCGCTTGGCGCGATAGCGCGCCAGCGGCGCGCCGTCATCGGCGGGCGGTGCCTTCGCGCGTGCGCGCTTGGCGGGCGCCGGCGCGGCCGCGCGCGTCACGCGGGGCGTACGCGCGGGCGGGCGGGCGGTCGAGCTGCGCGGGGTGGTGGGCATGGGCCGGAGGCGGCATTCGCCATGCCCAGGCGCCGGCTCACGCGCGCTTGCGGGCGAGCGTGGGCGTGCCGCGCGCGCGGGCGGCCGGGGCGGCTTTCTTCGCTGCCGTCTTCTTCGCCGCGGGGGGCCTGGCCGGTGTCTTGGCGGCGGCCTTGCGCGCGGGGCGCGCGGCGGCCGCGGCCTCGGCTTGCAGCTCGGACTCCGCGGTCTGCCGGCGCTTGCCCAGGCTGTTCCTGAGCAGCGCGGTCAGGTCGACCACGTTGGACGGCGCGGCGGTGTCCACCGGCGATTCGACCGGCGTGACCTCCTGCGTGGCGCCCGCCGCCACCTTGGCCTTGATCAGCTTCCGGATCGATTCGGCGAAGTGGTCGTGGTAGCTCTCGGCCTTCCACTTGACCGTGAGTTCGGAGACGAGCTGCCGGGCCATCTTCAGCTCGGTGTCCTTGAGGTTGGCGGCCGCCTTGCCCGCGGCGGGGATGCGCAGCTCGTCCCAGGGGCGCACCTCGGTGGCCCAGCGCAGCGTGTTGAGCACGAGCATCGGGCCGTCGGGCATCAGCGCGGCCAGGTGTTCCTTGGTGTGCATGACGACGCGCGCGATGCCGATCACGTCGTCGGCGATCATCGCCTCGCGCAGCAGCGCATAGACCTTGTCGGCCTTGGCCAGCGGCTCGAGGTAGTACGGCTTTTCCAGGTAGACGAACGGGATCTCGGCGGCCTTGACGAAGGCCTCGATCTCGATGGTCTGCATCGTCTTGGGGTAGGCGTTGCGGATCTCGTCCTCGTCGACCAGCACGTAGCTGCCGTCCTCCTGCTGGACGCCCTTGACGATGTTCTCCTTGGCCATGGCCTTGCCGGTCCGCTTGTTGATGCGCTGGTAGCCCACCGGATCCATCGAGCGCTTGTCGAGCCAGTCGAAGTCGATGTCCTCCTCCTGCGACGCCGGATACAGCGCCACGGGCACGTGGACGAGGCCGAAGGCGATGGCGCCTTTCCAGATCGAGCGGGGCATGGGCGGCTCCTGTGCGCGGCGACGGTGCGCGGGAGCCAGCGTGCGGCAAATGCCGCGCCCAGGGCCAGGGACTTGCAGAGCGGCCTCTGGCGAAGCACCGATCGGGAGCCAAGCACGGTGGGGCGCCCTCGTCATGCTGACTGGAGCCTCCCTCCCGGAGGAAGGCGGGAGGGTGCGGTCGAACATGCTGGAGCTCCCTCTCGGAGGGGGCTCGGGGGAGCCGTGCATTCAACCGCTGGGAGTCTGCGCGGCTTCAGCCGCGCAGACTCCTAACGCTTGTTCGAGCGGTCGACGCCGAAGCGGAACACGAGCGCGGCGTCGACGACCGGCGCGTCCAGCCCGCCGCTGCCGCGCACGGACTTGATCTTGCCGCCGGCCACGCGCAGCGACAGCGCGTCGGTGAGCGCGAGGTCGACGTAGGCGCGGCCCTGGGCCACGGCGCCGCCGCCGGTGTCCACGCCACCACCGCCGGCCGCGCCGGCCAGGGCCTCGACGCCCAGGCGCAGGCGCTGCGTCACGGGCAGTTGCACGCCCACGCCGAACAGGCCTTCCGAGTACGCGCCCGCGCCGCCGGCGAACGCGCTGTGCGCCTGGCCGGTGACGTAGAGGTTGGGCGCGACGAAGCGGTTGACCTGCAGCACGACGGCGTCCAGCGACTCGGTGCCGCCGGTCTTGCGCGCGGCGCGGTAGCGCTCGATGCCCGAGCCGAACTCGACGCGCGTGGGCGTGCCGGGGTGCGTGTCGAACCAGTTGCCCAGGTCGGCCTGCGGCACGTCCAGCGCCCAGTTGAGCGAGACGGCGGCCGTCTGGGCCTTGTAGTGGGCATGGCGCGGGGCGTCGACGACGCCGACCTCGGCGCCGATGCCCAGCGTGTCGGTCAGGCGCAGCGTCGCGCCCGCCGCGGCCTTGACCAGCAGGCCGCCGCCGGTGTCGATCGCGCCGCCGCCGCCCAGGCCGGCCGAGGCCCGCACGCCCACGCTCAGCCGATCCGAGACGACCGGCCAGCGCAGGCCCGCGGTGGCCAGCACCTCGGCGTAGCCCGCGACGCCGCCCGACGCGGCGCCGGCGGTCTCGATGCCGGCCCACAACGGGCCGTCGACCGTGCGTTCGGCGCGCAGCCCCACCAGGCCGATGCGCTGGGTCATCGGCGTGCCGGCGGTCGAGCGCGAGTGGAAGGGCTTGGCGAAGGTCACCATCGCATCCACGTGATCGAAGCCCAGGCCGGTCGCGCTGCCGTCGGTGGCCGCGCCGGTGTACTCGGCGGGGCGGTAGCGGAACGAGGAGTCGAAGTTGATCATCCAGCCGAACTGGCTGGAGTTGATCTGGCCGTTGGGGAACCAGACCTTGGAGAACGTCGGGCCGGTGTAGAAGCCGGGCAGGCGCAGGACGAGGTCCACGTGCGGGCGCACCATCAGGCCGCCGCCCACCGGCGCCGCGCCGCCGCCGCCGCCGCCCAGGAACACGCCGGCGTCGAGCGCCAGCAGCTCGCTGAACGGGTGCGACCACGCGCCCTCGACGCCCGGCACGAAGAAGCCGCCGCGGCGTCCGGAGGCCGCGCCGTACACGCCGGGACCGGCCCACCATTCGCCGCTCACGTTGAGCAGCTCGGTCAGGCCCACCAGGCCCATCGTGTCGCCGGGCAGCTTGACCTTCTCGGCGCCCAGGCGCACGCGCGCGTCGAGCGTGCGCAGCGGGGGCGCCTCGGCGTTGGCGGTGGGCGTGAACTGGGCCTGCGCCGCCGCGCCATGCAGCGCGAGGCCGCAGGCGATCGCGATCGGGACGAGGCGGGGCAGGGCAACGGGAGGGCGGGGACGCATGGAAGGAGAGCCGGTCGCGGGACGAAAGGCGGCATCTTAGCGGGGGGCGTCCCGCGCGACCCGCGGAAACAACTTGTTCGCGGCGCCTGCGCCGCCGGATCGCAAGCACAATGGGCCATGACAAGGGAGGCGGCCGTCCGTCGTCGAGGGCCGCGGATCGACGATGCAATTTTCACTCGACCAGGTCGGCAGGATAGGTGGCGACGTATTCCGCGAGCGCCTGCGCAAGTCGCTGGCGCGCAACGACGCCGAGTTCCGCGCCATGCCCGAGCGCGACCAGCGGGAGTTCGTCGGACTCGCCCACGACCAGGCGCGGCGCCTCGGGTTCGGCACCGAGCAGGGAGTCGCGGCCTATGCCCTGGGGGCCTTGTGGATGGGCCTGGGCTTCGAGGCGCCGGTCCGGCTCCTGATGGTGCTGCTGCAGGCGCGGATTCCCGAGGCGCGCAAGGTGCACGGCCTGTCCGAATGGGTGCACGACCAGTTGGGCGCGAACGCCACGCCGGCTTCCGGCGACGACGCGCTGCGCCGCAGCTTCCACCTGACCAAGCCGTGGGGACTGCTGTGACGCACGCGTCCTGCATCGAACCGGGAGAGTCTTCTTGACCGACATCATCGCTGGCCTGACGGCCAAGTGGCTGGCCGGGCGCCAGGCCCGGTCGTTGAGCGAAGCGCGAGCCAAGGCGCTCGCGGCCAACCCCGACCTGCCGCAGCAGGAATACCAGGCGTCGCGCGAGGCCATGCTGGGCAAGGAGTTCGCCACGACGCCCGATGGTGCGCCGTGTGCGCCCTGCATGACCAACGCCAAGGCCGCGCGGCGTGCGGAGCGCCTGAACCTGGTCAACCAGAGCATCAATGGGTGCCCGGAGCACGCCGACGTCGCGGCGCGCCTGCGCGGCGACATGGACCAGGTCGAGAATGCCCGCGTCGCCAAGGCCGTCTACCTGAAGTACGACCCAGACGCGCCGGCCGACCTCAAGGCGCCTCCGCCCGGCTTCCTGGATCCGACCGACGACGAGCTCGCCGGCCTGGGCCTGACGCAGGACGACCTGGCGCCCAAGGGCACCGACTTCCGCGCCGCCGTCTACAAGAAGGATCCGGTCGTCTGGGGCGACGATCCGAAGCCGCCCTACGACGTCGTGTTCCGCGGCTCGACGCTCGCGCCGGAGGACTGGCAGAACAACTTCGCCCAGAACGCGAACAAGGAATCGAGCTACTACCGCAACGCCACGCAGATCGGCAATGCGATCGCCAATGCCGACGCCGCGGACCAGGTGCAGCTGGTCGGCCACTCGCTGGGCGGCGGCCTCGCCTCGGCCGCGCAGGGCGGCTCCGGCGCGATCGCCACCACCTTCAATGCCGCGGGGCTCAACCCGAAGACGGTGGCCCGCTACTCGACGGTCGCGGACCGCACGGCGGCCGAGCCGGACAAGATCCTCGCGTACCACGTCGATGGCGAGGTGGTCACCAAGACGCAGGAGAGCGGCCTGACGCAGTACTTCTCGCATCCGGCCCCCGGCGAGCGCGAGATCACGCCGCCGACCTCCGACGCGCTGAGCGCCGAGGACCGGCACGGCATGAACGAGGTGATCGGCTCGATCGAGAAGCAGAAGACGGCGGACGAGGCGACACTGAGGGACTGCCTTGCCGGCCGGTGAATCGACGGGTGCGCGGCAGCGGGCGCCAGGGCGCCGACGCTGGATCGCGCGCGCAACAGGAGTGATCGTCATGGGTTTGTTCGAGAAACTGGGCATGGGCGCGGCGGCGGCCGGCGATGCCAGGGCGCCGCGGCTGGGGCCGCCCGAATCCTTCTTCCAGGGCGGCGCGCTCGACTTGTTCCAGGCCGCAAGTGCCGGCGACGAGGCCCGCGTGCGCGACCTGGTGGCGCAGGGGGTCGATCCGAACAGCCACGGCCCGGCCTCGACGTCGAAGGCGACGCCGCAGGTGTCGCTCCTGGGCTATGCGGCGGCGGTGCACGACGGCCGCGCCGCGGCGCTGCTGGTCGCGCACGGCGCCAACCCCCTCGCCGAGGCGCGACCCGAGGACGGCAACGACTTCGTGCTGCCGCTGGTGCGCCACGATGCGCAGGCGCTGGACCTGCTGTACCAGCTGTTCCCGATGTCCAGGATCCCGGCGCCGGTGCAGGCCCAGAACGCGTTCAGCGCACTCGGCTTCAATTGCCGGCCCTGCCTGGAGGTGATGCTGCGGCGCGGGTTGCCGCCCGGCGTCGAGGATCCGGCGCACTATTCGCTCTTCATGAAGGCCCTGCTGGCCGAGGACCTGGACATGGCCGAATGGCTGCTCGTGGACGTCCAGGTGCCGCTGACGGCGCAGACGGTGCGCGGCGTCAACGCGCCCAACATGGTGCAACGGGCGCTGGAGCAGACCTACAAGCCCGGCACGCCCACCTGGACGCGCTACCAGAAGTTCCGCTCCGTGATGGAGGACCGCGGCGTGCGCTTCCCCGTGGAGACGGCCGCCCAGGTGCGCGAACGACTGCACCTGAAGTAGCAAGGCGCAGCCGGCCGCCCATGGAAAAGGCCCCGGTCGCTCGCGCGGCCGGGGCCTTGTCGCAGGTGGCGGGGCTCAGCGCGCCAGCAGGTGCGGCAGCCAGAGCGACAGCGTGGGCCAGTAGGTGGTCAGGATCAGGAAGCCGATCATCGTCAGCAGCCAGGGCCAGACCGCCACCGTCAGCTCCGAGATGCCCATCTTGGTGATGCCCGAGGCCACGTACAGGTTCAGGCCCACCGGCGGATGGCACATGCCCACTTCCATGTTCACGGCCATCAGGATGCCCAGGTGGACCGGATTGACGCCCAGCTTGACGGCCATCGGGTACAGGATAGGCGCCATGATCAGCACGATGGCCGACGGATCCATGAAGTTGCCGGCCACCAGCAGGATGATGTTGACCAGGAACAGGAACACGATGATGCCGAAGCCCTGGTGGGTCATCCACATCGCCATGGCTTGCGGGATCTGCTCGGACGTCAGCAGGAACGAGAACAGGACCGCGTTCGTGATGATGTACAGCAGCATCGAGCTCATCGCGGCCGCGTTGCGCAGGATGGCCGGCACCTGCATCAGCTTCATGTCCTTGTAGACGAACACCGAGATGGCGAACGAATACACGGCGGCGATGGCGGCGGCCTCGGTCGGCGTGAACATGCCCGAGTAGATGCCGCCGACCACGATGATGATCAGCGCCAGTCCCCACGACGCCTCGCGGAACGCCTTCCAGCGCTCCCCCCAGGACGCCACCGGCATGCGCGGGTAGTCGTACTTGCGGGCGCGATACCAGGTGGTGATGCCCAGCAGCAGCGCGAGCACGAGGCCGGGGATCACGCCGGCGATGAACAGGTCGCCGACCGAGGCGGTGGCCACGGGCTCGTCGTGCGGGCCGGTGGCGCTCATCCCGGTCGTGGCGATCGAGAAGATCACCAGGTTGATCGACGGCGGGAACAGGATGCCCAGCGCGCCCGACGTGGTGATCACGCCGGCCGAGAAGCGCTTGGGGTAGCCCGCGGCGGTCATCGCCGGCATCATGATCGTGCCGACCGCCACGACGGTGGCCACCGACGAGCCGGAGATGGCCGCGAACATCGCGCAGGCGAGCACCGCCGCCAGGCCCAGGCCGCCGTAGAGGTGGCCCACCATCGTGGAGGCGAAGTGGATCATCCGCTTGGCCGCACCCCCGTTGGTCAGGAAGTTGCCTGCCAGGATGAAGAACGGGATCGCCATGATCGGGAAGCTGTTGAGCCCCTCGAACAGCTTCAACCCCACGCTGGCCATCGGCACGTCGCTGAGGAAGAAGAAGAAGCTCATGACCGTCAGGCCGAGCGCGATCGAGATCGGCATGCCCGTGAGCATCAGCACCACGAGCAGCGAGAAGATGATCAAGGCACTCATTTGGTGATGCTCCCCTGCGGCGTCGGCTCGTAGTTGTCGACGTCCTCGAGCCCTTCGACGTGGGCGACTTCATGGTGCGGCAGCTCGCCGGTCTTGACGAACTTGACCAGCACCTGGAGGAAGCGGAAGCACATCAGGTAGGAGGCCAGCGGGATCGCGAGGTATTCGATCCAGACGGGCAGCTCCAGGTCGGGCGTGGTCGCGCCTTCCGACAGGTCGCCGACGTTGCGGCCCAGGTGCGAGAGGAAGGCGTAGTGGGCACCGTCGTCCCACACCAGGACGGCGCCCATGGTGCCGATCACCGCGGTGAACAGCGCACCGCCGCACAGGCCGAAGATGGTGAGCCAGCGCGCCTTGGCGGGCGGCAGCGCGCGCACCAGCACGTCCACGCCCACGTGCGTGCCGTGGCGCACGCCGTAGGCCGCGCCGAACTTGGCCATCCAGATGAACATGTAGATGCACAGCTCCTGCGCCCAGCTGAGGTTGATCTTCAGCAGGAAGTCCTGGACGAACTGCAGGAAGGCCGGGTAGTGCCAGCCGGCGGCATAGCGATGGACGACCGCCACGAAGATCAGCAACGTCGCCGCGGCCATCAGGAACGCGATGAGCCACTCTTCGAGGTGGTCGAGTAAGCGACCGAACATCTGTAGCCTTTCTTGCACGCAGGACGCGCAGGGGCAGGGCGAAGGACACCCACGCACCGCGCGGGGCGGGGCGTGCGAGTCGAGTGGACGACGCGCGAGCGCTCGTCGTCAATCAGGGGCGGCCCCGGCATCGCGCCGGGGCGCCTTGGGCGCTCAGACCGGGACGAAGCCCGTGGCCTTGTAGGCCGCGGCGATGGTGTCCTTGCCGACGCGCGCTTCCATTTCCTTGTGCACGGGCATCAGCGCCTTCTTCCACTCCAGCGCCTCGGCGGGCGTCAGCGTGTAGATCGTGCACTTGCCGCTGGCCTTGATCTTCTCCAGCGCCTGCACGTTCTCGGTCGCGGCGATCGCGTTGGCGTAGGTGGTGGCGTCCTTCATGCAGCCATCCAGCGTGGTGCGGATGTCGGCGGGCAGGCCGTCCCAGAACTTCTTGTTCACGATCGCGGCGTACGCGAGGTGGCCGTGGTTGGACAGCGTGATGTCCTTGGTGACCTCGTAGGTCTTCTGCGTGAGGAAGTTCGACGGCGTGCCCTCGGTGCCGTCGACCACGCCCGACTGCAGCGCCTGGTACAGCTCGGAGAATGCCATCACCTGCGGGATCGCGCCGAGCGCGCGCATCTGGGCGTCCAGCACCTTGGACGACTGGATGCGCATCTTCAGGCCCTTGAAGTCGGCCACGTGGTGCAGCGGGCGGTTGGCGCACATCTGGTGAAAGCCGTTGTCCCAGAAGGCCATGCCGCGGATGCCCTTGGGCTCGAGCTTGGCGAACAGCGCCTTGCCCAGCTCGCCCTCGGTCACGCCCTTGAACGCGTTCGTGTCCTTGAACAGGAACGGCAGGTCGAACACCTCGAATTCCTTGACGCCCAGCGGGCCGAACTTCGACAGCGAAGGCGCCAGCATCTGGACGGAGCCCAGCTGCAGGGCCTCCATCTCTTCCTTGTCCTTGTACAGCTGGCTGTTCGGGTAGACCTCGACCTTGACCTTGCCGTTGGTGCGCTGCTCGGCGAGTTCCTTGAAGCGCAGCGCGCCCTTGCCCTTGGGGGTATCGGGGGCAACGACGTGGCTGAACTTGATGATGATGGGGGCTTGCGCGCGAGCGACGGAGCTGATGCCGGCGGCTGCGAGGGCGGCGCTGGCGCCGAGGACCTGGCGGCGGGAGGTGGGGTGCATGCGGGTCTCCTGGGTCGAATGGATTCGTTGTCGGATTTCAGCCTGCCGCAAGCCTGCACGGCGGGACACGGGCTCGTCTCGAGTGGACGGATTGTCGACAGGCCCCCAGGGCGCTGGAATTGTGGACTCCCACATCGCCCCGGCGACCCGCGTGCCCCGCCGCGTGCCTCGACATAGACTGCCGCCATGCAGCCCGAGCCGCCCTCGCCGCCGAGCCTCGCGCCACCCCCGGGCCGGCGCTGGGCGCGCGCGCTCGCGCGGCGCGGCGCCTGGTGGTGGGTGCCGCTGGTGCTGTCGGTGCTGTTCACGGTGTCCGTCGCGACCTGGCTGGAGCTGTCGGACCGGGCCGACCTCGAGTCGCGCCAGCGCCAGCTGATCACCGACTCGCTCTCGCTCGAGAGCCAGATCACCGAGCGCGTCGGCGAGGAGCAGGTGCAGCTGAACGAACTCGCGCGCAGCTTCGACGTGTCGCAGCGGTCGGACGAGCTCGCGCACCAGGAGGCCGTGGTCGACGGCCTGGCGCGCCTGTGGCAGAGCGTGAGCTGGGTCGATGCCGACACGCGCCTGGTGGCCGTCGTGCCCGAGGGCGTGAGCATCACCGAGCGGCCCGGCATCAGCGCGCACCTGAGCGCGCCGCTGCGCGACGCATTCGGCCGGCCCGCGGGCAAGCTCGTCGTGCGCTACCCGCCGTCGATGCTGCTGCGCCAGACGGTGCCCTGGTGGCTGGCGCACGAGTACGACGTGCGCCTGGTCGACGGCTACGGCCAGGTGGTGGCCGACCCGCTCAAGGCCGGCGACCGCGAGGCGCCGCCGGAGCAGTCGCACCGCCACAGCCTGGAGCCGGCGATGCCCGACACCTACCTGGAGCTGTCGCTGCACGAGCCGCCGCGGCCCTGGTGGCTGCGGCTGCCCATCGTGATGATGGCCGTGTTCCTGCTCATGATCGGCGTGGCCACCGCGCTGCTGCGCTGGCAGATGAACGAGGTCTGGCGCACGCAGGCCGCGCTGCGCACCGAGGCGGCGTGGCGCCAGGCGATGGAGGACTCGCTGACGGTGGGCCTGCGGGCGCGCGACGTCGAGGGCCGGCTCGTCTACGTCAACCGCGCGTTCAGCGACCTGGTGGGCTTCGGCCCCGAGGAGCTGATCGGCCGCGCCACGCCCATGCCCTACTGGCCGCCGGACGCGATCGCCGACAGCATGTCGCGCCACCTGCGCAACATGGCGGGCGGCGCGCCGCGCGACGGCTACGAGGCGCGCTGGGTGCGCAAGGACGGGCAGCCGATCGACGTCATGATCTTCGAGGCGCCGCTCGTGGACTCGAGCGGCCGCCACATCGGCTGGATGGGCTCGATCCTGGACATCACCGAGCGCAAGCGCCTCGAGGAGCGCGAGCGCCACCAGACCGACACGATGGCGCACCAGGCGCGCCTGACGATGCTCGGCGAGGTGGCCTCCGCGCTCGCGCACCAGCTGAACCAGCCGCTGACCTCGATCACCGGCTACGCCGCCGGCGTCAAGCGCCTGCTCGAACGTGCGGGCCAGCCCGACGCGCGCATCCTCGACGCGATGACGCGCCTGGGTGACCAGGCCGCCGAGGCGGGCCGCATCGTCAAGCGCATCCGCGAGTTCCTCACGCGGCGCAGCCCGCAGCGCGAGGCGATGGACCTCGCCGAGGCCGCGCACCGCGCCATCGCGCTGCTGGGGCGCGACCTGCGCCGCCTGCAGCTGCACGTGGAGTGGGTCATCCCGCCGGGCCTGCCCAGGGTCGACGCCGACCCGGTGCTGATCGAGCAGGTCGTGCTCAACCTCGTGCACAACGCCTGCGACGAGATGACGGCCGTGCCTGCGGCCCAGCGCCGGCTGCGCGTGGGCATCGCCCGCGCGGGCGCGGGCGCGCTGCCGGGCGCGGGCGACGACGAGGGCTTCCTGCGGCTGGACGTCGACGATGCCGGCCCCGGCCTGCGCGGGCGCAGCGTCGAGCAGCTCGTGACGCCGTTCTATTCGACCAAGCCCGACGGCATGGGCATGGGCCTGGCGATCTGCCGCTCCATCGTCGAGGCGCACCACGGCGCGTTCGACGCCACCACCAGCGCCTTCGGCGGCGCCCGTTTCTCGTTCACCCTGCCGCTGGCCGCCGCCGGCGGGCCCACGTCCGAGCTGACGCAGCTGGACGCGCTGCCCGACGAGCAACCCGAGGATCTCCCATGAATGCCACGCCGCTCCACGCCCGTCCGTCCGAACCGATGGTGCACCTCGTCGACGATGAGGCGCCCGTGCGCGACGCGCTGGCCTTCCTGTTCCAGTCGCACGGCCTGGCCGTGCGCGCGTACGCGAGCGGCCCGGAGTTCCTGGACGCCGCCGACGAGGCGCCGCTGGCCGGCTGCATCGTGCTGGACGTTCGCATGGAACCGATGTCGGGCCTGCAGGTGCATGATGCGCTCATGGCGCGCGGCAGCGGCGTGCCGGTGCTGTTCCTGACCGGGCACGGCGACATCCCGATGGCGGTCGAGGCGCTCAAGAAGGGCGCGTTCGACTTCGTCGAGAAGCCGTCGGGCGATGTCGCGCTCGTGGAGAAGGTCACGCGCGCGCTGGCCGTCGACGCCGCGCGCCAGGCCGCCGACTCCAAGGGCGAGGAGACCGCGGCGCGTCTGGCGAGCCTGTCCGAGCGCGAGCGCGAGGTGATGCAGCGCGTGGCTGCCGGCAAGCTGAACAAGGTCATCGCCGACGAGCTGTGCATCTCCGTGCGCACGGTGGAAGTCCATCGCGCGCGGGTGTTCGGCAAGCTGGGCGTGCGTTCCGCGGCCGAGGTGGCGACGCTGCTGGCGCGCGTCCGCTGACGCGAGGCTGACGATAGAGGGAGTCGATACGGTTGACCGTATCGATGCTCTTCACCGCGTTTTCCCGCCTTGCCGCGGGGCTCGGGCATCGTGCAAACCCGCGCCCCCCCGCCATCCCCCCCCGTAATTTCCGGGCATTTCGTGGTGCATGGGTACCGCACCACCTATGCAAATCTTGTGGAATGCCCACAATGACGATGCGGCGGCCCACCAGGAGCGCTGCCGGTTGGAGGGATCAAAAAATGTCCGTGCTTGTCGATGAACAAAGCCGCAGTGAAATGCTCAACCGCCTCAAGCGTGCCGAAGGGCAGCTCCGGGGCATCCAGCGAATGATCGAATCCGGCCAGCCCGGCATCGACGTCGCGAGCCAGCTGGTCGCGGTCCGCCGCGCGCTGGACAGCACCTACGTGCACATGACCGTCAGCCTGGTCGAGCAGGAGCTCGGCAGCCGGCTGGGGGGCGATGCGCGAGGGCGAAAACAGATCGGTGAAGTGCTCAATGAGCTGACCGCGCTGCTGGCCAAGGTGCGCTGAGCGCCGGGATGCCGGCCGCGCGCGGCCGGGCGAGCGGGTGGACGTGTGCCCGGGGAAAGCCGTTTCCGCACTGCGCGAAGCGGTGATCTGCGCTGGGCGCATAGGGGACCAACGGATCGCGAATAACGAAACGCAGATCGCTTCGTTGTCGCGTCGCGGCAGTGCCTCGTAGAGTGGATGAACGCGCCACCATGGCCCCCGTCAGGGTCGTGGCGCGGCCCTTCGCTTCTCGTCGCCCACCTGCTGCCACCATGTCCACGCGCGCCCTGCTGCTGCGGCGGCACAGCGTCCTGCCGGGGTTCAACCTGTCCCTCGGCTTCGCGCTGCTGTACCTCTGCTTCATCGTCCTGATCCCGCTGTCGGCGGTGTTCCTCAAGACCTTCACGGTCAGCTGGGGCACGTTCGTCGACACGGTGACGTCCCCGCGCGTGGTCGCGTCGTACCGGCTCACGTTCGGGGCATCGCTGCTGGCCGCGCTCGTCAACGGCGTGTTCGGGCTGCTCGTGGCCTGGGTGCTGGTGCGCTACCGCTTCGCGGGCAAGCGCATCGTCGACGCGCTCGTCGACCTGCCGTTCGCGCTGCCCACGGCGGTCGCGGGCATCGCGCTGACGACGCTGTACGCGACCAACGGCTGGATCGGCAAGTGGCTGCCGTTCAAGGTCGCCTACACGCCGCTGGGCGTGTTCGTGGCGCTGACCTTCATCGGACTGCCCTTCGTCGTGCGCACCGTGCAGCCGGTGCTGGAGGACCTGCAGCGCGAGCTCGAGGAAGCCGCCGCCACGCTGGGCGCGTCGCGTCTGCAGACGTTCGCGTACGTGATCTTCCCGGCGCTCATGCCCGCGCTGCTCACGGGCTTCGCGCTGGCGTTCGCGCGCGCGCTCGGCGAGTACGGCTCGGTGATCTTCATCGCGGGCAACATGCCCATGGTCTCGGAGATCACGTCGCTGCTGATCATCACCAAGCTCGAGCAGTACGACTACACCGGCGCCACCGCGATCGCGGTCGTCATGCTGGTGGCGGCGTTCGCGCTGCTGCTGCTGATCAACCTGCTGCAGGCCTGGGCCCGCAAGAGGCAAGGCCGATGAGCGCCGTGATCGATTCGGGCAAGCGCGTGCCCGCGGCCGTCGCGGACGCGCCCGCGGGCGCCCGCCCGGCCGCGCCCCCGCGCGTGCACGACGCCATCGCCGAGCCCGCGTGGGTGCGGCGCACGCTGATCGGCGTGGCGCTCGCCTTCCTCACGCTGTTCCTGTTCGTGCCGCTGGTGTCGGTGTTCGTGCAGGCGCTGGCCAAGGGCGTCGACGTGTACTGGGCCGCGCTGGTCGAGTCCGACGCGCTGTCGGCGCTCAAGCTCACGCTGATCGCCGCGGGCGTGTCGGTGCCGCTGAACCTGGTGTTCGGCGTGGCCGCCGCGTGGGCCATCGCCAAGTTCGACTTCCGCGGCAAGAGCCTGCTGCTGACGCTGATCGACCTGCCGTTCTCGGTGTCGCCGGTGATCGCGGGCCTGATCTACATGCTCGTGTTCGGCCTGCAGGGCTGGTGCGGCGAGTGGCTGCGCGACCACGACATGAAGGTGGTGTTCGCCGTGCCCGGCATCGTGCTGGCCACCGTGTTCGTCACGTTCCCGTTCATCGCGCGCGAGCTGATCCCGCTGATGCAGGCGCAGGGCCAGGAGCAGGAGGAGGCCGCGCGCGTGCTGGGCGCCTCGGGCTGGCAGATCCTGTGGCGCGTGACGCTGCCCAACGTGAAGTGGGCGCTGCTGTACGGCGTGATCCTGTGCAACGCGCGGGCGATGGGCGAGTTCGGCGCGGTCAGCGTGGTCTCGGGCCACATCCGCGGCCAGACCAACACGCTGCCGCTGCACATCGAGATCCTCTACAACGACTACCAGTTCGCCGCGGCCTTCGCCGTCGCGTCGCTGCTGGCCGGCCTGGCGCTGGTCACGCTGGTGCTGAAGTACATCGTCGAGCGGCGCGCGCATGCGTCATTCGATCTGGAGAAGCAATGAAGACCGAGCGAAGCGAGCATCATTCCGAGCGGGCCGTGCGACGGGCCGCTCCCGAGAAGGCCCGCGCCCCCCTGGGGGGCTGGGCGATGTACTCATCGACCTGGGGGCAAAGTCAATCGTGAGCATCGAAGTCCGCAACGTCACCAAGAAGTACGGCGACCTGGCCGTCTGCGACAACCTGAGCCTCGATGTTCCGGCCGGCGAGCTCGTCGCGCTGCTGGGGCCGTCGGGCTCGGGCAAGACCACGCTGCTGCGCATCATCGCGGGGCTCGAGGTGCCGGACGCGGGCAGCGTGCTGTTCCACGGCGAGGACGCGACGAACACCGGCGTGCGCGACCGCAACGTCGGCTTCGTGTTCCAGCACTACGCGCTGTTCGGCCACATGACCATCGCCGAGAACATCGCGTTCGGGCTGCGCGTGCGCCCGAAGGCGACACGGCCGTCCGAGCGCGAGATCCGCGCCCGCGTCGCCGAGCTGCTCAAGCTCGTGCAGCTCGACTGGCTCGCCGACCGCCACCCGCACCAGCTCTCGGGCGGCCAGCGCCAGCGCGTGGCGCTCGCCCGCGCGCTCGCCGTCGAACCCAAGGTGCTGCTGCTGGACGAGCCCTTCGGCGCGCTCGACGCCAAGGTGCGCAAGGAGCTGCGCCGCTGGCTGCGCCGCCTGCACGACGAGATGCACATCACCAGCGTGTTCGTCAC
>Ga0207427_100618_pt1 | contig 17519 bp, 15 predicted proteins | sample AraplaCL_Cvi_mMS_FD_184268 | JGI IMG/M metagenome (GOLD analysis project Ga0207427, IMG submission 184268) | Arabidopsis root microbial communities from the University of North Carolina, USA - plate scrape CL_Cvi_mMS (SPAdes) (version 2) | ecosystem: Host-associated > Plants > Roots > Endosphere ... | reverse complement strand
CTGCGCCGCGTCGACGCCGCCGCCGCCCGCATGCTGGACGCCGCCGAGGCGCTCACCGATGCGCTGCAGGAGGCCGCCGGCCGCCGCGCGCTGCACATCGTCAACCAGTGTGGCCGCCAGCGCATGCGGGTGCAGCGCATCGCCAAGGAATGCCTGCTGGACGCCGCGCACCCGGAAGGCGCCGCGCCGCCGCAGCGCCACGACAACGCGCTCGACGCGTTCGAGGCGGCGCTGGTCGAACTCGAGCAAGCGCCGCTCAGCACGCCCGACATCCGCGCCACGCTGGGCCAGGTGCGCGACGAATGGCTGCGCCTGCTGGGCGGCCTGCGCAGCGCCGACACGTCCGAGGGCCGGCGCGCGCTGGTGCTGGCCAGCGAGGCCATCCTCGAGCGCCTGGACACCCTGACCGCCGCCTACGAGCACAGCCTGCAGGTGATCATGGCCTGACGCGCGAACTGCGCGGCAATCGCGGCGCTGATGCGCGGTTCGCGCGGCGGCGGCGCCTTCAAGATCGAGACATCCGGCACGGAACGCGTGTTCTGTCCGATGGTTCAATCTGCCAGCCGACCGCCGTGCGCCCCTTCACGATCGCCGCCCGCCGCCTCGCCGCCGCCCTGCTGGCCACGGGCGCGTGCGTGGCCGCGCACGGCGAGCCGGTGGCGCCCGCCCACGTCGACTTCCTCGATTCGCCCGCCATCGTCGGCGGCGGCCGCTGGCAGTACGACCCGGTCTTCCCGTTGCTGCCCGGGCTGCACGCGCCGGCCGTCTCCCGCTTCGCGTCGCGCTTGGCGGCGCTGGACGTGCCGCTGCGCGGCCAGGCCATGCAGCTGCGCGCGGCCGCGGGCAGCACGGCGGTCGAGCAGCCGCTCGAATCGGCCAACGATCGGATGCGCCGGCTCCACGGCTTTTCCGACGTCTCGCTCGGCGCGCAATGGCGCGTGCGCGGCGGCGACGCGGGCTGGCTGCCGCACGTCGCGTGGCTGGCCGACGTCGAGACCACGGGCACGCCCGCGTTCCGCGACCGCACCGTGCGGCCCTCGCTGCGCGCGACCGCGCAGTGGGAGCTGCCGCGCCAGTTCTCGCTGGGCGTGATGCCCGGCGTCTACCGCGACCGCGGCGACGACGGCAAGCACTACGCGGCCGGCGTGCTGGCGGTCACGCTGGGCAAGTCGTGGACGCCGCGGCTGCAGACCTTCGTGGAGCTGGCAGGCCAGTGCCAGACGCGGGCGCAGACCGAGGCGTCGCTGCTCAACGTCGACACCGGCATCGCGTTCGCGGCGTCGCGCCGCCTGCATGTGGACCTGGTGGTGTCGCGCAGCCTGTCGGGCGGGGCCTCGCAGCAGGTGCGCGGCGGGCTCGGGGTCTCGTCGCGCTTCTGACGGCGTGGCCCTCCACGCGCCACCACGCGCCGTCATCCTGCGCGCAGCGAAGCGCAGTCGCAGGATCCACGCCGGAGCAAGCGCGACAGCGCGCCGCAAGACACGGGGTTGGCGAACCTGAAATGACGCCGAAACCCACCTGTTTTGAATTCTTCGATTCCTCCCCGGACCGCAAGAATGATTCAGCCTGCCGACAGCCCGACAGGCCCCCGACCCGGTGCGCGCTCGCGCCGGAATGACGGCCCTGCCCGTCCCGGCCTGAAAGAAGACCCGCCCATGCCGCCCCTCCCTCTCGCCGCGCTCGCCGTCGCGCTCTCGTCCTGCGCGCTCGCGCAGGCCGCCGACGACACGATCAGCACCGACCGCCCCGACTTCGTCGAATCGAGCGACGTCGTCGGCGCCGGCCGCTTCCAGGTCGAGACCGGCGTGACCGCCGACCGCACGACGCGCGACGGCGTGACGGCACGCACCCTCAGCACACCGACGCTGTTCCGCCTGGGCGTCGGCGACACCACCGAACTGCGCCTGGAGACCGACGGCTGGACGCGCGAGCGCGTCGACGGCGCGACCACGCACGGCTGGTCGGACCTGTCCTTCGGCCTGAAGTGGCACATGCAGGACGGCAAGGACGCCACGCCAGGGATCGCCTGGTTGCTGCACGTGGACACCGCCACCGGCAGCAAGGCCTTCCGCGGCGAAGGCCTGCGGCCCTCGCTGCGCGCGGCCATCGAATGGGACCTGCCCGACGAGTTCTCGCTCGGCGTGATGCCCGGCATCTACCTCGATCGCGTCGACCGCCGGCGCTTTGCCGGCGGCATCCTGGCCGCCACGCTGGGCAAGGAATGGTCGCCGCGCTGGCATTCGTTCCTCGAGCTCGCCGGCCAGCAGCTCGCCAGCAAGCGCCACGGCGGCTCGGTGGTGACGCTGGACGCCGGCCTCGCGTTCGCCGCCACGCCCACCCTGCAACTGGACATCGAAGCCTCGCACGGCCTGACCGACGCCGCACCCGATCTCGAGGCGGGCGTCGGCGTCTCCATCAAGTTCTGACCCCTCGGCTTTTCGCGAGACCCCCATGAAACTCACCATCCAGAACAAGTTGTTCGCCCTCAGCGGCCTGGGCCTGCTGTTCGTGTGCGCCGTGGGCGCGACCGGCTACGTCGCCGCCACGCGCCTGACCGGCGCCGCCGGCAAGATCGTCGACACCGGCGCCGCGCTGATGACGCAGATGGCGGCCGACCAGGACCATGACGCGCTGCGTGCCGACGTGCTGGCCGCGCTGCTGGCCAGCGAGAAGAAGGACGAGGCCCAGATGAAGTCGGTGCGCGAGGAGCTCGACGCGCACGCCAAGGACCTGCGCGAGTCGATGAAGAAGCTCGAAGGCGCCGGCCTCGACGCCGAGGCGCTGGAATCGGTGCGCCACACCGGCCCGGCGCTGCTGGCCTACCTGGGCAGCGCCGACACGATCGTCACGCAGGCCGCCACCGACCACGACGCCGCCGTCGCCCGCCTGCCCGCCTTCCTCGTCGACTTCAAGAACCTCGAGCGCGACATGGCCGCGATGAGCGAGAAGATCGAGCACCAGGCGCACGCCACGCGCGACATGGGCGAGTCGATCTCGTCGACCGCCAAGGCCACCGTCGTGGCGGCCGTGCTCGCCTGCGGCGCCGCGCTCGCGCTGCTGGGCCTGCTGATCAGCCGCGGCATCGTGCAGCCGATCCAGCGCGCCGTGAAGGTGGCCGAGCAGGTGGCGCACGGCGACCTGCGCTCGCACATCGCCGTCGCCGGCCACGACGAGACGGCGCAGCTGCTCGCCGCGCTGCGCACGATGAACGACAACCTGGCCCGCGTGGTGGGCTCGGTGCGCGAGGGCAGCGACAACATCGCCGACGGCACCAGCCAGATCTCGGCCGGCAACCTCGACCTGAGCCAGCGCACCGAGCTGCAGGCGAGCAACCTGCAGCAGACCGCGGCGTCTATGGAGCAGATCACCTCCACCGTGCGCAACAACGCCGAGACCGCGCGCGCCGCCGCCGACCTGGCCGGCACCATGAGCGACTCGGCGACCAGCGGCGGCGCGGCCGTCGCGCAGGTCGTGAGCACCATGAGCGAGATCACGCGCTCGAGCCGCAAGATGGGCGACATCATCGGCGTCATCGACGGCATCGCGTTCCAGACCAACATCCTCGCGCTGAACGCGGCCGTCGAGGCCGCGCGCGCGGGCGAGCACGGCCGCGGCTTCGCGGTCGTCGCCGCCGAGGTGCGCACGCTGGCCCAGCGCAGCGCGACGGCCGCGCGCGAGATCAAGACGCTGATCGAGACCAGCGTCGAAGGCGTCGAGCGCGGCGCCGCCCAGGCCGACACGGCCGGCGCCACGATGGACGACATCGTCGCCAAGGTGCGCCAGGTCACGCAGCTGATCGGCGAGATCAGCAACGCCACGCAGGAACAGACCTCCGGCATCACGCAGGTCAGCACCGCGGTCGCCCAGCTCGATCAGGTCACGCAACAAAATGCAGCGCTGGTCGAGGAATCGGCCGCCGCCGCCGAGAGCCTGAAGCGCCAGGCGGCCCAGCTCGTCGAGGCCGTCGCGGTGTTCCAGCTGGCCTGAAGACGTGAACTATTGCGCGCGGACCAGCCCGGTCCGGCGCGCAAGGTCGAACCGCCGATTGCAGCGCCCGACGCGTCGCGGCCGGTGCCCGGACAAGTGAGCAAGCGCCCTCCCTGCTCGACCGTCACGCCGCGTAACGTAACAAGACGAACAGGGCCCGATTCGGCCGTCTCCTGCGTTGACGCGTTTCGCGCCGGTCCCGCAAGATGGCTCCACTCCTGCAGGACGCCGCGACCGGTGCGCCAAGCCACCGATCGCCAGGCGTCCTGTCTCGTCTCGGAACCCGTTCGCATGCGTCCCGCCCGCCTCCTCGCCGCCCTCGCCGCCGCCACGGCCACCACCGCCTTCGCAGCTGTCGACGACCAGTACGCGCCGCCCACGCCGGTGGCCACGTCCGCGAGCCTGGCGGCCAGCGCGCGCAAGCTGATCGACGACACGATGGAGAAGCAGCGCGCGGTCGTCGCGGTGCTGCGCGACAAGGTGGTCTCGCCGGTGATGTCCGGCTCGTGGCGCCTGAGCGTGGGCACGCCCCGGGTGCCGCGCGCCACCGCGCCCGTCACGCGCCCGGTGCCCAACGACTTCGCGGACGGCTCGATCTCCGCCGGCAACGCCGACGCCGACTCCCTGGAGCAGGCCCTGGGTGCGCGTTGGCGCGTGCTGCACGGCGACGCCAATTCCCACGTGCCGATGGCCGCGTGGATGCCCGACATGCAGGCCGCCGACGCCCGCACGTCCGCCCTGCGTCCCACGATGAACCTCAGCGGCGAATGGGCGCTGCCCAACGACTTCTCGCTGGGCGTCATGCCCGGCATGGCCGTCGACTACAACCCGCTCGGCCGCCGCCAGTCCAACGGCACCTTCGCCGTGACGCTGGGCAAGACGTGGTCGCCGCAATGGCGCACGTTCGTCGACATGGCGCGCGACCGCGTCGCCCCGGTGCAGATCGCGGGCGTGTCCAACAGCGTCGACGCCGGCATCAGCTTCGTCGCCACCCCCGGCACGCAGATCGACTTCGCGGTCACGCGCGGCCTGAGCGACAACGCGCCGGCGTTCCAGGCCGGCGTGGGGCTGTCCTCGAGCTTCTGAGCAGTCCGGGGTCTGCACGCCGTCTAACGGCGGGTTACGCCTGCGGCTAACCCGCCCTACCCCGCTGACGCGCCTGCACGCCGCGTCAGGCCACCTTGAACGCGGCCACCGCGCCGACCAGGCGCGCGGCCTGGTGCTTCAGGCTCTCCGCGGCGGCGGCCGACTGCTCCACGAGCGCAGCGTTCTGCTGCGTCACGCGATCGAGCTGCGTCACGGCATCGCCGACCTGGCCGAGGCCGCCCGACTGCTCGCTGGTGGCCGCGCTGATCTCGGCGATCAGGTCGCTCACGCGCTTGACCTGGCCGACGATGTCCTCCATCGTGCGGCCCGCCTCGTCGACCTGGCGGCTGCCCGTCTCCACGCGCTCGACGCTCGCGGCGATCAGCGTCTTGATCTCGCGCGCGGCCTGCGCGCTGCGTTGCGCGAGGCTGCGCACCTCGCCGGCGACGACCGCGAAGCCGCGGCCGTGCTCGCCCGCGCGCGCCGCCTCCACCGCGGCGTTGAGCGCGAGGATGTTGGTCTGGAACGCGATGCCGTCGATCACGCCGATGATGTCGGCGATCTTCTTGGACGACGCGTTGATCTCGTCCATCGTCGTGACCGCCGTCATCACGGTGGCGCCGCCGCGCGCGGCGACGTCGCTGGCCGACTTGGCCAGCCGTTCCGCGGCGAGCGCGGCCTGCGCGTTGGCGCGCACGGTGGTCGTCAGCTGCTCCATCGACGAGGCCGTCTGCTGCAGGCTGCCGGCCTGCTGCTCGGTGCGGTGCGAGAGGTCGGCGTTGCCGGTGGCGATCTGCCCCGCGCCGATCGCGATCGAGTCGCTGCTGTCGCGCACGCTGCCGACGATCGCGACCAGGCTCTCGTTCATCGCCTTGAGCGAGCGCAGCAGGTCGCCCAGCTCGTTGCCGTGGTCGACCTCGATGCGCGAGCCCAGGTCGCCGTTGGCCACGCGGCGCGCGATGGCGATGGCCTGCTGCAGCGGCTGCGTGATGCCGCGCACCAGCGCGCGCATCGCCACCGCGGCCAGCACGAACGACGCGAGCACCGCGCCGGCCAGCAGCCAGCGCAGGCGCGCGGTCTCGGCCTCGACGGACGCGTCGTTGACCTGGCCGCGCTTGACGAGGAAGTCCGACAGCTCGGACGACGGGCCCAGGCCCAGGCGGTACGACGGGTTGATCGTCTTGATCAGGACCTGCTCGGCGTCGTCCCAGCGGTCGGCGTGCATCGCGCTGGCGGCCGCCTGCACGCCGGCGATGCCCAGGCCGCCGGACTTCTCGTACCAGGCGTCCGCGAGCTTGCGCTCCTCGGGCGAAGCGACACCGGCGTAGTAGGCCTTCCACAGGCTGGCGATGTCCTGCGACGACTTGTCGATCGCCGTCCAGTGCACGGTCAGCGGGTGGTCGTGCAGCTTGGACCAGTCGAACTGCGGGTTGTGCTGCAGCGCCTGCAGCACCTGGCTGCGGTTGGTCTCCATCAGCAGGCGGATGCGCGTGAACGCGTTCTCCGACTCGCGGTCGCGCAGCGCGACGTCGCGGTAGGCCTCGCGCGTGCGCCAGGAGCTGTAGTAGCCCAGGGCGCCGATGGCGACGACGGCGCCCATGAGCAGGCCGAGGACGGCGACGATGAGGGTGCGGATCTTGATGTTGGCGAGCATGGCGATGATCTCTTGGAGGCGTTCGATGCGGGCGTGGCGCGGCGCGCGTCAGGCGGCCGCGCGCGCGAGGGCGGGACGGGCGCTGCGGCGGCCGCGCTCGCAGCTGCGGAAGAAGTCGGCCAGCGGCGCGTCGAGCTCGGCGGGGTCGTCGAACTCGAGGTAGGTGACGTCGCACAGCGAGCCCAGGTCCTTGAGCAGCGTCGTCTTGATCGGCGCCTGCTTCCACACCAGGAACAGGATGGGCGTGCACGCGCCGCGGAACACGTGGTACGAGAGCTCGAACGCGCTGCTCTCGCTCATGCCGGCGCGGATGTTGACGAACACGTCGGCCTGGTCCAGCTGGCGCAGGCGATGCGCGCGGAAGGTCTCGGGCGAGAAGACGCGGCTCGTCTCGCGCTCGAACGAGGCGCGGAAGGTGTCGGCGCTCTCGGCCTGGCAACCCGTCAGGTAGCCGAAGCGCTGCGGCAGGCCGTCGAGGGCGCGCACGCGCTCCAGCACGGACGCGACCACGCCTTGCTGCGTTTCGCCCGATTCGGTGAAGGGCTGGCGCACGAACAGGCGCAGCACGTCCTGCGGCGGCTCGTCGGACGACAGCGCCAGCGCCGGTCCGCGCGCCACGCGCAGGCCGGCGAGGAACGCGCAGGACGCCCGATCCGCCTGCGTCGCGGCGCGGTTCTTCAGCAGGGTCCGCGCGGCGTCCAGCGCCAGCGCGACGAACGAGGTCGCCGCGCCGGCGTGCGTCTCCTCGTGCGCCTGGGCGACGCCGGCCAGGAAGGCGGCGGCGAGCTGGCCGCGCTCGCGCGACTGGTCCCCGGGCCGGCCGCTGGGCGCGGGCTGCACGCGCTCGAGCAGCCGCGTGGCGTCGGCCGGCGTCCAGCGGGCGGCCGGGCGCGCGTCGGCACGCGCCAGGCGCTGCAGCAGCTGCGCCGCGGCGAGTGAGTGGAACTGGTCGGTGGATCCCATGGTGTCGACTCCCTTGTCGTCTCGTGCCGAGGCAGCAGGGGTCGCGAGCACGTCCGTGGGGTGCCGGCGCCCCGCGCGGGGCGCACTTGTTCACCCGGTCGGGGCGGGCCCGACCGGCTTGCGGCAACCCCGCTGTCGTGGCCCGCGTGACAGCGCGGGCGGTAGACCGGAAGCTTTGCGTCCCCGCCTTTCGGTCGGGTTTGCCTTTGCGGGAAGACGCTGGCGGCGCATCCCTCGCGTCCTGTCTATCGGCGGGCCCTGGAACAAATCGATACGTCTACGGGTAGGGGCATCAAGTGTCCAGAACTCCCGACGCGGTAGAACCCTTCCAGGTCGTCCAGGCGATCGCAGCGGGCAGCCGGCCGCTCCCGCCTAGACGCGAGGCGCGTAGAAGGTGCCTCCCAACCCCCTGATCCAGCTGCTGCACGATCGACACGCGCCGTAGAACCCTCGCTGCACCGTGTTGTAGGCAATGAATCGGCAGCCCGCGAGGGTGTCTTCCGCCGTCAGGCCCGCATTGATGACGCAGTGGACTTCGGCACAGTTCGCGCCGAAGACCCAGTTCTGCGGATCGACCTGTTCGCGGCTCAGGCGATCCGCCAGGATCTGCGGCGTTCCCTGGCCATGCCCGCACGCGCCATGGTGCCACTGCTCGGTGTGGGGGCTCCACATCACCGCAATGGTCGGCGCACGACTCTGTCGCGCGCGCCTGAGCAGCGCGGTGATGCCGGCGGCGTCCGACGAACGTGCGACGGCAGCCGCCTGCTGGGACTCGACGCTGTGCGAGAAGCGCATGTAGCGATTGCAGCGCTTCGTGTTGTCGTGGGACGAATGCTGCAGCGCGACCTGCGGCGGATCGTTGGAGACGATCTGCACGTAGCCGAGCCGCTTCATCCGCCCGTCCTTCTCGTTGCCCGCGCCGTTGTTCTGCGCCCAGTTGGTGCAACCACACCTGTAGTAGTGCGTCGTCGTCATCGTGCTCCCCGTGGTCAGCCAAGAAATTGGAGATTCATTCTTGGATCTGCGCGAGTTGACCGTCCATCACGACGGATAACGCCTCCAGGGGGTGCCCTCGGGCAACGGCCGCGTCGCCAACAAGGAACGCGACCGTGACTTGCCGTCGAGCTGCACACGATGCCAAATCCGTGAACAAATCGATCTGCGCCCCCGATGCCCCCTTGTTGGATCGATGACCCGGGGCAGCGGCTCGTGACAATTGAGCACTTGTCCGCCGTCCGCTTCCTGTTCTATGCTGCGCTGCGTCACGTCATGAAGTTCCCGCGTTTCGTCCTCGCCCGCACCTTCGCCGCCGCCCTGCTCACGCTGGCCGGCGCTCCGGCGTTCTCACAGGAGGCCGACGACGCGCTCGTGGCCGAGCCGGAGCTCCAGGCGCTGCCCACCGACAGCGTCGACCAGGCCGTCTGGGCCACGCTGCTGCCCGACAACGACGCCGCCGACCCGACGGTCGTGCGCTCCGCGATCTCCGCCGTGCTGGCCGCGCAGGACGCCAAGCCCAAGTCCATCGTGCCGATCACGGCGCGCAAGGACAGGCCGGCCATCGTGCCCGTGCGCATCGACCCGAACGCGGTGATCCCGCCGCCCAATCGCCTGGTGCTGGACAGCAAGCAGGTGGTGCAGATCCACGCTGACGGCATGCCCTCGCCGAACGGCCCCGACCGCGACCCCCTGGTGCGCGTGATGCCGCGCCAGGCCGACCCGAACGCCATCACCTGGGGCGCTCGCTGGAGCGCGCAGGATCGCATCCCGGCGCCGATCCTGTCGGGGCTGTCGTGGGACGCGCACGCCGACCTCGTCTCCGGTGCCGCCCCCGCGCGCGCCGGCAACGTGCGGCGCTCGCTGCGCATCACCGCCATGTGGGACACGCCGGAAGACTTCTCGATCGGCTTCACCCCCGGCTTCACGCGGGGCGGCGGCCGCGAGTACGAGCATTACGTCACCGGCCTGGAGGTGAGCACCGTCGACCGCACCAAGCTCGCGCGCTGGCGCAGCTACGTCGAGCTGTCCGGCGAGAAGCTCGCGTTCAACAACGTCATCGACAACAACACCGCGCACGTCGCGGCCGGCGCGAGCTACGCGACGTCGTCGCGGACGCAGGTGGACTTCAACGTGTCGCGCGGCACGACCTGGACGTCCAACGACCTGACCTCCAACGTCGGCCTGTCGGTCAAGTTCTGAGCGCGCGGGAGCGCGCAGGCCGTCAGCGCCCGACGCCGTCCAGCAGGGTGGCCGCGCGCGCCATCGCGTCGGCGCGGGCGTCGCGGTTGGCGGGGTCGGACTGGCGCGCCTTGCCGGGGTCGTCGAAGTCGTGCGTCGCGCCCGGGTAGGTCGTCACGGCGACCGGGCCGCCGGTCGCGTGCGCGAGCACCTCGGCGCAGGCCGTGGGCGACACCTCCTCGTCGGCCGAACCGAGGAAGGCCCACACCGGCGCGTCCGTGGCGACGCGGCGCGACAGCAGCGCCTTGGGGCCGCAACCCGGGTAGAACACGAGCGCGGCGCGGAAGCGATGGGCCTTGTCGGCGCCCTCGCCTGCGGCCTGTCGCATCATCGTGTTGAGTGCCGTGCTGGCGCCGTTGGACCACCCCTGCAGCATCACGCGGTTCGGGTCGACGTCGCGCCGCGTCGCGAGCCAGGCCAGCGCGCCCTCGGCATCGAGCGGGCGGACAGTGCGCTCGTTGACGGCCTCGCGGTCCGGATCGTCGTGCGTGAAGCGGCCATAGCCATGTGCCCGGCCACGCGGGCCGAAGCTGTCCACCAGCACGGCGACGTAGCCGTGCGCGGCCCAGTACTCACCCCACGTCGCATGGCGTTTCGAGAGCGAGGCCGCGTTGCACGGCGATTCACGGGCTGGCGCGACCAGCGTGCACTCCGCGTTGACGTTGGCCGAGTACGGGCCGGCGCGGCCGTGCAGCAGCACGATGGCCGGGTGCGGGCCGGGGCCGTCGGGGGCGAACAGGTAGCCGACCAGCTCGGTGTGGCCGTCGGCACTGGGGAAGTGTTCCGTGCGAGGCGCGGGCGTGGCGACGGCGACCGGGGCGGCCAGCGCGAGGCACAGCGTCGCGATGCGGAGCGATGGGCGGTGGCGGGTCGGCATGCGCGCAGTGTCGCGCGACGCGGGCAGGCGCGGGCCTTCGCCAGGCTGACGTGGGATCACATCAGCGCGCGCAGCCCCTGCCAGCCGACGTACACCCCGACCAGCAGGATCAAGCCCCCCGAGAAGTACGGCGCCTTGGCCGCCAGCGCGCTGAAGCGCCCGCTGCCCATGCGCTTGGACAGGTGCTTCAGCCCCACCGCCGCGATCACGCCCGAGGCGACCATCGTCAGCGCGAGGCCGACGGAGAAGCCCAGGACGAGCGTCGCGCCGAGCGCGATGCGCTTGAGCTGCAGGCACAGCAACAGCACGGTGATCGACGCCGGGCACGGGATCAGGCCGCCAGTCAGGCCGAACATCACGATCTGGCCGGTGGTGACGTCGCGGCCGGCGAAGCGGCGCTGGATGTCGGCGGCGTGGGCGCGGGCATGCACGTCGCCCTCGTCGGCCGCAACGAGCGGCGCGGACTGCGCGGGCGCATGGGCATGGCCGTGGTCGTGGTCGTGGCCGCACGACGCGCCATGGGCGTGGTCGTCGTGCGCGTGGTCATGACCCTCGTGCGAGTGGCCGTGATCATCGTGCGCGTGGGCAGCCGCGTGCGCGTCGCGCGTCACGCGCGCGGGGGCCGCCGCGGGCGCATGCGCATGCGCGTGATCGTGAACATGGTCATGATCGTGGTCGTGGTCGTGGTCGTGGTCGTGGTCGTGGTCATGGTCATGCCCACCCTCGCCATGGTCGTGGAAGCACGCCGCCTTGTCCTGCGAGGTCCGCCACAGCATCCACGCCGCCACGCCGATGATCAGCACCGCCGAGATCACCTGCATCCACGGCTCGCTCGCCTCGGCGCTCCAGTGCTGGCCAAAATACATGCCGCCGAGCGCGACCAGCCACACGACGGCGGTGTGCGACACCGTCGCCGCCAGGCCCAGCAGCACCGCCTGCATGACGGTGCCGCGCACGGCCACGATGAACGCGGCCATCATCGTCTTCGAGTGGCCAGGCTCCAGGCCGTGCAGCGCGCCCAGCAGGACGGCGCTGGGCAGGAACAGCCAGGCGTTGCCACCGGCCAGCAGGGATTGGAAGTCGGTCATAGGTACTTGGTGATCGCCTTGAACTGGCTGATGGCGTCGCGCGCGCCGACGCCGTCGACGGCATGCTCCAGGCAGTGGTCGATGTGGTCGTGCACCAGCGTCTTCTTGGCGTTGGACACGGCGCTCTCCACCGCCTGCATCTGCTGGGCGATCTCGAGGCAGTCGCGCCCCTCCTCCAGCATCGTGACGATGCTGCGCAGGTGGCCCTCTGCGCGTTTCAGGCGCTTGATGATCTCGGGGTGGGACGGGTGGACGGACATGGCTTGCATCCTGTGGGGGAGGATAGGATAACAGATGCCACCGTCCTGAAGCTGAACGGCGCGGCGACTGGGGTCATCCTCCCCCAGGGGATGCAAGGCGCACATTAGTTGTATTGCACAACTTGTTGGTGTATAGTGAACTCACGCCATTCAAGGAAGAACCCCATGAAGACCGCCACGCAGCTCCTGATCATCGACCCGCAGAACGACTTCTGCGACGTGCCCGTCGGCCATCGCCCGGTCGACCCGCTCACCGGCGCCGCCATCGCGCCCGCCCTGCCCGTGGCCGGCGCCCACGCCGACATGCTGCGCACCGCGCAATTCATCAGCGCGGCCGGCTCGGCACTGGACGACATCACCGTCACGCTCGACTCGCACCACCAGGTCGACATCGCCCACCCGACGTTCTGGCGCCAGGGCGATGGCGGCGACGTGTCGCCCTTTACCCAGATCACCGCCGCCCAGGTGCGCGCCGGCGCGTTCCAGCCGCGCGACCCCGCCGCCCTGCCGCGCACGCTCGCCTACCTCGACCACCTCGAGGCGCGCGGCCGCTACGTGCTGATGGTCTGGCCCGTGCACTGCGAGATGGGCACCTGGGGCCACGACGTCCACGCCGACGTGCGCGACGCCTACAACCGCTGGGAACGCAGCGCGCTGCGCAACGTGCGCAAGGTCAGCAAGGGCGAGAACCCTTGGACCGAGCACTACAGCGCGATCCAGGCCGAGGTGCCCGACGCCGAGGACGAGCACACCCAGCTCAACACCGCGCTGCTGGCGGCGCTCGACCGCGCCGGCCTGCTGTTCATCGCCGGCGAGGCCAGCAGCCACTGCGTGCGCGCCACCACCGAGCACATCGTGGCCAACCTGCCCGGCGGCCGCCCGGAGCGCATCGTGCTGCTGAACGACTGCATGAGCCCGGTCGCCGGCTTCGAGGCGCAGCACCAGGCCTTCCTGGCCGACATGCGCGCCAGGGGCGTGCGCCTGGCCACGTCGACCGAGGCCCTGGGCCTGCTGGAAGGTGCCTGAGGCCGCCCCTTCGCGAACGATGAGAATCGCACCATGACACCGATCATCCACAGCCTGCTCGAGACCGACCTCTACAAGTTCACGATGTGGCAGACCATGCTGCATCGCCACCCGCAGGCGCAGGCCGAATACCGCTTCGTGTGCCGCAACGCGCCGGCGTTCCCGCTGTCGGAGCTGCTCGACGACGTGAACGCGCAGCTGGACCACCTGTGCGCGCTGTCGTTCACCGAGGACGAGCTCGCCTACATCGGCGGCCTGCGCTACATGAAGGCCGACTTCGTCGACTTCCTGCGCATCTTCCGCTTCCAGCGCCGCTTCATCCGCGCGACCGTCGCGGCGGACGGCCGCACGCTGGAGATCGTGGCCGAAGGCCCGCAGGTGCACGTGATGGGCTTCGAGATCTACGTGCTGGCCATCGTCAACGAGCTGTACTTCCGGCGCGCGGACCACGCCGCGGCGCTCGTCGAGGGCCGCACGCGGCTGCGCGCGAAGGTCGCCGCGCTGCGCGAGTTCGGCGCCCGCGAGCCGGCACGCGCCCACCCGTTCGAGTTCTTCGACTTCGGCGTGCGCCGCCGCTTCTCCGGCGCCTGGCAGGAAGAGGTGGTGCGCACGCTCAAGGACGAGGTGCCCGAGTTCTTCAAGGGCACGTCCAACGTGCACCTGGCCAAGAAGTACGGCCTGGTGGCGATCGGCACGATGGCGCACGAATACCTGCAGTCCTACCAGGCCTTCGACGTGCGCCTGCGCGACTTCCAGAAGATGGCGCTCGAGAACTGGGTGCAGGAGTACCGCGGCGACCTGGGCGTGGCGCTGACCGACGTCGTCGGCATGGACGCCTTCCTGCGCGACTTCGACCTGTACTTCGCCAAGCTGTTCGACGGCCTGCGCCACGACTCGGGCGACCCGGTCGAATGGGGCGAGAAGGCGCTCGCGCACTACGCCAGGCTGCGCATCGACCCGCACACCAAGCGCCTGACCTTCTCCGACGGGCTCGACCTGGAGACGGCGTTCGCGATCTGGCGCCACTTCGCCGACCGCACGCAGCTGGGCTTTGGCATCGGCACCACGCTGACCAACGACGTCGGCCTCGTGCCGCTGAACATCGTGATGAAGCTCACCCAGTGCAACGGCCAGCCGGTGGCCAAGCTGTCCGATTCGCCCGGCAAGACGCTGTGCAAGGACGAGACCTTCCTGGCCTACCTGCGCCAGGTGTTCCAGGTCGCCCCCGAACGCGCCTGAGGAAACGCCCATGCTCCGAATCACCGTCGCACAGTTGAACTACATGGTCGGCGACGTCGCCGGCAACGTCGGCAAGATGATCGCCGCCGCGCGCGAAGCCGCCGCGGCGCAGGCCGACCTCGTCGTCTTCTCCGAGCTGTCGCTCACCGGCTACTACCCGGGCGACCTGCTCGACGAGCCCGACTTCCTCGCGCGCGCCGCGCAGGGCATGGCCGACCTGCAGGTCGCATCGCAGGAGTTCCCGTCGCTGCACTGGATCGTGGGCGCACCGCTGGCGCACGCGGGCGTGGGCAAGCGGCTGCAGAACGCGCTGGTCGTGCTCAAGGCCGGCCAGGTGGTGCTGCGCTACGCCAAGCAGCTGCTGCCCACGTACAACATCTTCGACGAGCTGCGCCACTTCGCGCCCGGCCCGGACGTCGCGCGCGTGCTGCGCATCCGCGGCACGCAGGTGGGCCTGATGATCTGCGAGGACGGCTGGAACGACAGCGGCGCCGACTACGCAGTCAACCCGTTCTCGCGCCTGGCCGACGCCGCGCCCGACCTCGTGGTGTCGATCAACGCGAGCCCGTCGGACATCGGCAAGCGCGAGATGCGCCACCAGGTCTTCGGCGCGGCCTGCCGCCGCCACGGCTTCCCGCTGCTGTACGTCAACCAGATCGGCGGCCAGGACACCGTCGTGTTCGACGGCGCCTCGTTCGCGGTCGACGCGAGCGGCGCGGTCTGCTACGAGGCGCGGCGCTTCGTCGAGGACGTCACCACGCTCACCTTCGAGGACGGCCGGCTCGCGTCGGACATCGGCACCCCGCTGGCGCCGGTGTCGCCGCAGGGATTGTCGACGATGGCCTTCTACCGCGCGCAGATCGTGCTGGGCCTGCGCGACTACGCGCGCCGCTGCGGCTTCACCAAGGCGGTGATCGGCTCGTCGGGCGGCATCGACAGCGCGCTGACGCTGGCGCTGGCGGTCGACGCGCTCGGCGCCGAGAACGTCGCCGCGATCACGATGCCCTCGGTGTACTCGTCGGCCGGCTCGGTGGACGACTCGGTGGCGCTGTGCCGCAACCTCGGCGTGACGCTGCACACCCACCCGATCGCCGCGACCGTGGCCGCATTCGCCGCGCAGTTCGAGGCCTCGTTCGGCCAGCCGCTGCAGGGCTTGCCGCTGGAGAACCTGCAGGCGCGCGTGCGCGGCACGACGCTGATGGAATACTCCAACACGTATGGCCACCTGCTGCTGACCACGGGCAACAAGTCGGAGATCTCGGTGGGCTACTGCACGCTGTACGGCGACACCAACGGCGGCCTGGGCCTGATCGGCGACCTGTACAAGACCGAGGTGTTCGCGCTCTCGCGCCACGTCAACGAGGCAACGGGACGCGAGCTGATCCCGCAGGTCATCATCGACAAGGAGCCGTCGGCCGAGCTCGCGCCGGGCCAGCGCGACACCGACAGCCTGCCGCCCTACCCCGTGCTCGACGAGATCCTGAAGCTGCTGATCGAGGGCGCGCGCCTCGCGCCGACGGAGCTCGCGCGCGCCACCGAGTTCGTCACGCGCCTGCGCGCGACGCCCGAGGGCGAGGCGCTGGTGCTGCGCGTGCGCGGCCTGATCGCGCGCAACGAGTACAAGCGCCGCCAGGCGCCGCCCATCATCCGCGTGCGGTCGCGCGCGTTCGGCAGCGGGCGGCAGATGCCCATCGCGGCCAAGGTCGCCTGACGCGGAGACGACACGCATGACTTCCGACATCGCCGTCCTCGTCGGCCGCTTCCAGCCCCTGCACGACGCCCACCTCGCGCTGCTCGCGCGCGGCCTCGAGATCGCCGCGCGCTGCGTCGTGATCGTCGGCTCCGCGTTCCAGGCGCGCACGCCCAAGAACCCGTTCACGTGGAAGGAACGCGCGGAGATGATCCGCCTGGCCGTCCCCGCGGCGGACCGCGAGCGCCTGGTCATCGTGCCGATGCGCGACTACTACGACGAGGCGCGCTGGGTCGCCTGCGTGCGCGGGGTGGTCGCCGCGCTGCTGCCGCCCGAAGGCGCGCCGCGCGTCACGCTCGTTGGTCACCTGAAGGACGCGACGAGCAGCTACCTGTCGGCCTTCCCCGGCTGGACGCTCGATTCGGTCGACCGCCTCGCCGGCGCCGGCGGCACGCAACTGCGCGACGCACTGTTCGCCGCGCAACCCGCCGACGCGCACACGCCGCCGGCCATCGACGCCGCCCTCGCCGCCTTCGTCGACCAGGTGCCGCCGTCCACCATCGCCTTCCTGCGCGCCTGGACGGCCCTGCCGCACTACGCCGAGCTGGCCGCCGAATGGCGCATGCTCAGGCGCTACAAGGAGGCCTGGCGCGCAGCCCCGTACGACCCCACCTTCGTGACGGTGGACGCGGTGGTGCAGTGCGCCGGCCGCGTGCTGCTGATCGAGCGCGGCAAGGCGCCCGGCCGCGGCCTGTTCGCGGTGCCCGGCGGCTTCATCGAGCAGCGCGAGACGTGCTGGCAGTCCTGCCTGCGCGAGCTCGAGGAGGAGACCCACCTGAAGCTGCTGGACGCCACGATGCGCCGCAGCCTGCGTGAGGTGGCCGTGTTCGACCACCCCGACCGCAGCCAGCGCGGCCGCACGATCACGCACGCGCACCACTTCGACCTGGGCGAGCGCGAGCTGCCCGAGGTGCGCGCGGACGACGACGCGGCGTCGGTGCAATGGATCCCCATCGCCGACCTCGCCGCGCTGGAGGACCGGTTCTTCGACGATCACTTCCACATGCTCGACCACTTCCTCGGCTTGACGCGCCAGGCATGAGCGCGCGCCCGGCCGCTCCAAAGTGCCCTCGCGCGGCAGCCCGCGGGACGGAGGCTGCCTGATGACCGCGCTCGAGATCGCCGCCAACGCCATCACGACGCTGTCGATCTGGCTGGCCGCGCGCAACAGCCGCCACACGTGGTCGACCGGCATCGTCGGCTGCGTGCTGTTCGGCCTGCAGTTCTTCCGCAGCCAGCTCTATGCCGACGCGACGCTGCAGGTGTTCTTCCTGGCTACCAGCGTCGCCGGCTGGTGGCAGTGGCGCCACGCAGGCGCGGGCGCGGCGCGCACGGAACGCCCGATCACGCGCGC
>Ga0207427_100611_pt1 | contig 17760 bp, 22 predicted proteins | sample AraplaCL_Cvi_mMS_FD_184268 | JGI IMG/M metagenome (GOLD analysis project Ga0207427, IMG submission 184268) | Arabidopsis root microbial communities from the University of North Carolina, USA - plate scrape CL_Cvi_mMS (SPAdes) (version 2) | ecosystem: Host-associated > Plants > Roots > Endosphere ... | reverse complement strand
CCACTTGCTCGACGACGGCCAGTTTGAAGGCCATCGTGTAGTCACGCTGTGTTCTCTTGACGCCTGTATCCATCGCGTTTCTTCCTTTCTCTGGACGAAAGGTGTCAACGCAGGACAGGACGGGTCAGGGTCAGGAGAAAGGGGCCGCGCTTGCGCGAAGGCGTCGCGGCGGGTGGAGATCGACGAAGGCGCGCCTTAGAGGAACTGCCACCACGGCCGCTTGCTGGCGGGGATGGCGCGGGCGCGCGACACCGCGGGCGCGTCGCCGAGCTCGCGCTCGCGCTCCGGCCCGAGGCGGAAGAAGCGGTAGGTAGGCGTCAGCAGCGTCTCCCACGGGCACACGCCGAACAGCGCGTCCAGGCCGTCCTGCAGCATGCGGCCGGTGAGGTCGCGGCCGGGGACGACCACTTCGCGGTCGCCCAGGAAGAACATGCGGGCGTCGTCGGCGCCGGCCAGGGCCTCGGCCTCGAGGTAGTGGCGCGCGCCCAGCCAGCGCTGCTCGAACAGCTGCGGCGCCCCGCTCTGCACGAGCTCGTGCTCGCCCGGCTGGCCGCTGCGCTGCAGCCGCGTGCGCACGCGCCGGCCGTGCTCGAAGATCGCGTAGCCGTGGTTGCCGTTGGCGTCGTAGTGGCAGAAGGCCACCATCAGGTCGGGCGCGCCCAGGGCCGCATGCAGCCGGCTGGCGTCGCGCTCGTCGCTGCGGATCAGCGGCCAGGCGAGGTCGTCGTTGCTGATGAAGCAGACCTCGCCGAAGGTCTGCACCATCACGTCCGAGTGGTTGCGGATGTCGAAGCGGGCCGACACCGGCAGCGGGATCTCGGCGGCCGGCTCGTCGAACACGGCCGCCATGAAGGCTTCCATGTCCCTGACGGAATCGGAGATGCGGAAAGCGATGCCGGCCTGTGCGATGCCCATGCCGGAAGGTTACCGGGCGGGGCGGGGGCGGTGGGCCCCGAATGTGCGGCGCACTTCACGGGCCGGCCCGCCGCGCCGCCCCGGGCCGGCGTGTCAGGGCGTGCCCATCGCCTCGCGCCACTGCATGGCGTCGTGGATGCGGTGGCGCGTGGCCGGGTGGTCGAAGAAGACGAATTCCTCGATCGGGCCCGGGTCGGGCTTGCGGTATTCGGTGAGCTTGAGCGCGGCCTCGGCAAAGCCGTTCGGCTCGCGCGCCAGGTTCAGGCCGAAGCGGTCGGCCTCGATCTCCTGCGTGCGGATGATGGTGTTGGAGATCGGCGTGGTGACCAGCATCCACACCGAGAACACGGCCAGCAGCAGCGGCATGCCGGCGACGTCGCTCGTGCCGCGCAGGCCCCAGGCGACCTGGCGGCGCAGCAGCGCGTCCATCGCCCACTTGGCGAACATGAAGCCGGCCATCACCAGCAAGGCCAGCTCGCACAGCGACTTGACGGCGTGGTTCAGCACGTAGTGGCCCAGTTCGTGGCCCATGACGGCGCGGATCTCGGGCAGCGAGGTGCGTAGCAGGTTGTCGTTCAGGCGCACGGCCGCGGTGCCGAACATGCCCGACACGTTGGCGCTGACGCGCGTCGTCTGCTTGGAGGCGTCGAACTCGTAGACGTCGTTGACCGGCACGTCGTCGGCGCGCGCCATCGCGAGCACCGCGGACTTGACCGCCGGATCGGACACCGGCTTGTAGGTGTTGAACAGCGGGTCGATCACGACCGGCGCCAGCATGATCAGGAACACGAGCATCGCCATCGCCACGGCGGTGCCCCAGATCCACCAGCGCTCGCCGGCGCGGCGCATCACCGCGTAGAAGATGGCGGCACCGAGCGCGAACATCACGATCGTCACGCCCAGGCCGATCGACTGGTCGACGAACCAGGGGCCGAAGGTCTGCGTGGCCATGCCGTACTGGCGCTCGCGCCACCAGCCCTGGTAGATGGCCAGCGGCAGCGACAGCACCCAGCTGGCCAGCGCGAAGAACGCGCCGTACAGCGCATCGCGCGCGAACGCGACGCGCCCGGCGCGCGCGCAGGCGTCACGCACGCGCGCGGACAGCCCGCCGCGCAGGATCAGCCACGAGACGGCCAGCCCCAGCAGGAAGTTCCACAGCTGCAGCCAGTAGCCGCCCTCGAAGTAGGCGTTGGAGCGCGCCACGGCGTCGGCCGGCAGGCGCTCGAGGTAGGCCTGGGTGGCGGCGTCGGCATTGCGCGGCAGGCGGGCGCGCCACGCGTCGTCGGCGGGGCGCACGTGGAATGCCTGCGCCGGCGCGCTGGCGGCGGCGCTCGCGGACGCCTGCGCGGGGGCGGGTGCGGCCTGGGCCCAGGCGCCGCCCGCGAGGGACAGCGCCAGGCAGGCGGCAATGGTGGCGGATCGGACGGCCTTCATCTGGGGGCTCCCTGCGTGTCGTTGGTCGGTGTCGATGCGGGTGGCATTTTGCGCAGGCCGCGCGCGGACGCACGCGGCGTCCGACGAAACGACCGTTCTGCGGCACGAGCGGCGCGCCGCCGGGATCAGGCCGGACGCACGATGGCGTAGACCCGCGTGTCGCGCAGACGGCCCTGCAGGTCCAGGCGATCCTGGCGCAGCGTGCCCTCGTGCTCGAAGCCGGTGCGCTCGGCCAGGCGCCGGCTGCGCTCGTTGCGTTCGTCGGTGGCAAGGAACACGCGGGTGGCGCCGCGCGCGTCGAGGGGGTGGCGGGCGAGGGCAGGGCGGGCGGCGCGGATCAGCAGGCACTCGGTGCGCAGGATTCGGGCAGGTGGTCGAGGCGGGGCATCCCGGGATTGTCCCTGCCGGCTTGGGCGCCGCATCTGCGTATTTGCGCGTGTCACGAGCGCCCACCTATCATCGCGCCCATGCTTCCCGCCTCTCCGACTCCCGACTTCCGCTCGCCCGCGTTCCTGCGCGCCCACATCGCCGACACGATGGCGTTCTACGAGGGCCGCTGCATCGACGCGAGCGGCGGCCTCTACCAGTTCTTCAAGGACGACGGCAGCGTGTACGACGCCCGCACACGCCACCTGGTCAGCAGCACGCGCTACGTGTTCACGCACGCCATGGGCTGGCGCCACATCGGCAAGCCGCAGTGGCAGGCCACGATGCGCCACGCGCTGGCCTTCGTCAGCCGGGCGCATGCGCAGCCCAACGGCGGCTTCGCGTGGGTGCTGGACTGGCACGACGGCCAGGGCCGCGTCACCGACGCGACCAACCAGTGCTACGGCCTGGCCTTCGTGCTGCTGGCCCACGCCCACGCGCTGATGGCCGGCCAGGCCGACGCGGCCGAGGGCCTGGAGCGCTGCTGGCAACTGATGGAGCAGCGCTTCTGGCGCCCCGAGCATTCGCTGTACGCCGACGAGGCGACGCCCGACTGGACGGTGGGCCCCTACCGCGGCCAGAACGCGAACATGCACGCCTGCGAGGCGATGCAGGCGGCCTGGCGCGCGACCAAGGATCGCAAGTACCTGGACCGGGCCGTCGCGCTGGCCGAGGCCGTCACCGGCCAGCTGGGCGCGAAGTCGGCCGGCCTGCCCGACGCGATCCCCGAATGCGCCTCGCTGGTCTGGGAGCATTTCCGCGAGGACTGGTCCATCGACCCGGACTACAACCGCGGCGACCGCACCAACATCTTCCGGCCCTGGGGCTTCCAGACGGGCCACCAGACGGAGTGGACGAAGCTGCTGCTGCAGCTGGACCGCCTGTGCGCCGACGCGGGCCTCGCGCCCGCGCCCGAGCGCCTCGCCCGCGCGCGAGCCTTCTTCGATGCGGCGATGCGCTTCGGCTGGGACGATGCGCACGGCGGCCTCGTCTACGGCTTCGCGCCCGACGGCACGCTGTACGACGGCGACAAGTACCACTGGGTGCAGGCCGAGAGCCTGGCGGCGGCGGCGTGGCTGGCGGTGGCGCTGCAGCAGTCCGGCGCGCCGGCAGCCGAGGTCGAGCGCTACTGGGGGTGGTACGAGCGGATATGGGCGTACGCCTGGGCCCACTTCGTCGACCACCGGTACGGGGCCTGGTATCGCATCCTGGCACCGGACAACGCGAAGGTCACCGACGAGAAGAGCCCCGCCGGCAAGGTCGATTACCACGACATGGGGGCGTGCTACGACGTGTTGGGCGCGCTGCGCGAGATCTAGCGCGACGCCTGCGCGCAGGGCGGGTCGTTCGACCCGGCATCCGCGGTGCATCGCACATGGCGGGTCGAACGACCCGCCCCACGGCCTTGCGCGGCGGCTGCCCGCCTTCAGATGCGGATCTGGTGGATCCCGAGGATCCCGATCAGCCCGATGGCGATCAGGTAGAAGCCCACGATGTAGTTCAGCAGCTTGGGCATCAGCAGCACGAGGATGCCGGCGATCAGGGAAATGATGGGCGTGAGCGAGAGATGGATGTTCAAGGGGAGGCCTTCAGGTTCAGGAGCTCGATGCGCGCGGCATCGACAGGCGGCGATGGTAACCAGCGCGGCGACCCCGGCCGCGGGAGGACTTCACGACTTGCGCGCGTCCCTTGCGGCCGGCGTCGCTCAGTCGGCCGCCAGCTCGATCACCTGGTCGCCCGCACCGGGCACGCAGCCTTCGGCGATGTCGTCCCAGCCGCGATGCAGCACCACCCGGCGTCCGGCGTGGCAGATCTCGACGCGGCGCGCGCCGGGCACCTTGGCCTGCACGAAGGTCTCGATCGACGACGGCATGCTCACGTTGTAGCGGTTGTGCGCGACCTCGTGCGGCGGGTGGTCGTCGTTGGACAGCCACGGCACGACGGCGGGCAGCCACGTCATCGGGTGCGCGCTGACCGTGAAGACGGTGGGCAGGTAGCCCTCGCCGCGCAGCCACGCCTGGGCGCGGGTGCGTGCGTCGGCGTCCGCTCCGGCGTCGGCAGGCCCCCAGGCGTCGGCCAGCAGCTCGATCACCCACTGGTTGCAGTTCTGGTGCAGGGTGCTGAACGGGTAGGCGTTGGCGCTGTAGCTGGGGCCCAGCACGCCGAGCGCGTGCTGCTTCTCGACGGCGGTGCCGCGCAGCGATTCGGCGCGTGCGGGCGGCAGGAAGACGAGCGAGACGTAGCCGGTCACCGGATCGTCGGTGCCCAGCAGGAAGCCGGTCAGGCCCTCGTCGTAGACGCGCGGCCGGTGCTCGTCGCACGAGAAGTAGAGCTCGCGCACCGACCACGGGCGCTCGCCGTTGTCCTGGAGCACGACGGCCTCGTGCGAGTAGCGCACGTCCAGCCGGTGCAGGTCGAGGCCGGAGCGGGCGATGAGCGCCGCCGGCGAGCCGGCCGCGGCGATCTCGTCGCGCACGATGGCCCCGAAGCGCAGCATCACGTCGCGCTGGTCGGCCGTGGGCTCGTGCGGGCGGTCGCAGAATTGCAGCGAGGCATGCGCCGCCGTCGCCGACAGCAGCCCGGCCAGGATCGCGCTGCCGGCCAGGCCGCGGGCAAGGCGCCTCAAAGCGCCACGGGCGCCATCTTCGTGTCGCGGACGACGTCGTCGGCGAGCGCCAGGAAGAACGCGGCGCGCGGCTGCGTGGTGGCGAACTCGATGCCGTACGGGCGCTGCAGCGCGGTGACGAGCGCGCCGGCGGCGACGTGGCCCGTCTCGGCGGCCGCGCGCGGCACCTTCACGTAGACCTCGATGCCGGCGTTGGCGGCCACGGGTTGCAGGTGCAGCTCGACGAAGCCGGGCTGGCCGTCCACTTCGGCGACGTCGGTCACCTTGTAGTCGCCCTTGACCTGCTTGTCGTCGGGCGAGCTGGAGTGGCTGGAGCCCTTGAGCGAGTCCGAGACGCTGCCCGAGGACGTCGTCAGGCTGTCGGACAGCGACGAGGCGGCCGAGCTGGCGGCCTGGGTCGTCAGCGGCAGGGCGCAGGCCAGCAGGACGAGGGGGGCGAGGCTCTTGTGGAGGGGGCGCATCGGGGCTCCTTGCTGTTGGGAATTGGCGTGATTCTGCGCCAACGCGGCCGTGCCCAGCATGTCGATTACCTTGCGTAACGGACTGGCCCGCGCTGCCGTTGCGTGCATGCGAATCGCGGGTGACGCCTTCGCTGACCCGCCCTACCGCGACATGCGTGCTCGCGTGGCGTCATTTGCGCTTGGCGCGGGGATGGGCCGCGTCGTAGACCTTGGCCAGGTGCTGGAAATCCAGTCGCGTGTAGACCTGCGTGGTGGCGATGCTCGCGTGGCCGAGCAGCTCCTGCACGCCGCGCAGGTCGCCGCTCGATTGCAGCAGGTGCGAGGCGTAGCTGTGGCGCAGCATGTGCGGGTGCACGGGCGTGGCGACGCCGGCGCGGTCGCCCTGGGCCTTCAGGCGCGCGCGCAGCTGATTGGGCGAGAGGCGGTTGCCCAGGCGGCTGACGAACACCGCGCCGCAGTCGGGCGCGCCCGCCAACAGCGGCCGATGCAGCAGCCACGCGTTCAGCGCCGCCAGCGCGGGCCCGCCGACGGGCACGCTGCGCCGCTTGGATCCCTTGCCGAACACGTGCGCGGTGGCGTCGTCGACATCGATCCAGCCGGCCGATTCCGCACCGGCCGCCAGGTCCAGCCCGAGCAGTTCGCCCAGGCGCAGGCCGCAGCCGTACAGCAGCTCGGCGATGGCGTGGTCGCGCGCGGCCAGCGCCTCGGCCTCCTGCGAGGCCTCGCCGTCGTCGGCCACGGGCGTCTCGTTCGTGGCCAGCGCGACGGCCTCGTCGACCGCGAGCGCCTTGGGCAGCGGCCGTGGCGCGCGCGGGGCGCGCACGCCGTCGACGGGATTGGTCTTCAGGCCGACGGCGTCGGACTGCAGGCTCCACCAGCGGTAGAAGCCGCGCCAGCCCGACAGCGTCAGCGCTATCGAGCGCGCGCCCAGCCCGCCGCCGTGCAGCTGCGCGGCAAAGCGCTGGATGTGCGCGCCCTGCAGCTTGTCGAGCGGGCGCTGCGCCTCGTCGGCCAGCTTCTCGAGGCGGGCGAGCGCGTCGCCGTACGCGGTCAGGGTATGCGCCGACACGCGGCGCTCGACGCGCAGGTGCTCGAGGTAGCGCTGGATGGCCTTGTCGGCCATGGCGATCAGGCCGGCCGCACCAGCAGGCGCGTGAGGGCGGCGCCGGCGATGTCGCCGACCTGGGCCAGGAAGTCCAGGCCCATGTCCGGCGTGTAGCGCGTGGGATCGGGCGAGCCGAGCGCCAGCAGGCCGAACGCGGTGTGCTGGCGATCGGGGCGCAGCGGGATCAGCGCGAGCGAGGTCATGGCGTCCGCGTTCTCGAACCAGCTCGCGGCCTCGAAGCCGGAGTTGGCGCCGCAGTATGGGGCGACCAGGCTGGTGGCGAAGATCTTGACGTCCTCGCTGACCTCGGCCGCGCACGGCAGGTGCGCGAGCTCGGGCGCGACGCCCCACACGCGCACGGCGGCCTGCGGGATCATGAACTGGTGCTGCAGGTCGTGCACGAGCACCGGCGCCAGGCGCTCGGGGTCGTGCGTGAGCATCACGGCGCGCGTCCAGCGGTGCAGGCGGTCGGAGATGGCCATGTTGTCCTGGCCGTAGCGGATCATCTCCATGATCTTGCGCTCCAGGCCCTTGATGCGCTCGCGCAGCATCTCCATCTGGCGCTCTTGCAGCGAGACGGCGCGCGCGCCGTGCGGGCTGGACAGCTGCACGCTGGCGAGCAGCTCGGCGTGGCGTTCGAAGAAGCCGGGCGTGTTGGCGAGGTAGGCCGCGATGTCGTCCTCGGTGATGCCGTCGGTGCCGCTGGTGCTGTTCACAGTTCGATTTCTCCTTCGAAGACGGTGGTGGCCGGGCCGGTGAGGAACACGCTGTCCTCGGGGCCGCCGGCCCATTCGATGGTGAGCCGGCCGCCGTGCATGTCGACGTCGACGCGCGTGTCGAGCCAGCCCAGGCGGATGCCCGCGACGATCGCCGCGCACGCGCCGGTGCCGCAGGCCAGCGTCTCGCCGGCGTCGCGCTCGTGCACGCGCAGCCGCACGTGCGTGCGCGAGAGCACCTGCAGGAAGCCGACGTTGACGCGGCGCGGGAAGCGTTCGTGGTTCTCGACGAGCGGGCCGATCAGCGCGACGGGATGGTGGTCGACGTCGTCGACGCGCATCACCGCGTGCGGGTTGCCCATCGACAGCACCGCGACCTCGACGCTGCCGTACTCGTCGACGTCGACCGGCCAGGTCTCGAAGTCGCCGACGCGCGTGGGCACCAGGCCGGCCGAATCGAACGGCAGGTCGGCGTGCTCGAAGCGCGGCGCGTTCATGTCGACGCGCACGCGGCCGTCGGCCTGGATGTGCAGCTCGAGCTCGTTGTTGACGGTCTGCACGCGGATGGTGTCGCGGCCGATCATGCCGTGGTCGCGCACGTAGCGCGCGAAGCAGCGCGCGCCGTTGCCGCAGTGCTCGACCTCGTCGCCGGTGTTGTTGAAGATGCGGTAGCCGAAGTCCATGCCCGGCGCGGTGGGGCGCTCGATGACCAGGATCTGGTCGGCGCCGACGCCGAAGCGGCGGTCGCCCAGCTTGCGCATCTCCTCGGCGCCGAGCGCGAGCGGCTCGCGCGTGGCGTCGAGCACGACGAAGTCGTTGCCGGCGCCTTGCATCTTGGTGAAGCGAACGCGGTGCGGGGAAGGCTGCATGGCGTGATTATCGCCGCTGGGGCGATGCCCTCACCACGCGCAGCCGGGTGGCGGCGGGACGATGTTGCGCACGTGCCGCGCGTGGATTTCGGGCAGGCGCTCGAGCACGCGCTGCTTGCCGGGGATGTCCGAGGCCTCGGTGCAACGCCGCAGCACGTCCAGCGTCAGGTCGTCGATGGCGCGCATCGACACGGGCGCGTAGCTCAGGTGCCAAGGCTCGGGGAACATGCCGCCCTGGAAGCGCGCGTACGGGCGGAAGAAGCCGTGCGCGTGGATGTGGTCGTCGAGCCAGCGGTGCAGCGGTGCGAACAGGCCGCCCTCGGCGACCTCGGCCGGCAGCAGCTGCGGCTTGTAGCCGGGCGGCATGACGGCGGCGTCGACGACGTCGATCTCCGTGCCCCACTGGTGGCGGCTGGCGCCGGGCAGGGCGGACCAGTCGAGGATGTGGCCGATGACGTCGTCCTCGGTCATCCCGGCGCGGTCGCGCGGGCGGCCGTCGATGTCGTAGAGCGTAGCGCGGCCGCCGTACTTGGCTTCCCAGATGCGCGCCTGGGCCTCGTAGCCGCGGAACGAGCTGTAGGGCCGCAACTCGATGCCGTCGCGCGCGGCCGCGGCGCGCAGGCGCAGGAACGCCGCGGCCACGTCGGGGTGGGCCGCGAAGCGCGGGGCGTCGTGCTGGACGACGTGGGTGCGGACGCGGCCGGTGATCTGCAGTTCGTCGAACATGGGCGCATCATGCCGCGGGCGCGGCGAGGGGCCATGGCGGGGGTGGATCCTGCGGCTGCGCGCAGGATGGCACCGCGTTCCTTCAGGCGCCCTGTTCGATGATGCGGATTGCCCGCTGCGTCGCGGCGATCGCGGCGTCGATGTGGCCGATCACGCGGTTGCGCAGGTCGACCGCGGCGCCGTTGGACTCGCCCTGGGCGACGTCGTTGCGCGCCTTGTGCAGCAGCTCGTCGGCGTGGTGCAGGCGGCCGCGCCAGTCCAGGCGGGCGTCTTCCGGCGGGTGCTGGTAGATGTTCTTGCCGTCCTCCATCGCCGCCGTCCTGGCGTCGTTGATCGCGCGGTCGATCTCGACGATCGCGACGTCCTCCTGCTCGCTCACGGCGGCGTTGCCGGGGCGGTGCTCCAGGTTCCAGCGCGCGTCGCGCAGGTCGGTCAGCGCGTGCAGGTAGGCCGGGTGGTGCTGCGGCGCCGGCGGCGGGGGCGGCGGCGTGACGACGCAGCCGGTGGCGGCCAGCACGAGGGGCAGCGCGATCAGCGCGGCGACGAGGCGTTGCGGGAACTTCATGGTCTCTCTCCGTTTGGTGTGTGTGACGGGGTGGGCCGGTTTGTAGCCCATCAAGCTGAGCCCGGCCTGTTCCACCGAACGCGCCGACCTCCACGCACGGAGGACGTCCAAACCCTGTCAACCGCCCGCGATGGGCCGATGCACGAGGCCCCATACCATGCGGAACAGCGCCTCCTCGAAGCGCGGGTCGTCCAGCATGTCGCTCTCCTCGACCGCCGCGGAGCGCACGGCGCCGATCACCGCGCGGGTGAGCATGTACAGCGTGGGCGCGTCGGGCACGGGCAGCTGGGGGTCGTCCAGGCGCGCGATGGCCGCGCGGATGCGCTCGGCGCCGTCGTCCATCGCCGCGACGATCGCGGCCGGCGCATCGAGCTGCCAGCCCAGCCGCGCGAGCAGGCGCTGCGCCTTCTGGCCGCGGCCGAAGCTGTCGACGATGGTGCGGATGTACAGGCGCAGCGCGTGCTCGGCCCCGTACTCGCCGGCCACGCAGCGGTCCAGCATGACGTCCAGCTCGCGCAGCACGCGGTCGCGGTGGCGCCGCACCATGGCCACGACGATGGCTTCCTTGCTGGGGAAGTACTGGTACAGCGTGCCGATCGAGAAGCCCGCGCGCTCGGCGATGCGGTTGGTCGTGAAGCCGGCCTCGCCCTCGCTGGCCAGGATGCGGATGGCCGCCTCGAACAGCGTCTCGACGGTGCGCAGCGCCCGGGTCTGCGAGGGCTTCTTGCGCAGCGGGTCGTCGACGGTGTCGCGGGGCGGGGCCATGGCGCCACTCTACAGGGCTTCCACCCGGGCGGAACTGAGCCCGGCCCCGCGGGATCCCGGGGTGCCCGGGGAGATCAAATGCGAGTAGACCCCTGCGGCAGCGGCCCTTACGCTGCATGGCAGAGACAAAACCGAGCCTGTGGCCCCCATGAACGCACCTGTCGACCTCCCGCCCGAGACCACGCGCCGCCTGCCGATCCGCCGCCTGCGCATCGACCTGTCCCGGGGCTTTCCGAAGCTGTGGAACGGCGGCGAGGCGTTCCGCACGCACTACCTGAACGCGCTGTCGATGAGCTTCCCGATCGGCGAGCAGTTCTTCATCGACGCGGTCCGCAAGGGCGTGACGATGCTGCCGCCCGAGCAGCAGGCCGCGTGGGCCGACGAAGTGCGCGGCTTCGTCGGCCAGGAGGCCACGCACCGCTTCCTGCACGGCCAGTTCAACGCCGAGCTCGACCGCCAGGGGCTGCGCAACTACTGGCAGGGCTGGGCCGCGTGGCGCATCAAGAACGGCGAGAACATGCACCCGGTCAACCACGTGGCCGTCACTGCCGCGTACGAGCACTTCACGGCCGTGATGGCCACCGGCGTGCTGACGCACCCGAACTGGCTCGAGGGCGCCACGCCCGAGCTGGCGCTGCTGTGGCGCTGGCACGCGGTCGAGGAAAGCGAGCACAAGACGGTGGCGTTCGACCTGTACCGCGCGATGGGCGGCAGCGAGCGCCGGCGCCGGCTGTGGTTCGTCTACATCGCCGTGCAGTTCCTGATCGAGTCCAGCCTGCAGACTTTCATCAACCTGTGGCGCGCCGGCCTGTGGTGGCAGCCGCGCACCTGGTGGCAGGCGGCGCGCTACCTGTTCGGCCCGCGCGGCGTGTGGGCGGCGAGCTTCCTGCCGCTGCTGCGCTACCTGAAGCGCGACTTCCATCCGAACGACCTCGCCGACGCCGACGAGATGGCGCAGTGGCTGCAGGCGCAGCGCGACGCGTACGCGATCGTCGCGAGCTGACGCGGCGTCAGTCCGTCGGCGTCGTCGCGTTCGCGACGGGGCCTCAGCGCGCGGCGCGCCGCCGGCGCCACAGCCAGCGCACGAACCAGCCGATCGGCAGCAGCACGACGGCCCACGGGATCGCATAGGCCACGAAGGTGATCGCGGCGCCGGCGGCGTCGGCCAGGTGGGCGCCGAACTCACGCAGCGCGGTGGAGATCGAGCGCCACGGATGCGACTCGCGCGCACCGGTGCTGGCGATGGCCACGGTCAGCGTCTCGGTGTCGATGCGCTGCTGCAGGTGCGCACGCTCGCCGGTGGCCGACTCGAGCTGCGACTGCACGCGCGCCAGCTCCTCGTTGACGCTCATCAGCGCCTTGATGTCGTTGCTGCCCTTGGCACGCAGGGCCAGCAGCGAGTCGCGGTACTCGCGCGCCATCGCGATCTGGCGCTCGGTGTCGACGATGGGGGCGGCCAGGTCCTCCGAGCTGGCCGATTCACCGACCACGCCTGCGCCCGAATGGAGCCTGGCCCGCAGGCGCGCGATGCCCGCGGGCGCCGCGCGCAGCGTGAGTTCGGCATGCGCGTCGTCGCCGGTGTCCAGGCGCGAGGCCATCACGACGCAGCCGCTCGCCGCATCGGCCTCGCAGGCGGCCTGCGTGGACGCGAACAGCGGCGCGACGGCTTCCGGCGCCACCTCCACGTCGACATGGCGCGTGGTGGCCAGCGTGGCGCGGCGGTGGCCGTCGTCGCGCCGTTCCTTGGGCGCCGCGTCCGCTGCCATGGGGGCCGCGTCCCCTGCCCCGGGGGCGGCGGCCAGCTTCGTGGCGGGGCGATTGCAGCCGGCGACGGCGAGCGTCGCGCAGAGCAGGGCGAGCGTCCAGTGCGGCGCGGCCCTCATCGCTGGCCCGGCCCCAGACGCACCGAGCGCACCAGGTCGGCCTGCGAGCGTTCCAGGTCCAGCTGCGGCGACAGCAGGATCTCGGGGTAGGCCTCGCAGCGCATCTGGAAGGACTTCATGCCGCGCGACAGGAAGTCCTGGCGCAGCCCGGCGCGGTTGGCGTCGACCTTGGCCTTGAGCTGGTCGACGGTCAGGCCTTCCTTCTTCGCGTTGGCCGACTCGTCGCCCCAGTACTTGCCGATGATCAGGAACTGGCCCTCGACCTCGTCGACGAACGAGCCGTTGTCGACATGCCAGACCTCGTACGCGTGGCGATTGGCCTCGGCGGTGGTAGGGAAGGTCTCGCTGCAGATCTCCTCGATCCACTTGACGCTGCGCACGCGCACGATGAGCTCGCCGAAGTCGTGGAAATAGTCGCCGGTGGCCAGGCCGCCGTTGGCGCGCGCCGCGGCGAACGCGCTGCGCGGCGGCAGCACGATGGTGGTGGGCGCGCTGGCGGCGGAAGCGGGTTCCGCCGCGGCCGCGGGCGGGTGCAGCGGCGTGCCCCACTCGCGCAGCGGCGCGGAGGCAGCCGGGGTCTGGGCCGACGCGGATGCGGCCACGAAGGCGGCGGCCAGGGCGGCGATCGGCAGGAGGCGCTTCATTTGGTGTAGTCGACGGTCTTGCAGGCTTGGTGGATGTCGCGGTCGCGCTGGGCGGCCGTGGCCTTGCCGTGCGTGGGCACCACCACGTGGCCGCCCTCCAGGCAACGGGCGCGGACGACGTGCGCGCCGCGCTTGTCGATCCGGTAGTCGCCGGTGCGCGGCTTGGGCTGGTCGGGCGCGACAGGCGGCTTGGCGGCGATGTCCGCCGCCTGCGCGGCCGGCGGCGCGGCGGCGAGCAGGGCCACGGCGCACAGCGCGGCGGACAGGGCGAGGGCGGGACGGATCATGGCGGGCTCCTTTGTCCGGGACGGTGGCTGGCGGCGCGGCAAGCGGGGCGCCGACCGTTCCCGGGCATGCGGACGAGCGACGATTCTTCCACACGCGCGTGAGGCGACGCCCGCGAGCGCGGCCGGGCGCGCTCAGGCAGAATCGTTCGCGATGGGGTCGCCGGCGTCGGCGCCCTCCGGACAAGGTCTTTCGCAATGAAATCCCCGCTGCTGCCCGCCCTGGCGCTCGCCTCGATCGCCGCCGTCGCCGCGCCGGCCGAAGCGCCGCCGCCGGTGCGCGCCGACCACCCGTTCCTGGGCGCCTGGCAGATCACCAAGCAGGACAACGACTGCGCCGAGATCTACCGCATCGACCGCAGTGGCCGCACGCTGATCACCAGCGCCGACGAGGTCGCGCAGTCCACGTTCACGATCAGCGACCAGCCGAGCGCCCGCGGCTACTTCAAGTGGGTGGACACGCTGGTCAAGGACAACGGCAAGAAGGACTGCTGGGGCCAGATCACCAAGCCCGGCAAGACGACGACGCGCTACGTGATGATGAACCCCGCCAAGGACCGCTTCATCGTCTGCCTGGCCGAGGACGGCCGGCAGTGCTTCGGGCCGTTCGTCAAGCTCGAGGGCGGAGAGATCTGAGGATGGGCTGGGAGGATCCGTCGCCGCACGCTCAGGCACGCGCGTCGGGTGCGCAGCCCGGCTACGGCGCCGGCCCGGGCGTGCGCCTGTCGTTCGGCACCATGGCCTGGCGCGCGGCGCAGGCCGCGTTCGCGGGCGTGCTCGCGTACGCCGCGGCGCATGCCGGCATGGTGTGGTGGCATGGCGGCCGTGCAGGCGCGACCGCGCACGCGTCGCTGGACATCGCCGTCTCGGTGGCGGTGGCCGTCGTCGTCGGCTGGATCGTCCTGCGCGCGCTCCTGAAGGATCCGCCGCGCTACGTCCGGGAGAGCTGGCTGGGCCGGCGCCGCGGCTGGAACGACAGCGACGCGGGCATGAGCTTCGGCGAGGCCGTGGCGGCCGACGCGATCGGCGAGGTCGTCGGCGCCGTGATCGACGCGGCGATCGACTGACCCATTGCAGGCGCGGGGCGCGTGCGGACGCGGCAGGGCGGGTCAGCCGCAGGCGTGACCCGCCGCTCGTGGGCGCGCAGGTCAGTACAGGCTCGCCTCACCCGGCGGCCGCGTCTTGAACCGCTTGTGCACCCAGTAGTACTGCGACGGGTTGCGCCGCACCTCCTCGCCGATCCACGCGTTCATGCGCGCCGCGTCGGCCACGGGGTCGTCGGTGGGGAAGTCCGTCCACGGCTCGAGGAAGCGCACGCGGTAGCCCTGGCCGCCCGGCAGGATCTCCGCGACCACCGGCTGCACCGTCATCTTGAGCGACCGGGCCATCTTCGACGGTGCCAGCAGCGTGGCGGCGGGCACGCCCATGAAGGGCACGAACGCCGCCTCCTGCGGGCCGAAGTCCATGTCGGGCAGGTTGAAGAAGGCATAGCCGCGCCGGATCGCGCGGATCAGCGGCAGGGCCTTCTCGTGGCGCGAGAAGACGTCGCCGTTGCCGAAGCGCAGCCGGCCCTGGCGGATCGCCTTGTCGAAGGCCGCGATGCTCTGCTTCTGGTAGATCGAGCCGACCAGGCGGGTCTGCAGCAGCTGCGTGGCCACGCCGGCCACGTCCAGCGCGACGAAATGCGGCACGAGCCACATGACCGCGCCGGGCGTGCGCGCGGCCAGGCCGATGTCGCCCTCCACCTGGATCAGCCGCTTGAGCCGGTCGTGCGACGCATGCCAGAGCAAGCCGCGCTCGAGGATGCTGCGCGCGATCCACTGGAAGTTCTCGTAGGCGATGGCGCGACGCTCGGCCGCGCTCTTTTCGGGCATCGTCAGCTCGAGGTTGCGCAGCGCGACCTTGCGGCGCGAACCGGCCAGCACCCACAGCAGCCGGCCGAGCCCCCGGCCGATGGCGGCCTGCACGGCCAGCGGCAGCCAGCTCAGCAGCCACAGCAGGCCCAGCACGATTCGGGCGACGACGTTCATTCGGTTCCTTCGGGACGGGGTTCGGGTGCGTCGGCCGCGCGCGGCGGCTTGTAGCGGTTGTACCCCCACAGGTATTGGCCCGGATCGGCCAGGATCTCGCGCTCCATCGTCTCGTTGACGATGGTCGCGGCCTCGAGCTGGGACGGCGCGTCGGTGCCGGCGGGCAGCGGCCGCACCAGTTCGCTCGCGTGGATCACGTAGCCGGCGCCGCGCGGCAGCCGCTCGCAGCGCAGCACCATGCAGTGCGCGCCGGCCTGCTGCGCCAGGCGGGCGGCCAGCGTCATCGTGTAGGCCGGCTGCCCGAAGAACGGTGCCCAGGTGCCCTGGCCCTCGGGCGGCACCTGGTCGGGCAGCAGGCCCACCGTCTCGCGGCGCTTGAGGGCGCGCAGCATCTGGCGCACGCCGGCCAGGCTGGCGGGCGCGGTGGGCATCGTCGGGCGCCGGCGTGCCTGTTCCTGGAACTCGCGCAGCGCGCGCTGGCGGGCGGGCCGGTACAGCACGGTCACGGGCTGGACGGTGCCCCAGCGGGCCGTGTAGGCCCGCGCGGCCACCTCGAAGCTGCCCATGTGCGGCGTCAGGATCACCAGCGGCCGGCGCTCGGCGATGTAGCCCTCCAGCGCCTGCGCGCCGCGCCACTGGACCTTGCGCAGCAGGTCGTCGTTGGTCGCGGTCAGCCACAGCCACGGGGTCTCGGTCACCATGCGGCCGGACTCGGCGATCGAGCGCCGCCGCGCGCGCGCGTCGACGCCCGCCAGGTCGGCGTTCGTGCGCAGGCGGCGGCGATAGGTGGGCGAGCACAGCCAGACGAGCCAGCCCAGCAGGCCGCCGACGGCGTGCAGCAGGCCCAGTGGCCAGCGCGAGATCCAGCGAACGAGGAACATCCCGGTGCGTGTTGCGACAGTGGTCGGCGATTATCCCTGTCGGGCCGGCGCGGTTGTCGCGCGGCGCCGACGGGGTTCCGGTCCGGTAACAGGGATATCCCGCGGTCAGGCTACAGTCCGCGGATGCACTCGACCACCTCCGCCTCCCGCCGCCCGCGCCCGGCCGCGCGCGCGACCCTCGCCGCCGCCGTGCTGGCCCTCGTGACCGCCGCGCCGGCCCATGCCGAGACCGGCGCCGGCACCGCGCTGAAGAACACCGCCATCGCCGGCACCATCGCCACCTGGACGGTCGCCGCGCTCAAGGGCGCGCCGTTCTTCGGTTGCCTGGACCATGGCACGCCCGGCAACGACGGCTGGGGCGGCCGCGCCGCCGCCGGCAAGGACTCCGAGCTGTCCTACGAATCGCTGGGCGTCGAGCGCCACGAGTGCAAGCTGACCGAGGTCGGCCCGTTCTCGCTGGACATGTCGCCGCTGCTCTCGGCCAGCGCCTGGCAGGCCAAGTCCGACAGCAGGTACTCGCACAGCGCCTGGGACGTCGCCTTCGTGCCGATGATGCACTGGCGCTACCCGGTGTCCAGCGGCGCGCGCCTGGACCTGGAGTTCGGCATCGGCCCGGCCTACCTGAGCGAGTCCAACATCGGCAACCGCCAGAAGGGCAGCAACTTCCAGTTCTCCGACCACTTCGGCGTGGGCGTCAGCAGCGCCGACGGCCACTGGCGCGCCGGCTTCGCGTTCCGCCACATCAGCAACCTGTCCATCAAGACGCCCAACAACGCGGTCGACTTCAAGGGCATCGCGATCGAGTACACGCCCTGATCGGCGGCCTGCTCCAGATGAAGAACGGCGACCCGCGGGTCGCCGTTCTTCATTGCGTCGCCAGCGTCGTGGGGCGGGTCGTTCGACCCGCCATCCCGGCGTTGTCGTGAAGCCGGAATCCGCACGGGCGATGGCGGGTCGAACGAACCGCCCTACGTGCACGATTCGAGACGTGACCCCATTGGGCGATCAGCGCGCGCTCAGCGCCTCGCGGCGCCGGCGCAGGCGCCGCCATCGCAGGGCGACGTGCCGCAGCCATGCCTCGCGGATCAGCCAGCCGCTGGCCCACACGGCCAGGCCGGCGAACAGGGTGTCGCTGAGGAAGTGGCCCCCCTCGGCGATGCGCGCCAGGCTGACGACGAGGCCCCAGGCAAGGCCGATCCACAGCCAGCGTCGGCGCGTGGCCACGCTGCCCATCAGTCCGACGGCCATCAGGATGTAGCCCGACGTGGCGTGCCCGCTGACGAACGAGCAGTTGTGCTGGCACTGGTTCGTCGGCGCCAGCGCCGGCGAGAAATGCGCCGTGCCGCCGAACTCGCTGACCTGCACCGGCCGCGCGCGGCCCCAGTATTCCTTCAGGCCGGCGTTGACCAGCAGGCCCGAGCCGAGGAGGC
>Ga0207427_100605_pt1 | contig 17841 bp, 1 predicted proteins | sample AraplaCL_Cvi_mMS_FD_184268 | JGI IMG/M metagenome (GOLD analysis project Ga0207427, IMG submission 184268) | Arabidopsis root microbial communities from the University of North Carolina, USA - plate scrape CL_Cvi_mMS (SPAdes) (version 2) | ecosystem: Host-associated > Plants > Roots > Endosphere ... | reverse complement strand
TCTGACCAGCGCCGAGGCCTGCGCGGTGGTCAGCGCGGCGATGTCGTCGGTCGACAGGCTCGCGAACTGGCTCGTCGTCAGCGAAGCGACCTGCGCGGTCGTCAGCGCCGCGAACTGCGCGGTCGACAGCGCGGCGAGCGTCCCGAGCGCCAGGCCCGACACCTGCGCCGTCGTCAACGCCGGGATGCTCGCCGTGGAGATCGCCGCCAGCTCGGTGGAGGTCAGCGCGGCGAACTGCTCGGTCGACAGCGCGCGCAGCTGCGTGCTCGAGAGCGCGGCGACGACGTCGGTGTCCAGCGCGGGGATCTGGTCGGTGGTCAGCGCGCCGATCTGGCGCGTGGTGAGCGCGAGGATCTGCGACGAGCTGAGGGCATCCAGCGTCGCGGCCGAGAGGGCGGACACCTGCGCCGTCGTCAGCGCCGCCACCTGCGCCGTGGCCAGCGCGGCCAGCGTCGCGGTGGCCAGCGCGTCGATCTCGACGGCCGGCAGCGCGGCGACGACGGCCGTGGCCAGCGCGCGCACGCTGGCCGTGGACAGGCTCGAGAGCTCGCCCGGCGCCAGCGTCAGCACCTGCGCCGACGTGAGCGCGCCGACCTGCGCAGTGGTCAGGCCCTGCAGCTCGTCGGTGGTCAGCGCCCCGACCTGCGTCGTGGTCAGCGCGCGGATGTCCACGGTCGACAGCCCGGCGATGCTGGCGCTGCCCAGGCTCGCGACCAGCTCCGTGCTGAGCGCGGCGACCTGCGCGGTCGTCAGCGCCGCGACCTGGCGCGAGCTGAACGCATGGAAGTCGGCGGTGCCCAGCGAGTGCACCTGGTCGGTGGTCAGCGCGGCCACCTGGCGCGTCGTGAGCGCGCCGATCTCCAGGGTGGTCAGCGCGGCCAGGCCGGCCACGCCCAGGCCCTGCACCTGCACCGTCGTCAGCGCCGCGACCTGCAGCGTCGACAGCGCGTCGAGCTGGGCCGAGGACAGCGAATCGAGCTGCGTCGTGGAAAGGCTGCGGATGGCCGCGGTCGTGAGGCCGGCGATGGACGAGGTCGACAACGCCGCGAGCTCGTCGGCCGTGAGCGCCTGGACCTGCACGGTCGACATCGCCTGCAACTGCGCCGTGGTCAGCGCGGCGACCTCGGCGGTGGCCAGCAGCGCGACCTGCGCGGTCGCGAGCGAGGCGACCTGCGCGGTGGTGAGCGCGGCCACCTGCGCGCTCGTGAAGGCCTGCAGCTGCTCGGTGCCGAGCGCGTTGAGCTCGGCGCTCGTGAGCTGCTGCACCTGCGCCGTGGTGAACGTGGCCACCTGGTCGCTGGTCAGCGCGTCCAGCTGCGTCGTGGACAGCGTCGCGAACCCGGTGCTGGTGAGCGCACGGATCTGCGTCGAGCCCAGGCCGGGCAGGGCGCTGGTCGACAGCGCCGCGACGTCGGCCGTCGTCAGCGCAGCCACCTGCGTGGTGGTGAGCGCGGCCAACTGCGCGCTGGTCAGCGCCGCGGCCTGCACCGTGTGCATCGCGCGCAGGTCGGCGGTCGACACCCACGAGATCTGGCGCGGCGTCAGCGCGGCGATCTCGGCCGGCAGCAGGTCGACGAACTGCGTGGTCGTGAGCACGTTCAGCTGCGCGCTCGAGAAGCCGAACAGCGCCTCTGTGTTGAAGAACACCATGTCCGACGGCGCGATCGAGCGCAGCTGCGCCGCCGTGAGCGTGGCCACGTCGGCCGAGCTCAGGGCGGCGATCTCGAGCGAATGCAGCGCCCCGGTGACCATGGTCGTCGTGGCGCCGCTGCTCGGCGAATGGGCGTGATGGAACCAGCGGTCGACCATGTGGCCGACCACGGGTCCCAGCAGCCGCGAGAAAAGGCTCATGGCGGTGGGTGGCTGGCCGGCCCGTGGGGTTGCGCGGGGCCGGCCGGGCCGTCCGTCAGATCAGCGGGTTGCTGTTGTGGAGGCGCTGGCGCTCCTCTTCCTCGAGCAGGCGCTGGTCGAGCATGCCGTGCGTCTGCGCCGGGGCGGCGTGGGCGCCGGCGTTGCTCGCGACCGCCGCGTTGTCCACGTGACCCGGCAGCAGGTCGGTGGACGGCGCGGCCAGCAGCTCGCTCAGGTGCGGCGTCGCGGCCGCGTGCGCGGGCACGATGCTCGGGTCGGTCGTCGTGGTCGTCGTGTCGGCCTTGGTCAGGTTGACGTCCGCCATCTGGTGCGTCGCGCCGCTGGCGGTCGTGTACGTCGACGTCAGGCCGATCGAGTTGCCGTTGTCGGCAGTGTTGGCGAGCGTGGCGTGCAGGTCGAGCGAGACGATGCCCAGGTCGTGCAGCGACTTCATCTCGCCCGCCTCGACCTTGCCGTCGTGGTTCGCGTCGACCCAGACCTGCAGTTGCTTGAACACCGCGTCGTGCGCGTCGATCACGCCGTCGTGGTTCGCGTCGTACTGCGACAGCGCCTGGTAGCCGGTGGCCGCGCGGGTGCCGTCGGCCACCGTCATGCCGGTGCCGAACATCTCGGCGCCGCTGTTGATCTGGCCGTCGTGGTTCTTGTCGAGGACCAGGAAGCCCTCGTTCGAACCGGTCGTCCAGCCCACGTGGTCCACCTTGCCCGTGCCCGTGATGTCGAAGTTGACGCCCTGGGTGGTCGCGTTGGACGTGTGGATGCCGGCGCCCGACAGGTCGAGCACGATCGGATCAGCGGTGACCAGCGCGTTGACCTGCGCGTCCGTCATCGACGGGATGTCGTTGCTGAACGCGTTGGCCTGCGTGCTCGTGAGCGAGTGCAGGTCGGTCGTCGTGAAGGCCTGGATGGTGTCGGTCACGAACGCGACGATCTGGTCGGTCGTGAGGACGTGCATCTGGGCCGTCGTGAACGCGCCGATTTCCGTCGTCGTCAGGTGCGCGAGCTGGTCGGTCGTGAACGCGGCGATGTGGGCCGTGCTCAGGGCCGCGAACTCGGCGCTCGTGAAGGCGGCGGCCTCCGTCGTCGTCAGGTGCGCGATGTGATCCGTCGTCAGGGCGGCGATGTGGGCCGTCGTGAACGCCTGGATCTCGGCCGTGGTCAGCGCGGCCACCTGGTCGGTGGTCATCGCATGCACGACCGCGGTCGTCAGCGCGTGGACGTCGGCCGTCGACATCGCGGCGATGGCGTCGGTGGCCAGCGCGTGGAACTGCGTCGTCGTGATGGCGGCGAAGTCGGCCGTCGTCAGCGCCGCGACCTCCGTCGTCGTCAGCGCGGCGACCTGGTCGGTGCTCAGCGCGTGGAACTGCGTGGTCGACAGCGCCACGAGGTCGGCGGTCTGCAGGTTGGCGACCTGGTCGGTCGTCAGCGCGGCGACCTGCGCCGTCGTCAGCGCGGCGAACTGCGCGGTGCCCAGGGCATCCAGGCTGGTCGTCGACAGGTGCGCGACCTGGTCGGTCGTCAGGGCCGCCACCTGGGCGGTCGAGAAGGCGGCGACGTGATCGGTGGCCAGGGCGTTCAGCTGGGTCGTCGTCAGGGCGTCGAGCGAGACGGTGTTGAGCGAGCGCAGGTCGGCGGTCGACAGCGCGGCGACCTGGTCGGTGGTCAGCGCGGCGATGTCCGTCGTCGTCAGGGCGTTGACCTGGGCCGTCGTCATCGCGGCGACTTCCGTGGTGGTCAGCGCGACGACCTGGTCGGTGCCGAACGCGCGGATCTGCGCGGTCGTCAGCGCGACGAAGTCGGCCGTCTGCAGGTTGGCGACCTGGTCGGTCGTCAGCGCGGCGACCTGCGTGGTCGTCAGCGCCGCGAACTGCGCCGTCGTCATGGCGTCCAGGTTCGTCGTCGTCAGGGCGGCGACCTGGGCCGTCGTCAACGCGGCCACCTGCGTGGTCGTGAAGGCGGCGACCTGGGTCGTCGACAGGGCGTTCAGGTCAGCGGACGTCAGGGCGTCGATCGCGGCGGTGCCCAGGGCGCGCAGGTCGGCCGTCGAGAGGGCGGCGGCCTGGTCGGTCGTCAGCGCGCCGATCTGCGCGGTCGTCAGCGCGAACGCCTGGGCCGTCGTCAGGGCGGCGACTTCCGTCGTCGTCAGGGCAGCGACCTGGGTCGTCGTCAGCGACACGACCTGGGCCGTGGTCAGCGCGGCGAACTGGCCGGTGGTCAGCGCGTCCAGGCTGGCCGTGGCCAGGTTGGCGACCTGCGTGGTCGTCAGCGCGGCGACCTGGGCCGTCGACAGCGCGGCGACCTGCGTGGTCGTCAGCGCGTTCAGCTGCGCGGTCGTCAGGGCGTCCAGGGCGACCGTGCCGAGGGCGCGCAGGTCGGCCGTGGTGATCGCGGCGACCTGGTCGGTCGTCAGCGCGGCCACTTCCGTCGTCGTCAGCGCGTTGACCTGGGCCGTCGTCAGCGCGGCGATCTCGGTGGTCGTCAGCGCCTGGATCTCGGCGGTGTTGAGCGCGCGGATCTGGTTGGTCGTCAGCGCGGCCAGGTCGGCGGTCTCCAGCGCGGCCACCTGGTCGGTGGTCAGCGCGGCGACCTGCGTCGTGGTCAGGGCGGCGAACTGCGCGGTGGACAGCGCGTCCAGGTTGGTCGTCGACAGCGTCGAGACCTGGGCCGTCGTCAGCGCGGCCACCTGCGTGGTCGTGAAGGCGGCGACCTGGGTCGTCGACAGGGCGTTCAGCTGCGTCGAGGTCAGCGCGTCGACGGCGGCGGTGCCCAAGGCGCGCAGGTCGTTGGTCGACAGCACGGCCAGCTGGTCGGTCGTCAGCGCGGCGACCTCGCCGGTCTTGAGCGCGGCGGCCTGGGCGGTCGTCATGGCCGCCACTTCCGTGGTGGTCAGGGCGGCGACCTGGGTCGTCGTCAGCGCGCCGACCTGCGTGGTCGTGAGCGCGGCGAACTGCGCCGTGGTCAACGCGTCGAGCGTGGCGGTGGCCAGGTTGGCGACCTGCGCGGTCGTCAGCGCGGCGACCTGGGCCGTCGTGAAGGCGGCGACCTGCGTCGTCGTCAGCGCATTGAGCTGGCTGGACGTCAGGGCGTCGACGGCGACCGTGCCGAGGGCGCGCAGGTCATTGGTCGTCAGCGCGGCGACCTGGTCGGTGGTCAGCGCGGCGACCTGGGCGGTCGACAGGGCGTTGGCCTGCGCGGTGGTCAGGGCGGCCACTTCCGTGGTCGTCAGCGCCTGCAGCTCGCCGCTGGTCAGCGCGCGGACTTGCGTGGTCGTCAGCGCGGCCAGGTCGGCCGTCTCGAGCGCCGCGACCTGGTCGGTGGTCAGCGCGGCGACCTGGGCGGTCGTCAGCGCCACGAACTGGGCCGTGGTCAGCGCGTCGAGGTTGGACGTCGACAGGTTGGCGACCTGCGTGGTCGTCAGCGACGCCACCTGCGCCGTGGTCAGCGCGGCCACCTGCGTGGTCGTCAGCGCGTTCAGCTGCGTCGAGGTGAAGCTGTCGACCGCGACGGTGCCCAGGGCGCGCAGGTCGGCCGTGTTGATCGCGGCGACCTGGTCGGTCGTCAGCGCGGCCAGCTGGGTCGTGGTCAGGGCGTTGGCCTGGGCGGTCTTGAGCGCGGCGATCTCGTCGGTCGTCAGGGCCTGGATGTCGGCCGTGTTGAACGCGCGCACCTGCGTCGTCGACAGCGCGGCGAGGTCCACCGTCTGCAGGTTGGCGACCTGGTCGGTCGTCATCGCGGCCACCTGGGTGGTCGTCAGCGCGGCGAACTGCGCCGTCGTCAGCGCGTCCAGGTTGGTGGTCGACAGGGCGGCGACCTGGGCCGTCGTCAGCGCGGCCACCTGGGCGGTCGTGAAGGCGGCGACCTGCGTCGTCGACAGGGCGTTCAGCTGCGTCGAGGTCAGCGCGTCGACGGCGGCGGTGCCCAGGGCGCGCAGGTCGTTGGTCGACAGCACCGCGAGCTGGTCGGTCGTCAGCGCGGCGACCTCGGCGGTCTTGAGCGCGGCCGCCTGGGACGTCGTCATGGCGGCGACCTCCGCCGTGGTCAGCGCGGCGACCTGGTCGGTCGTCAGCGCACCGATCTGCGAGGTCGTGAGGGCGACGAATTGCGCCGTCGACAGCGCGTCCAGCGGCGAGGCCGTGGCCAGCGCAGCGATCTGCGCGGTCGTCAGCGAGGCGAGCTGCTGCGTCGTCAGGGCGGCCACCTGCGTGGTCGTCAGGGCGTTCAGCTGGGTCGACGTCATCGCGTCGATGGCGACGGTGCCCAGGGCGCGCAGGTCGGCCGTGGTCAGCGCGGTGACCTGGTCGGTGGTCAGCGCGGCGACCTGGGCGGTCGACAGCGCGTTGGCCTGCGCGGTCTTGAGCGCGGCGATCTCGTCGGTCGTCAGCGCCTGGATGTCGGCCGTGTTGAGCGCGCGCAGCTGGCTCGTCGTCATGGCGGCGACTTCCGTCGTCGTCAGCGTCGAGACCTGCGCCGTCGTCAGTGCGCCGACCTGCGTGGTCGTCAGCGCGACGAACTGGGTCGTCGTGAGCGCGTCGAGGCTGGCGCTGCTCAGGCTGGCGACCTGCGTGGTCGTCATCGAGGCCAGCTGGGCCGTCGTGAAGGCGGCGACTTCCGTCGTCGTCAGCGCGTCGAGCTGGGCCGTCGACAGCGCGTCCACCGCGACCGTGCCGAGGGCGCGGATCTCATTGGTGGTCAGCGCGGCGACCTGGTCGGTCGTCAGCGCATGCACCTGCGTCGTCGACAGGGCGTTGACCTGCGCCGTCGTCAGCGCGGCGATCTCGGTGGTCGTCAGCGCCTGGATGTCGGCGGTGTTGAGCGCGCGGATCTGGTTGGTGGTCAGCGCGGCCAGGTCGGCGGTCTGCAGCGCGGCGACCTGGTCGGTCGTCAGCGCGCCGATCTGCGTGGTCGTCAGCGCGGCGAACTGCGCGGTGGTCAGCGCGTCCAGGTTGGTCGTCGACAGCGCGGCCAGCTGCGCCGTGGTCAGGTTGGCGACCTGCACGGTCGTGAACGCGGCCATCTGCGTGGTGGACAGCGCGTTGAGCTGGTCCGAGCCGAAGGCGTCGACGGCGGCGGTGCCCAGGGCACGCAGGTCGTTCGTGCCCAGGACGGCCAGTTCGTCCGTCGTGAGGACGGCGATCTCGGCGGTCTTGAGGGCGGCGGCCTGGGCCGTCGTCAGCGCGGCGAACTCGGTGGTCGTCAGGCCGACCACCTGGCTGGTGGTCAGCGCGCCGACCTGCGCGGTCGTCAGCGCGGCGAACTGCGCCGTGGTCAGCGCGTCCAGCACCGCGGTGCCGAGGCTGGCGACCTGCGTGGTCGTCAGCGCGGCGACCTGGGCCGTCGTCAGTGCGGCCACCTGCGTGGTCGTCAGCGCGTTCAGCTCGGTCGAGGTCAGGGCGTCGACCTGCAGCGTGCTCAGCGCGCGCAGGTCATTGGTCGTCAGCGCGGCGACCTGGTCGGTGGTCAGCGCGGCGAGCTGCGTGGTCGACAGCGCATTGGCCTGCGCGGTCTTGAGCGCGGCGATCTCGTCGGTCGTCAGGGCCTGGATGTCGGCCGTGTTCAGCGCACGCAGCTGGCTGGTCGTCATGGCGGCGACTTCCGTCGTCGTCAGGGCGGCCACCTGGGCCGTCGTCAGCGCGCCGACTTGGGCGGTCGTCAGCGCGACGAACTGCGTCGTCGTGAGCGCGTCGAGGCTGGCGCTGCTCAGGCTGGCGACCTGGTTGGTCGTCATCGAGGCGAGCTGCGCGGTGGTCAGGTTCGCCACCTGCGTGGTGGTCAGCGCGTCGAGCTGGGCCGTGGACAGCGCGTCGATCTGCTGCGTGCTCAGCGCGCGCAGGTCGGTCGTGGTCAGTGCGGCGACCTGGTCGGTGGTCAGCGCGCCGATCTGCGTCGTCGTCAGGGCGTTGGCCTGGGTCGTGGTCAGCGCGGCCAGTTCCGTGGTCGTCAGGGCCTGGATGTCGGCCGTGTTCAGCGCGCGCACCTGGTTGGTCGTCAGCGCGGCGAGGTCGGCCGTCTGCAGGTTGGCCACCTGGTCGGTGGTCAGCGCGTTGACCTGCGTCGTCGTCAGCACGGCGACCTGGGCCGTCGTGAGCGCGTCGAGGTTGGTCGTCGTCAGCGCGGCGACCTGCGCCGTGGACAGGCTGGCCACCTGCGTGGTGGTCAGCGCGCCCATCTGCGTCGTCGACAGCGCGTTGAGCTGGTCGGAGCCGAGCGCGTTGATGGCGGCGGTGCCGAAGGCGCGCAGGTCGTTGGTCGACAGCGCGGCCAGTTCGGTCGTCGTCAGGGCCGCCACTTCGGCGGTCTTGAGCGCGGCGGCCTGGACCGTGGTCAGCGCGGCGACCTCGGTGGTGGTCAGCGCGGCCACCTGGTCGGTGGTCAGCGAGCCGATCTGCGTCGTGGTCAGCGCGGCGAACTGCGCCGTCGTCAGCGCGTCGAGCGTGGCCGTGGCCAGGCTCGCGATCTGCGACGTCGTCAGCGCGGCCACCTGGGCGGTCGAGAAGGCGGCGACCTGCGTCGTCGTCAGCGCGTTCAGCTGGTCGGACGTGAAGGCGTCGACGGCCACGGTGCCCAGGGCGCGCAGGTCGGCGGTCGACAGCGACGTGATCTGGTCGGTCGAGATCGCGGCGATCTGCTGCGTGGTCAGGGCGTTGGCCTGGGCCGTCGTCAGCGCGGCGACTTCCGTCGTCGTCAGGGCCTGGATGTCGGCGGTGTTGAGCGCGCGGATCTGCGTGGTCGTCATCGCCACCAGGTCGGCGGTCTCCAGCGCGGCGACCTGGTCGGTCGTCAGCGCGGCGATCTCCTTGGTGGTGAGGGCGGCGACCTGCGCCGTGCCCAGCGCGTCGAGGTTGGTCGTCGTCAGCGCGGCGACCTGGGCGGTGGTCAGGTTGGCGACCTGCGTGGTCGTCAGCGCGGCCATCTGCGCGGTCGACAGGGCGTTGAGCTGGTCGGTGCCCAAGGCGTCGACCTGCACCGTGCCCAGGGCGCGCAGGTCGTTGGTCGACAGCGCGGCCAGTTCATCCGTCGTGAGGGCGGCGATCTGGGTCGTCCTGAGGGCGGCGGCCTGGGCCGTCGTCATCGCGGCGATCTCGGTCGTCGTCAGCGCGACGACCTGGTCGGTCGTGAGCGCGCCGATCTGCAGCGTGGTCAGCGCGGCGAACTGCGCCGTCGTCAGCGCGTCCAGCACGGCCGAGCCGAGGCTGGCGACCTGCGTCGTGGTCAGGGCGGCGACCTGGGCCGTCGAGAACGCGGCCACCTGCGTGGTCGTCAGCGCGTTCAGCTCGGTCGAGGTCAGGGCGTCGACCTGCAGCGTGCTCAGGGCACGCAGGTCGGCGGTCGTGATCGCGGCGACCTGGTCGGTCGTGAACGCGGCCACCTGCTGCGTGGCCAGGGCGTTGGCCTGGGCCGTCGTCAGCGCGGCGACCTCGGTGGTCGTCAGCGCCTGGATGTCGGCGGTCGACAGCGCGCGGATCTGGCTGGTCCTCATCGCCGCCAGGTCGTCGGTCGTCAGGTTGGCCACCTGGTCGGTGGTCAGCGCGGCGACCTGCGTGGTGGTCAGCGCGGCGAACTGGGTGGTGCCCAGCGCGTCCAGGTTGGTCGTCGTCAGCGCGGCGACCTGGCTGGTGGTCAGCGCAGCGACCTGCGCGGTCGTCAGCGCCCCCATCTGCGTGGTGGTCAGCGCGTTGAGCTGGTCGGTGCCCAAGGCGTCGATCTGCACCGTGCCCAGGGCGCGCAGGTCGGTCGTCGACAGCGACGAGATCTGGTCGGTGGTGATCGCGGCGATCTGCTGGGTCGACAGCGCGGCGGCGGCCGCGGTCGTCAGCGCGGCGACTTCCGTGGTCGTCAGGGCCTGGATGTCGGCGGTCGACAGGGCGCGCAGCTGGTTGGAGCTCATCGCGGCCAGGTCGGCCGTCGTCAGGTTGGCGACCTGGTCGGTCGTCAGCGCGGCGATCTCCTTGGTGGTGAGCGCGGCGAACTGCGTCGTGGTCAGCGCGTCCAGGTTGGTCGTCGTCAGCGCGGCGACCTGGGCGGTGGTCAGGTTGGCGACCTGCGTGGTCGTCAGCGCGGCCATCTGCGCGGTCGACAACGCGTTGAGCTGGTCGGTGCCCAGGGCGTCGACCTGCACCGTGCCCAGGGCACGCAGGTCGTTGGTCGACAGCGCGGCCAGTTCGTCGGTGGTGAGCACCGCGATCTCGGCCGTCTTCAGGGCGGCGGCCTGGGCCGTCGTCAGCGCGGCGATCTCGGTCGTGGTCAGCGCGACGACCTGGTCGGTGGTCAGCGCGCCGATCTGCAGCGTGGTCAGCGCGGCGAACTGCGTCGTGGTCAGGGCGTCCAGCGTGGCGGTGGCCAGGCTGGCGACCTGCGCGGTGGTCAGGGCGGCGACCTGGGCGGTCGTGAAGGCGGCCACCTGGGTGGTGGTCAGCGCGTTGAGCTGGTTGGACGTCAGCGCATCGACGGCGGTCGTGCCCAGGGCGCGCAGGTCGGCGGTCGACAGCGACGAGATCTGGTCGGTGGTGATCGCGGCGATCTGCTGCGTCGTCAGCGCGTTGGCCTGCGCCGTCGTGAGCGCGGACAGCTCGGTCGTCGTCAGGGCCTGGATGTCGGCGGTGTTGAGCGCGCGCAGCTGGCTCGTGGTCAGCGCGACGAGGTCGGCCGTCTCCAGGGCGGCGACCTGGTCGGTCGTCAGGTTGGCGACCTGCGTGGTGGTCAGCGCGGCGAACTGGGCGGTGCCCAGCGCGTCCAGGTTGGTCGTGGTCAGGGCGGCGAGCAGCGTCGTGCTCAGGCCGGCCACCTGCGCGGTGGTCAGCGCGGCCATCTGCGCCGTGGACAGCGCGTTCAGCTGGTCGGAGCCCAAGGCGTTGACCTGCACCGTGCCCAGGGCACGCAGGTCGTTGGTCGACAGGGAGGCCAGTTCGTCGGTGGTCAGCACCGCGATCTCGGCCGTCTTCAGGGCGGCGGCCTGGGCCGTCGTCATCGCGGCGATCTCGGTGGTGGTCAGGGCCACGACCTGGTCGGTGCCCAGCGCGCCGATCTGCGCGGTGGTCAGCGCGGCGAACTGCGCGGTGGTCAGCGCGTCCAGCACAGCCGAGCCGAGGCTGGCGATCTGCGTCGTGGTCAGCGCGGCGACCTGGGCCGTCGAGAACGCGGCCACCTGCGTGGTCGTCAGGGCGTTGAGCTCGGCGGAGGTCAGGGCGTCGACCTGCAGCGTGCCCAGGGCCCGCAGGTCGGCGGTCGACAGCGACGCGACCTGGTCGGTCGTGATCGCGGCGATCTGCTGCGTCGACAGGGCGTTGGCCTGCGTCGTGGTCAGCGCGGCGATCTCGTCGGTGGTCAGGGCCTGGATGTCGGCCGTCGACAGCGCGCGGATCTGCGCGGTCTTGAGCGCGGCCAGGTCGGCCGTCTCCAGCGCGGCGACCTGCGCGGTCGTCAGCGCGCCGACCTGCGAGGTCGTCAGCGCGGCGAACTGCGCGGTGCCCAGCGCGTCGAGGTTGGCCGTGGACAGGTTGGCGATCTGCGCCGTGGTCAGCGCGGCGACCTGCGTGGTCGTCAGCGACGCGACCTGGTCGGTCGTCAGCGCGTTGAGCTGGTCGGAGCCGAGCGCGTTGACCGAGCTGGTGCCCAGGGCGCGCAGGTCGGCCGTCGACAGCGACGAGATCTGGTCGGTCGTGATGGCGGCGATCTGCGACGTCGACAGCGCGTTCGCGGCGGCCGTGGTCAGCGCGGCGACTTCGGTCGTCGTCAGGGCCTGGATGTCGGCGGTCGACAGGGCGCGCAGCTGGTTGGAGCTCATCGCGGCCAGGTCGGCCGTGGTCAGGGCGGCGACCTGGTCGGTCGTCAGCGCGGCGATCTCCCGGGTGGTGAGCGCGGCGAACTGCGTCGTCGTCAGGGCGTCGAGGTTGGTCGTCGTCAGCGCGGCGACCTGGGCGGTCGTCAGGGCCGCCACCTGCGTGGTGGTCAGCGCGGCCACCTGCGCGGTCGACAGCGCGTTGAGCTGGTCGGAGCCGAGCGCGTTGATCGCGGCGGTGCCGAAGGCGCGCAGGTCGTTGGTCGACAGCACGGCCAGTTCGTCGGTGGTCAGCACCGCGATCTCGGCGGTCTTGAGCGCGGCGGCCTGGGCCGTCGTCAGCGCGGCGAACTCCGTGGTCGTCAGCGCGACGACCTGGTCGGTGGTCAGCGCGCCGACCTGCAGCGTGGTCAGCGCGGCGAACTGCGCGGTCGTCAGCGCATCCAGCGTGGCCGAGGCCAGGCTGACGACCTGCGCGGTGGTCAGGGCGGCGACCTGGGCCGTCGTGAAGGCGGCGACCTGGTCGGTGGTCAGGGCGTTCAGCTGGTTGGACGTCAGCGCGTCCACCGCGGCGGTGCCCAGGGCGCGCAGGTCGGCCGTCGACAGCGCGACGACCTGGTCCGTGGTCAGCGACTGCACCTGCGACGTCGACAGCGCGTTGGCCTGCGTCGTGGTCAGGGCGGCGATCTCGGTCGTGGTCAGCGCCTGCAGCTCGGCGCTGGTCAGCGCGCGGATCTGGCTGGTGGTCAGCGCGACGAGGTCGGCCGTCTCGAGATTGGCGACCTGGTCGGTCGTCAGCGCGGCGATCTCCGAGGTCTTGAGCGCGGCGAACTGCGTGGTCGTCAGCGCGTCCAGGTTGCTCGTCGTCAGGCCGGCGAGCTGGCTGGTGGTCAGGTTGGCGACCTGGGCGGTCGTCATCGCGGCCATCTGCGTGGTCGTCAGCGCGTTGAGCTGGTCGGTGCCGAACGCGTCGACCTGGGTCGTGCTCAGGGCGCGCAGGTCGGTGGTGGTCAGGGCGGCGACCAGGTCGGTGGTCAGGTTCGCGATCTGCGAGGTCGTCAGCGCGGCGGCCTGGGTGGTCGTCATCGCGGCGACCTGGGCGGTGGTCAGCGGCGCGGTGATCTGGGCCGAGGTCAGCGAGGCGACCTGCGTGGACGACAGCGCGGCGAACTGCGCCGTGGTCAGCGCGTCGACGTTGGTCGTGTTGATGTGCGACAGCTGCGCCGTCGTCAGCGCGGCGATCTGCTGCGTCGTCATGGACGCGATCTGGTCGGTCGTCAGCGCGTTCAGCTGGTTGGACGTCAGCGCGTCGACGGCGGCGGTGCCCAGTGCACGCAGGTCGGCCGAGGTCAGGGCGGCGACCTGGTCGGTGGTCAGCGCGGCGACCTGCGCGGTCGACAGCGCGTTGGCCTGGGCCGTGGTCAGCGCGGCGATCTCGCTGGTGGTCAGCGCGGCGAGCGCGCTGGTGCCGAACGAGCGCACCTGCGTCGTCGTGAAGGCGGCGACGTCGGCGGTGGTGAGGTTGGCGGCCTGGTCGGTCGTCAGCGCGCCGATCTCCCGGGTGGTCAGCGCGGCGATCTGGGCCGTGGTCAGCGCGTCGAGCTGGGTCGTCGACAGGCTGGCGACCTGGCTCGTGGTGAGCGCGGCGATTTCGGCGGTGGACAGCGCGCCCAGCTGCGTGGTGGTCAGCGCGTTGAGCTGGTCGGACGTGAACGCGTCCAGCGAGACCGTGTTCAGCGCACGCAGGTCGGCGGTGCTGATCGCGGCGACCTGGTCGGTCGTGAACTGGGCGATCTGCGCCGTCGTCAGCGCGTTGATCGTGGCCGTGGTGAGCGCGGCGACCTGCGTGGTCGTCATCGCCTGGATGTCCGAGGAGGTCAAGGCGTGCACCTGGTTGGAGCCGAGCGCGGCGATGTCCGACGTCGTCAGGTTGGCGACCTGGTCGGTGGTCAGGCTGGCGACCTGCGTGGTCGTCAGCGCGGCGACCTGCGTGGTCGACAGCGCGTCGAGGTTGGTGGTGGTCAGCGCGGCGACCTGCGCGGTCGACAGGCTGGCGACCTGCGTGGTGGTCAGCGCGCCCATCTGGGTCGTCGACAGCGCGTTGAGCTGGTCCGAGCCGAGCGCGTTGATGGCGGCGGTGCCGAAAGCGCGCAGGTCGGCGGTCGACAGCACGGCCAGTTCGTCGGTGGTCAGCGCGGCGATCTCGGCGGTCTTGAGCGCGGCGGCCTGGGCCGTGGTCAGCGCGGCCAATTCCGTGGTCGTCAGCGCGACGACCTGGTCGGTGGTCAGCGCGCCGATCTGGCTGGTGGTCAGCGCGGCGAACTGCTGCGTGGTCAGCGCGTCCAGCACGGCGGAGCCGAGGCTGGCGATCTGCGTGGTGGTCAGCGACGCGACCTGGGCGGTCGTGAAGGCGGCGACCTGGTCGGTCGTCAGCGCGTTCAACTGGGCCGAGGTGAAGGCGTCGACGGCGGCGGTGCCCAGTGCGCGCAGGTCGGCGCTGCCGATGGCGGCGACCTGGTCGGTGGTCAGCGCGGCGATCTGGGTGGTGCTCAGCGCGTTGGCGGCGGCGGTGCTCAGGCCGGCCACTTCGGTGGTCGTCAGGGCCTGGATCTCGGCGGTGCCGAGCGCGCGGATCTGCGCGGTGGTCAGCGCGGCCAGGTCGGCCGTGGTGAGGTTGGCGACCTGGTCGGTCGTCAGGTTGGCGACCTGCGCCGTGGTCAGCGCGGCGATCTGGGCGCTCGTGAGCGCGTCCAGGTTCGTGGTGTTCAGGCTCGCGACCTGCGCGGTGGTCAGCGCGGCGACCTGCGCGGTCGTCAGGGCGCTGATCTGCGCGCTCGACAGCGCGTCGAGCTGCGCGGTGGAGAAGTTGTCCAGGGCGACGGTGCCCATGGCGCGCAGGTCGTTCGTGGACAGCGCGGCGACCTGGTCGGTGGTCAGCGCCGCGATCTGCTGCGTGGACAGCGCGTTGACGGCGGCGGTGGTCAGGCCGGCGATCTCGGCGGTGGTCAGCGCCTGGATCTCGAGCGTGTTCAGGGCACGGATCTGCGCGGCGCCGAGCGCGGCCAGATCGGCAGTGGACAGGTTGGCGACCTGGTCGGTCGTGAGGTTGGCCACCTGCGCGGTGGTCAGGGCGGCCATCTGCGCCGTGCTCAGCGCGTCCAGGTTGGTCGTCGTGAGGGCGGACAGCTGCGCGGTGGACAGGCTGGCGACCTGCGTCGTGGTCAGCGCGGCCATCTGCGAGGTCGACAACGCGTTGAGCTGGTCGGAGCCGAGCGCGTTGACGGCGGTGGTGCCCAGGGCGCGCAGGTCGTTCGTGGACAGGGCGGCCAGTTCGGTCGTCGTCAGCGCGGCGATCTCGGCCGTCTTCAGGGCCGCGGCCTGCGCGGTGGTCAGCGCGGCGATCTCGGCGGTCGTCAGCGCGACGACCTGGTCGGTGGTCAGCGCGCCGACCTGCGTGGTCGTGAGGGCGGCGAACTGCTGCGTGGTCAGCGCGTCCAGGGTCGTGGTGGACAGGCCGGCCACCTGGGCCGTGGTCAGCGCGGCGACCTGGGCGGTGGTGAGCGCGGCGACCTGCGAGGTCGTCAGCGCGTTGAGCTGGTCGGTGCCCAGGGCGTCGACGGCGACGGTGCCGAGCGCGCGCAGGTCGGCCGTGGTGATCGCGGCGACCTGGTCGGTGGTCAGCGCGGCGATCTGGGCGGTCGACAGCGCGTTGGCCTGCGCGGTCCTGAGCGCGGCGATCTCGTCGGTGGTCAGGGCCTGGATGTCGGCCGTGTTCAGCGCGCGCAGCTGCGTGGTGCTGAATGTGGCGACGTCGGCGGTGCCCAGGTTGGCGATCTGGTCGGTGGTCAGCGCCGCGACTTGCGCGGTGGTCAGGGCGGCGATGCGCGAGGTCGCGAACGCGTCCAGGTTGGTGGTGCTCAGGTTGGCGATCTGGGTCGTCGTCATCGCGGCGACCTGCGCCGTGGTGAACGCGCCCATCTGGGCCGTGCCCAGCGCGTTGAGCTGCGTCGTGGTCAGGGCGCCGACGACGGCGGTGGTCAGGACGGCGATGTCGGCCGTGGTCAGGATCGCGACCTGATCGGTGGTCAGCGCCTGCGCCTGCGCGGTGCTCAGCGCGGCGGCCTGGGCCGTGGTCAGCGCGACCAGCTCGCCCGTGGTCAGGGCCACGATGTCATCGGTGTTGAACGCGCGCAGCTGGTTGCTGCTCATCGCGGCCACGTCGGCCGTCGAGAGCGCCTGCACCTGCGCGGTGGTCAGGGCGGCCACCTGCGAGGTGGTCAGCGCGACGAACTGCGAGGTCACCAGCGCGTTGAGGCTGGCGGTGGCGAGGTTGGCGATCTGGCTGGTGGTCAGCGCGGCGACCTGCGAGGTCGTCAGCGAGGCGACCTGGTCGGTCGTGAACGCGTTGAGCTGGTTCGACGTGAACGCGTCGATGGCGTTGGTGCCCAGCGCGCGCAGGTCGCGCGTGGACAGGGCGCTGACCTGGTCGGTGGTCAGCGAGGCGATCTGCGCCGTCGACAGCGCGGCGGCCTGCTGCGTGGCGAAGGCCAGGATCTCGGTGGTGGTCAGCGACTGCACCTGCGAGGTCGACAGCATGCCGATCTGCGCGCTGGTCAGCGCGGCGACCTGCAGCGTGCCCAGGCTGGAGACCTGGGTGGTGGTCAGCGCGCCGATCTGCGCGGAGGTCAGGCTGGCGATCTGCGAGGTCGCGAACGAGTCCAGCGTGGTCGTGCCCAGGGTGCTCAGCTGCGTGGTCGTCAGCGCGGTCACTTCCTGCGAGGTCAGCGCCAGGATCTGCGCGGTGCCCAGCGCATTGAGCTGGTCGGAGCCCAGCGACGTGAAGGCGCTGGTGCTGATGGCGCGCAGGTCGGCCGTCGAGATCGCGGCGACCTGGTCGGTGGTCAGCGACGAGACCTGCGCCGAGCTCAGCGCGGCGGTCTGGCTCGTCGTGAGGGCGTGCACCTCGGTGGTGGTCAGGCCGGCCACCTGGTCGGTGGTCAGCGCGGCGACCTGCGCGGTGGCCAGCGAGGAGAACTGGCTGGAGGTCAGCGACGCGACCTGGTCGGTGCCCAGCGCGCCGATCTGCGTCGAGGACAGGCCGTGCAGGCCGGTGGTGGTGAGCGCCGCGAAGTCCGAGGTCGTCATCGCCGCGATCTGCGCCGTGCCGATCGCCGAGAGGGCCGTGCTGGAGATCACCCCGACCTGCGCGGTCGTGAGTGCCTGGATCTGCGCCGTGTTGAAGGCGGCCCAGTCAGCCGTTCCGAGAGCGGAGATCGTCGTCGTGGTCAGGGCGGCGATCTGCGAGGTGGACAGCGAGGTGATGAGGGACATTGTTGTTCCTGGGCGGTGTTGTCAGGGGCGACGGTCGGCAGCGGACGGCCGCGCCTGTCGGATCGTTTCTTCGGGGGCTCCGGCGACCCATGCCCTGGCCGCGACGGCGCGCGGGGCGCTCGTCGGGCGGGTCAGGGCATGGGTCGCAAGAGTCATGGGCAGGGCAAGGCGAGTCGGGACGGTTCCAAATGGACTTGTCGGCAAATAAATGCAAACCCTTAAGTCGGATATGCAAACCATTTCCGGTTTGGGAGGAACTATCGATGGATAGGGCCCAGGCCTTTGGCCCGAAAAGAAGCGCAAATCCGGCCGTCTTGTGGGGGCATCGCGACGCGGCGGGAACAAAGTCACGCGGCTCGGCGGGGGCGAACGGTCGTGCGGGAAACGGCGGGGTCAGGCTGTCGCCATCCGTCGCGACGGGCCCGGCTGCTCGCGCCGACCACCTGGCGCGACGGCAAGGCGAGGCCGGACCCCTGCGGTCAGTCCGGCAGGTGGCGGACGGCGCGCGCCATCAGCGCCGCGAGCTCGCCCGCGACCAGCGGCAGGCGCGTCCCGGCCGCGAAGTCGCACGCGCGGCCGTGGATCCATGCCGCGGCGCGGGCGACGGCCAGGGCCTGGCCGATCGCGTCGTCGCACGCGGGCTGCGCCGACCACAGGCCGCCCGTCCAGCCCGCCAGCACGTCGCCGGTGCCGGCCGTGGCCAGGCGCGCGTCGCCGGTCGGATTGACCGCGACGCGGCCGTCGGGCGCGGCCACCAGCGTGCCCGAGCCCTTGAGGACGACGATGGCGCCGGCGTCGGCCGCGATGCGGCGCGCGGCGGCCAGCCGGTCGGCCTGCACCTGCCTCGCGTCGCTGCCCAGGAGCCG
>Ga0207427_100604_pt1 | contig 17913 bp, 20 predicted proteins | sample AraplaCL_Cvi_mMS_FD_184268 | JGI IMG/M metagenome (GOLD analysis project Ga0207427, IMG submission 184268) | Arabidopsis root microbial communities from the University of North Carolina, USA - plate scrape CL_Cvi_mMS (SPAdes) (version 2) | ecosystem: Host-associated > Plants > Roots > Endosphere ... | reverse complement strand
GTCACCTGGCGGGCTGCTCGCGCACGCGGTGCATGAACCACCACGAGTGGCCCTCGAGGTCGTAGGCGCCGTAGCTGCGGTCGCTCCAGTAGTCGTCGCCGTAGTCGTGCGTGGCGGGCTCGGACGAGATGACGGCGCCGTGCGCGCGCGCCTGCGCGCAGTGCGCGTCGGCGTCGTCCACGAACAGGCACACCGACTGGGTGTTGCGGCCGCCGACGTCCAGCGGGCTCGCCTGCCTGCTCTTGAACTCGCGGCCGGGCTCGGCCGCGTTGCCGGCCTTGGCCGCGCTGCCCACGTAGATCATCGCGCCGCCGTAGACGAGCTCGCTGTGGATGATCTCGCCCGGCTCGCCCTCGACCTTGAGGCGCACCTCGAAGCCGAAGGCGTCGCAGAGCCAATCGATGGCCTTGGCGGCGTCGCGGTAGTAGAGGCCGGACTGGGCCTGGGGCCAGCCGGAGGGAGGGGAGTTGCGCATGGGCGGCCTCGCCGGAAGTGGTCAACGGATGCATTGATGGTAAACCGTAACGTTAACCACATGCAAGCGGCCCCCTAGAATGCGCGGCGCCGCTCCAAATCACGAACTCATGCGCATGAACCTTTCCCGCCTCGCCGCCGGCGCCCTCGTCCTGCTGAGCCTGGCTGCGTCCGCCGCGCCCGCGAACCGCATGATCCTGCCCGACGACGTGGTGCCGACGGCGTATCGCCTCGACATCGTGCCGCACATGGCCGAGTCCACGTTCGACGGCCGCGTGGAGATCGACGTCGACGTGCGCCGCCGCACGAACCGCATCGAGCTCGACAGCGCCGACCTCGTGATCGCCAGCGCGAGCCTGGACGGCGAGGCCGCCGCCCCGCGCATGGCGCTCGACGCCGCGCGCCAGCGCGCCAGCTTCACCTTCGCGCACCCGCTCGCGCCGGGCCGCCACGTGCTGCGCCTCGCGTACTCGGGCCGCATCAACGACCAGGCCGCCGGCCTGTTCCACCTCGACCACGACACCCCGCAAGGCCCGTCGCGCTCGCTGTACACGATGTTCGAGGACTCCGACGCGCGCCGCTTCGTGCCCAGCTGGGACGAGCCCGCGCGCCGCGCCACTTTCGAGCTGACGGTGACGGTGCCGGCCGCGCTGATGGCCATCGGCAACATGCCCGTCGCCTCCTCCGAGACGCTGCCCGGCGAGCTCAAGCGCGTGCGTTTCGGCAGGACGCCGCCGATGTCGACCTACCTGCTGTTCTTCGGCCTGGGCGACTTCGAGCGCGTGCACCGCGAGGTCGGCGGCGTGGACGTGGGCGTGGTGGTCAAGCGCGGCGACACCGCGCAGGCCGCCTACGCGCTGGACGCCGCCGCGCAGCTGCTGCCGTACTACGACACCTGGTTCGGCACGCCGTACCCGCTGCCCAAGCTGGACATGGTGGCCGGCGCCGGCGGCAGCGTCACCTTCGGCGCGATGGAGAACTGGGGCGCGATCTTCTACTTCGAGCGCGACCTGCTCGTGGACGACAGGCGCGCCAGCGAGGACGACCGCCGCCGCGTGTTCGCGACGGTGGCCCACGAGATCGCCCACCAATGGTTCGGCAACCTCGTGACGATGGCCTGGTGGGACGACCTGTGGCTCAACGAAGGCTTCGCGTCGTGGATGCAGGTCAAGGCCGCCGAGCAATTGCACCCGGAGTGGACCGGCTGGGCCAACGAGGCCGGCGACAAGCAGCGCGCGATGGACATCGACGCGCGCCGCGGACGCATCCGGTGATCATGCACATCGACGACGTCTCGCAGGCCGAGGGCGCGTTCGACACGATCACGTACGCCAAGGGCGCGCAGGTCGTGCGCACGCTCGAGGCCTGGCAGGGCGACGACACCTTCCGCGACGGCGTGCGGCGCTACATCGCCCGGCACGCGTACGGCAACACGGTGACCGAGGACCTGTGGCGCGCGCTCGACGTCGACGCGCCGCGCCCGGTGACCGCCATCGCGCGCGACCTCACGTTGCAGGCCGGCGTGCCGCTGGTCACCGAGCTGGACGCGCGCTGCGTCGGCGACCACACGGTGCTCACGCTGGCCCAGGGCCAGTTCAGCATCGATGCGCCGCGCGTCGCGCGCTGGCACGTGCCGGTCAAGGTCGCGGTGCTGGGCGGCGGCCAGGCGCGCGCGGTCGTCGACGGCGCCCGGCCGCAGCGGGTGACCGTGCCCGGCTGCGGCCCCGTCGTCATCAACGCGGGGCAGTCGACCTATGCCCGCGTGCGCTATTCGCCCGCCGGCCTGGCCGCGCTCGTGCCCGCGTTCGGGCATCTGGGCGTGGACGACCAGCTGGGGCTGCTCGCCGACACGCAGGCACTGGCGTTCGCCGGCCGCCTGTCCATGGGCGAGCTGCTGGCGCTGATGCGCGGCGTGCCGCCGTCGCGCGACCGGCCCGCCGTGGCGCAGCTGCTGGTGGCGCAGTTGGAGGATCTCGACCGCCTGCATGACGGGCTGCCGTCGCAGGCCGCCTTCCGCGTCTGGGCGCGCGGGCTGCTCGCGCCGTTCCTGGCCGAGGTCGGCTGGGACGGGCGACCCGACGACAGCGGCGACGTGCGCACGCTGCGCGTCGCGCTGATCGAGGCGCTGGGCGAGTTCGGCGAGCCGCAGGTGCTGGAGCGCGTCGGCAAGGCGTTCGCGCACTACCTGGACGAGCACGACAGCCTCGATGCCGACCACCGCGAGGCGGTGCTGTACGTCGTCGCGACGCGCGCCGACGAACGCACCTGGGAGCAGTTGCACGGCCTGGCGCTGGCGGCGAGCTCGGAGCTCGAGAAGGGCGAAGGCTACGAGATGCTCGGGCACGCGCGCGATCCGGCGCTGGCGCGGCGCGCGCTCGAGCTGGCGATCTCGGGCGAGCCGCCCACCACGGTGGCCAGCCGCCTGATGCGCGCGGTGGGCCGCGTGCACCCGGGCCTGACGCTGGACTTCGTCGCCGGCCACTGGCCGCGCGTGGAGCCGCTGTTCGGCGCGGGCGCCGGCGCCACCATCGCCGCACGCTTCTTCGATACCGGCTCGGATCCGGCGCTGCTGCCGCGCCTGGACGCCTTCGTGCGCGCCCACGTGCCCGCGGCCACGCGCGAGCGCATCGTCAAGAACGCCGCGGTGATCCGCTACCGCGCCGCCGTGCGCACGCAGCGCCTGCCCGAAGCCGACGGCTGGATCGCGGCGCACGCATCGTAGGGCGGGTCGCCTGACCCGCCGTTCGTTGGCGCGCAGATCCGCTCACATGGGTCGGTGAACACGGCTGCCGCGAACGGCGGGTCGAACGACCGGCCCTGCGAGCCGGAGCCCGTCGCGCCGGCCCCACGCGATGTAACGGACCTCCTCGGAACAGGGGACGCCCGTGCTCCCCCTGTTGACGCCAAGCTACATTTGGATACGATGAAATCGGATCCGACACGGACCTCGCGTCGAGGCCCGGATCCGGCGGGGAGCAGGCGCATGGACACTTCGGCATCGTCATCCGCGGGCAGCCTCACGGCGGCCGAACGCGCGCAGATCCAGCGCGCCAACGTCTCGGGGCTGCAACCCGTCCTCTTCGTGCACGGCCTGTGGCTGCTGGCCGACAGCTGGCGGCGCTGGGCCGAGCGATTCGAGGAATCGGGCTACATCGCGCTGACCCCGGGCTGGCCGGGCGACCCGGCCACCGTGGCCGAGGCGAATGCGAACCCCGATGCGATGGCGAACAACACCGTGGGCCAGGTGGCCGACCACTTGTCGACGGTCGTCTCCCAGCTCGAACGCAAGCCCGTGATCGTCGGGCATTCGTTCGGCGGCCTGCTGGCGCAGATCCTCGCGGGCCGCGGCCAGTCGCACGTCACCGTGGCGATCGACCCCGCGCCGTTCCGCGGCGTGCTGCCGCTGCCGCTGTCGGCGCTGAAGGCCTCGTGGCCGGTGCTGGGCAGCCTGTCCAACCGGCGCCGCGCCGTGGGCCTGACCTACGAGCAGTTCCGCTTCGCGTTCGCCAACGCGGTGAGCGACGAGGAGGCGCAGTCGCTGTTCTCCGAATTCGCGGTGCCCGCGCCGGGCGCACCGCTGTTCCAGGCCGCCGCGGCGAACCTCAATCCGTGGACGCAGGCACAGGTCGACACCCTCAACCAGGAACGCGGGCCGCTGCTGGTCATCTCGGGGCAGAAGGACAACACCGTGCCGTGGGCCGTCGCCAATGCGGCCTATCGCCAGCAACTGGTGAATCCGGGGCACACGGAGATCGTGGAAATGGCCGGCCGCGGCCACTCGCTGGTGATCGACAGCGGCTGGCGCGAGGTGGCCGACACGGCCCTCGCGTTCGTGCGCCGCTTCGCGGCGCCGGATGCGTACGACTCGGCCTACCTCGACTACGTGGAGACCACGTCGATCTTCGAAGAGGACGATCGCCGCGTCACGGTCTTCTGACGCTCACGCGCCGCGCCGGATCACCAGCCGCTGCAACCGCTTGCCCGAGCCGACGCTCGTGGCGTCCTCGTCGAACACGATGGTGTCGCCCGGTGCGAGTTCGTCCGTGACGAGCGACTTGTCGAACGCCGCGTAGAGGCGGCCGGCCGCGTCGCGCAGGGCCGCGTCCGGCGTCACGCGCCAGCTCAGGTACAGCGTGCCGCCGGGGCGCAGAAGCGCGAGCAGCGTGCGCACCGACGGCGCGATCAACGCCACGTCCAGGTGCATGATCACCGTCTCGCACAGCACGTTCTGCCACGCGCCGCGCGCGACGCCGGCCAGCTCGGGCAGCGCGGCGTAGGCGAACGGGATGCCGGGGTGCGCGGCGCGTGCCTGTGCCAGCAGGCCCTCGGAGGCATCGAACCCGTGGACGTCGAAGCCGCGTGCGGCCAGCCAGGCGGCGTCGCGGCCGCTGCCGGTGCCGATCTCGGCGGTCGGGCCCGGCGCGAACCAGGCGCGCAATTGCTCGTACAGGTCCTCCGGCGGCGGCTGCGTGTCCCAGTCGCGGGCGTAGCCGGCGGGGTCGGCGTCGTAGGCGGCCAGGGTCGACTTGTCCATGTTCAGGCGTCCACGCTGCCCTTGGCGATGCGCGCCGCCAGCTTCATCAGCGTGGGCAGGCGCTTGCGCCCGTGCATCATGCGGATTCGCGCCTTGGCGGCGCCCAGGTCGATGCCGGCGCAAGTGACGACCAGCGGCGGCGTCTCGTCCTCGCGGAAGACGCAGAACTGGTCGGGCGTGTCGCTGCCCTTGAAGACGGATTTGGAGACGCCGATGACCGCGCTGCGGCCGGCGAGCGCGTCGTGCAGGCGGCGGCCGAGGCCGGGGGTGTCCTGCGCGTCCAGGTGCACGAAGCCGTCGATGAGGATGACTTCGGGCTGCAGGCGATTGGCCTCGAGCAGCTGGATCAGCCAGGGCAGGGCGCGCAGGTCGACTTCGCCCTTGGCGGGCTTCTCGACGTGGGCGATGGCGAGCGCGTGGTGGCGCGTGCCCTCGGCGGCGGCCCACTCCTCGAACGCGACGGCGCCGACGCGAGCGGTGTCGCCCTCGAAGTGGACGTCCATGAACAGTTTCATGGCGGCATTCTCGCCCAGGGCCCCGACGCGAACGCGCCTTCCGTGCGGCAGGCCCTCAGCGCGAGCGCCCCTTGGGCCAGCGGCCCGCGGCCTGCAGCGGTGCCACGAAGCCGGCGAAGGCCTCGCCGGTCTCGGCGACCATCTGCAGGATCTCGCGCGAATCGTGGCTGGACTTGAGCGCCTCGCGCGCGTGGGCGATGCGCGTGCGCAGGCTCGCCAGCGGCACGTTCGCGGTGGCCGGCGCCTCGGCCGAGCGCAGCGCAGGCAGCTTGTTGACCAGCACCAGCAGGTCTTCGCGGGCGTCGAGCAGGCGCGATATCTCGACGGCCGTCGCCTGCTCGTAGCGCGCCGTCTCCACCAGCTCGACCAGGTCCTGCAGGTCGGCGCCGAACTCGTCCACCACCGCCTCGAACTCGCGTTGATCCATTCTTGTGTCTCCCGGGTGAAGGCGGGATTGTCGTCAGGCCGGAGGCTGCGCCAACCCCACGAAACCTCGCAAGGGTACGCGAAACGGCAACGGAGCGTTGATCGGCGCTCGCTTCAGTCGGCGCCGCGCCGGGTGGCGACGAGCGGCTGGACGCTGCCGGCGTCCAGGCGCCTGCGATCGGGTTCCTCGGCGGCCAGCGGCGCGCATTCCTTCATCGTTGCCAGGCACCGCTCGGTCAGGCGCTGGTAGGTGGCGGTGCCCTCGCGCTTCCAGCCGAGCTCCTGGTCGCTCAGCTCGCGCAGGATCCTGGCCGGCACGCCGGCGGCCAGCGAGCGCGGGGGCACCTTCAGGCCGGCGCGCACGAAGGCGCTGGCCGCGACGAAGGCGCCGGCGCCGATCTCGGCCTCGTCCATCACCACGGCGTTCATGCCCACGAGCGCGTCGGCGCGGATGACGCAGCCGTGCAGCACCGCGCCGTGGCCGACGTGGGCGTTGTCCTCGAGCAGGGTGTCCGAGGCCGGGAAGCCGTGGATCACGCAGGTGTCCTGCACGTTGCAACCGTCGCGCAGGACGATGCGGCCGAAGTCGCCGCGCAGGCTGGCGCAGGGGCCGATGTAGGCGCCGGGGCCGATCACCACGTCGCCGATGAGCACGGCGGTGGGATGGACGTAGGCCGTCGGGTGGACGACCGGGCGCAGGCCGTCGATCTCGTAGCAGGGCATAGGGTTTACCTCAGGACATGGCAATGTCCGGCGTGCGGTCTTGCGCCAGATCAAAGGTGAGTCTAAGATTAACCGACCGGTCGGTCAAAGAATCGACCAAGCCAGCGACGCTGGTGGGGGAGACAACCCTTCTCGAGCGACGGACGGCCAGGCAGGCGACCCCTGCCGGCCGGCCGCGCATCCGGCGCCACCCCATCCTGCACCGGGTCCGCAGCGACCCCCTCCGAGGCAAGCCCATGTCCGAAGACACGCTCCTGTCGTCGCCCGACGCGCTGATCCTGGTGGCCCAGCGCGGCGCCGTGCGCACGCTGACGCTCAACCGCCCGGCCGCGCTCAACAGCTTCACGCAGGACATGCACGCCGAGCTGCGCGCCGCCCTCGACGCCGCGGCCGCCGACGACGCCGTGCGCGCCCTGCTGATCACCGGCGCGGGCCGCGGCTTCTGCGCAGGCCAGGATCTCAACGACCCCGGCATGGCCGCCGGCGCGGACGGCAAGCCCGACATCGCCGCCGTCATCGAGAAGAACTACCGACCGCTCGCGCTGCGCCTGCAGGCCATGCCGGTGCCGGTGGTGTGCGCCGTCAACGGCGTGGCCGCCGGCGCGGGCGCGAACTTCGCGTTCTGCTGCGACATCGTGCTGGCCGCGCGCTCGGCCAGCTTCATCCAGGCGTTCTCCAGGATCGGCCTGATCCCCGACTGCGGCGGCACCTGGCTGCTGCCTCGGCTGGTCGGCCGCCCGCGCGCGCTGGCGCTGGCGCTCACGGGCGACAAGCTCCCGGCCGCCGACGCCGAGCGCCTGGGCATGGTCTGGCAGGTGGTGGACGACGCCGACCTGCTCGCGCAGGCGCATGCGCTGGCCGCCAGGCTCGCGGCGATGCCGTCCAAGGCGCTGGTGGCCACGCGCCAGGCGCTCGACGCGTCGCAGGGGCTGACGCTGTCGGATGCGCTCACGCTCGAGGCCCGCATGCAGGGCGAGCTGGGCCGCGCGCACGACTTCGCCGAGGGCGTGGCGGCGTTCCAACAGAAGCGTCCGGCCGTCTTCAAGGATCGTTGAGATGAGCGACGCCCAGCGGATCGCCGAGCGCGTGCGCGACCACATGTGGTCCACGGACCGCGCCTCGCAAGGCATGGGCATGCGGGTCGCCGCCATCGGCCCCGGCCGCTGCACGATGACGATGACGGTGCGCGAGGACATGCTCAACGGCTACGGCACCTGCCAGGGCGGCCTGCTGACCGCGCTCGCCGACTCCTGCTTCGCGTTCGCCTGCAACGCGTACAACGAGATCACCGTGGCCGCCGGCTTCGACGTGCAGATCGTCGCGCCGGGCAAGCTGGGCGACCAGCTCGTCGCCACTGCGGTGGAGGTCAGCAAGACGGGCCGCCTGGGCGTCTACGACGTCGACGTGCGCAACCAGCGCGACGAGCGCGTGCTCGCGTTCCGCGGCCGTTCCTACACGATGAAAGGCAAGCCCGTCCTTGCCGCCGAGGGTTGACGCCATGCCCATCCACGCACTCCGCCCCACCGAGCTCGACCCCATCGAACGCGCCAGCCGCGACGAGATCGCCGCGCTGCAGCTCGCGCGCCTGCGCGAGACGCTCGCGCACGTGTACGCGAACGTGCCGCACTACAAGCGCGCGTTCGACGACAAGGGCGTGCATCCGTCGGACTGCAAGTCGCTGGCCGACCTTGCGAAGTTCCCGTTCACCGGCAAGGCCGACCTGCGCGCCAACTATCCGTTCGGGATGTTCGCGGTGCCGCGCGAGCAGGTGGTGCGCGTGCACGCGTCGTCGGGCACGACCGGCAAGCCCACCGTCGTCGGCTACACGCAGCAGGACATCGCCCACTGGGCCGACCTCGTCGCGCGTTCGCTGCGCGCCGCGGGCGTGCGCCGCGGTGACATGGTGCACGTGGCCTACGGCTACGGCCTGTTCACCGGCGGCCTGGGCGCGCACTACGGTGCCGAGCGGCTGGGCTGCACGGTGGTGCCGATGTCCGGCGGCCAGACCGAGAAGCAGGTGCAGCTGATCACCGACTTCAAGCCCGACGCGATCATGGTCACGCCGTCGTACATGCAGGTGATCTGCGAGGAGTTCCGCCGCCAGGGCATGGATCCGCGCGAGATGAGCGTGCGCGTGGGCATCTTCGGCGCCGAGCCGTGGACGGAGGCGATGCGGCGCGACATCCAGCAGTCGGCGAACATCGATGCGGTCGACATCTACGGGCTGTCGGAAGTGATGGGTCCGGGCGTGGCCAGCGAGTGCGTGGAGACGCAGGACGGCCCGGTGATCTGGGAAGACCACTTCTATCCCGAGATCATCGACCCGGAGACGGGCGAGGTGCTGCCCGACGGCGAGGAAGGCGAGCTCGTCTTCACGACGCTGACCAAGCAGGCCTTCCCGGTGATCCGCTACCGCACGCGCGACCTCACGCGCCTGCTGCCGCCCACCGCGCGCAGCATGCGCCGCATGGGCAAGATCGTCGGCCGCTCCGACGACATGCTGATCATCCGCGGCGTCAACCTGTTCCCGACGCAGATCGAGGAGATCGTGCTGGCCCACGGCGCGCTCGGCGGCCAGTACCAGCTCGTGGTCACGCGCGACGGCTTGCTGGACAAGGTCGAGGTGCTGTGCGAGCTGCTGCCCGCGCACCTGTCCGCCGACCCCGGCGCCGTCGGCCGCGAGCTGCAGGAACGCATCAAGACGCTGACCGGCGTGAGCACGTCGGTGCGCGTCGGGCAGCCCGATTCGATCGAACGAACCCTCGTCGGCAAGGCCCGCCGGGTCATTGACCGACGCAACGTCAAATGAATCCGGTGTCAGGTCTTGCCTTTTGCGCGGCAGGACTTCGACCACGCGCCGACGCGTCTTCGCGCAAAAGGCAAGACCTGACACCGTCACTTTAGGAAGGAGCACGCGATGTATACGCAAGCCATGGACACCGCGCCCAAGGAAGAGCGCGCCGCCATCCGCAACGCCGACGAGGTCGTCGCCGAGCAGGCCTTCGAGCGCGCCCTCGACAACGAGGGCTTCATCGAAGCCAAGGACTGGATGTCCGATCACTATCGCAAGACGCTGGTGCGCCAGATCAGCCAGCACGCGCACTCCGAGATCGTGGGCATGCTGCCCGAGGGCAACTGGATCACGCGTGCGCCGACGCTCAAGCGCAAGGCGATCCTGCTGGCCAAGGTGCAGGACGAGGCCGGCCACGGCCTGTACCTGTACGCCGCGGGCGAGACGCTGGGCACCTCGCGCGACCAGATGCTCGAGGCGCTGCACACCGGCAAGGCCAAGTATTCGTCGATCTTCAACTACCCGACGCTGACCTGGGCCGACGTCGGCGTGATCGGCTGGCTGGTGGACGGCGCGGCCATCATGAACCAGATCCCGCTGTGCCGCTGCTCCTACGCGCCGTACGCCCGCGCGATGGTGCGCGTGTGCCGCGAGGAGTCGTTCCACCAGCGCCAGGGCTACGACGCGCTGCTGACGATGATGCACAAGGGCACCGACGCGCAGCGCGCGATGGTGCAGGACGCCACCAACCGCTGGTGGTGGCCCAGCCTGATGATGTTCGGCCCGCCGGACGACCAGTCGCCCAACACCGCGCAGTCGATGCGCTGGGGCATCAAGCGGCTGACCAACGACGAGCTGCGCCAGAAGTTCGTCAATGCCACGGTCGAACAGGCCAGGATCCTGGGCGTCACGCTGCCCGATCCCGACCTGAAGTGGAACGAGGCGCGCAACGGCTACGACTTCGGCGCTATCGACTGGACCGAGTTCTGGCAGGTCGTCAACGGCGACGGCCCGTGCAACAAGGAACGCCTGGCCGAGCGCGTGGACGCGTGGAACGACGGCGAGTGGGTGCGCGAGGCCGCGCTCGCGCACGCGCGCAAGCAGGCCGCGCGCGCCGCCGAAGGCCGCAAGGCCGCCTGATCGAACACCTCAGAGAGCAAGACATGACCGCATCCAAGACCGATCTGGCCAACGCCAAGGCCCAGGCTCACGAATGGCCGCTGTGGGAGGTGTTCGTGCGCCCCAAGGCCGGCCTCGACCACAAGCACTGCGGCAGCCTGCACGCCGCCGATTCGAAGATGGCGCTGCAGCTGGCGCGCGAGGTCTACACCCGGCGCCAGGAAGGCATCAGCGTGTGGATCGTGCGCTCCGACCAGATCGTCGCGTCCGACCCGGCCGACAAGGCGATGCTGTTCGACCCGATGGAGGACAAGGTCTACCGCCATCCGACGTTCTACGAGCTGCCGCCCGAAGTCGGCCACATGTGAGCGAGGTTCGCATGAGCACCACCTTCGCGCCCCTGCCGACGACCGCGAGCGTCTCGAACGCCGCCGCGTCGACCACCACCGAGTCCATCGTCTTCGCGCCCACGCCGACGCAGCAATACCTGGTGCGCATCGGCGACACCTGCCTGGTCCATGCGCAGCGCCTGGCCGAATGGAGCGGCCATGCGCCGATCCTGGAAGAGGACATCGCGCTGACCAACCTCGCGCTGGACCTCGTCGGCCAGGCGCGGGCGCTGCTCACGCACGTCGGCCGCCAGATGGGCTACGACGAGGACCAGCTCGCGTTCCTGCGCAACGAACGCGACTTCCTGAACTTCACGCTGGTGGAGCTGCCGGGCCGCAAGGCCGGCCGCGACTTCGCCGACGCGATCGTGCGCAACTTCCTGCTGTCGGCGTGGATGAACGTGCTGTGGGCCGAGCTCGAGAAGTCCAGCGACGCCGAGATCGCGGCCATCGCCGGCAAGGCCGTCAAGGAGTCGTGCTACCACGTGGCCCACGCGGCCGACTGGGTGGTGCGCCTGGGCGACGGCAGCGAGGAGTCGACGCGCCGCATGCGCCAGGCGCTGGCGCGCCTGTGGCCGTACGTGGCCGAGCTGTTCGAGACCGACGGCGTCGACGCGGCCGCCGCCGAGGCCGGGCTCGGGCCGATGCGGATGTCGCTGAAGGCCGGCTGGGACGCCATCGTCGCGCCGGTGTTCGCCCAGGCCGCACTCGAGATCCCGGCGACGGGCGCGTTCCGCTCCACAGGGTCGCGCGGCGTGCACAGCGAGCACATGGGCTACCTGCTGGCCGAGATGCAGGTGCTGCAGCGCTCGTTCCCGGGCGGCGTCTGGTGAACGCGATGACGGCCCGCGAGCCTGTCTCCGCCGCGCGCGTCACGCGCGCGTGGGAGGTGCTGCACGGGGTGCTGGATCCCGAGGTGCCGGCGATCTCGGTCACCGACCTGGGCATCGTGCGCGACGTGATCGAGCACGGCGACGGGCTCGAGGTGGTCGTCACGCCGACCTACTCGGGCTGCCCCGCGACCGAGGTCATCGAGCAGGCCATCACGGACGCCGTGAACGCGGCCGGCCTCGGCCCCGCGCGCGTGACGCAGCGGCGCGCGCCCGCGTGGACGACCGACTGGATCACGCCGGAAGGCCGCGAGAAGCTGCGCGCCTACGGCATCGCGCCGCCGGGCTCGTGCGCTTCGGAAGCGGCGGCATCCAACGTGCAGCCGATCCGGCTCATGGCGCGCGACGTCGCCTGCCCGCGCTGCGGCAGCGCGCAGACCGAGCGCCTGTCGGCCTTCGGCTCGACCGCATGCAAGGCTCTGTACCGCTGCATCGCCTGCCGCGAGCCCTTCGAACACTTCAAACCCATCTGACCATGGCCGTCGACACCCATTTCCACCCGCTGAAGGTGCGCAGCGTGCGCCCCGAGACCGACGAGGCGATGGTCGTCTCGTTCGACATCCCCGAGGAGCTGAGCGAGCGCTTCCGCTTCACGCAGGGCCAGTACCTGACGCTGCGCCAGCGCATCGCCGGCGAGGAGGTGCGCCGCTCGTACTCGATCTGCGCGGGCATCGCCGACGGCGAGCTGCGCGTGGGCGTGCGGCGCGTGCGCGGCGGCCGCTTCTCGAACTGGCTGGCCGAGAACCTGCGCGCCGGCGACACCATCGACGTCATGCCGCCGCAGGGCCGCTTCTTCGTGCCCATCGACGCGAGCCTGCCGCGCAACTACCTGTGCGTGGCCGGCGGCAGCGGCATCACGCCGATGATCTCCATCATGCGCACGGTGCTCGCGAGCGAACCGGGCAGCCGCGTGACGCTGGTCTACGGCAACCGCCGGGCCGCGTCGACGATGTTCAGGGAAGAACTGGAAGACCTGAAGAACCGCTACGTCACCCGGGTCTCGCTGCACCACGTGTTCTCGGAGGAGCGCGTGGACTCGCCGCTGAACCAGGGCATCCTGGACCGCGCCAAGCTGGCCGAGTTCCTGCGGGGACTGATCCAGGCCGACCACATCGACCACGCGTTCATCTGCGGCCCGTTCATGATGAACGACGAGGCCGAGGCCGCGCTGCTGGCCGCGGGCGTCGCGGCCGAGCGCATCCACGTCGAGCGCTTCGGCGTGCCGATCCCCGCCGATTCGGGCTTCGGCGCACAGCCCGCGCCGGTGCCGGCGCCCGCGCCCGGCGATGCGGCCGACGCGCAGCTGACCGTCGTGCGCGACGGCGTCACGCACCAGATCGAGTTCCACGAGGCCGACAACAACCTGCTCGACGCCTGCGCCCACGCGGGCCTGGACGTGCCGTACTCCTGCAAGTCCGGCGTGTGCGGGACCTGCCGCGCGCACCTCGTCGCGGGCGAGGTGCGCATGACGCGCAACTACGCGCTCGAGAAGCGCGACCTCGACGCCGGCTTCATCCTCACCTGCCAGGCGCACCCGACGACGGCCGAGGTCAAGATCTCGTTCGACCACCGGTGACAATGCACTGATGGCCCGCACCCGTTCCGCCACCTACGACGACCAGCGCGACACCATCCTCGCGCAGGCCGCCAAGCTGTTCGCGGAGCAGGGCTACACCGCGACCTCGATGAACGACATCGCGGCCGCGTGCGGCGTGTCCAAGGCCGGCCTGTACCACTACTACCGCGACAAGCGCGAGCTCCTGTTCCAGATCACCGCCGGCCACGTCGCGCGGCTGGAGCAGTTCGTCGCGGAGGTGGTCGAGGAGACGCGCGAGTCCGACGCCGACACGCGCCTGCGCGCCCTCATCCTGCGCTTCGTGCGCGAGTACGCCGACGCCCAGAACGAGCACCGCGTGCTGACCGAGGACGTGCGCTTCCTCGAGCCCGGCGAGCGCGCCCAGGTGCAGGAACCGCAGCGCCGCGTGGTGGCCGCCTTCGCCGACGCGATCGCCGCCGTGCGCCCGAACCTGGCGCGCAACGAGCTCGACCGCCCGCTCGCGATGCTGCTGTTCGGCATGATCAACTGGATGTTCACGTGGCTGCGCCCCGACGGCAGCCTCACCCACGAGCAGATGGCGCCGCTCGTGGCCGACCTGTTCTTCGGCGGCCTGGCCGCGGTGCGCAAGCCCCGCGGCGCGGGGCGCCGGGACGCCGCCGTTCCTTCCCTCACACCGACGACAGCTGATTGATGGAGATGACCGAGATGAACAAGAACCGATTCCCGTTCCAGGCCCTCGCGGGCGCCGTGCTCGCGCTGGCCGCGGGCGCCGCGCTGGCCGACATCAACGTCGGCGTGACGGTGTCGGCCACCGGCCCGGCCGCGTCGCTGGGCATCCCCGAGAAGAACACGATCGCGCTGATGCCCCAGGAGATCGCGGGCCAGAAGGTGCACTACATCGTGCTGGACGACGGCTCCGACACCACCAAGGCGGTGAGCAACACGCGCAAGCTGATCACGGAGGACAAGGTCGACATCATCCTGGGCTCCACCGTCACGCCCAACTCGCTGGCGATGATCGACGTCGTCTCCGAGGCGCAGGTGCCGATGATCTCGATGGCCGCGTCGGCCAAGATCGTCGAGCCGGTGGACGCCAAGCGCAAGTGGGTGTTCAAGACGCCGCAGAACGACATCCAGATGTCGCTGGCGATCGCCTCGCACATGAAGGACCACGGCGTCAGGACCGTGGGCTACATCGGGTTTGCGGACGCGTACGGCGAGGGCTGGTACGGCGAGTTCTCCAAGGCCGCGGCGCTCAAGGGCATCACGGTCGTGGCCAACGAGCGCTTCGCGCGCAACGATTCGTCGGTCACCGCGCAGGTGCTCAAGCTGCAGGCCGCCAAGCCCGACGCCATCCTGATCGGCGGCTCCGGCACGCCGGCCGCGCTGCCGCAGATCACGCTCAAGGAGCGCGGCTACACGGGCTTGATCTACCAGACCCACGGCGTGGCCAACGCCGACTTCCTGCGCGTGGGCGGCAAGAACGTCGAGGGCACCTTCCTGCCGGCCGGCCCGGTGCTGGTGGCCCGGCAGCTGCCCGCGACCAATCCGGTGCGCGCGTCGGCCACCGAATACGTCACCAAGTATGAGGCGCAATACGGCAAGGACAGCGTGTCGACCTTCGGCGGCCATGCCTGGGACGCCGGCAAGCTGATGGCCGCCGCCGTGCCCGTCGCGCTGAAGAAGGCGCAGCCCGGCACGCCGGAGTTCCGCGCCGCGCTGCGCGACGCGCTCGAGAACACCAGGGACGTGGCCGGCGCGCACGGCATCTTCAACATGAGCCCCACCGACCACCTGGGGCTCGACCAGCGCGCCCGCGTGATGGTCAAGATCGAGAACGGCGCCTGGAAGGTCCAGCCGTAAGCGGCTTGCGGGACGGCCCACTCGCCGTCCCGGCGTTCCCACAGAAGAACTCGCAACCCAGGACATCATCATGAGCCAGCCTCAACAGCTGCAGAGCTACATCGGCGGCCGCTTCGTGGGCACGCGCGCGGGCGCGGCGCTCGCGAGCGCGATCGACGGGCGCGTGGTCGCCCATGCGCACGCCGACGAGATCGATTTCGGCGAGGCGGTCGACCATGCCCGCCGCACCGGCGTGCCGGCGTTGCTGGCGCTCGACTTCCAGCAGCGCGCCGCGCGGCTGAAGGCGCTGGCCAAGTTCCTGATGGAGCACAAGGAGGCGCTGTATGCGATCTCCGCGCACACCGGGGCCACGCGCGCCGACAGCTGGATCGACATCGAGGGCGGCGCCGGCACGCTGTTCGCGTACGCCAGCATGGGCAGCAACGAGCTGCCGTCCGGCAACCTGATCCACGAAGGCCCCGCGCTGCCGCTGGGCAAGAAGGGCCAGTTCGCCGGCACGCACGTGCTGGTGCCGCGGCGCGGCGTGGCGGTGCACATCAACGCGTTCAACTTCCCCATCTGGGGCGCGCTCGAGAAGTTCGCGCCGACGTTCCTGGCCGGCATGCCCAGCATCGTCAAGCCGGCCACGGCCACCAGCTACCTGACCGAGGCGATGGTGCGCCTGGTCGTCGAGTCGGGCCTGCTGCCCGCGGGCGCGCTGCAGCTGGTGGTGGGTTCGACCGGCGACCTGCTCGATCGCGTCGACGGCCGCGACATCGTCACCTTCACCGGCTCGGCCGACACCGCCGCCAGGCTGCGCGTGCGCCCGAACCTGATCGCCCACAGCGTGCCGTTCAACGCGGAGGCGGACTCGCTGAACTGCGCGGTGCTGGCCGACGACGTCACGCCCGACGACGTGGAGTTCGACCTGTTCGTCAAGGAAGTCGCGCGCGAGATGACGGCCAAGGCCGGCCAGAAGTGCACGGCGATCCGACGCGCGATCGTGCCGCGCCGCCACCTGCAGGCGGTCAGCGAGCGGCTCCAGGCGCGGCTGGCCAAGGTCGTCGTCGGCGATCCGTCGCTGGAGGGCGTGACCATGGGCGCGCTCGCCTCGCGCGACCAGCTGCGCGACGTCGCCGAGCGCGTCGCCCAGCTGGCGCGCGGCAACGCGGTGCTGTTCGGGGGCGACAGCATGGGCAACGGCTTTGCCCCGCGCGGCACGGGCACCGACCAGGGCGCGTTCTTCGCCCCGACGCTGCTGCTGTGCGAGCGCCCCGACATGCACTCCGCCGCGCACGACGTCGAGGCCTTCGGCCCCGTCAGCACGCTGATGCCCTACGACGAGTTCGACGAGGCGCTGGCACTGGCCGAACGCGGCCGCGGCAGCCTGGTGGGCACGCTCGTCACGCGCGACCCGCATCGCGCGGCGCACGCCGTCGGCCGCCTGGCCGCGCTGCATGGCCGCATCCTGGTGCTCGATCGCGACGCGGCGGGCGAATCGACGGGGCACGGTTCGCCGCTGCCCGCGCTCAAGCACGGCGGCCCGGGCCGCGCCGGCGGCGGCGAGGAACTGGGCGGCATCCGTGCCGTCAAGCACTACCTGCAACGCGCTGCGGTGCAGGGCTCGCCGACGATGCTGGCCGCGGTGACCGGCGAGCACGTCAAGGGCGCGGCGGTGCACGAGTCGGGCGTCCACCCGTTCCGCCACGCGTTCGAGGATCTCACGGTGGGCGACTCGCTGCTGACGCATCGGCGCACCGTCACTGACGCCGACATCGTCGCCTTTGGCGGCATCTCGGGCGACTTCTTCTACATGCACTTCGACGAAATTGCCGCAAAGGCGTCGCCGTTCGGCAAGCGCATCGCGCACGGCTACTTCGTGCTGTCCGCCGCGGCGGGCCTGTTCGTGTCGCCGGCCGAAGGCCCGGTGCTCGCCAACTACGGCCTGGACACGCTGCGCTTCGTCAAGCCGGTGGGCATCGGCGACACCATCCGGGCGCGCCTGACCTGCAAGCGCAAGATCGACCGCAACAAGGTCGGCACCGACGGCCGCGGGCAGGGCGTCGTGGCGTGGGACGTCGAGGTGACCAACCAGGACGGCGAGGTCGTGGCGAGCTACGACATCCTGACGCTCGTCGCCAAGCGCGAAGCGCCGACCCCCGCTGCATGAGGGCGGGGCACCCGGGCCCCCGCCGAACCCGCGCTGTCGAGCTCTGGCACGGGCCTTGCACGACAGGGAACTCCCTGCGTCATCTGGCTGAGGGTATATACAGCTAGTCTGTTAGAATGTTGGATGGCGCGAGGAAGGACGTGCGGCTCTCCGGCCAAGCGTACGCGCCCTGTTCCTATCCCGGAAGGATCATCACTCGATGTCGAAGCAAGAAGTCAAGACCACCCTCGGCGCCGATGGCCTGCGCTATCGCTCCAAGGCCGCGGGTTCCCCGTTCGCAGCCACCGGCGCTTTCGGCGCCGCCACGATGTCGTGCTTCCTGTGCGGCAAGCATCGTCCTCGTGCCCAGCTCAAGACCCGCAAGCTGCTGGGCCGCGCCCAGTCGGTCTGCGCGCCCAACTGCAAGGAAGCCGACGCTCCCGCAGCTTGATGGCTGACGGCGGAGTGCTGGTCGGCTCCGTCCCACGCTTCACTAACGCACG